>FLNX01000513.1_pt1 | contig 15347 bp, 10 predicted proteins | sample 1140341 | NCBI WGS metagenome assembly FLNX01 (sample SAMEA3878208, study PRJEB12797) | bioreactor metagenome | biome: Moose rumen | place: Sweden | collected 2011-10
TGTGTATCGGCTGGAGGAAGGGAGGACATTCAGCAAAAAGGCTATAGTGAAAGCGGGGCAACAAGACCGCTTTGAGCGGGGCGAGCGTAAGCGAGTCCAATACCTATTACGCTCAACCGCGGAGCTTGCTTGACACGCTGCAACGGTAGCCTTTTTGCTGCACATTCATTTCATTTGTCCAGCCGATATTCAAGCACGATATCTATAATGCGTTTGCCCTGATACAATATGTCTGTAGTATAGAAATTACACAATTATAATGCTATAATAAAAGATAGGTTGGGAAGATGGCGGATTAAACTATGATGATTGTTACGGGCTATGGCAGGGAAATTATGAATTTATAGAGAAAGTCGGGAAAAGGCCTGATTTTTTTTGAGTGATAGTGAGGTGAAATATGTCTGAACTTTCATTTAAAACCTATTGCATAGAAAATTACGCTGAATACAAAAATCTCTCCTCATCTGCAGTTTTTGAAAAATTTATGAAATCTCGACTTCTAAAACATCTTGAAACTGACTACGAAGATTTGCACGGAATGGGAAAAGAATTTTTGATGGATTATTTTGACCAGTGGTTTGGCGAGGAACAGAAATGATTTTGTATCACGGCTCATACACGGTAATTGAAAAACCTCGGATTATCACGCAGGAAAATCTGCACACAAAAGGCGTTGGAAGCGATTTCTTTCAAAGAAAGCTATATCGTAAAAAGCGTGAATTGGAGGGATTTTTAATGGCAGACACCCATCATCTTATAAAAACAATTTTAATTCCACAGGTCGCAGAACTTCTGATGAAAAACAAAGGTCTTTCGGAAGATGAAGCCTTGCGCACAATTTACGAATCCCCGATTGCGCCGCTTTTGGAGGACGACACTATGGGGTTGTATGGTCAGAGTGCGTTGTATGTGTATGGGCTGATAACGAATGATGAAAATGCCTAGAGAATTATGCGAATATTGCGTAACATAGTAAACGACATTACTATTCTTACTTAAAGCTGCATAAAGTGCGAAGTTGCTCATTGGGCTTACTCCATTCATCAAATGCGCTACAGCCTACTCTCCTGCAAAAGAGAATTTGAAACTGTCTAAAATCCATTCTTGAATGCTGCGTGGTTTTCGTAATCATACACGCGGTACCATTCGTCCTCATAGACCAGTCTGCCAGATTCCCATATTTTCAGGTCTGGAGAAATGGCATATTGGTCTTGGGAGACAAGGAAGAATATTTTTTTGTCTTTGTGGTTTTCGTCAGAATAAATATATGCAGGAGACAAAAAGGTATCATATTCATACGTTGTTGATATATAGCAATGCTCACCGTTTTCATCGTGACTAACATGATCCTTTACCAAATTACCGACTTCTATTTTTCCATTAGAAAGAAAGGTAAACTGCGTAGAATGCTCTGTTGTCGAATAGCCAAAGTCGTAGTTGTTTTCAAGTAAAAACTGGCAAACAGCATGTTTATCTTTATTGGAATCTGTTAATAACAGAGTTTGTATTGTAAAAAAAGATGTAAAAAGAATCACAGTACTCCAAACTATGCCAAGAAAATATCTCCTTATTTTAGAAAGAGATTGATTATCAATAAGAGTTATAAAAATTGGAATTATATAAATAAGAATAGGATAAAAGAAGCGCGTACTATATTCAGTGTGGATAAAAACGAAGCAGTTAAAAAGAATATTGACAAAAAAGAAAAGATACAAGAATTGATGAGGCTTGGACAAATTTGACTTAAAAGAATAAATTATACTGACAAATAACATAATTATTGCAATGTATACCAGTATATTAATCAATCCCGGTATACTAACAATGACAATATTCTCCGTGAAGCCAAGAAATGACAAAATACCTGTCTTTCCAGCAAGAATATCACGAAAAGTTATTTCTCCAACGGTATTAAAAGTTAATGTATTCCAGTTTGTAAAATCCCAAAATTTATGTAGCAGTTGACTATTACAAATATAACCAAACCCACTTGCAAATAATCCAGATATGCTGTAAAAAACCGATTTTTCTTTTAGCCAAAAGGACTTAAATTGTATAAGGCGAATACTTTTGTCTTTATTATAGGATTCTATGAAAAGGCTTGCTATTGCAAGGGGAAATGTTAGAATCAAAATATACCTAATACTTGATAGTCCACTAATAAACGCTAAGCAATAAAATAGAATTTTTGATTTTCGAAATGTGGCTACATCTTGTATTAAGTCTATAAATAAAGCAAAATAAAAAAAACTGATTACGATATGCGGGATATAATAATTAAATCCAGAGCCACAGTACCATACCGTATACGACCAAGGGCATATAACAAGAATACAAGAAAGAAATCTAAGCCATACAGTTTTTACCTGAAGACGCTTCATTAAGTACCATACAGAAAAAAACAGAATAGCGCAGGAACAGATGGACTGAAATGTTTTTACGATGCTCCAATTTGACGACAGTAAAAAGCCAAGCGCAGAAAAAATCTGAGTATTTAGCAAACGAAATTCCGTTGAGTAATACCAACCAGTTGGCCAAAAAGTATGTTCACGCACACATTCTTTACCAAGCCATATTTCAGATGCCAAATCAGAATCAACATGAAATTTTGTTCCGACAAAATTTGTAAAAATAATGATAAGACTAATATCAAAAAGTAAGGCAAATAAAAGAATTATTTTTTGTCTTGTTGTATATTTTACAAAGAAAAAAATATGTATGGCTGTGATGCTACAAGCAGGAATGAGGATAAAAGACCTAAGCAACGGTAACCATTTTTCTATTGAGAAATCGCGATGAAAAATTTTTTGTGAAATGATATCATAAACAACAGAAATAAACTGGCTAGAGAAAAGAATAAGAAGCGTAGAATCAAAAAGCAAAACAATTGATAGTAACACAAATAAGTTACTTAAAGAAAATAAATTAGCATCATGGGGGGGGGGCGTTTTTAGAGATTTATTGCTCAAAGTATCGGCATGCATAAGAAATTATACCCTTGTTTAATATAAAATTGCAAGTAAAAAGCATTATTAAAACCCATTCTTGAATGCGGCATGGTTTTCGTAGTCATACACGCGGTACCATTCATCCTCATAGACCAGTCTGCCTGATTCCCATATTTTCAGGTCTGGGGAAATTGCATATTGGTCTTGGGAGACAAGGAAGAATATTTTTTTGTCTTTGTGGTTTTCGTCAGAATAAATGTGTTTCGGCGTTAAAAAGGGGTCATATTTATAAGACTTTGAAATATAATAATGATTTCCGGCTTCTGAATATTCGGTCTTTTCCTTTGCTAAATTGCCAACTTCTATTTTTCCATTAGAAAGAAAGGTGAATATGGTGGAATACTTAGTCGTTGAGTAGCCAAAGTCATAATCATTTTCGAGCAAAAAAGAAAGAACTTTTTCTTTATCGGAGTTCGTGTTGTTTGATACCGTTGATTGCAATGTCGCAAATGTGGCTGTTAAAAGCAGAATACTCCATGTAATACCCAAGAAGAATTTGTTTGTATCAGGAAGTTCTTTGCCATCAAGTAAAATAGCAAGCGTAGGCACGATATAGATGAGCAGGGGATAATAGAATCTAGGGGCATATTCTGTATGAAGGAATATAAAGGTGTTAAATCCTGTTGCAACAAGAAAAAAAACAAGGAATAAATAGAGCGATTTAGAGACAGACTGTTTTAAAAATGAAACAATATTTATGCTGAGCTGTATAACGGCAATATAACTGAGAATATTTATAATACCACTTGGTGTAAATATAGCGACACCTGGTTTATAGCCAAGAAGTGCCAGAATACCTGAGTTACCGAGCAGGATATCGCTGAAAGTTACGTCACCTGGATAGTTAAAGCCTAATGTGTTCCAACTGGAAAATGACCAAATATGGCGGAGGATAAAACTGTTGCAAATGTATCCGAATCCACTGATAAACAATGCGATAGTACTGTAAAAAACGGATGAATTATGTAACCAAAATTCTTTTGACAAAATGGCATATTGTTTATTGCGCACTTCAATAATGATTGCGGAAAGTGCCAATGGGAATGTAAAAAGCAAAATATATCTAATGGTCGAAAGTCCGCTGATAAATGCAAGGGCAAAAAAAAGTATAAGAAGTTTCTTTTTTTGGATAGCAGATGTATCAGCGTAAATAAGATTGATAAAAGTCGCTATATACAAGAAACTGATAACAACATGCGGAATATAAAAATTTTCTCCAGCACCTACAGTCCACCAAGCACCTGACCAAGGCGAAATAGCAATAATACAGGCAAATAATATAATCCATGTAGATTTTATATGCAGTTGTTTAAGCAAATACCATGTTGCCCAAAAAAGCAGCAGGCATGACAAAATAGACTGTATTGTTTTTACCAAATTCCAATCAGAAGAAAACAAAAAACCGATAGCAGAGAAAATTTGGGTGTTTAGCAGACGAAATTCGGTAGAATAAAACCAACCAGTTGGCCAAAATGTATGCTCCCGCACACATTCTTTACCAAGCCAGACTTCAGATGCAAGATCAGTATCAATATGAAGCGGTGTACTAACATAATTGACATACATAATGGCAAAAAAAACATCAGCCAAAAGAATGAACAAAAAAATAATCTTTTGTTTTAAAGGATGCTTTATAAAAATAATTGTAGAGAAAACGATAGTACAAAAAATAGGAATCATAAAAATGGAATTTATAGACGACATCCATTTATCAAGTGAAAATTCCCTATGGAATATTTTTTGAGAAAGAATACTGTATACTACGGAAACAAATTGATTTGAAAACAGAATAAGAACTGTACTTGCAAAAAGCAGTATGACCGAGAGAGCCAAAAGAATGTAAGAATTTTTTCTAGAAAAATAAGTCATAAAATTTTCCTGATTATAAATTAAGATTGATTTGTTCTGTCACTGATGATGTATCGGGGGCGATGTTTGACCTCAAGATAAATTTTGCCAATATATTCACCAATAACACCTATGCAAATTAACTGAACGCCACCAATAAATGCTATAATGCTTGTGGTACTGGCCCATCCAGCGACAGATTTTCCTAGTAACTGGACGATAACAGACCAAATGACAGCAACAAAACTTAATGTTGCAACAAAGGTACCTATGCCCACAATAATATGCAGCGGCTTGATACTCAAACTTGTTATGCCATCCCATGCAAGAGCGAGCATTTTTTTCAAAGGATAGTGCGAACTTCCTGCAATGCGTTCATTTCTTTCATAGTAAACACAGGTACTCTTAAAACCAACCAGGGGAATTAAGCCACGAAGAAATAAATTTACTTCGGTATAATTAGCAAATTCCTGAAGAACTCTACTTGATATAAGGCGGTAATCTGCATGATTAAAAACTATTTCAGCACCCATCCAAGAAAGTACTTTATAAAATCCTTCTGCGGTGGCGCGCTTGAAAAAAGTGTCAGTTTTACGCTGTGAACGAACACCATATACAACTTCTGCCCCGCTACAATACTCGTCTACCATAGCATCCATAGCGTTAATATCGTCCTGTCCGTCGCAATCAATCGAAATGGTTATATCGCATTTGTCTTTTGATTCCATAAGACCTGCAAGAACGGCAGCTTGATGCCCACGATTTCTACTCTGGGCAATACCTAGAAAATGAGAGTCTTTGGCTGCGTAGGAACAGATAATATCCCAGGTTTTATCCTTGCTGCCGTCATTAACGAATAAAATTCGGCTTTCTGGGCTAATCTTTTTTTGCTCAATTAAAGATGATAATTTTGTAAGAAAAAGAGTACCTGTTATAGGTAAGACGGACTCTTCATTGTAACAGGGAATGATGATGTACAGAACTGGTGTAGAACGATTGTTCATAGCGTCTCCTTTGAAACCTTTTTTTCTGAAAATACAATAAAGCGTTGTCCAATATAATTCAAGCCCGTATACAAAACCATGCCACAAGCCATAGCAATATTACCTTTGGAGATTTCTGATAATGCTGAAAAAACATGAAAAATCAGAATTTTGGCAAGGATATATGCAATAAAATAACAGATAAGCAAATTTATAATGAACAGCAAAACTTGCAAAGCACTTTTTTCTTTATTTTGAAAGGTAAAAAATTTATTGAGTAAAAAACTGACAATACCGCCAATGATATAATTACTGGCTGACGAAATCCAATATGAACAATGAAAGACATTAAAAAGCAGGAACATAAGACCCGCTCCAATAATCGTATTGACAATGCCAGTTAGGAGAAATTTGAGTAATTTGATATCGAAAAATTTATTACTCATACGTTTTATATATCAGACGTGTAAGAGTTTGCGGAAAATCCGCAAACTCTTTGCTATAGAATCGACAAGATGTCGTTTTTTACAGCGTAACCCCGTCCTTGAAAATCGCAATCTCGCGGTAGCCGTTCTTTTCGTTTTTGGTGACGGCTCTTCCCGAAACGATGTCGATAATCTGCTGCAAAAGTGCGTCGCGGACTGAATCGCTTGGCTCGTCCAGAAGGCGGGCCGCGTCAAAGTCAATCCAGCCGTGCTTGTTCTGTGCAAGGGGGTGGTTTGTGGCGATTTTGACTGTTGGAACGGGGGCTCCCAGCGGTGTTCCCCGTCCTGTTGAAAAGAGGATGATGTTTGCGCCTGCTGCCGTCATGTCGGTGGTGGAAACGATGTCGTTGCCCGGTCCTTCAAGCAGGGTGAGTCCTGTTACGTTTTGCGGTAGCCGCTCACCATACTTCAAAACGCCTGTGACAGGGGCTTTCCCGCCCTTCTGAACGCAGCCCAAAGACTTGTCTTCCAAAGTGGTGATGCCGCCGGCCTTGTTTCCCGGTGACGGATTTTCGTAGCAGACCTGATTGTGTCGTGCGTAGTAGCCTTTGAATCCGTTGATGAGGTTTACGGTCTTGTCGAAGCGGGCCTTGTCTACACAGCGGTTCATAAGCATCTGCTCGGCGCCGAACATTTCAGGAACTTCGGTGAGCATGACGCGGCCACCCATTCCTGTCATGGCGTCACAGATGCGGCCAATCAGAGCGTTTGCGGTAATTCCGCTCATGCCGTCTGAGCCGCCACACTTCATGCCGAGCACGATGTCGGTAAGGGGGGCTTCCTCGCGCTTGAACTGCTTTGCGTAGTCGGCAAGTTCGGTGAGTAATTTTTTGCCTTCTTCAAGCTCGTCCTCAAACTGCTGGGTGACCATGAATTTTACGCGATTTTCGTCGTATTCGCCCAAGAATTCCTTGAAGTAGGGAACATTGTTTTCTTCACAGCCAAGGGAAACGACCAGAACGCCGCCCGCATTGGGGTGATGCACCAGGTCAGCAAGAATTGTGGCAGTCGTTTCCTTGTCGCCGCCCATCTGAGAACAGCCGTAAGGATGCGTCCAGGTGAAAAATCCTTCCAGTCCGCCTTTTTCGCTGGGTTTGGGGTCTCCGTCACAGAATTTGGCGTTTGCCCACATAGCCAGCTTTTCTGAAATGCGGTTTACACAGCCGACGAGAGGCACAATCCAGACTTCGTTGCGGCTTCCCACGCGGCCGTCTGCCCTTTTGTACACATTGACCGTGGGAACATTTGCCCGAAGTTTTTCGGTATCTTTGTACCATGCATCGTAAGCGGCTTTTGCCTTTGCCTCGTCGTAGGTGTAAGAAAGCTCGCCTTCAAGCAAAGTGTGAATGTTGTGAGTGTGAACATGCTTACCAACGGCAATATCTTCGGTAGCAGAGCCGATGGGATAACCGTATTTGATGACTGGCTCGCCTTTTTTGATTTCTTTGATTGCGAATTTATGGCCTGCAGTTATGTCTTCTTGAAGGGTGACAGTAACTTCTGGAACATCGTCCATTGCCTCAAGCGTAACCTGAGTTCCTTTTGAAAGCGGTTCCAGCGCGACAGCGACAAGATCCGCCTGATTGATTCTGATGGCGATTTTGCTCATTAGATACCTCATTAAAAAAGTGTTGCTACTATTATATACTAAGAACATAAAATTGTATATGAAAAAAAATGAATCTGTGTTATACTTGAGAGAAATTCTTTACTTTGGAGTATAAAATGCAGATTACCGATTCAATCAAATATGTTGGCGTAGATGACCACGAAATCGACCTTTTTGAAGGTCAGTTTGATGTGCCTAATGGCATGGCATATAATTCATATGCGATTCTTGATGATAAAATTGCAATTATGGACAGCGTAGATGTCCACTTTGGCGAGGCATGGCTTGCAAACATCAAAAACACGCTGGACGGAAAATCACCTGATTATCTTGTAGTTCAGCACATGGAAATGGATCACAGTGCAAACATAAAACGTTTTGTTGAGACCTATCCCAATGCAAAAATCGTTTCTTCAAAAATGGCATTTAACCTGATGAAAAATTATTTTGGCACAGACTTTGCAGACAAACAGGTTGTCGTGGCAGAGGGAGCAACTTTGGAACTGGGAAAACATGTCTTGCAGTTTATCGGTGCACCCAGCGTGCATTGGCCAGAAGTTCTCTTTACCTACGACAAGACAGACAAAGTGCTGTTCAGTGCAGATGCATTCGGCAAATTCGGTGCAAATGATTATGATGACCCGGAAGGCTGGGCTTGCGAAGCTCGTCGTTATTACTTTGGCATCGTAGGAAAATTCGGCGCAAACGTGCAGGCCGTCCTCAAAAAGGCCGCTGGGCTTGAAATCAAAACAATTGCTCCACTCCATGGCCCCGTCCTGAATGATGATATTAAATACTATTTGGATACCTACAACACTTGGTCAAGCTATGGCGTGGAAAGCGAAGGTGTGACGATTGCATATACTTCAGTCTACGGAAACACCAAGCAGGTAGCAGAAAAACTTGCTGAAATTCTCAAGGCAAAGGGTTGCCCAAAGGTGGCGATTTCCGACCTTGCCCGTGAAGACACCTACGAGTGCGTAGAAGATGCCTTCCGTTACGGAAAACTTGTCCTTGCCACCACCACCTACAACGGCGGCATCTTCCCCACAATGCGGGAATTTATTGAGCATCTGACAGAACGCAATTACCAGAACAGAAAAATCGCCTTTATTGAAAACGGCAGTTGGGCACCACTGGCAATCAAGGGCATGACCGCCATGTTTGCAGAAAGCAAGAACATTACGATTTGCGACACAAAAGTAACCGTAAAAATCGCGATGACAGCAGACACTGTGGCACAACTTGAAAAACTTGCGGATGAGTTGTTGGGATAAAAATAAATCATCATAGTACGCTGAAAGATATTAAGGAGTTTTCTAAGTTCATTTAGAAAACTCCTTATTTTTTTAAAGTTTTCAAAGTGTATTTTGAAAACTCCTTATTTTTAAAGTTTTCAAAGTATACTTTGAAAACTCTTGATTTTTTAAAGTTTTCAAAGTATACTTAGATAAAATGACAAGTCGAAACGATTATTTTGAGCAGGTTTATGCCTTCAAAGACAAGCAGATTATCAAGGTTCTCACGGGAATGCGCCGGTGCGGAAAGTCCTTCTTGATGGAGCAAATCATCGAGGAACTGAAGGTAAACGGAATCCCTGAAAATCAAATCGTCCATTACCGTCTGGACGAGCTTGAAAACGAAGCCCTCCTTGATTACAAAGTCCTGTATGAAACGATAAAATCCCAGCTTATTGACGGCAAAATGACTTATATCTTCCTTGATGAAGTGCAGCTTTGCCCGAATTTTCAGAAAGCGGTGGATTCCCTTTTCAACAAAAAAAATACCGACATCTACATAACTGGCTCAAACTCTGACCTTTTGAGCGGCGAACTTGCCACGCTTCTTAGCGGACGCTATGTCACGATTGACATGCAGCCTTTTTCATTCCGGGAATACCTGCACGAGCGGGGTGAACAGGGACTGGCAACAGGAGACACGGAGCAGTGCTATGCTGATTATGTTCGCTTTGGGAGCCTGCCCTTTACGGTTCAGCTAAAAAACAATGCGGAAAATGTGAATCAATACCTGAACGGCGTTTACAACACAATTCTTCTCAAAGACATCTCGGCCCGTCATCAGATAAACGACCTTCCAGCGCTGGAAGCCGTCATCCGCTTTATGTTCGCAAACACGGCCAACATCTGCACCTCAAAAAAAATCAGCGACACACTCACTTCCGGCGGGCGGAAAGTCAGCCAGCCCACGGTGGAAAACTACATGCACTACCTTGAAGAATGTTTCATGGTCTACAAAGTCGGCCGCTACGACATCAAGGGCAAGGAATATCTCAAAACGCTCTCAAAATACTACATCGCCGACACGGGCCTGCGGAACATGCTTTTGGGCTACCGCAACATCGACACAGGACATATTCTGGAAACTCTCGTTTTTCTCGAACTCAAAAGGCGGAAATATGAACTCTACACAGGAAAAATCGGTGACATGGAAATAGACTTCGTGGCAAAAACGCCGTCATCGATTCACTATGTGCAGGTCGCCGAAAGTGTAAAATCAGAAGAGACTCTGGAGCGGGAATTAAAACCCTTTACCCGTCTGCGGGATTCCTATCCCTGCGTTCTGATTACGCTGGACAAAACGACCAACGAGGATTTTAACGGCGTAAGGCACGTCAATGCGATTGAATTTTTCTGCGGGAAAGAGCTGGGGTAAGGCATTTACTAACTACCGATAGTTTTGAAACTATCGGTAGTTAGTTTTTAAAATTCAATCTTTAGTGATATACTTGTGCCAGAAAGAAGGGCTTTTTTTAGCATTTCTGTGTCAAATGATGAGTCATCTGAACTGCTGCCCGATGATGGAGTTGATACCGTTGAGTATGTAGAAAATGCCGAATGCAAAAAGTCTGTTGTTTCTTTATTGAGAATAGCCGCGGCAATCATTTTTGTGAGGCGCAGGGTCGGAACAAAATGCTTGTGAACTGAAAATCGATAAGATACTTCGGCGATTCCTGCAAAAATGTGTATGCCTCCAGTATCTGGAAGAGGAAGATTACCGCTATCCGAACTGCCGTCAAAAAAGAGATTTTCCTTAAATAAATATGTATATGTACCTGATGCTGTATTTTTAACACAGAAAAGCCAGAGAAAATCAAGAGAAAAATCAAAGCCGCCTTTTTTTAATGCAAAAGAGTTACCTAAAGAAATGAAATGCATTCCTTCATCAAATTCTCCGCCAATGTATTTATATGGAAAAAGACTATAGGTTTGGTTTTTTGATGTTAGCATGGTATCACCAGTGGCAGAAAGGTACACATAGCCCACATAAGGTTTTACAGAAAATGAGTCTAATAATGAAACAGAAAATGATTTTGCAACAAAAAAGGAAATCATGTGAGCGTACAAATTTCCGACCGTTGTTTTTTTGCTTGTATTTAGTTCGGTTGAAAAATAGCCACCAAACCCAAATAATTCAAATCCATACGGCATGAAAAGAGACGATTTGCCACCGAAAAGAAACAAACTGTCGGGATTGCCATAAAAATAATACATGTCGCCGCTTTCAACATTGGCTTTTGAAAAAAGAAAGTCTGCGGCAATACTCCATTCCTTACCAAAAAGACTGAAATCAAGCGTTCCGCCTGTTGTTGCAAAAAATCCACCAGAATCTTTTAGGCTAAATTTTGGCTTTCCCTTGAGAACCTGTATTGCATCAGGAAAAGTAAAGGCACCGAAACCTGCACGAACTGTATAAAAATCCCGAGAAAAAGTAAAATCAGCAGAACCAGCATGCATATTGCCATTGCACAATGCGTGTGGTGATTTTCCATACAAATAGCGACCACCTAAGGAAAATGTATTATCTCTTGCTTTTAGAGTAGCATCCAAGCGTTCTGTATGAAACCAACTGAGATTGTCATTTTCATAGAGTAAAAATCCAAAACGAGAATCTAATGATGGTGATAGCGAAATATCAGGGGAAAATGTAATTTCAGAAAAAATCGTTCCCGCACAAACAAAAAGCACGGGAACGATAAGAAAGCATCTTTTCATGCAGTTAGTATGTAATCGCTACTGAATTTTCAAACCTTTTAATTCTGAACAACCGCATAAAGCGCAACTCATTAACAACATCAATAGCTACACCTGGCAGGGCATCAGTTATGATTTTTTGATTTGCCAGAATGCCGACGTGATAACGAATTTCAATTGACGTTGAATCTGCATAGGTATTTCCTGCATCGCTTACGGTTGAGGAGAAGAAAGATGGAATGTCTTCTATTGGGGTCGGCTCACTCTCTGTTGTTACAGCTTTGTAGTTTGTGGAAGAACCATATTTTAATTCTTCACGAATGTAATAGAACTGAACATTCTCCATGTTTTCAGTACGTTCAATGAGTTTGGTAAAGTAACCAGCCGTAAAGATTTTTCCCATATCAATGCCGAACAGTGCATTTTCTGCGCTCGTTGGGAAGGATTTTTCGTTCATTGTTTTAGGAACATACAGTACAGTGCCAGTTTCGATGGCGGATTTTGCTTTTTTGGCTCCGTCATAGATAAAGTCACCGTATTCTGCAATCATGTCCTTTGCCGCTTGCGGATAGTTGTTTGAGGTTTTGATTTCCTCATAACTTGCGATAAGACGAGTAAGTGCGTCAGTGAACAGTGCTTTTGATGTAGTCATCTTTTCTGCATCATGGACTGCAAGCGTCTTTGCCGTTACACAGTCATTTATGATGTTCAGCAAGTCCACCGCTGTTCCGTCATAGCCAACTTCGGCAGCCTTTACGTTTCCGCTCAAATCATAGGAAGCGGCATAGTTCAGTACAGCCTCAATGCCTTCAAGAGCAGAAACAAGCACATTCATTTCCGTTTTGCCGAACTCAATGCTGTCATCACCAAGAATTTTTGTAAGGTTGAAATGCGTAATCAACGAAGATTCAAGTGTGGCTTTTCCTGTTCCAAGTGAATCTACAAGACCTTTGATGGTTTCGCTCTTTTTGTGGAAGATTGAAAGAAGCGAGTCAATTGTCTCATTAAAGCCACTTTCATGGCCTGTTACGGCATTTGCATACAAGAGATACAGCCATGTTGTGTAAGTCTGTGTTGTGCCAACAAGCGTACTTTTGTAGTAATCATTATCTTTAACCCAATCTGGAAGGGAAAGACCAGGAATGTAAATCGCTGCACCAAGAACAGGTTTTTTATAATCATTGCTATTGCGGTAATCATATAAGTAGTCGGCAACTTTTGTTTTTGTGTCGGCAAGCATAGTCTGTGCATAACTACTGAAGGGAACAAGGTAATTTCCGTCGTCTGAAAGAGCATAGTCTGTCAGATAGCAAGAAGTAGATGACCACGTTCCATCATTTAATTTATAACAATCACCATAATAAGAAGAACCTATACTATTTTCAGATGAGGATGTCGCTTCCGTTCCAGTCATGCGAACATAAAAATTATACAAATAAGAACCGGTGGTATCTGATTTTGTAAAGACGTACTCTCCACTAGTATAATTATAATTACAAGCATACAAATATCCTGAGGCGGCTTTTTCTGCAAGTAAGTTGTTATAACTACTTAAATAAATCATATAAGAGCCGTTGGCATCCGGTTTTACATCAGTAAGATATTTTTCTTTTGTACTTGTGTATGACCAATAGTCATCGCAACATATCCAATCACCTTCATATAAAACATAGTAATAATATGAGGTACTAGAATTATAATCATTTGTTGGTGTACCAGAAACGCGAATATAACTACCATCCGTGTTTTTATTAAATTCATAGGCAGTTAGTGTCTTGTATTTCGGGTAGTTCTTGAACCAGTCGGTGCTCAAAAGCGCGTTCAGTGTGGCAGGATAATCTGTGACACCAAGTTTGTTTTTGATGATATTCGTCAAATCTTTGTCGGCACTGAGTGTTGCAAGTTCGGTAAGTGCGTAGTAGATTTTGTTTGCATCGCTGGGATTTTTCTTGTAGGCTGCCTGAAATTTTGCAAGGGTGGTGTCATAGTCACCAGCAATCAACGCCTTGTTTGCCTCTGCTACCAAATCTGCATCAGATTTTCCATCGTCTTCTGCTTCGTCAAACTTGATTGTCAGGCCGTTTGCACTGGTGAAAGTGAACGCGTTGTTTGATACGGTAAGAGTATTAGGCGTAGGAGTTGCCACGATGCTGAACTTGTCGCTGGTGTTTGCACGGTAGAGGTATTCGGTAACGCTTACACTGGCGGGGTTGTTGTTTGTGTCTTGCTCAAAAATAGTGTAGGTTCCCATGGCGATTGTGTTGCCAAAAGAATCCTCGCTGTCTGAATCTGCATTGACTTTTTCAATCTTCCACAGACCAGTTTCTTTGGTCTGCTCATAAGCGGTAAAAGTGTAGGTGTCAGACTGATTTCCCACCTTTCCTTTTAGGACGAAGGATTCCTGGAGGGAAGATGCACCTGCTTTTGTCAATTTCAAGCCTATTGGGTTTTCACCTGCTGCAATCATCTTAGTTTCTGAAGACCCGTAATATGCGGAAATGCCCTCTGTATTGAGTATGACGACAGCCGCATCTGCGGATACCGTGCTGCCAATGGGAATGTTGTCAAAGGTGAATTCCTTTGCATTGCTATTGCTGGTAAAGCCCGCTGACTGTTCGGCAGTATAATCTCCGCGCAGTGCGATGACCACAATTCCATGATAGTCAGGGTTTGACGGTTCGGTAGAAGGCTGGGAATCAGAGGAAGCAGCGTCACTATAAGTAAGGGTGAACTCTCTGCCAGACTGATTCTTGAATGTCTGCACTCGTGTAAAGGTGAGTGATGGTGTTTCCGCTACCGCACTTTCTTCCGCTTCAGATGTCATTGCTTTAGAAGTGAACGTGCCGTTTGCAACGGCGAGCGGTATTGTTGCTCCTTCAGCGGTAAGCTGTAGAGTGCCGTTCAGATAGTCTCCCTCCAGCGTGTATGTTCCTGAGAACCATATTCCGTTGGCCGCTGAAAGTTCGGGGGCAAAACCGCTAAGTATGTGGTCGATAGCATCTTGGGATAGGCTTTCAGAAGCGGTGGGCAAGTCCATCGTCTCAAGCAGAGAAGAATAATCAACGTAGGTAGAAAAGAGGAATGTATTGTCGCTGTAGAAAAGATATGCCGCGGTGATTTTTACTGTAGTGGTCTTATCGGACGCACCCGACTCATCTGTGGGAACCTCCTGTGTGTGCTCTGCCACATAGCAGGCGATAGGCTGTAGGGGAGCATAACCGGCGTAGTCTTCATCGCTTTCTGTAGGCAGGTAGACGGTGGGAATTGTTTCTGCCGCCCGTGAATTCAATCGAAAAGCCTGATTTTTTTCTGCCAGTGCTGATGCGCTTGTCGCGCGGGCAAATTGTGCTCCGTCAAAAACAAATGAAACTGAGCCAGAGTCATTTGCGTCCGTTCCGCAGGAAATGAATCCCGCAAGGGTT
>FLNX01001193.1_pt1 | contig 15260 bp, 12 predicted proteins | sample 1140341 | NCBI WGS metagenome assembly FLNX01 (sample SAMEA3878208, study PRJEB12797) | bioreactor metagenome | biome: Moose rumen | place: Sweden | collected 2011-10
ATGTGCATGGGCACATTAGCGGAGCTGATCCCGAAATATAGCGGGTTCAGCGCTTTTTTGTTGAAATAGACCAAAACAGGATGAAAACTATATATCCTGTCGGCTCAGAGGCCCAAAAACGGGTAAATCACAGGGTCATAGATCTGTAAAAATGTCAAGGATATTCAAAATTTTCGTATCTAAATTGTGACGAACTTCACAAAAGATCTTCCACTATCCTCTGATTGACAGACCGAAATCAGCCATGGGAAATGATATTCTTTCCGCTGCAGAGATAATGGAACGGCTGGGATTATCTAACAGAGCTTCTTTCAGGCGGGGCTATCTTAACCCGGCGTTAAGTCAGGGTGTCATAGAAATGACAATGCCGGACAAACCCAGAAGCCGAAATCAGAAGTACCGGTTAAAGTCTTGAGCCCTAAATTGCTCACATTCCTCGAAGTATTGGCTCAGTATTATTGTTGCTGCTGATGATAATCATCTGCTTAAGATCTTTCCTTTCGGTTTCTTTACCGTTCTGCTTTCGTTACTACCACCATATCCTTTAACTTTTCCGGCGTAATTTCCGGGCAATCTTCATCTGGCTCAGGTTCTCTGGTTTTGAGTGCTTCCAGCATGGCCTGTTGTTCTTCTGTCAATGCTGTATTTTCATCAATTTGTTTCTGATTAACATGATTGATTTCTCTTTCGTATTGGTCACATTCTGAGATTATACGTGCTTTTCGCCTCTGTTCGCGCTGACATTATGGAACGGCTGTGATCTCCCACAGATCTGCATTCAGGCGGGACTATCTTAACCCGGCCTTAAATCAGGGCGTCATCGAAATGACCATTCCGGACAAACCCAGAAGCCGAAATCAGAAGTACCGGTTAAGATCCTGAGTTTCGTACTCCCAACGTTCCGCATGTTGCAGATCCCTCAGTAAACATATGGTGCCCAGTCTCCCCCCTTCAGTTTGAAATATCCCCGGTCCCGGTAACGGATGAAGAAGGCGTTGGTGCTTTCTGACACCGGTGCCGTTTCCGGCAGCTTCTCCAGGTGATCCCGGATATCCCCGCTCTCCGGAGAGTACATGTTGTTGCCGATAGCACGGGCAATGATCTCCGACAGGGCCAGGTAACTGTGGTGCCCCTGGAGCCGGATCTGCTTTTCCTGCCGCTCTTTGCCGAAGAACCTCACATACACAGGGAGTTCGGTGATCCGGTCGGTGGAGATCTCCCGGAGTTTGGCTATCTGCATCTTGTCACCTTGGATGGCTGCCCCGTGCTCTGGCACCAGAATGAACAGCACATTCCGCCGGCTGGCCTCCAGGCTGTCGGTGAAGCGGTCCAGATCGTCCAGCAGGCGGCTGAGCCGGGGCTCATAGGCGGCGGTGCGCTTCTCTTCCTCCCCGTGGTTGCCGTCATGGAGGGAGATCAGGTTGAAGAAGGACACATTGCCATAGGTGGGTCTTTTGGCCACAGTGTTCATGTACTGATCAAACAGGGCGGCGTCGCTGTACACCGGGGAGCCGTCAAAGGAGCGGTAGGCGATCTTCAGCAACTCCTGTTCCCGGGGCTCGGTCACCAGTCCGGCCAGGGACTTGAGGCTGGCCAGATAGTCGCCGTAGACTCCGTTGTGATCTAGGAACACCGAGGTGGAGAAGCCGTAGGCGGCCAGGTTGTTCAGCAGTTCGCATTCCGGCCGGCGTCCGCTGTACATCTCGCTTTCTGTCTGCTGGCCGCAGGAGGCTCGCAGTAGCCTGAGGGATGCCGGGACAGAGTAGGAAGTTGCGCCGTTGAAGTGCTCAAAGGACAGATCAAACTTCTGGAACACCGGATGATTTTCCATGCGGGAGTAGCGGATATCGTCCCGGGAAAGGGAGCACACGTTCAGGATGATGATGTCAAAGGGGACAAAGCCCGGGGCCAGGGCGTCAGGCATGGCGGTCCGCCGGCCGGCCTCAGCCTCAAAGAACCGGGTCACATAGGACTCAATGTTCCTGCTGTTGGGCACATCGGTCATGGGGGGAATGTCACCGCTCTGGGCGGTGCCGGCTGTCTGGCACACGGCGCCGGCAGCAGACGCGGCGGCGATCTCCTCCGTCTCCTTTTCCGGATTGATGATCTGGTACAGGTGTGTGGCGCCCAGCCAGGCAAAGGTCAGGAAGATCACCGAGGTCACCCGGATGTAGGCCCTGAGGAAGAAGGTGGCCAGCAGTACGCCGCAGAAGGAAAAGATCATGGGCAGGGAGACAAAGTCCCACAGGAAGTTCAGAACATAGTTGAAGGAGAACTCCTGCAGGTTGTTCTTCTGGGCCATGATCTGGGAGATCCCCGGCAGGTAGCTGTCATGGTACAGCAGGATCAGGGCGGCAGTGCCCAGGATCAGCCGCCAGATCAGGTGCCAGTGGCGTCTGCCCAGATGGGTGCACAGCAACAACGCCATGATGAAGTTGGGCAGGAGATCAAAATTTATATAGGATCATATAGGAAAGGTAGAACAAGCCGAACTTGAAGAGAAAGTAGGCGTTCCAAATTCCCAGTCCCCTGAGACGGGGGCTGAGGAAGTGCTGCAGTTTTCTGGTGATGATCATCTGGCTGTTCAGTCCTGGCGGCTCTTCTGACCGGTTCCGGAGCCGGTGTGGTCACTGTCCCGCGGGATCCGGTCTGCCGGCGGGGAACTGCTGTTACTGTCCGGGAAAGCTTCGTCCTTCGGCCGGGGTTCCAGGTTTTCCAGGAGCTGGCCACGGCAGCGGATGCTGCTGCGGTGGGTCAGCCAGAGCCACAGGAACCGGGCGTTCATGCGGCTTTTCCCCAGGGCAAAGCCCAGGGGAATGAACACCGCCGCAGACAGCAGGATCACCTGGATGATGTCTTCCAGTGAGAGGATCCCACAATTCATCTTTCCTGTCTCCGTTTGCTGTTTCTGATCTTCATTGACACCGGTCTCTTTTCATTATCCTGCCACACTATGGGATCTCAGCCCTCACGTGATCCCGGTTGACGGGTTTTGCCTGCATGCTTCCGGACAGTGGGTTCTGGCCTGCGGCACCCTGTTCTGACCGCTGTTTTCCCCTGTCCGGTCCAAGGTGCGGTTAAGGCTTACGGACATTTCCTGGAACCGGAACTTCGTTCACCTTGTTTCATCCTGTTTCATCTCAGCTCAAGGGGTGGCCGGTTTGGGATCTTCTTCAGGGCGCTTACATATCCCTGCTAGCATCATGCCTTTCCGGGGGGAAACAGTCCCACAAGATCTGCCCGGGTGATTGTGGCCGGTCTGGTATTGGCCATGGTGCTGACTGAGGACATGCCGCTGCGGAGTTTCTGCAGCTGTGAGAGCCGGCGCTCAGACACCCTGACATATTCCAGTTCCAGGGCGCTGAGTCCGCCCCGATCATTCAGCTCCCTGAGGATCTGCATGATCTTCAGGGGACTGGGCTCCTGATGGCTGCGGCGGAAGATCTTGTCCACCGGCTCGCTGAACACACGGTCAAGGGTGGTGTCGATCTCATGGAGACTGCAGGAGGACAGGAACACCAGGAGACCGTTGGCACTGGTGGTGCAGATATCACCGCTGCGCAGGGGATGAAAAAGGGAGGCGGCGATCTTTGGAGTTATTCCCCGGCGGCATACCAGGCAGATCAGCACAGAGGAGTTCTGGAGCTGCCGGGTGTCACCGCTGCTGTGGAGGATCATGGTCACCAGGCGGGTGAACTCCTGGGGAGTCTTGTAGCCGGAGCTGATGTCGGACAGTTCGCTGTACTCTGCCACCAGTTCCCGGTAGCGGGTAACATTGCCCACCCATGGATGGAGCCTCAGGGTCTCCAGCATCACATTCATGTAGATGGGGCGGGTGTCGGCGGGAAAAATGAAACTGGCGCCGCTGGACATCAGGAAGCGTTCCGAACTGTTCCTGATCCCGGGGATCCTTTCCCAGACGATCAGCAGGAGGCGGTTACCCCGCTTCTCCCTGAGGTCATGGAGAAATTCAGACAGTTCCAGGATCTCCGTCCGGTTTCTGAGCTCCAGAATGCAGGTGGCCCCGCTGCCCCGGCTCTTCACCCGATCGGTGAGCTCCCGGTTGGTGCCGAAGCGCTCGGTCCTGGTGTAGAAGAAGGAGTCTGGGACAAACTCCCTGCCGGTGATGTAACAGTCCCGGGTGTCATCCATCCACTCGGCGTACAGATCCGGGGCACCGGCACTGGAGAAACCGTCCTTTTGCAGTTCCAGCATGCAGTCCACCGAGGTGAGCCGGGTGTTCTGATCCCCCCAGAACATGGTGCTGTAACGGTAAAAAGAGCCCTCATGGCCATGCAGGGCACCGGGAGCCGGAGTCAGAACTGCCAGACCGCTGAGGCACAGGTTGATCCCGGAAGAAGAGATAAGGCGCAGTTCGTGGCGGGGAGTTTTGGGAACCGCAGGCATCTTTTGGGCAAAGTCTGGGTAACTCCTGGGGAAATTCTGGGCAAAGTCTGGGAGATCTTTGGGCAAGTACTGGGCAGTGATCTTATCTCTCTGTCCGGTAACGGGAACTGCTGGGCCGGGAAAACCCCGGACAGGTTCCGCTCAGAGGCGGTCTCATCAGGAAGATCCGGACAGAGTTTGCAATAAGCAGAAGTGTTGGGATAAGCAGAAGTTGGAGATAAGCAGATGCGTCCGGGGGAAGTCACTGCCGGACATGGGCGGGGGTATGGAAAGAAGCTGTCGGCGTCTGGTGCAGAGGGGTGAGCAGGATCCGTGGGTGATCAGAGTGTTCCGGCTGAATTCTGCCGGGGTGTGGACAAGGCGGCGGTTGCGCTTACTGCCTGCGGGCTGTGGGGCTGACAGTTTGGGTTGCTGGCAGAAGAGTCCCGAGGGAAGGATCAGGCAGATCTAAAACAGCTGTCTGATCTCTCCGGACTTGAACTGATCTCTGATCTCTACTTCTCTATCTGATCAGATTTGTCCGGTTCCCCGGGAGGTCTTGTCTGATCTCAGATTTTCAGACCGGGATCAGGACGCTGATCAGAGCAGTGGACTGATCAGAGATCAGGGATCAGACAATAGAGATCAGTTGCCGGACCAGGGGTGATTAATCACCATGCTGGACAAGGGGCAGCCATAACGTCGGATGATTAATCAGATCCTTGCCTGATCTGGTATTTGCGGGGGTGTGATTAATTTTCCGGAGCACAGATCAGAGGGCTAAAACGGGGTCTCTGATCTGCCGTTTTTTTGAGCAGAAAAAAAATTTTTTTGCCGAGAAAAAAAATTTTTAGGGGCAAAAAAAATTTTTTGGGCTTTTATCTGTGACAGGCTCAAAAATTTTTTGCTAATCTCTGCGAATAAATTTATTTTCCAGCCTCCGCGTATTTTATAATCCCTCCGACTTCTGAAGGGAATTTTACGCTATGCATTTTGAACCGAATCCGGCCTGGTGCTGGACCTACTCTGCAAAACGCAGGCGTATTCTCATCCGGATAGTGGATGCGGTCCATTCCATCAAGCCAATGTACTTCATGACCGCCTACGATCTGGGCTCCCTGTTCAGTTCCGACGTGGCTGACATGAAGGATGAGTTCTTCAACGTTGATGACGCCAGCTTCTTCTACTATGTGCTGCAGGCCGTCCACGACCTTCCCTACACCTCCATGGAGAAGATCCAGCTGGCACTGAATGCTGTCACCATCAAGCATTTCCACCACAAGGGCCTGAAGGGGCTGGAGAATCTGAAGCGCTTCCAGCTGATGTCCCGCATGCCTTACACGGCTGAGGTTTTTTCCGTGCAGGATGAGCTGGGCCATGTTCCCGGGGATGTGCTTACGGTGATCCCCTATGAGAAGTCATCAGTGTGCATGGTGCTTGCCACCGGTCTAGAGGTGAACGACAGTTCCCACAAGTTCATGGATCTGGTGGTGATCAACAATGATGATCTGATCCCCCTTTACAAGATGAACCATCTCCTCCAGGGGCAGATGGGACTTTGATTTAATTTAGTTGTTGTTCTCCTTTGAGCACTAGAGATAGTGCTTATTTTTTTGCCGGATCACTACATCTGCCACAAAGGTTCTGGGGAAAATTTTTTTCGGGAGCCTAAAAAAATTTTTTTGTATGTAAAATGACCAGCAGTCCGGCAGATCCTTGCACTCTTTCTTCCAGTCACTCCATTCAATCTTGCTGATTAATTTCTGTTTTCCTTCCGATGCTGATCTTTGGAAAAGATCAGTTGCTGATTAATCACACCAAGCCACTGGTGATTAATCAGCCGCGGGATCCGGAATTGCTGATCCTCTGATCCGGGATCAGAGATCAGAAATCCCCGGATCGCTGATCAGAGATCAGGAGTTGGAGGACAGATCAGAGATCAGAAACGGGACCACTGATCAGAGATCAGCGCTGGCTTGCAGCATGACTGATTAATCCTGGTTCCTGTTCTGGATTTTCCCTGGCACCTGATGGTGGAAATACGCTACGCTCTCTCTGGCAGATCACCTGGAATATGCCGATGACTGCCATCCTCAGTTTATCCTTGGGCGGCTCAGATTTCTGTCCTGTGACCCCAGGTATCACCTCCAGCCCTTTCCTAGGTCGCTTCCGTGTTGCGAGTCTCGGTTCTGCAAAATCAGTCAACAGGGTGCAGATAAGAACTAGGAGATCTGCCAGGAAGGATGGATAAGAGCTGTGTCTGCCTGATGTACGGATAAGAGCGGAGTAGCGTAAGGAAGTGCGGATAAGACTGGATCTGCCGGCTTTCCCTTCTTCTTATCTCAACTCCTGCCGACGGCAGGTTATCTCAGTTCCGGCCGACGGCAAGTTATCTCAACTTTCTGCTGATGCTCCTTTATCATCGTCCTTAAACTCCGGTGACGATCCTTTCATCCTGCTGACTCCCGGGTTTCATGAGCAGTCTGACTTCCGGTTTTAGGAGCAGTCTCATCCTCGGGACATCCACCCTTTTTGCCCCTCTTGACCGTTTGCCTTCTTCGGGAATGGGCGCCGCCGCACCCAGATCATCCCGGCAGCTCCTTACAGGATCCTGTGTCCTGCATGCTTTCCATCTGCCGGATTTGTTATACCTGTCAAACAGGCGGATATGCTCCTGTGCTATCCTCAGACTACCTAGACTGTGCTCTTGTTTCCCGGAAAATGCTGTTTTTTCCGGCACTGCTGGAAGTCATATGAAGGAATACGCCTGCTTATATGTAGATGAGGACTCCCTGAAGAATTTTATCCAGGAGAACCACATTGACACCACATCAAGGCTTCTGGTCTTCATGTTTTCCTCGGGAATTCCCCCGGAGAATTCCGTGGAGGCGGCCTCCGTTATCAAGACACTGCTCCCTTATTCCGAAATTGCCGGTGCCTCCACCCTGGCCTTTGTCTTCCGCGGCCGCAGCTGCAGCGGTCAGATTTTCCTGCGGATCGTGTCCTTTGAGAAGAGCCGGTTTGAGGTCCGGTTCATTCCTCACATGCAGGCAGCTCCTGCGGACATCGCCCTGGACATTGTGGGCAACATGTGTGACCAGACCACCAGGGCCGCCATCATCCAGATCTCCGGCGTCGAGGTGGAGCTGAACTCCTTCCTGGACGAGTTCAACAAACTGGTTCCCAACATCAGTGTTGTGGGCGGGCCGGTGAACACCGTCCAGTCCGTCAATGAGGGCTTTGTCTTTGACGAGAAGGGCTATTATGAACATCACTTCATGATCATCACCTTCTCCGGGGCTGATCTCCATGTGTTCAGCTTCCCCCTGAACAACGTGGAGCCTATAGGCGATCTTTATGAGATAACTGACGCCCGGGGCTGCAATGTCCGGGAGATCTCCGGCTCCCCGGTGAAGGACTTTGTCAACAGCATCCTGGGGATAGACATCACCTCCAGTGACGAGTACATCAAGCTCCTGGACCGCTTCCCCCTGGTGCTTCCGGATCGGAACAACTCCACCAGGCAGCTTATCTATGTGAAGGACTCCGGGGAGTTCTTCACGCCCCCATGGTGCCCCCTGAAGGTGGGTGAGCGGATCCGCACCAGCTTTATGAGCGCCCGGATCTCATACAATCATTATTCCACCATGATTGATGAGCTCAACCTTTTCCCCTGCCAGGTCCTGTGGGGCTACTGCTGCTACCTCCGGCCCTCTCTCTATCCGGGCATGCACGCCCAGATCATCGATTTCTTCCGCCCCCTGGATCTGTCCGTGTCCTATGTGAGCAGCGAGTTTGCCTCCGACGCCGATCGCAATGAGCTGTACACCGGCACCATTTCCTATATTGGCTTCACCGAGGACATGAACGCCGAGGTCACCCAGCTGGACAAGTCCCTGCTGAAGCCCATCCTTACAGATGACATGGATGCAACGGATGTCTATAAGTATGTTCTCCTGCATCAGTCCGAGGAGGTGCTGGCCGCCAAGCAGGAACTGCTTAAGCGGATCATGGAGCAGGAGAAGAAGGCCACCGCCTCCCTGTTCATTGACAAGAACACCGGCATGCCCAATGCGGAGAAGTTTGCCTATGACGCCGTGAAGCTGGGCTTCAACAAGCTGACATTGGTGGTGATCGAGAAGAGCATCCAACTGTCCAACTATTTCGGCAACAGCGAGTACATCACCTACTACCGGGAGAATGTGAAGCTGTTTGTGGACTACCTGACGGAGCAGCACTTCCTGCTGGCAGACGATCCCGACGCCTCAAGGCTGCACATCTACAGCAACGATCTGTCTTCCTTCATCATTGCTGCCGGCGTTGCCATCTCCTCTGATCAGTTCATTGAGCTGATGCGCCGGCTGTTCCTCAAGTTCAACAAGCACTACACCCACAATGAGGTGGTGTGCATGAACAACTTCTTCATTGTCATGGATCAGAATGAGGAGCTTCTGGAGAAGGCCAAGCTCCTGCTGTCGGACAAGAAGAACGAGCTCAAGCGCTTTGTGGTCTATGACGAGAGCCATGAGGACACGGAGAACTTCGAGGAGTCCCTGGCTGCCCTGTCAGTGGTGAACTACGCCATTGAGCATGACGGCATTGAGCCGTATTTCCAGCCTATTTATGACAACTCCTGCGGGCGCACCTACAAGTTTGAGTCCCTGATGCGGATCAAGGACAGCAACGGCAAGCTGTGGTACCCCAACCAGTTCCTGCCCGTGGCCAAGGAGTTCAGGCTGTACCTCCAGCTTTCCTGTGCCATGATCAACAAGGTCTTTGATCTCTTTGACGGCCGGGAGGAGTCGGTGTCCATCAATCTGTCAGCCATCGATATCAACTCCCAGATGGTCACGGACATGATCTGTGCCCGGCTGGCCATGCTGAAAAATCCCAGCCATTTCATCTTTGAGATCCTGGAGTCAGACGCCTTTGAAGATCTGAACCTGCTTTCGGACTTTATCCGGAGGCTCAGGACCTACAATGTGATGATCGCCATTGACGACTTCGGCGCCGGCTACTCCAACCTGCTGGAGATCGTGAAGCTCAAGCCGGACATCATCAAGATTGACGGGGAGATCATCAAGCATCTGCTCCATGATGAGGTCAACCGCAACATCATGGACGTGATCATCTTCATGGCCAAGCGCTTCTCCGTGGATCTGGTGGCGGAATTCGCCGAGTCCAAGGAGCTTCAGGACTTCCTGGAGAGCAAGGGGATCCGCTACTCCCAGGGCTATTATTTCTCCAAACCCCTTCCTTACGATCAGATCGACGCCTACCTGGAGTCCGAAAAACGGTCCCGGGAAGAGTCCGCCGCATCCGCCAAATGATCCCCAGTAAACTCATTCTCGCTCCCATGGACGGCGTCATTGACGCCCCCATGCGCCGTGTCCTCACCTCCTCCTGCCGCTACGACTACTGCGAAAGCGAGTTTGTCCGGGTGTCGGGGCAGTGTGTCACCTCCTCCCGTCTTCTTTCCATGGTGCCGGAGCTCCGGTGCGGCGGCGTCACTGCTGCGGGCACCCCGGTTTATGTCCAGATCCTGGGCCAGGAGCCGGAGATCTGCGCCGCCAGTGCCGAGCTGGCCTGCCGCCTGGGAGCCCCGGGCATTGATTTGAATTTCGGCTGTCCTGCCCGGCAGGTGAACAAGTCCGGGGGAGGCGCCGCCCTGCTGAAGGATCCGGATCTGATGCATGGGATCTGCTGCCGGGTGCGGGATGTGGTGCCAGCGGGGATCCCCCTGACAGCCAAGATGCGCCTGGGCTGGGACAGCTCTGACCGTTGCCTGGAGCTGGCGGAGCAGATCTGGTCTGCCGGGGTGGATGCGCTGTGCGTTCACGGCCGGACCCGGGAGGACGGCTATGCCACGGGCACCGTGCGCTGGGATCTTATTGCCCGGATCCGGGAGGCGTGCCCGGTGCCGGTGATTGCCAACGGGGATGTGTTTGACCGCGCCTCTGCTATGGAGTGCAGCCGGATCACCGGCTGTGACAGTTTGATGCTGGCCCGGGGAGCGGTGAGCCTGCCCAACCTGGCCGATGTCATCCGCCTGGATGCTGAGCCCTTCTCCTACCGCCGGATGGTGGAGGCAGTTGTAGCCTTCACTGAAGCCTTCCGGGAATACAGCCCAGATCGGGACCCCTTCCCCCGGGTTAAACAGTTTTTAAGTTACCTCCGGGGATATTATAATGCCATGGTTTCACTGAACATTTTCCGGAGAGTGTGTGCCTGCGGCAGTCTGGCGGAGGCCCTCTCCCTGCTGCAGTCAAGCACTGCTGAGGCTGATCAACTTGAACCTGAAGCATGAATCCCTGACCGTTTTCTTCCTGTCGCTGCTGGCGGCCGGATCTGCCGCCGGCATCCCCCTGGGATGGACCATGATCCTGGCAGATCCCATTCCGGAGTCGGATCCGGAGCGCAACACCTACATCTTTGTCAATGAGACCACCGGGGAGCGGGTCTCCCTTTACATGAGCTCCACCGGATCCCTGGATCGGGGCTGGAAGCCGGGAAAACTGGATGTGCTGCCTGCCGTTCCTGCTCCGGCAGCGTCCTCCTCCGGAGAGACCGCATCTTCCCTGTGCACATCTGAGGGTGCGGCATCGCCTGCTTCATCAGCCGCATCCCTGTGTCAGTCTCCATCGGCACCGGCATCTGCCCCCGAGGCTGATCCCGGGCAGCAGGCCGGGGCTCCTGCCGCCACCGGATCTGATAAGGGCGCCGGGACGGCGGCTGCTGCAGGCGGGGAGGAGCTGGGAGAGACCGAAGGCAGCGCCGGGAACAGTTCTCCTTCCCCGGAGAACCAGGAAGCTGGAAAACAGCAGGATGATGGCGCATCTCCTGCCGCTTCCGGGAGCGCTGCTGAGACGGGTGCCAGTGAAGGCGCCACTGCTTCTGCCGCCGCTGACGGCGGGAGTGGAAGTTCAGTGACTGGCAGTGAGGAGTCTGCTCCTGGAAACGACAAGTCCGGTACCGGCAAGGACAGTGCCGGCGCTGACAAGACTGACGCTGGGAAGGACGGCGCTGACAAGACTGACGCTGGGAAGGACGGCAATGCTGACAATGGCCAGGCGGACACCGGTAAGGACGGCAAAGTTGACGGCAGCAAGGCTGGCAGTGGGAATGGCAAGCAAGGCGTTGCTGCCGGTAAGGAAAATGCTGCCCCCGGGAAGGGTAAGGACGGGACTGGAAAAAACGGTAACGGCAAAAACGGGAACGGCAAGGACAGCTCTGCCGGCGCCACTGCGAAGGGCGGTGACGGGAAAAAGAATGCCCGCCCGGCAAAGTCCGGCGGCTCTGACAGTCCCTCCCCGAAGGACGGGGAGAAGGCTGCGGTCTCCTGGAGCCGGGTGTCCCTTATTCATGATCTGGCCAAGATTTCCGGGTGCGTGATCCGGCAGGGTACCCTTCAGGATCATTCTGACGTCGGCCGGGCAGAGGCTTTCTGTGACGAGCCCGGTGAGGGCGGCACCGCCCACCTGCTGGTGGTGCGGAATGCCGGCGATGTGGTGGTGGTGCTGCTGGACGGCGCCGGCTCGGACTTTGCTTCCCTTGATTCTCTGATGCGAGGACTTTCGGATGAACCGGAAAGCTCCAATTAGTCTTTTTCTGGGTGCGGCGCTGCTGGGGGCTTCCCTGCAGGCAGGTGCCATTCCTGATGGATGGAAAATCGATCTGGCCCGGAATGCCCCTAAATACCGCAGTTATGTGGGACAGTTCAAGGAGGCGGTGCTGTACAGCAGTACCGCTGAGGAGCCTGCTTATGTCTTTTTTGGCCAGTTCACCCGGCGCACCGGGGAGATCTATGACGAGAATGTGGTGGCGGAGTATTATTTTGCTCCGGTGATCCCCTGCTACCGGAAGGATCTGGTCAGGACTGACAGCGACGGGCGGATGGTCATCCAGTGCGACTGGCCGGCGGGAGCCGGCGGGGACGGGGGTGAGGATGGTGCCAGGCATTACATCGGCATTTACAAGAACATCGAATATTCGGGTTATATCGTCATTGCTGATGGTGCCACCTATGAGGAGGTGGCGGCTCTGGGCTGGGATCCCAACCCAGCAAGAAAGCCCGGGAAGAAGAAGCACTGAGGACGGGTCAGATACGGATCAGGGTGACTACTGATCTGTTCAGGGACGGCGCCGGCGGCGTGACAGCCATGCCGGCGGAGGTTATTCTGCCAGGAACAGATAATGCTGGGAGGTCTCATGGTTGTCAGGAGGATCCTGTCTGCGGCAGCTGCTGTGGCGGCCATGCTGCTCTGTCTGGGGATCTCCCCGGCTGAGGCCCTGGACGGGGCAGCCTCCGGTGACAGTTCCTGGATCCGGGAGAGCCTGCCTAATGGTGCCCTGGTATTCACCAGTCAGCCCCAGGGCAAGGTGGTGGTGCTGGCAGAGGTGCGCTCGTCCCCCCGGGGGAGGACGGTGGACTTCAGCCGTGCCAGTGAACGTCAGCGGTTCCAGACCCTCAGTTCCATTCTCATGGAACTGGGTTACTGCAGCCGGCGGGCACTCTATGACACGGTGCTGAACACCGCCTACTGCAAGGGCGACTGGGCTGCCAGGGACGGCACCAGGATCCCAGTGGCGGTTTATCTGAAGCTGGAGGAGCACCGGTTCCTGCTGATGATGGCCCTGCACAACGCCGACCGGCGTGATATTCAGGAAGTTGTCCGTCAGGAACTGGCCAGGGTTGATGGGGGCGGCGGTGAGGCGATCTCCGGTGGGAAATCCGGGGCAGCGAACGCCGGTTCCAGGTGATCCGGGACCGCGGGCAGATGAGTGAAGACCCCTGGCGGGAAGGGCGGGTTAGCACCAGGAGCCCCTGCTTCCAGGATCTGCCTGGTGCCGGAGCTCAGCGCGGCTGCGGATCCGGGGTCAGGAGCTCACATCATCATTTCTGATGCCGGGCAGGGCTGGGGTTTCATTTGGCGGGGCCATACCGGTCTCCTGCTCCACAGAGTCCTCTTCCAGGGTCTCCAGCAGGAAGGTCACCGGGCGGAAGCCGTCATTGCAGGAGATCATGGCCGAGCGAGGATTTTTCATCCAGCCGTCGTAGATGTTCTGTCCACCGTGGGCCAGGACCATCACAAAGGGTGAGATGGAGTCCCAGGCACTGGTGCAGAAGCCTTTAGGCCGGTCCCAGCCCTCAGTGACAAAAACCTGGCCCAGTTTCATGGTGCAGGGCTGGGGCAGGGGATTTTCATACCGGTCGATGAGATCCTGGTGGCAGGCCATTTTCATGACTGTGATCCGGATCTGCCGTGGTTTTTTGTTCTTCTGCATGGTGTTTTCTCGCTGTCAGATGTCCGTCATCCTCTTATTGTAAGCGGACCGGTGACAGCTGCAAGGGCGGAGCCCTGGATGGCAGTTGTTTTGTCTCTCTGCTCCCTTTTTCCGGAACTGTCCCTGGAGCAGTGCCCAGCAATTGTTTGGTTTGTTCGGAGGAGTTGTTTTATGGATCTGATCCCCAGTTTTTCTGTTGATCACACCCGTATTGTTCCCGGGATCTTCACCAGCAGGGTGGATCATATGGGGGAGGCGGTGATCACCACCTATGACGTCAGGCTGAAGCGGCCCAACCGGGAGCCGGTGATTGATGTGGCGGCCATGCACTCCCTGGAGCATGTCATTGCCACCTATCTGCGGAACCATCCCCAGTGGAAGGATGAGGTCATTTACTGGGGGCCCATGGGCTGCCTGACCGGCTTTTATCTGATCCTCAAGGGAGGGCGCCCTTCCAGGGAGATTTATGATCTGCTGCTGGGAGCTTTCAGATCGGTGCAGGACTGGGACAGCGTTCCCGGCTCCGATCCGGAGAACTGCGGCTACTGCCTGATGCACAATCTGGGCATGGCCAAGTGGTATGCGGCTGAATTTGCCGAATACCTGGTCCAGCATGCCGAAGATCCCCTGATCTTTGAATATCCCAGGACTGAGCGGCTGATCACCGGTGACGGCCGGGATTTTTATGACTCATAAAAGCGACGGGACAAAGATCCGGGACGGCTCTGCTGGCGGTTGCTCTTTGCACCGGTGGCCCGCTGTGCGGGCGGCTGACAGCAGTCCCGGGGTGATGCCAGTCTGTGGGTGATGAGACTGCCGGGCAGTTTCAGATATCTTTTCTTCCGGGGGGGCATTCCTGGCGTTGGATGAAGGTTTCCTTTCCGGCGGACGACGGCTGATGCGGATCAGCTGATGGGTGCCATCTGCAGGGATCCTTGCCTGGTGAATGGGAACCGTCATGGCTTTGCAGTGCAGAATGGCAGCGGTGTCTTAGCTATCAGTGGGGATTGGCGGTGTTTCCCGCTGCTGGCAATGCTGGCTCGTTTCAGTTGAGAGCTCCGGCCGGAGCGTTAGCCGACTGGACTGGACGGACCGCTGCTGCTGTCAGCCATCTCATGGCATTCTGGACTGGAAGGGACAGGAGCGGTTCGGCGGTCACAGCAGATGATCCTCCGGTTTTGGCTTGATCCTCTGGTTTCGCTTCTGCTGATCCTCCGGTTTTGGCTTGATCCCCTGGTTTCGCTTCTGCTGATCCGGCTTGGACATTTGCACTGGAACAGAACTGAAAGTTCCGGAGAGTCCCCTGAACAGAGAAGATCCCGGATTAAAAGGTTCCCAAATTGTAGGACTATAAGCCTTACCATGGAGCGAAGTAGATCAAAAATTCACCAAACCAATCTGGTAGGGTCAAGGTCTTTAACTCGCCTTCTTACGTGGTCTCCCCCTTCTTTTTGGTGCAGTTTCTTCTTTGGGGAGAGGAGTGCAAAGCCCTAGTTTTTCTAATTCGTCAAATACAACACTATTAGTATGAACCCAAAATTCATCCTTTGTTTGTGGGAGACCCAGAGGGGCTGAAACCTTTCTCCAAG
>FLNX01003175.1_pt1 | contig 15260 bp, 10 predicted proteins | sample 1140341 | NCBI WGS metagenome assembly FLNX01 (sample SAMEA3878208, study PRJEB12797) | bioreactor metagenome | biome: Moose rumen | place: Sweden | collected 2011-10
GCAAAGGTAATGCTTTTCCGCGAGACTTCTGTGTACTACAAAACGCATTCACGAACTCCCAACCACAAAAACAGGCGCATTCAGAGCATCAGACACTCTAAAATGCCCCTGAAAATTATGAAAAATTGTTCAAAGGGGTCAAAGTTGGGTTAAAGGAATAGAACTATGGCAAGAATAAAAGACATCGTTGAGGCGGAGAAGCAACGCCCCGACATGGCAGCGGGTCGGGCCACGAAGCCCACGTTCAGCAGTATGCGGGTGCAACTGCGTCCCAGCGCATTGCGGTAGGACTCCTTCAGGCGATAGTAGCGCTCGTCGCGGCCCGTCTTGGGATTATAGCGTATCTGTGACGTGAAATTCATGCCGCAAAGGTACAAATATTTTTACACATACACGAATACTCTATATGTTTTATCAAAAAAAAGAGTGCCACCCAAACGTTGTGAGTGGCACTCCTATGATATTCAGTTTTAAAGCGATTATGCTTCTTCGATCACGGTTTCCTTCTCGGTGAAGTCGAGCACGTTCTTCCGGTTAGCCTGGATGCGCTCGTATTCTTCCTTCGAGCCTACGATAATCTTCTCGAACTCACGCAGACCTGTGCCAGCGGGAATGAGGTGACCGCAGATTACGTTCTCTTTCATGCCGTCGAGCGTGTCTACCTTGCCCTTGATGGCAGCATCGTTGAGTACCTTCGTGGTCTCCTGGAACGAAGCGGCCGACATGAAGCTCTTGGTCTGAAGGGCTGCACGTGTGATACCCTGAAGTATCTGAGTTGAGGTGGCAGGAACGGCATCGCGCACCTGAACCAGTCGCAAGTCGCGGCGCTTCAGCAGTGAGTTCTCGTCGCGCAGTTTACGGGCGGTGATAATCTGACCAGCCTTGAGGGTCTCGGAGTCGCCAGCATCGGTGACCACCTTCTTACCCCAGATGCGGTCGTTCTCGTCGGCGAAGTCGAGCTTGTCGACCACCTCCTGCTCGAGGAACGTGGTGTCGCCGGGCTCGTTGATCATCACCTTGCGCATCATCTGACGCACGATAATCTCGAAGTGCTTGTCGTTGATCTTCACACCTTGCAGACGATAGACATCCTGCACCTCGTTGACGATATACTCCTGAACGGCAGTCGGGCCCTTGATGGCCAGGATATCGTTGGGCGTGATGACACCATCGGAGAGCGGAGTACCGGCGCGAACGGCATCGTGCTCCTGCACCAGAATCTGCTTACCTAATGATACGAGGTACTTGCGCTGATCGCCTGTCTTCGATGTGACGATAATCTCGCGGTTACCGCGCTTCACCTTACCCATCGTGACCTCACCATCGATTTCGGAAACGACAGCGGGATTCGACGGGTTGCGAGCCTCGAAGAGCTCTGTGACTCGGGGCAGACCACCCGTGATGTCGCCAGCCTTAGCAACGGCGCGCGGAATCTTCACCAACGTGGTACCCGTCTTCACGGTTTGTCCGTCGTCGACGACTACGTGACCGCCTACAGGGAAGATATAGGTGCCGATGACTGAGCCATCGCTGTCGAGGATGTCGCAGGTAGGCACCAGGTTGCGGTCGCGGCTCTCGGTGATAATCTTCTCGGTGAGTCCGGTGGTATCGTCGGTCTCTGCCTTATAGGTTGAGCCTTCCACCACATCGCGGAACTTCAGCGTACCGGCATATTCGGTAACGATGACGGCGTTGAACGGGTCCCAACGGGCTACGAGGTCTCCTTTCTCCACCATATCGCCCTGCTTGAAATAGAGCGAGCTACCGTAAGGAACGTTCACGGTGGAGAGTACGATGTTGGTATGCGAATCGATGAAACGTGCCTCAGCCAGTCGGCTCACCACCATCTGGCACTCTACGTTGCCCAGTTCGCCTTCTTCGGTGAACGGAACGACGCGAAGCTCATCAAACTCGATGCGGCTCGGATTCTTGGCCACGATAGAGGCGTTGGCGGCAGCATTACCTGCCACACCACCAGCGTGGAACGTACGAAGGGTCAGCTGTGTACCGGGTTCACCGATAGCCTGAGCGGCAATCACACCGACGGCCTCACCCTTCTGAACCATGCGCTGTGTGGCCAGGTTGCGTCCGTAGCACTTCATGCAGACGCCCTTCTTGCTCTCGCAGGTGAGCACCGAACGGATCTCGACGCTCTCGATGGGGGAGTCTTCGATGGCCTGTGCGATGGGTTCGGTAATCTCTTCACCGGCAGCCACGATGAGCTTGCCTGTGGTCGGGTCGATCACATCGTGAACGGATACACGACCCAGGATGCGCTCATAGAGCGTAGAGATGGTCTCATCGCCATTCTTCAGCGCTGTGCACTGCAGTCCGCGCAACGTTCCGCAGTCTTCCTCGGTGATGATGACGTCGTGAGAGACGTCCACCAGACGACGAGTCAGATAACCGGCGTCGGCGGTCTTCATAGCGGTGTCGGCCAGACCCTTACGGGCACCGTGAGTAGAGATGAAGTATTCAAGCACCGACATTCCTTCCTTGAAGTTGGAGAGAATCGGGTTCTCAATGGTACCGCGTCCTTCGGCACCTGCCTTCTGCGGCTTGGCCATCAGACCACGCATACCGGCAAGCTGCTTAATTTGGTCCTTAGAACCACGGGCTCCTGAGTCGAGCATCATATAGACGGCGTTGAAGCCCTGATCGGCTTCGGTCATCTGCTTGAGCAGCACCTCACCCAGACGGTTGTTCACGTGTGTCCAGGCATCAATCACCTGGTTGTAACGCTCGTTGTCGGTGATGAAGCCCATGTTATAGTTGTCGGTGATGGCCTGAATCTCTTCGTTGCCTTTGTTGACGAGTTCTTCCTTCTCTTTCGGGATGATGATATCGTCGAGGTTGAACGACAGACCGGCCACGTAGGCCATCCGATAGCCCAGGTTCTTGATGCCGTCGAGGAACTCGCAGGCTTCAGCGAAACCTACGTGGTTGATGACGTTGGAGATGATGTCGCGCAGAGACTTCTTAGAGATAATCTCGTTGACGAAGCCTACCTCCTTTGGTACGATGTCGTTGACGATGACACGTCCAACGGATGTCTCGACCATGTGTTGATAGTATTCGCCCTTCTCGTTGATGTCGGTGACCATCACCTTCACCAGAGCGTGCAGGTCGCACTTTCCCTCGTTGTGGGCGATGATGGCTTCCTCGGAACCGTAGAAGGTGAGTCCTTCGCCTTTGGCTCCCGGACGAATCTTCGTGATATAGTAAAGACCCAGCACCATATCCTGAGAGGGAACGGTGATAGGAGCACCGTTGGCCGGATTGAGGATATTGTGGCTCTGGAGCATCAGAATCTGTGCTTCGAGGATAGCCTCGTTGCTCAGGGGGAGATGGACGGCCATTTGGTCGCCATCGAAGTCGGCATTGAAGGCCGTACATGCTAACGGGTGGAGCTGAATAGCCTTACCCTCGATGAGCTTCGGCTGGAAGGCCTGGATACCCAGACGGTGAAGCGTAGGTGCACGGTTGAGCAACACGGGATGTCCCTTCATCACATTCTCAAGGATGTCCCAGATGACGGGTTCGCGACGGTCGACAATCTTCTTGGCCGACTTCACGGTCTTGACGATACCGCGCTCGATGAGCTTACGGATGATGAACGGCTTGTAGAGCTCGGCAGCCATCAGCTTCGGCAGACCGCACTCGCCCATCTTCAACTCGGGACCGACAACGATTACCGAACGGGCGGAATAGTCGACACGCTTACCCAGAAGGTTCTGGCGGAAGCGGCCTTGCTTACCCTTCAGTGAGTCGGAGAGTGACTTCAGCGGGCGATTGCTTTCGCTCTTCACGGCGGAAGACTTGCGCGAGTTGTCGAACAGCGAGTCGACGGCCTCTTGGAGCATACGCTTCTCGTTGCGGAGAATCACTTCAGGTGCTTTGATTTCCATGAGTCTCTTCAGACGGTTGTTGCGGATGATGACTCGACGATAGAGGTCGTTCAGGTCGGATGTGGCGAAGCGTCCACCATCGAGCGGCACCAACGGACGGAGTTCGGGAGGAGTGACAGGAAGAATCTTCATGATCATCCATTCCGGATGGTTGATGTTGGCACTTGCACGGAAGGCTTCCACCACTTGCAGGCGCTTCAGGGCTTCCGTCTTGCGCTGCTGAGAGGTGTCGGTGTTGGCGCGGTTGCGCAGTTCATAGCTCAGCGAGTCGAGGTCGAGATTCACCAAAAGGTCGTAGACGGCCTCTGCACCCATCTTGGCAATGAACTTATTGGGATCGGTGTCCTCCAAGAACTCGTTGTCCTTGGGGAGGTTGTCCATAATTTCAATGTATTCGTCTTCGTTGAGCAGATCGTAGACATGCGAGCCGTTCAACTCTCCGCCCTCAGCATCTTTGCGACCTTCCATCACACCCGGCTGGATGACGATGTACTTCTCGTAATAGATGACGGCATCAAGCTTCTTGGTGGGCACACCCAGCAGATAACCAATCTTGTTGGGCAGGCTGCGGAAGTACCAGATGTGGGCCACAGGCACAACGAGTTCGATATGACCTGAGCGCTCGCGGCGTACCTTCTTCTCTGTAACCTCTACACCACAACGGTCGCAAACGATACCCTTATAGCGGATGCGCTTATACTTGCCACAAGCACACTCGTAGTCCTTCGTAGGACCGAAGATGCGCTCACAGAACAGACCGTCGCGCTCGGGTTTATAGGTGCGATAGTTGATGGTCTCAGGCTTTGTAACCTCACCGAAACTGTTCTCTAAGATATCCTGAGGCGAAGCCAGTCCGATGGTTATCTTAGTGAAATTACTCTTTATTTTTGAATCTTTCTTAAAAGCCATAATTCAATAACGATTTTACAAATTTACAACAAACAATTTCGATTAATCGAGAGTTACACTCAGGCCGAGTCCGCGCAGTTCGTGGAGCAGCACATTGAGCGATTCGGGAATACCCGGAGTGGGCATCGGTTCGCCCTTCACGATAGCCTCGTAGGCCTTAGAGCGACCGACCACATCGTCGGACTTGATGGTGAGGATTTCCTGGAGCACGTGGCTGGCACCGAAGGCTTCGAGTGCCCAGACCTCCATCTCTCCGAATCGCTGACCACCAAACTGTGCCTTACCACCAAGCGGCTGCTGAGTAATGAGAGAGTACGGACCGATGCTGCGTGCGTGCATCTTGTCTTCTACCATGTGACCCAATTTCAGGAAGTAGGTGATACCTACTGTTGCCGGCTGGTCGAAGCGCTCACCCGTTTCTCCATCATAGAGGTGGGTAGAGCAGAGGCGCGGCAGTCCGGCCTTATCGGTCCACTCCTGGAGGTCTTCGAGTTTGGCTCCGTCGAAGATAGGCGTAGCAAACTTCACACCGAGACGCTTTCCTGCAGCACCGAGGATGGCCTCGAAGATCTGTCCGAGATTCATTCGCGAAGGCACACCCAGCGGGTTCAGCACCAGGTCGACGGGGCGTCCGTCCTCGAGGAACGGCATATCTTCCTGACGCACCACCTTCGAGACGATACCCTTGTTGCCGTGACGTCCGGCGAGCTTGTCGCCCACACCAATCTTACGCTTCTTGGCTACATACACTTTGGCCATCTGCAGGATGCCCGAAGGCAGTTCGTCGCCAATGGTGATGGCGAGCTTACGGCGCTTCAGCTCTGCATCCAGCAGTTTGTATTTCTTGATGAAGTTGATGATCAGTTTCTGAATCAACTCATTCTTATGTTCATCGTTGGTCCAGCCGTTGCTCTGGATGCCGTCGTATTCAAGGTTACGGAGCGTTGCGATGGTGAACTTGCTACCCTTGGTGATGATCTCTGCTCCCGTGTAGTCCTTCACGCCCTGAGAGGTCTTTCCTCTGGTGAGTTTCTGCAACTTCTCCACAAGGATGTCCTTCAGGTCCTGAATCTTGGCTTCGTACTCTTCGTCAATCTTGGCCAGAATCAGGCGGTCTTGCTTCTTCGACTCACGTGTCTTGATGGCGCGAGAGAACAGCTTCTTGTCAATCACGACACCCGTCAGCGAGGGATTAGCCTTCAGCGAAGAGTCCTTCACGTCGCCAGCCTTATCGCCAAAGATGGCGCGCAGCAGCTTTTCTTCAGGCGAAGGATCGCTCTCACCCTTCGGTGAAATCTTACCAATGAGGATGTCGCCTGGTTCTACTCGGGCACCCACACGGATGATACCATTCTCGTCAAGGTCCTTTGTGGCTTCTTCGCTCACGTTGGGGATGTCGGCTGTGAACTCTTCCACACCGCGCTTGGTTTCGCGGACATCAAGAGAGTACTCATCCACATGGACTGACGTAAGGATATCGTCGCGGACGACGCGCTCGTTGAGCACGATAGCATCCTCGTAGTTGTAACCCTTCCAAGGCATATAGGCCACCAGCAGGTTGCGTCCCAGAGCCAGTTCGCCGTTCTCGGTGGCGTATCCTTCGGTCAGGATATCACCTTCCTTCACGCGCTGACCTTTCTCGCAGATAGGACGGAGGTCGACAACCATATTCTGGTTGGTGCGGCGGAACTTCGGAATGCGGTATTCCTTCAGAGCGGGCTCGAAGCTGACGAACTCTTCATCCTCGGTGCGGTCGTAGAGAATACGGATGGTTGTGGCGTCCACATATTCGATAACACCATCGCCTTCGGCTGTAATCATGGTGCGTGAGTCTTCGCACACCTGCTTCTCGATACCGGTACCTACGATAGGTGCTTCGTTGTGGAGTAGGGGAACTGCCTGGCGCATCATGTTCGATCCCATCAGGGCGCGGTGAGCATCATCGTGCTCCAAGAACGGAATCAGACCGGCAGCGATAGAGGCTATCTGCTGAGGTGCAACGTCCATCAGGTCGACCTCGCTTGGCGGAACCACAGGGAAGTCGGCATCCTGACGACATTTCACCGTCGTGCGGATGAAGGTGCCATCTTCGTTCAGGGGAGCATTACCCTGACCGATAACGTGACTCTCTTCTTCTTCTGCCGAGAGATATACCACATCGTCGTTGTTCAGGTCTACAACACCATTCTCCACTTTGCGGTATGGGGTCTCGATGAATCCGAGCTCATTGATCTTGGCATAAACGCAGAGCGATGAAATCAGACCGATGTTCGGGCCTTCAGGACTCTCAATCGGGCAGAGACGACCGTAGTGGGTATAGTGAACGTCGCGGACCTCGAAACCAGCACGCTCACGCGACAGACCGCCAGGACCCAGAGCCGACAGACGGCGCTTGTGAGTGACCTCGGCCAGCGGGTTGGTCTGGTCCATAAACTGGCTCAGCGGGTTGGTGCCGAAGAACGAGTTGATGACGCTTGAGATGGTCTTCGCGTTGATCAGGTCGGTAGGAGTGAACACCTCATTATCGCGTACGTTCATGCGCTCGCGGATGGTGCGGCTCATACGTGCCAGACCGATAGAGAACTGGTTGGAAAGCTGTTCGCCTACGGTGCGTACACGACGATTCGACAGGTGGTCGATATCATCGACGGTAGCATTGCTGTTGACCAGCTGAATGAGGTACTTGATAATCTCGATGATGTCTTCCTTCGTGAGGATACGCACATTCATGTCGGTATCCAGACCCAGCTTGCGGTTGATGCGGTAGCGGCCCACATCGCCCAAGTCGTAGCGCTTGTCGGAGAAGAACAGGTTCTGAATCACTTCGCGAGCACTGGCATCATCTGCCGGATCGGCATTGCGCAGCTGGCGATAGATGTAGTTCACAGCCTCCTGCTCGGAGTTGCTGGGGTCTTTCTGCAAAGTGTTGAAAATGATGGCATACTTGGCAGCTACCTCTGCGTCCTTGTGTACAAGGATGGTAGAAGCACCGCTCTCAAGGATGTCAGTAACGTTCTCCTTGGTGATTTCGGTCTCACGCTCCATCATCACCTCGTTGCGCTCGATGGTTGTCACCTCACCCGAATCCTCATCTACGAAGTCTTCGGTCCAGCTCTTCAGCACGCGGGCTGCCAGATGCTTACCTATCATCTCCTTCGCATTCTTCTTGGTCACCTTGATTTCCTCAGCAAGGTCGAAGATACGGAGGATGTCCTTGTCGGCCTCGAAACCGATAGCACGAAGCAACGTGGTTACGGGCAGCTTCTTCTTACGGTCGATATAGGCATACATCACATTGTTGATATCCGTAGCGAATTCAATCCAAGAACCCTTGAACGGAATGATTCGTGCCGAATAGAGTACGGTGCCGTTGGCGTGGATGCCCTGTCCGAAGAACACGCCAGGCGAACGATGCAGCTGAGATACGACAACGCGCTCTGCACCGTTGATGATAAATGTACCATTATCGGTCATGTATGGGATGGTGCCCAAGAAGACATCCTGGATGAATGTGCCGAACTCCTCATGATCGGGGTCGGTACAGTAGAGTTTCATCTTGGCCTTCAGGGGAACACTGTAGGTAAGTCCTCTCTCAAGACATTCCTCGATGGAATATCTCGGCGGATCAATGAAGTAATCCAGGAACTCCAGAACGAAGTTGTTTCGTGTGTCGGTAATGGGGAAGTTCTCAGAGAACACCTTATAAAGTCCATCGTTCTTACGCTCTTCAGGTGGCGTGTCCAACTGGAGGAAGTCTTTGAACGACTTTAATTGCACATCAAGAAAATCCGGATAGGGCATCGGGTTCTTGACACTTGCAAAGTTAATTCTGTTATCAACAAGTTTAGAAGCCATATATGTATATGTTTGATTGAGGTTTTCTTGTAATCTTGGGTAGAAGAAGCCTTATCTAAAAGGAGTATCGGAACAACAAAAGACACAAAAAGGTTAAGACTCTTCTACTTGAAGAATCTTAACCCTATCATGTAAAATGTGGAATATTATTTCAGCTCAACCTTTGCGCCAGCCTCTTCGATGGCCTTCTTCAGGTTCTCTGCCTCGTCCTTCGACAGACCTTCCTTCAGCTTAGAAGGAACACCGTCTACCAAGTCCTTAGCTTCCTTCAGACCCAGACCGCAAGCCTCTTTCACTGCCTTTACAACCTGCAGTTTAGCTGCGCCAACCTCAGTGAGGACAACATCGAACGATGTCTTTTCCTCAGCTGCTTCAGCTGCACCAGCAGCAGGACCAGCAGCTACAGCAACGGCTGCAGCAGCAGGCTCAATTCCATACTCGTCCTTCAGGACTGTTGCCAACTCGTTTACTTCTTTCACTGTAAGGTTTACCAACTCTTCAGCAATAGCTTTAATATCTGCCATTTTATTTAAATTTTTAATTGTTTTTTTAATCTTTTGTAGTGACTTGTTTCGTCTTTCGACAATTACTCAGGACGCTCGCCTAAAGTCTTCAGCACACCATGGATGGTGTTTGCGCCTGACTGGAGAGCAGAAATAACGTTCTTGGCCGGGCTCTGCAGCAATGCCACGATATCGGCAATAACCTCGTTCTTGCTCTTGATAGAAGCCAGTTCCTCCAGCTTGTCGGCACCCACGTACATGCCTTCCTCGGCATAAGCGGCCTTCAGTGCGGGAATTCCAGCCTTCTTGTACTCCTTCAGCAGCTTGGCGGGTTGGTTGGCCACGTTCGTGAACATGACTGCCGTGTTACCCTTCAAAGCAGCATAAAGGGGTTCGAAATCTATTTCAGAAGCCTCGAAAGCTTTTCTCAGAAGCGTGTTCTTCACCACAACAAGCTTGATTTCATTCTTGAAGCACTTGCGGCGCAGATCGCTCGTGTCCTTAGCATTCAGACCCGAAATATCAACCAGATAGAAATGGGGATACTGCTTGAGCTTCTCACCCAGTTCCACAATGATAGTATCTTTTACTTCCTTTTTCATCTTACTTTGAATTTAAGTGTTACTCAACTGTCTTCGGATCAACCTTGACACCCAGACTCATTGTGCTAGAAAGATAGATACTCTTGATATATGTACCTTTGGCAGCAGCAGGCTTCAACTTGATAATCATGTTGATGAACTCCTTTGCATTCTCGTAGATCTGCTCCGGGGTGAAAGATACCTTGCCAATTGAACTGTGCACGATACCCGACTTGTCAACCTTGAAGTCAATCTTACCCTGCTTTACTTCCTTAACTGCCTTAGCAACATCCATAGTGACAGTGCCACTCTTGGGGTTTGGCATCAAGCCACGAGGTCCGAGGACACGTCCCAGAGGACCAATCTTACCCATGCAAGAAGGCATTGTGATAATCACGTCAACGTCAGTCCAACCACCCTTGATCTTGTCGATATACTCATCAAGACCTACGTAGTCGGCGCCAGCTTCTTTGGCAGCAGCCTCGGCATCTGGTGTACACAGACACAACACGCGGGTCACCTTACCAGTTCCGTTCGGAAGCGATACAACGCCACGAACCATCTGGTTGGCCTTTCGCGGGTCAACGCCCAGACGTACATCAATATCGAGAGAAGCGTCAAACTTGGTAGTGGTAATCTCCTTTACCAGGTTTGCTGCCTCCATCAAAGAGTATGCTCTCCCTGCTTCAACCTTATCGGCAACTGCTTTACGATTTTTTGTCAGTTTACTCATCTTCTTTAAAATTGAAGTTACATTAATTTATCCAGGGAAGTCCCCTTTGACTGTTATACCCATGCTTCGAGCTGTACCTGCAATAAGACGCATTGCTGACTCCACTGTGAAACAGTTGAGGTCGGGCATCTTATCTTCGGCAATCGTTCTCACCTGATCCCAAGTGACCGAAGCCACCTTCTTGCGGTTAGGTTCTGAACTTCCACCCTTAACCTTGGCTGCCTCCATGAGTTGAACTGCAGCGGGAGGTGTCTTGATAACGAAGCTGAATGACTTATCAGTATAATAGGTGATAACAACAGGTAAAATCTTACCTGCCTTATCCTGAGTTCTGGCGTTGAACTCTTTGCAGAATCCCATGATGTTGATACCCTTCGAACCGAGAGCCGGTCCTACTGGGGGTGAGGGATTTGCAGCGCCACCTTTAATCTGTAATTTGATTAATCCAGCAACTTCTTTAGCCATTTTCTTAATTAATTAAAGTTGAATTAAATATAAAGAACTCGCATGCCCGTAACAATGCATACTTATTCTTTGGACACTTGCGTATAGTTCAATTCGAGAGGAGTCTTCCTTCCGAATATCTTGACCATTACTTTCAGCTTGTGTTTCTCGGCATTCACCTCTTCGATGATTCCGCTGAAACCGCTGAACGGACCGTCGGTCACCTTTACAGTATCGTCGACAGCGTACGGGATGACGACTTCGTCTACCAGCTCTGTCTCTTCCACTGTACCCAGTATCCGGTTGATGTCCGCCTGTCTTACAGGTGAGGGGTTATCCAAGCCGCCCAGGAATCCTAAAACATTCGGCATGAATCTCAGTGTGTGTGCCACGTCGCCCTTCAACTCTGCTTCAACAAGCACGTAGCCGGGAAGACTGATCTTCTCCTTGACCACTCTCTTGCCATTACGCAGAGTGGCATGCTTCTCCATCGGTATCAGAACCTGAGAAACATACTGCGAGAGCAGCGGGTTGTGCTTCAATTCGGCCTCGATGTATTCCTTCACCTTTGCCTCCTTGCCACTCACTGCACGAAGAACATACCACTTTTTGTTAGTTTCAGACATTTTTTCCTAAGACTTTAACCTGGATAAACAGTACTCATGACGAAGCGGAAAACGCTGTCCATCACAAACACAATCAAGGCAATGATAAGGGAAGCAGATAAAACTACCATTGCGCTATGTGTCAGCTCTGAACGCGTCGGCCATGTGGTCTTGTGCGCAAGCTCGTCATAACATGACTTGCAATAATTTACGAATTTCTTGAACATATCTATTTTCTTTCTTAGCACGGGAAGGAGGACTCGAACCCACGACCCTCGGTTTTGGAGACCGATGCTCTACCAACTGAGCTATTCCCGTAAATAAGCCCCCGCCCTGTGAGCAGGGGCTTTGCCGTTATCTAGAATGTCTAGAGTATCTAGATTTTCTAGATTGTCTAGAGGTTCTAGAGTTTCTAGCGATTAGTCTTCGAATACCTCTGTGATCTGGCCAGAACCAACGGTGCGACCACCTTCACGGATAGCGAAACGCAGACCCTTGTTCAGAGCAACAGCGTAGATCAGCTCAACAGTGATCTCAACGTTATCACCAGGCATTACCATCTCAACGCCTTCGGGCAGAGTGATCTCACCCGTGCAGTCCATCGTGCGGAGATAGAACTGAGGACGATACTTGTTGCCGAACGGAGTGTGACGGCCACCCTCTTCCTTCTTCAGGACGTAGATAGAAGCCTTGAACTTCTTGAAGGGCTTGATCTGTCCCGGATGGCAGAGCACCATACCGCGCTTCACCTCGTTCTTGTCGATACCGCGGAGCAGCAGACCTACGTTATCACCAGCCTGACCTTCGTCGAGCAGCTTGCGGAACATCTCAACACCAGTAACCACTGAGTTCTTGTCTTCACCAAGACCGAGCAGCTGTACGGGGTCACCTACGTGGATCACACCAGTCTCGATACGACCTGTAGCCACCGTACCACGACCTGTGATAGAGAACACGTCCTCAACAGGCATCAGGAAGGGCTTGTCGGTAGCGCGAGGAGGCTCCTGAATCCAAGTGTCGCAAACGTCCATCAGTTCAACGACCTTCTCTTCCCACTTCTCAACGCCGTTCAGAGCACCAAGGGCAGAACCGCGGATGATGGGGGTGTCATCTTCAAACTCATACTGAGCGAGAATCTCTTGTACTTCCATCTCAACGAGTTCGAGCATCTCTTCGTCGTCAACCATGTCGCACTTGTTCAGGAACACAACCAGACGGGGAACGTTCACCTGACGGGCGAGCAGCACGTGCTCACGAGTCTGAGGCATTGGACCGTCAGTAGCAGCAACAACGAGGATAGCACCGTCCATCTGAGCAGCACCAGTTACCATGTTCTTCACATAGTCGGCGTGTCCCGGGCAGTCAACGTGAGCATAGTGACGATTCTTCGTCTCATACTCTACGTGAGCGGTGTTGATAGTGATACCGCGCTCCTTCTCTTCGGGAGCGTTGTCGATCTGGTCGAACGACTTAATCTCAGAGAGACCCTCCTTTGCCAGCACCATAGTGATAGCAGCCGTCAGAGTGGTCTTACCGTGGTCAACGTGACCGATTGTACCGATGTTAACGTGCGGTTTGGTACGTTCAAACTTCTCTTTTGCCATAGCTTTTTCTTTCTTATTTAATTAATGAATAATCTGTGGATTTCTGCTTCACACAAACATAAAAAACCGCTCACACAGTAGAGCTGTAACTGAGATTTGAACTCAGGACCTCTTCCTTACCAAGGAAGTGCTCTACCACTGAGCTATTACAGCAGTTTGAGCGGAAAACGGGGCTCAAACCCGCGACCCCCAGCTTGGAAGGCTAGTGCTCTATCGACTGAGCTATTTCCGCATCATTGTTCTACTGGTGAGTGGGTGGTGATGGATTCGAACCACCGAAGTCGAAAGACAACAGATTTACAGTCTGCCCCATTTGGCCACTCTGGAAACCACCCATATTTTTTTTACATCGCTTGTCTTTTTTGAGCCTCTTGTCGGATTCGAACCAACGACCCCGAGATTACAAATCACGTGCTCTGGCCAACTGAGCTAAAGAGGCAAAATCCTTGCAGCCGCTTAGGCTTCCGAGTAGGACTTGTTCTAAGACGGCTGCAAAGGTACACACTTTTTTTGAACTACCAAAATTTTTCGGTACTTTTTTTATCTATTTCTTTGTTTTTCCTTAAATTTCGTGAGTTGAACCCTCATTGAGTCCACACATTGGTCAATACTTTCCTCAAAAGTGTCGCACACTTTCTCTACGTACAAGGTCTGTCCAGGAACGCTAACTGAGAGCGCGGCCTCCTTGTTCATAGCGGTTGCAGGTTTCACCACCTTGAGCTGCAGCTCAATGTTTTTGATTTCCTCACAAGCCTTTTCGAGTTTGGCTGTTTTCTTTTCGGCAAATGCCTTCAGTTGTTCCGTTGCGTCGAAATGAATCGATTGAATCTTAATTTCCATAGTTACCTCCATTTTTAAGGGTTAAGCCCGTGGATGGGCAGATCTATAAACTTTCTTGAGCTGCTCGAATGTGGTATGGGTGTAGATCTCTGTTGTTGACAGGCTCTCATGCCCGAGCAGCTTCTTAACACTCTCAAGTCCGGCTTCATGGTTGAGCATCGCCGTAGCGAACGAATGTCGCAGCACGTGGGGTGTGCGTTCTTTGATGGTCGTGACCTTCGAGAGATGCTTCTTCACCTCGTAGCGTATCTGGTGAGGTTGCATGCGCGTTCCCTTCTTGCTGAGGAAGAGTGCCTTTTCGTCTTTCGCCTCTATTTCCTCGCGTTTCTCGAGATAGGTTTTCAGTTGCGTCTCCAGTTCTTCCCCGAACGGGACGATGCGCTGCTTGTTTCTCTTTCCAGTCACTTTCAGCTGATGGTTCACGAAGTCGATGGTGTCTACATCCAGACTGACTGCCTCAGAGAGTCGCAGTCCGGTCTCGTATAATAATATAATAATGGTACGCGCGCGTACATTAATATATGTATCGTCCCAACAGTTCTCGTCAATCAGTTGGTCCATCTCGCTTTCTTTGACGAACTGCGGCAGCGGTTTTCCCTTTTTGGGTCCCACGATGTCGTGTGCCGGATTCTGCTCCGCCTCGCCCCGTAGCATCGCATAGCGGTAGAACGAGCGCAAGGCACTCAGTCGGCGGTTCACGCTGGCTGCCTTGTTGCCTTTATCCATCATGCTCTCCATCCAGTCGCGGATGATGTCGGAGTCCACCGACTCCCACGTAATTTCGCTGTCGAGATTCTTGAAAAAGTCTTCAAAGGCACGGAGGTCGTCGCCGTAGCTGTTCACCGTCTTCGACGAGTAGTTCCGCTCCTGAGTCAGATAGTTCAAAAACCCTTCTATTGTCATTACGGGTACGAAGATACACATTTTTTCGGAAACCACCAAATTTTCTGCGTTTTTTTTGATGATTTCCTTTCGAGAAATGGTTGTGTGACGATTGTGAGGGTAGAAAATCAGACCCCACCCCTAACTCCTCCCTTCGTAGGGGAGGGGCGGGGGTTTGGGCAGTAACTCATAGTTTGCACATACACACAAAAAAACCTTTAGCACACACGCTTTCCGGTGTTGTACTAATTTCCGCCGTAGCGTAAAAGCTGAAGCCTTGCGGCTCGTGCGGTTTGTTTGTTTATATTTCCGTTTATTCTCACTTTTTCGTATATTATGGTGTGTAAAGGGGGCACGGCCGCCCGCGTTGGGCAGAGCCGTTAACACCCCCTTCTC
>FLNX01004603.1_pt1 | contig 15255 bp, 14 predicted proteins | sample 1140341 | NCBI WGS metagenome assembly FLNX01 (sample SAMEA3878208, study PRJEB12797) | bioreactor metagenome | biome: Moose rumen | place: Sweden | collected 2011-10
AAAAAATTGGTGCTTGACAAAAGTCACTACATAACAGTGCAGTGAGAAAAAGTATTCCCACCTCCGCCAAACTGAGCTGTAACAGATAGTATTAAGAGCGTATTGACAGCTACAAAGACAAACTGCAATTTACCAAAAAATCCGCTGACGCTTCACTGCGTCAACGGATTTTCCTCATATTCATTTTAGCTTTTATGCAGCAGCTTCATCTTCACAATCCGCTTCACGGATTCATCAATGCGCTGTTCACTAATGGTACCGTTTTTCGCTGCCTCCAGTAGACCTAAATACACATCGGTTTCATGGGCATATTCATGGCACACCAGAGCGATATCGGCGCCGGCCTGTACAGCCTGTACCCCAAGACTGCGGAAATCGCCGTATTTGGACACAGCTCCCATTTCCAGCGAGTCGGTGATAATAATCCCGTTAAAGCCCAGCTCCTGCCGCAGCAGTTTCGTCTGGATGGCTGCTGACAGGCTGGCGGTGTTCTGCTTATCAAGGCTCGGATAAACAAGATGCGATACCATAATCATGAAATTTTCCGGGCTGTGATTAGCGATAATCTCCTTAAAGGGCACTAAATCCTGCGCCATAAGCTCTTCCTTGGAGACAGGAATTTCCGAACGCTCAAAATGAGAATCCACCGTCCCCCGGCCAATGCCCGGAAAATGCTTCAAGGTGTAGATTTCATGGGCTGATTCATAGCCCTGCGCGGCAGCAGCGACAAATTTTGCCACCGTCTGCCCATCGGCAGCATATTCTCTGGGGTTCTTCCCTACATCAGCCACAGGAGCAAAATTCACATTGATACCCAAGTCCTTCAAAAAATCACCTGTCTTTTGCGCCCATGCCTCGGCTTTGGTATTGTCCCCGGCCTGTCCCAGACTTTGCGCCGAAGGCGGCGGCTCAATAAAACCCTTGCCCCGGGCCACGGGGCCGCCTTCTTCGTCAATAGCAATGAACAGGGGCACTTTTGCAGCCTGCGCCTGCAAGTCTGCCGTAAACTTCTTGGTCTGCTCTGCCGATTCCAGATTCCTGTCAAAGAAAATCACGCCGCCGATATGATACTGATTGAGCATATAACGGCTGTCGTCATTGATTTCCTTGCCGTGTACGCCAATCATCACCATCTGCCCCACCTTTTCCGGCAGGCTCATACTGTTTACAATGGCATCCACCTTATCGTCCAGCGTCTCGGTCTGACTGCTTTCCGCCACGGTGTTTTTGCCGCAGCCGGCCAATGTCAGCAATGCTACCGTTAAGGTCAAAGCTATAAATCTTTTGATTTTCCTCATGTTTATCCCCCTTGTCAATCTTCCAGCATGGCCTGATATACATCACGCCGTGAAATCCCCAAAGCCTTGGCCGTTTCGCGCATGGCCGTCTTTTTGTCCAGCCCCTGCGCCATAAAATGCTCGCAGCAGGCCTTGGGATCGCCGGGCAGTTCATTTTCTGCCGTTACCGTTTCCCCATTGGCGCCAGCCACCACAATCACATATTCCCCACGGGGTTCATTTTCGGCATAATATGCCATGATTTCCGCAAGACTGCCGCGCCGGAACTCTTCAAATTTCTTGGTCAGCTCCCGTCCCAAGGCTGCCTGCCTGTCACCCAGAACACCATGCAGGACTTTTAAAGTGGCCTTCAAGTGATGCGGAGCCTCGTAGAAAATCAAGGTTTCCGGGTAATGCTTCACGCCCTCTAAAATTTCCTGCTGTTTTTTGGCCGTTTTCGGCAAAAAGCCGATAAAGGTAAAGCGCGTGGTATCAAGACCCGAACAAATCAACGCTGACAGGCCGGCATTTGCGCCGGGCAGTGGCGTGACCTTAAAGCCTGCCGCAATGGCCAGCTGTGCCAGATGGCTGCCGGGGTCGCAGATGCCCGGAAGTCCGGCATCGCTGACACAGATAAGGTCATGCCCCTCCTGCATGTAGGCGATAAGCTCCGGCCCCTTGGTCAGTTTATTGTGCTCATGATAGCTGGTAAGTTTCGTATGTATATCAAAGTGGGTCAGCAGCTGCCGTGTATGTCTGGTGTCTTCGGCGGCAATCAGCTCCACTTCCCCCAGCAGGCGCACGGCCCGATAGGTCATATCCTCCAGATTGCCGATGGGCGTGGCGCAAAGGTAGAGGGTCGGGATAGTTTTTATTTCCTTCATTGTCTTCACATTCCATATATCTGTAAAATATCATCGGTATAAGAGCCGTCGTCTTTATGGACAATTAACGGCGGCAGCACCTTCAGACCGCCGGGGCCTGCTCCTACCACGGCTTCCAGAAGCATCATATTGGGGGCTTTCCCTGCCTTGGGCTGTACCATCTGCAGACGTTTTACCTCCATTTGTTTTTCATGGAGCGCCACGATGATTTCCCCCAGCCGTTCCGGCAGATGCACCATGCCGAAATGACCGCCAAAACGCAGGGCAAAACGGGCCGCCTGCACCACGTCTTTCAGCGTGGCCGTGAATTCATGCCTTGCCCTGGCCACGCCCGACAGTTTGTTAGTCTGCCCCTCCCCTACGGGACGGTAGGGGGGATTTGCCAGCACTACGTCAAAGGATTCGGGCTTGTATAGTTCCCGAATGGCCCGGTAGTCACCTTCACGGACAAAAATCTTCTCCTCCAGCTCATTGAGCCAGACATTCCTTGTCGCCAGTTCCGCCATGACAGGATTCAGCTCCACCGCCTCCACCCGTGCCACTTCATCGGCGATAAGCAGGGGAATTACCCCGGTACCGGTGCCCAGTTCCAAGACCTTCTGCCGGGACTTCAAGGACAAAAAATGAGCCAGCAGCACGGCATCCAAGGAAAAGCAGAATTCCTGCGTATTTTGGATGATATGCCGCCCGCTCTTCATCAGGTCGTCCAGCCGTTCATTGCGCCCCAGACTGACCTCTCTCACCTGTGCCGCTCCCGGCGTTCCCTGTTTTCCCGTTTTTCCCGTTTGCCCCTGTTGTCCCGATTGCTGCGGGGACGGGAATTATGCCGTCCGTCACGGTGGTCGCGGCTCTCGCGGCCTTCGTGGTTTTCCCGGAAGAACCGTCGGTTATTATCCCGGCGCGGACGCTCGCGGTGGAAGCTGCCCTCCCGGTCGTCCTCAGCATCTTCTGCCGTCATATTTTCCTGAGCCTCTTCAAAGGCTGCCGTCAGGCTGCTGGCCAGACTGCTCTCGTCTTCGTCCTGCTCAATGACATCTTCCCAAGAGGCCACGATGGTGCGCCCGGAATCAAGCAAAATTGTCGCTGAACGGCGCTGCTGGTTAAGGGAAATAACCTTGCCTTCCCCTTCCACCGATACCACCCTGCTGCCCTGCGACGGCGGCAGGATTTTCTTCTGCTGATGTGGGCAGTCACCGCCGCAATAGCAGTCGTTTTCGTATTTCAGGCAGCACATCAGGCGGCCGCAAATCCCGGAAATCTTCGTGGGATTAAGCGACAAATTCTGGTCCTTGGCCATGCGGATGGACACAGGCTCAAAGTCCCCCAGAAAAGACGCACAGCACAAGGGACGGCCACAACCGCCGATGCCGCCCATGAATTTTGCTTCATCGCGGACACCAATCTGGCGCAACTCGATACGGGTGCGGAACACCGCCGCCAAGTCCTTGACCAGCTCCCGGAAATCAATCCGGCCGTCAGCGGTAAAGTAGAAGATGATTTTATTCATGTCGAAGGTGTATTCCACTTCCACCAGCTTCATAGGCAGACCGTGGGCTGCGATTTTCTCTTCGCAGATGCCATAGGCTTCCTTTTCCTTCTCCTTGTTGTCGGCCATGCGCTTGATATCCGACTCCGTGGCGATACGGTGTACCACTTTGAGCGGACTGACGATTTTGTCATCCTCTTCCTCCCGGGGGCCGATAACCGTCTCACCGCATTCCATGCCCCTGGCCGTTTCCACGATGACCATATCGCCTTTTTTTATCTCCAGCTTTCCCGGAGCAAAATAATATACCTTGCCCGCTTTTTTAAAACGGACACCAATGATTGTCTGCATAAAAATCTCCTGTAAATATAGCCTTAACGGCAATCAAGCAAACGAATAAAAAATCCCTCCAGCTGCAGGCGCAGGTTCACATTACTCTGCAAACGCCGCAGAAATTCCTTGGTCTCCGCGGCCATGGCAAATAACTGCCGCTGGGTAAAGGACGGCAAAAACTCCGCCAGCCGTCCACGCAAATCGCGGTGGTAAAGAAGCTCGCTGTCACCGTCACCATAGAGCACCAGCAAATCACGCAGCAGCATATTAAAGCAGACCGTCCACTCCGTCAGCTGCGCCCTTTCCCATTCGCCCATAGCCGCAGCCTCCTGCCACAGTTTGGTCAGCGATAACTCCGGCAGACCCAGCAGGAACGCCAACGCCTTGTCCCTGATTTCCAGTCCGCCGTCAGCCTGCAATTTCAGCGCCCGGCCAATGCTGCCATCTGCCAGCGAGGCCAGTTTGTCCGCCATGTCTTCGGCAATGCCCTGCCGTTTTAGGACTTCCGTCACCTTTTCCTGCGGCAGCATACCAAAACTTATGGGTATGCACCGGGAAACAATAGTATCCAGCAGAGCGCTCCGTGACCGGGCAATCAGAATAAAGGTCACATCCCCGGCAGGCTCTTCCAGTGTCTTCAGCAGGCTGTTGGCTGCTGCCTCGTTCATGGCTTCGGCATCGTCTATGAGCACCACGCGCCGGTCAGCCTGTACAGCTGACCGTGACACCGTGGTCTGCATGCTGCGCATTTCCTCAATGCGGATAATGGGCGCTGATTTGCCTCTGGCCTCCGGCACCAGCTCATAATAATCAGGATGCGCGCCTAGATTCATGGCCTTACAGTTTGCACACTGTCCGCAGGGCGAATCCTGACCGCAGAGTATGGCTGCCGCCAGTACCCGGCCGCAGAGTTTTTTGCCTATGCCCTTTTCGCCCACAAAAAGAAGCGCATGGGGCAGGCGTCCTTCCCGGAGCATGGCCCTTAATTCTGCCTGCTGCGCTTCGTGACCAGCGATTATTTCCCAGCTTAACTTTTCCATCACATATACAAATCCACCAGCATGCCGCGGATGGCATCATGGCTGGCGATGATATCCAGCTGGTCAGACTGCCCCAGCCGTATCTTTTCGGCCATTTCCTCCAGCTTTTTGTCAATCCTGCGCACCGTGGTGTAGACCTTCTGACGCCCCATGCGGTCCCAACCGGCCTGACTGTGGAGTTCATACATGCGGTTGACGGCTTCGCCCACAAAATTCTTTATCAGCGTGCGATATGATTTCAATTCATCATAGGTGGGGGTTTTGGAGAGCCTTGCCCCCTGCTCGTCAATTTGCTTTAAAAGTTTGTCCAGCTGCTCAGTGGACAGGCTGTCTTCCTGCTCCAGCAGCTCCATGCTGAATTCTGTATCGGTGTCAGTTACCCGGTCATCCCGTCCGATAAGGCGCGTAAAGGAAGTCTCCTGGGTGCTGCGGCTATCAACTTTTAATGGCATATCTTCACCTGCTTTGCATAATCCACGCCCAATTACCCATACTTATATACATTAAATTATACCGTTTCAGGCAGTTTTATGCAACAAAAAACCGCCCCCGATGAGGCGGCTTTGCGCTTTACAGCATATCATTAGTCTTTTTGACGGGACTTATGCTTTTCATAATCGGCCTTGATGTCTTTTACGGCCTGATCATGGCGCTCCTGTTCCTTTTTCATGCGCTTTTCGTATTCTTTATCGTCGATTTGTCCGTATCTTTTCTTATAGCGCAGCGAGAGCACATTCTGTCTGTGATTGCGCTCCTCTTCCTGCAGGCGGTGGCTGTACTTGTTGTGCGTGCCGTCCTCATAAGCGGCCTCATGCTCAGCAGCTTCCGTTACAGCCGTGAAGGACGTGCCGGCAAAACCAAAGCTGATTACCCCGGCCAGAACCATTGCCAAAACTTTTTTGCGGTTTACCATCATCATAAATTTCCCCTTCTCCATGCGATTTTTATGAAAAGTTCCTTATCTACATCCTTAATATACAGACTGATTACAAAAATATCATTAAAATTGTATTAAACTTTGATTAAAAATCTTTTCAAAGCTTGCAGAGACGGTAGCCGGTTCCCCACACCGTTTCGATATGGGTATTTTCCTCTGTTTCGATTTTCTCACGCAGCCGCTTTATATGCACCGTCACCGTGGAAATATCCCCCACGGCCTCCTGCCCCCAGATGGATTCAAAGAGTTCCTCCTTGGACAGAACCCTGTCGGGATTCCGCAGTAAAAATTCCAGCAGGTCAAATTCCCGATTGGGCAGATGAATTTCCTCGCCCTGCACAAAGACGCGCCGTGCCTGAGGCAGCAGGCGCAAATCACCATGCAGCAAAGCCTCAGGCTCCCCTCTTTCCGCCGCTGCTCCGGTCAGGCGCTGATATCTTGCCAGATGTGCCCTGACTCTTGCCACCAGTTCACCCGGCGAAAAGGGTTTTACTATGTAATCATCGGCTCCCATGCCCAGCCCCCGGATTTTATCAATATCATCCTTCCGGGCTGTCACGAGCAAAATGGGAATCTCCTTTTGCTCCCTGACCTGACGGCAGATGGAAAGACCGTCCACCTCTGGCAGCATCACATCCAGCAGCAGCAGGTCATAAGCGCCATTTAGAGCCTTGTCAAGACCACAGCGGCCATTGCTTTCCATGTCCACGGCAAAGCCGTTTAATTCCAGATAATCGCGTTCCAGCTCCGCAATGTCCCGGTCATCTTCCACCAGCAATATCTTTTCCATCTTTGTCACCTGCCTCTTTTACCACCGGCAGCGTCAAACAGACGGTCAGCCCCGTACTGCCGTCCTCACTGCCGCCGTCCTCTGCCCAAATCCTGCCGCCATGCGCTTCGATAATCCGCCTGCAGATAGCCAGCCCCAGACCGCTGCCCTGTCCGGTCTCCGAGCGTGCCATATCCGTGCGGTAAAATTCCTGAAAGAGCCGCGGCAGGTTCTCCGCCGCCACCCCGGGGCCGTTGTCCGTCAAACGCAGAAGCATTTCCGCCTGCCGGCATCTTACCTCTATCCGTATCCGCAGCCTGTCCGGGCCACGATGGTACTTCACGGCATTTTCCAGCAGATTCATCAGCACACGCTGAATCTCCGTGCTGTCCATCTGCACCCATACGCCTGCTGTTTTACCGTCCTGCACCAGCGTCAGTTCCCCGTCTGCGGGGATAAGCTGCCGCAGCTCACCGGCCTTCTTTTGCAGCCAGCCGGTAAATTCCAGCTGACGAAAATTAAAGGGATAGGCCTCCATATTCAGCTTGGAATAGAGGAACAAGCGTTCCAACAGGCGGCTTATCTGCGCCGTGCCCTCAGCGATTTTGCCCAGATAGCGTTTCTCCATATCGGTATCTTTGGCCACGCCGTCCTGCAAGCCCTCCACATAACCGCGGATTACCGTAAGCGGCGTGCGGATATCATGGGACAGGCCGGCAATCAGGGTGCGCCTTTCCTGTTCGCTATCCTGCCGCGCCTGCTCCAGCCTGCCGAGCTTGGCGGTCATATCGTTAAAATTCCGGCACAGGGCGGAAAATTCCTCATCCCCCACAGGCGTAATGCGGTAGGCGTAGTTGCGCTGTTCCACCGCCCGAGCTGCATTTTGCAGGGCAGCTATAGGCTGCAAAATCTTCTGGGAGAGCCGGTGAGCCAGCCACATATTTATCAGCAGGAACACCACCAACCCGGCCAGCAGCCAGAAAACCATGTAGCTGTGATAAAGGCCGCCCAACAGGCCCTGCCCTTTTTGCACGTCGTAGCTGAGTATGCCCACCACATGGTATTCCCGGCCGCCGCGCTGAAACATATATTTCACGATATTGCTGTCCCGGAAAACAAAGACCGCCGAATCGTCTGCAAAGGCCACGGGCCGCAGTTCTTCGTCAATCTGCAGCTTTTCCAGTTCCGTCAGATTGCTGAAGAGAGTCACGCCCTGCCCTTCAACTACCGCAAGATGATAGTTGTCCATCGCCATGCGGACGGCCAGCTCCTCAAAGTGAGGATACCAGTCGGCCGCACCGCCCTCCGGCAGCTGCTCCACTGTCTGACGGATATCCGCCTGCACCTGATGTACCACCTGTTTGTCATGGGCAAGATTCCCCAACGCCCCCAGCTTGGCCTCCTGATAGGATAAATATAAAGCCCCCGCCATCAGCATGATGATGACGAAGGGCAAAGCAAACATCATAAAATTAGAAAGAAACAGCCGCCTTCTTATCTGCATGGATATATTTTTCCTCCGCTTTGCCTTTTTTCCCGGCAGGCATTTTTACCACCTTGTCCCCGGTTTTCAGCTCCGTAAGCACTTCAAAGGCGCGCAAGGCAGCAAACAAATCCGCCCGCATAGCCAGGCTCTCATCCATATCGAGAATCTGCCGTATCTTTTCATAGCGATAGCGCAGGGTATTGACATGGACATAAAGCCGGGCCGCCGTCCGGGTCCAGTTGAAATCCTCCGTCAGCAAAGCCTTCAGCGTATCCACCAGCTGCGTGTTGAACATCCTGTCATACTCCATCAGTGGCCCGATGGTCTGCTGGCAAAAGCCATTTAAATCCTCGCTGCTCTGCCGAAACAGGCTGGTAAAAAGCCCCATGCGATTAAAGTTCTGCACAAAAGCCTGTTTTCCTGTCACCTGCTGAAAAAAACCTGCCATGCGGGCTTCACGGAGGCTCTTATAAATATCCTGCAATCCATAGGTGCCGCCAATGGCCACCGCCAAATCACCACCGCCGATATCGGCAAAGTCCGCCTGCCACTCACGCAGCAGTGCCTCCACCTGCCGGTCATGTCCCATGGCCACAAGCAGGCAGCCCTGCTTGTAAGCTACAGGCTGACTGATAAAGAGGCAATCCTCCCGGCGCTGGCGCAGAAAATTCTCCAGCTGCTGTACCCTTCCACGGCTCAACAGCTGACAAAGTACCACACAGTAATCTGCCTGTCCCAATGGCATTCCGGCCGCCTTTTCCTGTTCAGCCTGCCGCAGCATACGATTCAAAAAAGTTTCCCATGCCTGCTTTTCCATATATGCTCCCCTACACTTTCCATAAATACGTTTTATCATCGCCCATTATTATATTTATTCTAGCAGTTATCAGCGTTGATGCAATAAACAGGTTGGGAAGAATTTATGAACTTTTTATGAACAAAAATCAGGCCCTCCGCAGAGTGCCTGATTTTTGACTGTGTATGAAAAATGGAAATGGGGGAATTTTAGAAGAAGTACTTGATTTCCGTGCGCACAAAGGATTTGGTGTCGTGTGTTACCTCATCCTTGCCCCAGAAATACTTGGCGCCCACTTCGACGTTTTTAATCGGCGCGTAGCAGCCGCCGATTTCCGTACCGCAGATATTGCCATGGGTGTAGGCATCGTAACGGGAGGAAATGGCCGTGGCATCGGTCACGCGGAGATGGCGCAGCATCAGCATAAAGCTGCCGGGGTTCTGCACCTGCATGCGCTTGTAATCAAGTTCCAGCAGGAAGCCATTGCGGTGAATGTTCTGCGTCACCGTGGCATTGCTCTGGGAATACAGGGCAATAAAGCGGAAGTTCTTGCCCAGCAGGGTATCAAAACCGATATTGCCCAGACCGAAATTGCCTTCCTCAATGGCCTTGTAGCCATTCTTGCCGGATTTTAAATAGTAGTAGCCGGCATAAAGATTGGTGCGCTTGCCCAAGGGATAAGTGAAAATCCCGGACACCACATCAGCATCAAAATTATTGTTCGGATTGGAGATTCTACCGGCGGAAATCTTCGCTTTCAGCTTTTTGCCGAAAGTCACCTGCACGCCGCGCATCGGGTCTTCATGGGTGTAAGCATAGCCGTCCACCGTGTCAAACTTGCCAATCTTGGCGGTAAAGTTGTCATACTTGCCGTAAGCGTAAATATTGGTGGTTTTGACGTTGCCATCGTCCCCGGTATCTTTTTTCATGTCCAGCGTAATCTTATGCTTGGTTTCCCCTGTCCAATGCTCATTCACCCGTGCATGGCTGTAGAGTTCGAGATAGGCCTTGGACGTATCGTCAATATTGTTGTGGTCGCCGAAATGTTCCTGACGCAGACGGAAGAAACCATCAAAGCGCAGATTATCAGCGTTGCGCTCCAAAGCCGCCACACGCACACCAAGATTATTAAGTTCCGAGCCGAATTCAGCTGCCAGCTTGTCCACCAGCGCCTTGTCTGCGCCCGTGGGATTCTTGGCCATGGCCTTGGCCGTAATCTGCGCCATTTCATAACGGGTGATAGCCCTCTCCCCACGGAAGGAGCCGTCGCCGTAGCCTTCGATAATGCCATCGGCAGCCAGCTGGCTTACGGCATCATAGGCCCATGAATCCCTCGGCACATCGGCAAAGGGATTAGCGGCAGCGCCTGCTGCCTGCGCCGTTCCCAGTAAACAAGATGCTGCTAAAATCGCTGCTAATTTTTTCATCCCTACAATCTCCCCCTGTTTATGCTTTTGCCTCAGCCGCACTCTTGCCGGCTAAGTATCCAAACGTATAAGCACGGCCATGGCTGCAGCCGGTGACCACAATCGGATAATCCGTAGCAAAGAAGCTGCCGGAAGCATTGCCGGCGGCATAGAGCCCCGGAATGACATTGCGCTCCTTGTCCAGCACTTCCAGCTTGTCATTGATGGTCAGGCCGCCCAGCGTCACCAGCAGGGACGTACCGATATGACCGGCAAAGAACGGCGCCTTTTCCACGGTGGTGAGGTAGGTCTTGTCCTTGCCAAAGTCTTCATCCACGCCTTTACGCGCCATTTCATTATAACGGTCAACCGTAGCCTTCAGGGTTTCATAGGGAAGATGGGCTTTCTGCGCCAGTTCTTCCAGCGTATCAGCCTTGACGATGACGCCTTTTTCCACCAGCTGGTCAAATTCGTTCTTGCGATGATGGTATTTGAGCTTCTTGCAGGCACTCTGCTTGAAACGGGGAGCTTCCTCTTCCCACTTGGAATCAAAAATCGTCCAACGGGTCAGGCCGACCTGCTGGCGTACCTGATTGGAAATGTAGGCAAAGGGCAGGTCCTCATTGGCATAGCGCTCACCGCGCTTATTCACTGCCAGCCATGGCTGACGGGGAATAGCGTCCATACGGCCGCCGGGATTGCCGTCCGGGTCTAAGAGGGCATTATCAAAGAGCATCGGTGCATGGGGGCCTTCATCAATGCCTGCACCAATCCAGAGCCCCATCTTCTGGCCGTCGCCGGTATTAAAGGAATTCGGGTAGAGGATTTTCTGTACCTTGGTCGCTGCCGGAATGTAGTAACGCAGCATTTCCTCATCGTGGCCATAGTCGCCGGAGCAGAGGATAACGCCCTTCTTGGCCACGAATTTAATATAATTACCGTCCTTGTCCTTGGCGATTACGCCCTGTACGCGGCCTTCATTATTCGGACGGATAAGCTGCACGCCGGGAGTTTCATAGAAAATCTCACAGCCCAGCTGCTCTGCCGAAGTCTTCAGCGTATAGGCCATGGCAATAACCGGGTTGCCGCCAATCATGCCTTTCGGCGTGGATTCAGCAGCCCCTTCGGGCGGTTCCAGCACAAAGGACAGCGTCGGAATATTGGGAATGGTGGCATTGGGCGACATCTGGTCATCACGCGTCCAGACAGACTTCACCTTGCAGCCCAGCTTTTCAGCATGCTCCACAATCCAGTCATTGACCATACCGCTCTTTTCTGAGAACAGCTTAACCACTTTCTGGTCGGCCTTATAGCCGCCCCAGCGCATGATTTCCCGGGTGACCTCCAGCGGATTCAGCTGATTGCCTACGCCCAGCTGTACCTTGGAGTTTACAGCACCGTAGTCATAGCTGCGGAAATTGACCGTCGGGCCCTTTTCCAGTACCATGACCTTGGCGCCCGACTCAGCGGCGGACACGGCAGCACAGAGGCCGCTCATGCCGGCACCTACGATAACCACATCAGTTTCCTTGGTTTCCTTGATGCTGCTGTCGGCAATGGGTTCAGGAGCCTTCATAAAAGCCGGCTCTTCCCCAGCCCCCAGACCGCCTTCCTTATTCTTGCGCACATTGGCGGTACGGCCTTTGCCACACCCGGACATAACACCGGCAGTCATTACCCCGGCCATGGCAAACACGCCGGTTTTCAGGAAATTACGACGGGACATTCCGTCTTTCTCTTTGTTAGCCATTTTTATCCCCCATTCACAAATTACAAAATTTCACTTGCTTTAATTGTAAACCGAAAGCCCCTTTCTCCGCTTGTATAAAGCTACAAAAGGTGAAGACTCTTTTTCGTCCATTCACTTAAAGGCAAAGACGCGGCTGCCAACTATAATAGAAAGAGATGTCAAATTTATGCAGAAAGGAGCGCTCTTGTATGAAGGATATTCTCTCCTGGGGCCTGACTTTTGTCCGTCAAAAGCCACTGTTGACACTGGTGGGGCTCTTTGTCTTGGGAATCGTCGGCATGGTGGTCATGCATCAGGTAGAAAAAGTACCGGAACTTGCCTGTTCGCCCTGTCATGTGATGCAGCCCTATGTGGAAGGCTATCACAAGGATGAACTGCTGGCTCACTCCCACGAAAAAGCCGGCGTCGCCTGTATCGACTGTCACGACAACGGCTTGGAAGACAAGATTATGGAAACTGTCTGGTATGTCACCGATGATTTTGATGACCCGCCGCAGAAACGGGCATTTGACAATCAGATGTGCGTAAAATGTCACAAGGTCGATGAAATCATCGCTAAAACCAACTACAAAGACGGCAATCCCCATGATTCGCATCTAGGTGATTTGGTTTGCTCCGACTGCCATTACAGTCATGAGAAGTCCCAAGCCGCCTGCCAAAAATGTCATAATTTTGAATTTCTCCAAAACCTCCCTCCAGAATGGGCAGGCAAAGGGAACAAAGGTCAAAGCCTGTAAACAAAAATCTCCCTGCGCTCCGGCGTGGGGAGATTTTTATGTTTACCTATAAATGGCAGTTTATTGGTTAGTGCGTGCTAAATATATCCTGTTCATACTCACCACGTGGTGAACGGGGAGTTATTCTCAGCAAAATCACTAAGAGGCTGTTGCACGTTTCATTTACATGCAACAGCCCCGTTTTTTCATCTGCTTACAATTTGAACTTTCCGATAGCGTCCTGCATATCAGCAGCCATATTGGCCAGCGACTGGGAAGCCGCTGCGATTTCCTCGTTGGAAGCCGACTGCTGCTCAGTAGCAGCAGAAATGGTCTGAGTGTTTTCCGAAGTCTTGCGGCTGGTATCATCAATAGAATCCACCGCTTTGACAATGTTTCCGGCACCGGCAGTTACCACATCAACCGAATGGCTTATTTCATCCATCTGTTTCTTGATGCCATTGACCATCGACAGGATGCCCTCAAACTGCTCGCCGACTTCGCGAATGGCGGCTGTACCGCTCTTCACTTCGTCAGTTCCTGCCTGCATAGCCTGTACAGCTTCGTTGGTGTCATTCTGAATGGACATAATACGCGCCTTAATCTGTTCTGCGGAATCCTGCGACTCTGCCGCCAGTTTGCGCACTTCTTCAGCTACCACCGCAAAACCGCGGCCATGCTCACCGGCTCGCGCGGCTTCAATAGCAGCATTGAGCGACAGCAAATTGGTCTGTTCGGCAATGGAGGAAATAGCTTCCACGATTTGTCCAATCTGGCTGCTGTTTTCGCCCAGTTTCTGTACCACATCTGCCGAAGCCAAAACGCTTTTTTCAATATTATTCATACATTTCACGGCATTTTCCATCAGCTCAGAGCCTTTTTGTGCCGCCTCAGCCGTGCGTCCAGAGGTTTCCGTAACGGTACGGGCCTTGGCTGCCATGGAATTAACATCTTCATAAACCGTATCCACATTCGCCTTGGCGTTGTCGATATTTTTCAGCTGGTCTTCCATATTCATGGAGACTTCACCGACAGTCTCAGCCACATGGACAGAAGCATCTGCCGATTGCTGAGCATTTGCCGTAAGCTCCTCCGAAGAGGCCGCAACCTGCTCACTGGTAGCTGCCATCTTGGAAATCAGCTTGCGCAGGTTGGAACTCATCGTATTAAAGGCTCTGGTCAGGGAGCCGATTTCATCATTTGACGTCACGGGCAGGTCATCCATGGTCAGATTGCCATCAGCCAACTGTGAAGCATGAGCCTCCAGGCCGGCAATCGGCGTGGTAATACGATTGGCAAAGGTCAGGCAGATAAACGCTGCCAGCAGCAGACCGACCAGCGTCAGCACACCGAAAACGATTTTTAAATGTTTCAGTGAAGCAAACACAAAGTCACTGGGAGCAGAGATACCCATAATCCAGCCTGTTTCCGGCACGGTCGTATACGCAAAGACCTTGTCCTCACCACCGATGGTCACTTCAAAATAACCTTCACCTTTTTTAACCATTTCATCGAAATGACTGCCCAAACCGTCAATTTCTTTGAAATTCTTCATCGGCTCGCCAGCGCCGGAAGTCGCCAGAATATTGCCATTGGCCTCCGCGATGATACCGGCACCTTCTCCATGATATTTCATGGCATTGGCCTGTTCCGTAAGCACATCCAAAGCCAAATCAACGCAGGTTGCACCGATAAACTGGCCATTGGCCTTCACCGGCGAAGCTACAGATACCACCAGCTTGTTGGTGTTGGCATCAATGTAGGCTTCTGTAAAGGTCGTTTTGTCGGTAGCCTTAGCCTCTTTGTACCAAGGACGCTGCCGCGGGTCCTTCTTGCCGGTGTTTTCCCCGGAATAATACCCCGAGAACCAGCCGTCCTCCGTTCCGGCAGTCATTTCCAAAATTTCCTTATCAGAAATTGTCGTGCCCAAGGTTTCCTGCGTGTGCATGACCTCCATATTGCCATTCAAACTGGTCATGTGGTTGGTCGTAGCCACGCCGAAGGCTTTTTTCTCACGCAGCCAGCCATTGAGCTTACTGGCTTCATTGGCAATGGTAGTTCGCAGTTCGCTGTCCACGCTCTCTTCCAATGCCGAGCTGGCCATCATATAACCTACAATGGAAACCACTGCCAAAAGCAACCCCATCAATCCTGACAGGGCCATAAACTTTTGTTTTAAACCCATGTAAAATCCCTCCCTGTAAATTTTTGTGCAATCCGTGGTTTACCTATGTAATTCCACCCAGAGAGGAAAAGTCCTGCAAGAATTTCAATAAACAAAAAAGCACCCTGACGGGTGCTTAACTTAACCAGCAACGCCCTATCCTCCCAGTCCGTCTCCAGACAAGTACTTTCGGCGTATGAGTGCTTAACTA
>FLNX01003460.1_pt1 | contig 15242 bp, 10 predicted proteins | sample 1140341 | NCBI WGS metagenome assembly FLNX01 (sample SAMEA3878208, study PRJEB12797) | bioreactor metagenome | biome: Moose rumen | place: Sweden | collected 2011-10
GCTCACCGAACACGCTCAATGAACAAGACGGTTGCTGAGCATGGTTGCTGAGCAAAGTCGAAGCAAAAAGTAAGATGCCTGTGTTGCAAGTTCTAGCAGGCTGCATGAATTGCAGTTCTGACACTGCACGCCCTGTACAGTGAAAGTATTTTCCACTACAATGTCGTGCATGTTGCAATCACTTCCCATAACGCCTCACCTTGATGCCATCTGCAATGCCCTCAAACAGTCAAACAGCCATTTTCTTGTGCTGACGGCGGAAACAGGAGCCGGAAAGTCTACCGCAGTGCCAATAGCTTTGCTGCAACACTTTCAGCACAACATCGTCATGCTGGAACCACGCCGCATAGCAGTGCTTGCCGTTGCAGCACGGGTTTCTGAACTGCTTGGACAGGAAACAGGAAACACGGCGGGTTATGTCATGCATCTTGAAAAAAACATTTCAAAAGACACACGCTTTACAGTCATGACAGAATCTATCCTTACGAGAATGATTCAAAAAGATCCTGCACTTGAAGGAATTGATGTGGTGGTCATAGACGAGTTTCATGAGCGGAGCATCCATGCAGACCTTGCCCTTGCATTCCTAAAGGAGGCAATGTCACTGCGCAGCGATTTGTTTGTCATTGTCATGTCGGCAACCATCGATGCTCAAGGAATTGCCGCATATCTGGGAACAAAAGAATCTCCTGCTCCAATATACTCCGTGCCAGGCAAGATGTACCCGGTCAGCATTGAATATCAAGGGCACGCAACGGCAGCAGAAGCAGTCCTAAAGGAATTGCATTCGTCCGAATCGCAAGCCCCTCGACGGGGAAGCATTCTTGTATTCCTGCCTGGCATCCAAGACATACGCCGGACAGAACAGGAGCTGCGGCAGTCAATTCCTGATGCATACATACAAATCCTGCACAGTTCCATCAGCATGCAGGAGCAACGGAAAGTACTTGCCCCCGCAGAACAAAACGGAAAGCGTAGAATCATCCTTTCTTCGGCAATTGCAGAAACATCCCTTACCGTTCCTGACGTAACGGTCGTCATAGACTCAGGGTTGAGCCGCATAAACAGAATGAACATTGACTGCGGAATGGAAACGCTCGTAACAGAAACAGAGAGCCGTTTTTCTGCGCAGCAAAGGATGGGGCGGGCTGGACGCACTCAGCCAGGACACTGCATCAGACTCTGGAAGGAACATGACGTGCTGCCCGATCGGACACCTCCTGAAATTCTCCGCACCGACTTGACGGCTCTGGTGCTGGAATGCGCCCAGTGGGGCATTACGGACAGGCTCGCCCTCGACTGGCTCGATGCACCGCCAGTCAATGCATGGAACGGCAGCGTTGCTCTGCTTGAACAGCTCGGCTGCCTTAAAGATAAAAAAATCACGCAAAAAGGAAGCGATGTCTTGAACCTGCCACTGCATCCTCGCTTGGCATGTACGGCATTGGCAGACAACGGCTCCGGAACAGCCCTCCAGAGCGTATTGCACTATTCAAACTACAAGACAGCAGCACCTGCCATTCAAAAACGATTTTTGAACAACCTGAAGGATCGTCTGAAAAACTGCCACTCATATCCATCAGAGATGCCATTGCTGGCAGGATTCCCAGACCGCATTGCAAAAAAATTGAACACGGAAAATGCAGCAGAAGCTTTGTATCAGTTTCCTTCGGGCAGAATGGCACAGCTGTCCAAAACGGAACAGCCACCGTATCCGCAGTGGATTATTGCACCAGAAGCAGACGCAGGTGAAAGGACAGGTCGCATTTTTCAGTGGGAAGCCATTTCCGAAGAACAGGCCGCATCCTTTTTGCAAGCTCATTCCCATACCGAAACGAAATCAGAATGTGCTGCAAATTTCCTAAAGCTCAAAAAGACGCAGTATACCATGTATGGCAAAATCATTCTTGCAGAAAAAAATGTACCTGCAACACAAGCAGATTTTGTACAAGCCGTCTGTGCATCAGTAAAGGCAAACGGAATAGAATGGCTCCCCCTGTCGGACAAGACGAAACTCTTTTTACTTCGCTCTGAATTTTACATCCAGCATTCTCATTCAGGCATTCCGCTCCCATTGGCAGATTACGTAACATCCCATGTAGAGGAATGGCTTGTGCCATTCATTACATCGCAGACCATTTCGGAACAGGACATCTTTCAGGCACTCCATTATTTCCTTGATGGAGCAACAGTAGACATCAATGTTCCTGAAAGACTGAACGTGGAAAACGGCAAAAGCTTCAAGATGTCTTATGAAAAAAATGCCGATTCGGGAGTCATAACGCCTGTGTTGGAAGTAATCATACAGCAGATTTTCGGCTGCATGAAAACACCCAAAGTCATGGGTGTGCCAGTTCTGTTGAAATTGCTTTCCCCTGCACGTCGCCCCCTGCAAATTACAGAAGACCTCGCAGGATTCTGGAACGGCACATGGAACGACATCTGCAAGGAAATGAAAGGCCGTTACCCAAAACACAACTGGAACTACAAAATTGCAACCGACTAGAAGATTACAAGGTGTAGGGTCTGCCAGTGATTACGTCTTTCCAGGCAAAATCGTCTTCGTACACCATGTAAGAATGGAGGCTCTGCTCCTTTGGAATGGAAACAGAGCCGGGGTTCATATATATAAAACGTTCATGCTTCACGTATCGAGGTACGTGAGTATGACCGCAGAGCAAAATGCATCCTTCTGCCACTGGCAGAGGATTGTCTTCATTAAAATGATGTCCATGTGTGGCATACACCATTTGTTCACCCATTTGTACAACTGCATAGTCCGCCATAATCGGAAAGTTCAGCACCATCTGGTCAACTTCCGTATCGCAGTTGCCCCGTACACACACAAGGCTTTCCTTTACTGAATTCAACAATTCAATGACAAGTTTCGGATTATAATCCTCTGGCAAATCATTGCGTGGACCATGGTACAGCAAGTCACCGAGCAACAAAAGCCTGTCTGCCTTTTCAGAGCGAAACCTGTCAAGCATCATGCGGCAATACTTTGCCGAACCGTGAATATCAGACGCAATCATCCATTTCATACTCATACCTCACGGCAATTATACAGGCAGGCAGGCAGTTGCTCAACAGTCCTATTCGGCTACAGCTTCCGTTGCATTGTCCGAAACAACATTGGCACGGTCAGAACCATGTCCCGTCTTCGGATATCTTTTATCTGGAGAGGTAGAATGCACGTCACCGCGAGCAGTTCTACCGTGAGAGACGTTTCCCCTCATGCCACGTCTAGCATCTGGCTTCTCATCCCCATGAGATCTGTTTTCAGGAGCAGAACGATGAATTGTACCATCATGGTTCATCCTTTCGGTATGTTTTCCATCACGAACATCTGGACGGGCATCATTGCGACCAGTCCTTGGAGCAGGGGCACCATGTCCCATATTTGAAGGAACATCCCTTGCATGAACTTTCGGTGCTCGCTCACCCTTGTCAGCCCTTCCTGCATCCCGTTTGAAATTGTGGACATCTGGTGCTTTTGCATGGGGCACCTTTCGGTCTTTTCCACTGAAATTAGGAACGCAATCCCGCTTGTTTTCTGGTGCAAAACCTTTTGGTGCAGCATTGTCAATTGCATTGTCGGCAGCCACTTCTTCCGGTGCAGTTGCAGCGAGTGCATTTTCAGTACCTTCCATGCCTTTAGTTCCGGCAGCAGGAGCAGCAAATACTGTTGAACCATAGACAAAAACAGCGGCAACTCCAACAACAATCATTCTTAAGGTATTCTTCATCATAGTTTATCTCCTATCAATACGAACAAGTTAGGTTCATTCAACCTATGACATCACTATACTGCACGAAGAGCGTGCGTTCATGAAACATAAATAAATTAAACATAAGAAAACTCTTATGTTTTTCTACTATCAATTTTATTCAATTATGATGTATTATAGATACATGAACAGACATGCAGTCTCAAAACTGGCATCCGTTATTTTCCTCCTTTGCTTTTGCATGTACATTCATGCACAGCCCCGAAAGTCGTCTGGTCAAAAAAACAATAAAAAACCGTCTTCGCCCACTTCTGCACCTGGTTCCGCACAAACAGGCTCTGCAAATGAATTCCTCAATTATCGTGGGCAGCGAAAACCCATAGAATCCGAAGACTTCTGCATGCAGGAATTGATTACCGGGGACTATGAAGACGAAACGCTGTTCATTACGTTGATTTTCAACCAAGTATTAAATCCAAAGTCAATCACTGCCGCCACAGTCTGCATTCAAAATGACAGACCGTACAAGGTATCGGCCATTTCCTTTAACAAGGAAGGCTCAAAAGTCCAAATAACCATAAAAGACCGGATTGTTTTTCCTGTCAGTTTCTGCATTGCCAACGTGCAATCCTACAATGGAAAAGTGATTGATTCCGTTATCATAGAACATATTGAAGCAAATGAAACGCTGACATACAGCAAGGAGACTGGACAGTGGAAAAAGTACTGATTGTAGAAGATGATGAAGGCATTTCCGACTTCGTAAATCTAGAATTACAGCACGAAGGCTATTCCACAGCAATTGCAGACACGGGTCGCAAGGCACTGGAGCAGTTTGAAAGCTTTCAGCCACAGCTCATTCTTTTGGACATCATGCTTCCGGAACTGAGCGGGCTTGAAGTGCTCAGGCGCATACGAAAGACTTCCGATGTACCCGTCATCCTGCTTACTGCCCGCGGCGAAACATTCGACAAAGTAAACGGACTGAACGCTGGGGCAGACGACTATCTTGCAAAGCCCTTTGAAATAGAAGAACTGCTTGCACGGATGGGAGCAGTACTGCGCCGTACACAGCGCTCGTCTGCATCGACCTGCATCAAAAACAGGGAACTGGAACTGAATTCCCAAAGCATGTCGGCAACCTTTGCAGGTGCTCTGCTCACACTGTCAAAGACAGAATTCATGATGCTCAAATACTTTATGGAGCATATAGATACGGTGCTGTCGAGGGATTCCATCATCAGTGCAGTATGGGGCAAAGACCATTACATTGATGAAAACAATGTAGATGTCTATGTCGGATACCTGCGTTCAAAAATTGACCAAGTGGCTCAGGAAACATACATCAAGACAGTGCGCGGATCAGGCTACATGATGATTGGTACGGATATAAATGCAAGCATTTCAAATGCAAGCATTTCAAATGTGACCGTTTCAAAATGATTAAGCCCTTCAACTCTGTGCCAGTAAAGCTTTCGCTCAGGTTCATGCTCATGCTCACGGCAGCAGTACTTTCACTTTCCGTGCTGTTTTCCCTCGTGCTGCATCATTCCATGCGCATTCAAAAGCATGAAGATTTGCAGAAAGCCGCAAAAGGAATAATAAAAAAGATTCAGGACGGCAGAACATCGTTCAATGTCCCCTATTTCATCAGCTATGTAGTCTATAACCCAGACACAAAGGAGTCGCTCTACTCAAACGATCCGTTTCTGCCGCTCCTGCAGGACACAAAGGAAAAATCCGTTCGATACATTGCAAAAAATTTCTTTATAGACGGCGACCTCAACATTCTGTATTATGCATCGTCGCTGACGGTTGAAGGCAACAAGTACATTGTAGAAACGGCACTGAACATGGACACCGATGCATCTTCAATGCTCCTTCGAAAGCTTCCCGAAACAACTGTTGCAGCAGTCATTCCCGTACTCATCATTTCATTCTTTGCCTCATTCATCATTGCACGAAACACTATAAAGCCTGTCGTCAAAATGACCCAGACGGCAAAATACATTGGCAGTGAAAACCTTGACAAGCGCCTGCCGGTAAAACACGGCATTGCAAAGCTCGACGAAAACGATGAACTAGCACTTACCTTCAACGATTTGTTTGCACGGCTCAAAACAGACTTTGACCGTGAAAAGAACTTTACCAGCGATGTGTCGCATGAACTGAAAACTCCCGTTGCCGTCATTTTGGGACAGGCAAACCTGTTGCGCCGATGGGGCAAAAACGATGCGTTGCAGCTTGAAAAGTCACTCGGCATCATCATCAAAGAAGCGCACTCCATGGAATCCATCATACAGAACCTGCTGCAGCTTTCGCGTCTTGAATGCGGCAGGCAGAAGCCCGTCATGGAAACACTGCTGCTGCAAGATCTGCTGCAGCTTTTAAAAGACGAAACACTTTCCTATTCGCCAGATGCCAGTGTTTCCATACAGGATGCAGGAGCATGTACCGTGCATACGGACAGGGAACTGTTGCATCAGGTATGTACGGTAGTCATTTCCAACAGCATTAAATTTACAAAAGGCATAGGACGTGCAGCCGTCATAGAAATTACCATGCATGAAAACAGCAAAAACAACACTGTCAGCATTGTAATCTCGGACAACGGGCCTGGCTTTACAGATGAATCCTTGCCCCACATCTTTGATCGCTTCTACCGGGGAGACAGCTCCCACAACAGAAAGGCTGGCGGCTCAGGACTGGGGCTTTCCATTGCAAAAACGATAATGACAGCATTGCATGGCACCATAACCGCACGCAACATCCATGACGATGACAGTTCTGCTCCTGAAAAGAAAATCAGGGGAGCTGCAATGGAAATAACATTTCCAAAGTAAGAGTCCTGTTCAAAAGCCTTAGGGAGTCCAAATAGCTCCAATGCACTTCCAGTTTCCATGTAAAAATGATACACTCTGCTTCTATGAGTAGTGAAAAAAAAGAAAACCCTTTGGGCTATGAAAAAATACCGCGGCTTCTTAGTCAGTTTGCCATTCCCAGCATCATAGCAATGCTTGTAAGTTCACTTTACAATGTTGTAGATCAGATTTTCATTGGACAGGGAGTTGGATATCTTGGAAATGCCGCTACAAACGTAGCCTTTCCCATTACCACCATCTGCATGGCAATTACGCTAACAATTGGCATCGGTTCCGCCAGCAGATTTTCGCTTTACCTTGGCAGAAAAGAAGAAGAAGAGGCTTCGAAAGTCCTGGGAAACGGCTTTTGCATGATGGTTGCATTCGGTACAGCCTATGCCATTATTGTCGAGGCATTCCTGGAACCAATGCTCACCGCCTTTGGTGCGACATCCGACATCTTTTCGTATGCAGTCACCTACACGCGCATTACATCGCTCGGAATGCCGTTTCTTGTCATAATGAACGGCATGAGCAACCTTGCCCGTGCAGACGGAAGTCCGTTCTATTCCATGATGACAATGCTTCTTGGCGCAATCGTAAATACGATTCTTGATCCCATATTCATCTTTATCTTTCACTGGGGTGTTGCAGGCGCTGCATGGGCAACAATCATAGGTCAGGTTGCTTCGGGCATAATGACTCTGTTATACATGCGCAGGTTCAAGCGCATCACGGTGCGGAAAGCATATTTCAAGCTGTCATGGAACCAGATAGTCAGAACGGCAAAAATGGGCATGAGCAACGGACTTACGCAGGTTGCAATCACACTTGTACAGGTAATCATGAACCGCTCGCTCGTGCATTACGGAGCACTCAGCATCTACGGTTCGTCCATTCCATTGGCATCCAGCGGCATCGTCATGAAGATTAATGGCATTGTCTTTTCCATCCTGATTGGACTGAATCAGGGAATGCAGCCAATCATAGGATTCAACTATGGAGCAAAGCAGTACTCTCGGGTAAAGGCAACATACTTTCTGGTCATTTGCTGCGAACTTGTCATAACGTTGATTGGCGTTTTTGTTTTCCAGACATTTCCAGGAGCAGTCCTGTCTTTGTTCGGCAAGGAAGATGATTTATACATGGAATTTTCAATACAGTTCATGCGGACATTTCTGCTGCTGTTCCCTCTCGGAGGCATTCACCTGATATCCTCAAACTTTTTTGCAGCAATAGGAAAACCTGTAAAGGGAGCGTTGCTTTCCATGACACGACAGGTATTTTTCTTTATTCCACTCATACTCATCCTGCCGCTGTTCTTTGGACTAAACGGCACCATGTACGCAGGTCCGGCATCCGACCTGCTTGCGTTCTTTATAGTACTCTTTTTTATTCATCACGAAATGCGAAACATGAAATGAGTGTTGCACATAAAAAAGGACTGCATCCAGAATCAGGAATGCAGTCCTTTTTTTATTTACCAAATTTCGTTCAATGAAGAATCCAACATGCGAGGATTTCCCATCGTGTCTGTCACAAGGATGCCCGATGTCATAATGTTCAAAGGCGTAGAAGGACTTACTTCCAGAGAACTTATGTTCTTGAGCGTCAAATCCTTTGCATAGCATGCAACATAATTCTTACCATCAGTATTTACGACAACATAATAGTCACCGTTGCATTCAATCAACTGGGAAGAATCGGATAGAATTTCCGTACTTTGTTTTTTTAGTTCCAGTGCATCAGAATCAATCAAGCACAAGCGAGGAACGGAATGACCATCGTTTACACCGCACATGGCAAGGTACATGTCATCGTAAAACTCATAGACATCGCCTTCCTGCGTAATCGTGATGTCGGAAACAACGTATACAGTCTTGCCCCGAATCTGATTGACAGAAGACTTCCGTACAACTTCGCCCGTAAGCCCGTTCACAGTGATGAGCGTATACAGATTGCTTGCTTCATTTACAACAAACAATCCCGTAAGATAGTTTGACGTATCTTCCACTTCTGGCACGGCAATGCCGAGTTCCTTTTTATCTTCTTCCAAAGCCTTCTGCTCTGTCTTGACCTCTTCGTTCTTGCGGTCGGCAATCTCCTGCTGCACGGCCGATTCCTTTGCAAACTCCTCGGCTTTTTCCTGATTTCCTTCCTTGCGTTCCTGGGCAGCGGCTTTCTGAGCTTCCTGAGCCTTTTCCGTTGCTGAGGCAGTTTCCTTTTCCTTAATTTCGAGCATGTCTTCGCGCAAGTCTACCGCCTTGTCATCTTCCTGCCGAAGGACATTTACAACATTTTCATCACTGATGACAGTCGTATCTACCGCAGAAATGCCACCCTGGACATCATTCAGAGGAATGACTATCTGACTGTTTCCTGCCCAGTCAGCCCAATTGGTACTCAAACCAACCTTGTCTGCAGTCACATTATCAAGCACTACCTGCTTGTAACGCTCTTCAAACATGCCGATATCCTTTCTGTACACGGCATTGTACACCGTAATGAACGTGGCAATGACTTCGGCATCGTCCGTTTCGTAGCCGTATGCAGCCTGAAGATATCCAGTAATGATGCGCCGCAGGTTTTTAATATGATCTACTCCGGCATTCCTGTTCAACACAAGAATGTCTGCGTCAAGCTTTTCAGCAGTAGACGAATCAACAGCATGAATGAGAGAATACTTTGCACCCGGTCTGATTACGGCAAAATTCTCAATGTCAGCAGCAGCCTCACGTCCCAGTTCCGTACCAATGTTCACAATGGCAGCAGCACTGTCTATGACGGCATGGGGGCCTCCGTAATTTTCAAACTGAACGGAATCAATACTTCCTGAGACTTCCAGTTCAGGCCTGTTTACTTCAAGGGCAGGCAGACCTGCCGCAAACGCAAGCGAAATCAAAAGACCACAAATGCTTTTTTTCATAATTCTCCTCAAATTGAAAACTATATTTCTACCATTCCCTCATAGCAGAGAGTCGTGTTTCCCGTCAGATAAACAGTATCGCCGGTATATTTCACAGACAGAGAACCTCCGCGCACAATGACAGTAACATCGTCGCCGACATGACAGAAACCGTTAAGCGAAGCTGCAATAACCGCCGCACATGCACCAGTTCCGCAGGCAAGCGTTTCACCGTTGCCACGCTCCCAAGTCCTCATCTTAAGCTCGTTTGGACCAACAACGCGCACAAATTCAACATTTGTACGGGCAGGAAAGTTTGCATGCATTTCGAGCCTTGCACCAATGACATCCAGAGGCTCCTTGTCAACGAACTTGCTGAAAATGACACAGTGGGGATTTCCAACGCCTACGCACGTAACGGAATAGTCAGTTCCTTCTACAGTTATCGGAACATTTACTATTGCACGCGAAGGCAATTTTACCACGCAGTCCCGATTCATTTCGGAAACAGGAACATCAACGGGACTCATCAAGACAGGAATTCCATCGGAATCAAAGACAGGCTTGCCCATGTCGACAGTCACCGAGGTAACTTTTCCATCCTGCTTGTACAGAACAAGAGTCTTTACACCGCTACCAGTTTCAATAGTAATCGTTTCTGTATTATCGGTCTTTTTTCCGTGTTTTTCCTGAATTTCATTAATATTATTGTCATACAGATACTTTCCCACACAGCGGATGGCATTTCCCGCCATCATGCCCTCAGAACCGTCAAGGTTAAAGAAACGCATCTTTGCATCGGCAACATCACTTTTTTCTATGAGCACAAGGGAATCTGCTCCGATTCCTCCGCCACGCCTGTCGCACAGACGCACGGCAAGCCCCGCAGGATTGTTCACAATCTGTGACATTGCATTTATTACAATAAAGTCGTTGCCCAAGGAATTCATCTTGCTGAATGCAATTTTCTGCTTTCCTTCGCGCAGTCTGTTAATGTCAACCAATTCTACATTTTCCGCAGAATACTTGCTCTTAAGGCAGTTTGCAATTGCATTTGCAGTGTCTATGGCTGTCAGACACGGAATGTCGCGCTCAACGGCATGGCGACGCATCTTTACGGAGTCTGCCCGAGGATTGCGTCCCTTTGCACTTGTCGAAATCACATAGTCAATCTTGCCGGAATCAAGCAGCGTCAAAAGGTTGTCTTCGGGATTTTCGTGTATCTTGTTGACAACCGTTACTTCCATGCCAAAGTCGCGTATTGTTTCGGCATTGCCTTCCGTTGCATACAGCTTGAAGCCCATGTCATAGAATTTCCGAGCAAGGGACGGCAGTTCAAAACGGTCGGTTTTACGCACACTAAACAGAACACCTCCAGAACGCTTCATGTTGTAGCCAGCTGCAATCAGCCCCTTGAATATGGCTTCTTCCATTGTAGAGGCAAGTCCAAGGACTTCGCCCGTTGACTTCATCTCTGGACCAAGGTGAGTGTCAACGTCCATCAGCTTTTCAAAGCTGAACACCGGCACTTTTACAGCAAAATACGGTGGATTGCGGTACAAGTCTACGCCATAGCCAAAATCGCGCACATGTTCGCCCAGCATTGCACGAGTAGCAAGTTCTACCATGGGAACGCCAGTCACTTTGCTTATGTACGGAACGGTACGACTTGAACGAGGGTTTACTTCTATTATATACAAATCATTGTTGTAAATAAGGTACTGGATATTGACCAAGCCGCGAGTTCCCAATGCAAGGGCAAGTTCTCGGCTCTGGCTGATTATCTTTTCGCGCAGAATGTCGTTCAAGTTCCAGCTTGGATATACGGCAATTGAGTCTCCAGAATGAATGCCCGTGCGCTCAATGTGCTCCATGATGCCGGGAATAAGGATGTCCTGTCCGTCACAGATGGCATCAACTTCAAGCTCAATGCCCTGCATGTATTTGTCTATCAGCACTGGATTCTCGATTTCCTGTGCAAGGATAATCTTCATGTATTCCTTTACGTCTTCATCATTAAAGGCAATAATCATGTTCTGGCCGCCAAGAACGTATGACGGGCGCAAAAGCACGGGATACCCAATCTTGTTTGCCGATGCAAGGGCTTCTTCGCAGGTAAAGATTGTCTCACCCTTCGGTTTTTTTATGCCCAGCCGGTCACAAAGCTCTTCAAACCGCTCTCGGTCTTCGGCGACATCAATGGAATCCGCACTGGTTCCTAAAATCCGAATGCCCTGGCTGTCAAGAAATTTCGTGAGTTTGATGGCAGTCTGACCACCAAACGCAACAACAACGCCAATAGGCTTTTCCGTGTGGATAACGCTCATCACGTCTTCGGGAGTGAGCGGCTCAAAATACAGGCGGTCAGATGTATCAAAGTCTGTAGAAACAGTTTCTGGATTATTGTTGATGGTGACAACATCATAGCCCATTTTCTTCAACGCCCACACGCACTGAACGCTCGCATAGTCAAATTCGATGCCCTGACCAATGCGAATCGGACCAGAACCAAGAACAATAACAGTACCCTTCGATGATTTTTTGCCGTTGGCAAGCCGCTCCTCAAGGAATTCCTCGGCTTCGTTTTCGGTATTGTAGCCGCCGTAGAAATACGGCGTTTCGGCGTTAAACTCTCCGGCACAGGTGTCTACCATCTTGTATGTTGCAGGAATGTGTGCAAGCTTTCCCTGAGCACGCAACTCAGCTGCTTTGTCAGCCTGAGCAAGCACGCCAGTACCACCTGGAATCGTTACGCCGCTCAAAGCTTCGATTACCTTGTCAGGATAGCCGTATTCCTTGCATGTTTTGTACAGCCCTACGGAAAGCTCTCCGCGACCAGCCTTTATGTCTGCAAGCTTCTTTTCAGTTTCAACAAGTTTTTCCAGATGGGCAAGGAACCATATATCAATTTTTGTAATGTCGTGAATCTGTTCCTTTGTAAGCAGGCCGCGCTTTAATGCCTGGAATATGGCAAAAAGTCTTTGGTCTGTACATTCGTGGACACGTTCTTTGATGCGTTCATCGCTTTCTTCTTCAAAAGCAGGAAGGTTCAAGCTGCTGACACCCACTTCCGCACCGCGGGCAGCCTTCATTATAGCCATTTCAAAGTTGTGACCAATAGCCATGACTTCGCCAGTAGCCTTCATCTGCGTGCCCAAAGTACGCTTTGCATAGACAAACTTGTCAAATGGGAACTTAGGCATCTTAACGACAACATAGTCCAAGACAGGCTCAAAACAGGCAGCCGTCTTGTTCGTTACTGCATTCGGAATTTCATCGAGCGTGTAGCCAATTGCAATGAGCGTTGCAACCTTTGCAATCGGATATCCCGTAGCCTTTGAAGCAAGGGCCGAAGAACGGCTTACACGGGGATTCACTTCGATTACTGCATATTCAAAGCTGTTAGGATTCAATGCAAACTGACAGTTGCATCCGCCTTCCATGTCAAGGGAGCTGATGATGTTCAATGCAGCGGAACGGAGCATCTGATACTCCTTGTCACTCAGGGTAACGGCAGGAGCAATAACGATGGAGTCTCCCGTATGCACGCCTACAGGATCAAAGTTTTCCATTGAACAGACTGTAAGGACATTTCCAGTGTGGTCGCGCACAACCTCAAACTCAATTTCCTTCCAGCCGGAAATGCATCTTTCTACCAGAATCTGATGGATAGGAGAACGGTGCAGTCCGTTCTGGGCAATTTCTTCAAGTTCAGCACGGTCGTTTGCAATGCCGCCGCCAGTACCGCCAAGCGTAAATGCAGGGCGCACGATTACGGGGTATCCGATCTTATTGTCTGCAAAGTCAAGGGCATCTTCCAGCGTCGTAACAACTTTTGACGGAATGCAAGGTTCACCGATGGATTCCATGGTGTCCTTAAACAGCTGGCGGTCTTCTGCCTTGTCTATAGTCTCTGGCTTTGCACCAAGCAGACGCACATTATGGCTCTTTAAGAATCCGCTTTTTGCAAGCTCCATGCACAAAGTAAGACCAGTCTGTCCGCCAAGGGATGAAAGTATGCTGTCAGGTTTTTCTTTTTCTATGATTCGTTGGATTGTTTCAGGAATGAGCGGTTCAATGTAGATGGAATCCGCCATGGAATGGTCAGTCATCAATGTAGCAGGGTTAGAGTTGACAAGAACAACTTCAAGCCCCTGCTCTTTCAAAGCCTTGCAGGCCTGTGAGCCTGCATAGTCAAATTCTGCAGCCTGTCCTATGATGATAGGACCGGAACCAATAACCATTACCTTATGAATGTCTGGATTCAACGGCATTTTCGTTACCTCTCGTTTTAAATGGGAAAAATAAAATGTCTATGGATTTTGTACGTGGAATTTTAGATAGGCTAATTTTTAAAGTTTTAGTATAAATATCCATACTAAAGCCTTACTATAGCATATTTTTGCAATCGTGTATACAGGAATAAAAATCTATTCACTCTTTTCGTCAAATAAACAGTTCTTCCTCAATCCGCATTACTTCGAAATCTTCTTCCGTAATGCAAAAACGGCTCATGTCTACATGTCCATGCACAAACTGAACGCCCTCGACTTCAAGTTTTTCCTGCTGTACAAGAGAACCACCAAACGCAAAGCTTCCTGAACAGAAGCCTTTTGCGTTTACTACCCTGTGACATGGAGTAATGCTGTTGCTTGTTTTTTTATGCAGGGCATTTCCTGTGCCAGCTCTTCAATCTTTTCCAAAGGAAGTCCTACAGCTTGAGCAATCTGCTCATGAGTAAGGACATTCATTGCAATAAGGTTTTTAGCACTTTCGAGGGCTTTTGTGTTCATGCCTTCTTTTCTGCCTTCAATTATCTTGTCTTGGTCGTGTATGCTCATGTAAAAGTACAAGCCCTTGTTTGCTTCTACGGTCTTCTGCTGTTCTACCATGTTCTCAATCTCCCTCGTCAAGTCTGACTCTGGTTTTCCTGTCTGCACGAATTTTAGAAATTCCTGCAGACTCTCATTCTTTTCGTTTTCGTAAGCCGTACAGTTAAAGACCTTCACGACAGAACTGTCTTTCAGGTCTACGTTCTTATCCTCATTGCACCTGTATTCGAAGGTGTAGCACGGTTCGTTCCTACCGAACGGATCAAACCTGCACAAGAATATTATAATGCTCTTCTTCAGCTTTGAGTAGTCCTGACCTTTCAAAAGCTGGTCAATATCCATCATGCCCCTGTAGTATCGGGAACGCTTGCCGATATTGCTTTCGTTCTTGTTCTGAAGCTCTACATCGTAGATTGTATTTTCGCCCTGCACGTAAACGTCAAGGCGAATGCCGTGTGAAGAGTAGAACGGCTCAAAGGCTTTCTGCGGTTCTGGAAAGCTGATTTCTTTTATCTTAATGCCCATGAGGCATTCCAACACTTTGCGGCACAGTTCCTTGTCCCTCATGACAAGTCCGAACATGAAGTCATCATAGAATTCAAGTTCTTCAAATGGTTTTATGTAACTCATATTACACCTCATATATGTAATTAGCCGAGATACATCATTTTTGTACACTTTTTTGAAAAAAATTTTAAAAACCGTGCGTAACGCACTATTTTTTTTAACATAATGTGATAGAATATGTTCTATGTGCGCATTCGTGGTTGATACTCTGCCATGCAAAAAAAGTTACAAATTTTGTCAAAAAGCAGTTGACATGAAAATTTTCGCCCTCATAATCGTACTGGCTACTGGCTACTGGCTACTGGCTGTCGGTCGCTTCGCGACCTTACCGAGTTTGCACAGCAAA
>FLNX01003461.1_pt1 | contig 15183 bp, 19 predicted proteins | sample 1140341 | NCBI WGS metagenome assembly FLNX01 (sample SAMEA3878208, study PRJEB12797) | bioreactor metagenome | biome: Moose rumen | place: Sweden | collected 2011-10
CAGAAGTAGATGGTTATACCTACCATAAAAAAGAAATCAGAGGGTTTGATTACAGGTTCCGGAGAAAACATGAATGGAACGGCAGTTCCGCAGTGTGTGGAATGGACTATCCACTGTCTGTGGAATGGGCTATCCACTGTCTGTGGAACGGACTATCCACTGTCTGTGGAACGGACTATCCACTGTCCACTGTACGCAGTTCTTTTTGTTTCGTAAGCTGGGCAATCATCATTGCGTACAGCGGTGTCTGTGCAGTAAAATGCCGATATCGTTTGTTGGTATTTTCCTGATATGCTGCTCGAGAAGCTGTCATCAATGCTCTTATTCATCAGGATTTTTCTGTTGGAGTACCTGTGCAAATCAACATTTACAATGATAAGCTTCATATCTAATATATTCTTTGGAGGACAAAAGTTTTTTGTGTGATTAATAAAAAAAGGATAAAAATTCCTTATAAAATTGAGGTTCAATCTGTTATTTCTGTTCCTGCTCAGCAGCCAGCTCTTCAATTTTTTCCAGCGGTAGCCCCACAGCCTGGGCAATCTGCTCGTGAGTACCAAGCTTCATTGCAAGCATGTTTCTGGCACTTTCAGTAGCTTTTTCATTCTTACCTCGCTTTTCTCCTCGCTTTTCGCCAATGCGAATGCCTTCTTCACGACCGTGCTTCCGTACGTCATGGTCGTGAAGGCTCCACGAAAAGTACACCTTCTTTGTCGCTTCAAGCTCTTTCTGTGCTTCCACCATAGCTGCTATCCTCCGCGTAAAATCTGATTCCGCCCTGTCTTCCTGCACGTATTTTAAAAACGCTCTCAGGCTTTCATTTGCAACCTTGTCATACGCCGTACAGTTGAACATCTTGGCGACTGCCCCGTCATCAATGACCACATCAGGCTCTTCAAGGCATGTCCTCTGTACAGTATACCACGGAATGGCTTTTTTGAAAGGGTCAAAGCGACACAAGAAAATTATGATGCTTTCCCTCAGTTCATCGTAATCTTCGCCTTTCAGGAGGGATTCCGTGTCCATGATTCCCTGATAGTACCGCGTGCGCTTACCTATGTCATGTTCATCCCAGTTCTGGATTTCCACATCGTAGACCTTCTTTCCGTCATCTACGTATACGTCAAGGCGAATTCCGTGCGCAGTATACACAGGCGCAATGGTTTTCTGCGGCTCAATGTATTCCAGCCTGTCAATCTTGATGTCCAAAAGGCATTCCAGTGCCTCGCGGCAGATTTCCTTGTTTTGCATGACAAGACCGAACATGAAGTCATCGTGAAACGTAAGTTTTTCAAATGGCTTTACTTTGTGCATATATAACCTCTCTCATTATATATGCGCGTCCTTGCAGTTTCGCTCACGATTTTGGTTAATTTCCAAAAAAAAGTGATTGAACTTTTTTTCTGATGAATAATTTAAACAAGAACAAAATCGTGATTTGCCGCATCGTAAAACCCTAAGGTTTTGCATCGTAAAACCCTAAGGTTTTGTGTCGTAAAACCCTAAGGTTTTGTGTCGTAAAACCCTAAGGTTTCGCGTCGTAAAACCCTAAGGTTTCGTGTCGTAAATCCCTAAGGTTTCGCGTCGTAAATCCCTAAGGTTTCGCGTCGTAAAACCCTAAGGTTTTGTGTCGTAAAACCCTAAGGTTTCGCGTCATAAAACCCTAAGGTTTCGCGTCGTAAAACCCTAAGGTTTCGCGTCGTAAAACCCTAAGGTTTCGCGTCGTAAAACCCTACAGTGTTTATGACTTCAATTATCAGGAGAAAAGGCTTCTATGGGGTTTATATTAACTGCGAAAGAGATTTCAGAATTAGTTACATCAATTAGTGCTGCTATCATTGTCTTGATACAAGCATTCAAAATTATTCCCAAACCTATAAAGAACTTTTTTGTGAAAACAATTCCTGTGTTTTTCTGTGGTAATCCAGCCAAGTCAAGCTTGGCTGGATTTTTTAACGGCGGGTCAAATCCCGATTTTTTTATTGTAGAAGTTTTTTCATAAATATGGTATATTATAGCTGCTGGAGGTTTTATATGTCATATGCAATTTTAGAACAAAAGTTAAAATCTTTGCCTCAAATCGCTCTTGATGAAGTTTCTTCTTATGTAGATTATGTTTTTTATAAATTTTCTGCAACAGAAATTAATCCTATAAAAACTTCTAAGAAAAAAGGTTTTGGTTGTTTAAAGGATATTCCATGTAAGATGGCTCCAAATTTTGACGAACCTTTAGAAGAATTTGCAGAGTATATGTAATGTATTTACTCGACACTCACGCTATAATTTGGTATTTATCGGGAAGGAATGAGCTTTCTCAAAATGCCAGAAAAATAATGGAAACGAAGAAATGTTTTTTCAGTTATGCGTCTTTATGGGAAATTGCTATAAAACAAGCAAAAGGTACTCTTGAATTTGAAATTGATATTCCAAGATTAAAATCTGTTTTAGAAGATGAAGAGTTTATATATTTAACTCCAACAGAATTTGATGCAGAAAGGATAAAATTATTGCCAGATATTCATAAAGACCCGTTTGACAGACTTTTGATTGCACAAGCAATTGAAAATGATTTAACCATTGTAACAACAGATGGGAAAATTTCGTTGTATGATGTAAAAACTGTTTGGTAAACATATAGAAAATAACCTAACACATATAAGGCCCCAAGTTGTCAATAGTAATTCTAAAAAAAATAATATATTCTTTGGAAAGACCAGTTTTTTTGTGTGATTAATAAAAAAAGGATAAAAATTCCTTATAAAATTGAGGTGCAATCTGTTATTTCTGTTCCTGTTCAGCAGCCAGCTCTTCAATTTTTTCCAGCGGCAGACCGACAGCCTGGGCAATCTGCTCGTGAGTACCAAGCTTCATTGCAAGCATGTTTCTGGCACTTTCAGTAGCTTTTTCATTCATACCTCGCTTTTCGCCAATGCGAATGCCTTCTTCACGACCGTGCTTCCGTACGTCATGGTCGTGAAGGCTCCACGAAAAGTACACCTTCTTTGTCGCTTCAAGCTCTTTCTGTGCTTCCACCATAGCTGCTATCCTCCGCGTAAAATCTGATTCCGCCCTGTCTTCCTGCACGTACTTCAAGAACGCCTTCAGGCTTTCATTTGCAACCTTGTCATACGCCGTGCAGTTGAACATCTTGGCGACAGCTCCGTCATCAATGACCACATCAGGCTCTTCAAGGCACGTCCTCTGTACAGTATACCACGGAATGTTTTTTTTGAAAGGGTCAAAGCGACACAAGAAAATTATGATGCTTTCCCTCAGTTCATCGTAATCTTCGCCTTTCAGGAGGGATTCCGTGTCCATGATTCCCTGATAGTACCGCGTGCGCTTACCTATGTCATGTTCATCCCAGTTCTGGATTTCCACATCGTAGACCTTTTTTCCGTCATGTACGTATACGTCAAGGCGGATTCCGTGCGCAGTATACACAGGCGCAATGGTTTTCTGCGGCTCAATGTATTCCAGCCTGTCAATCTTGATGTCCAAAAGGCATTCCAGTGCTTCGCGGCAGATTTCTTTGTTTTGCATGACAAGACCGAACATGAAGTCATCGTGAAACGTAAGTTTTTCAAATGGTTTTACTTTGTGCATATATAACCTCTCTCATTATATATGCGCGTCCTTGCAGTTTCGCTCACGATTTTGGTTAATTTCCAAAAAAAAGTGCAAGCAGGAGACAGCCCTCAACATGCTGGCTCACAATTATCCTGTGCAAGACATTGCCGAAATAACAGGCTTTTCTGTTGAATACATACAGGCATTGGCTCAAACTGCAACAGCAGCCAAGACCATGACTGTACCGCAGTAATCATGCTGCAAATCCTGCCTGGCTTCTACCACCTCCATCCCTGTATCATTTGATAGGGTTTGCAGTGCGCAAGAACTATGGAGGCAATATCAACAGGAACGGGCATCTTCATTTCCTCCAGAAATAAAGATGCCTTTTTTGCCTGCGCCGATGACAGTCCTGTTGCAAGAGCAATGTGGGGAACAAAATGCACGGGAAGATAAAGGCCATTGTTTGCTGCAGAAAAAGAAGGTTGCAGGCAGTCATGAAGGAGCCTGTTCCAAAGACGCAGACGTCCCGCACTCTGGCTGTCAGCCATAAGAAAAACAGCCTTTTTCTTTACGACTTCTGCATGTGTACATACAATCTTTCCATGCTGTCCACGCAACATGCCAGCATACTGACCGAACGGTAGTACCAACGAATCATCGTTTTCTGCATGAAACATACCCATTGTTAGATGAGGAAACGCTTGTTTGCGCACACGAAAATCGTTTCCTGTAAATTGCGCCAGCGACAAAACCCAAGAATTAATAAGTTCAAACGATTCAAGTGAAAAATGCAGGCTTATGGAATAGGTGTGCATGAAAAATGATCTAGTCCAAACGAGACAGCTGTTTTTGCAATGCAGCCTTTATATATTCGTAGCGCATCAGCTTTTCTTCCTTGGCAAAGTGTACGCTCCGCTGCTGTTCAGGATTTCCTTCATAACACAATTTTTCAGAGCCAAACTGTTCGCTCGTCAAGTCAAACGTGCAGTTTCCCACTACATTGTAGCAGTGAAAGTTTCCTCCCTCACGAGGGATGCCATATACTGCACCTCCAAAAATGTCCTGCACCAAAAAGGCAGTAATCGAACACTGCCCCAGCGTCTTGTTTTCAGCAGTCCAGTTCTTTCTCATGCGTGGGGCGCATGTTTCTGCACACCAAATATCAGAAAGCAAATCATACAAGTGACGGGGATTCTTTATTTTTTTGTATTCTTCGGCAATTGGGGAAACATCTGCATGCTCCCAACCATAAAAATGATAGTTCATGCTTGCATTATACACTCACGCCTTCTTTTTTTACAGTGCTGCAAAGAAAGGACAAAAACGTTTCCTTTACTGAAACTACCATTCCTGTGCGGCTTTTTCTGCCCATTCGATGATATCGAGGAAACGCTCCTTGTTCTTTTTTAAGAACGCAAGCCGATAATGCGCCGTTGCCTTTTCATCTACAATGGGGACAACAACACATTCTTTTTGATGGGCATGGAGCGTGTTGCCAAGCTCCGTTACAAAAGTAAGGGGGCTTTGGCTTTTAACGACATTAGCGTAAACCATCATGTCGTCATATTCAATGTACGTTGCATCGGGGATGAACTCGCGGTGCAGATTATGCCAGAATCCTGTCTTGGTGTATTCCTTGATTTCTTTTCCAGCAAGATCAGAAAAATGAATCTCTGTCTTTTTTGAAAGAGGATCGGTCAGTGGTATCTGCATGAAAAGCTGTTCGTTTAAAAGGGGAACAGTTCCTATTGATTCGGAATCAATGTCGGTGCGCACAATTGCAAGGTGGGCTTTTTCTGACAGCAAAAGAGAAACGATGGTTTCCTCTTCGGGCATGGATGTTGAAAGGCTTACGTTTGGAAAAACTGACGGTAGTTCAGCAGACAATTTCCATAAAGGGGCAGGAGCACAGGAAACGACCGTAATACAAAGTCGTTGATTTTTCAAGAAAGCAGAAACTCTATTGCGCAGTGTTTCAACATCTGCAAGAATAATTTCTGCCTGTTCCACTACAAGTGCACCAGCTTCGTTCAACACCATGCTATTTTTTTTACGGTCAAAAAGAGAAATTCCAAACTCCTCTTCCAGATGCTGAATAGAACGACTGAGGGCAGGTTGAGAAATGTTGAGCTTGTCAGCGGCATGAGAAAGCACCTTTTCATGAGCAATCGTTACAAGCTGTTTCAGTTGAATCAGTTCCATGGTATCAGTATATCACGGCATTTCAAAGCCAGTCTAGTATGCATCACACGCATAGTGAATTGCAAAACTAGTATTGTACAAGAAAAGCCCATCAATGGTATGCTTGTTACAGAAGATTAGAGACAGTTCATTACAGGAGGCATGAATGAAAGCTTTGATTGCCTATTTTTCACACACGGGCGAAAATTATTTTGCAGGAGCAATCCGCAGCATCAGCAAGGGAAACACGGCTACTGTTGCAGAAACAATTGCCAGTCTGATGGCAGGCAAAAGCGACACATTTGAAATAAAGACCGTAAAGACGTATCCTCATAACTATAAGGAATGCTGCGATGTTGCACAGGAAGAAGGATGTGCCGGAGCTCGGCCTGAATTGCAAGGAACGTTACCCGACTTGCATTCCTACGATACCATCATTCTGGGATATCCATGCTGGTGGGGAACAATGCCTCAGGCAGTATTTACATTCCTTGAAAGTGCAGACTTTTCCGGCAAAATGATTCTGCCGTTCTGTACCCACGAAGGAAGCGGCATGGGACGCAGCGAAAGGGACATAAAAAACCTGTGTCCTCATGCAAACGTTGTCAAAGGTCTTGCCATCAATGGTTCCAACTGTGCCCACGCGCAGACATCCGTACAGAAATGGCTGAGTGCAAATGGACTATAGAGAGCACATGTACGTCGAACAAACAAATGAAAAACACCACAAGGAGTAATTATATGGAAACACTAACACTAAATAACAAGATATCATGTCCCGTTATTGGAATAGGAACATTTATGCTTTCACCAGCCGATGCTGAAAACAGCGTAAAGGAAGCCCTTAAGATGGGGTATTCCCTTATAGACACAGCAAATGCGTATGTGAACGAACGGGCGGTAGGTAGAGGAATGAAAGCAAGCGGCAAAACGCGCACTGACATTTTTCTTTCAACTAAGCTGTGGCCAAGTGAATACGAAAATCCCAATGCCGTAAACGAAACACTGGAACGTCTCGGCACGGATTATATAGATTTGCTGTACATCCACCAACCGGCAGGAAACTGGCTCGCAGGATACCGCCAGCTTGAAAAAGCCTACGAGGAAGGCAAGGCCAAGGCCATAGGAATTTCTAATTTTGAAGGATCATACATGGATGAACTTGAAAAGAAATGGGAGATTGTTCCACAGTTCATTCAAGTCGAAGCTCATCCCTATTTCACCCAAAAGGAATTGCGCGTAACGCTCGAAAAATATGGCATCAAACTGATGAGCTGGTATCCACTCGGACATGGAGACCGTTCATTAATAGAAGAGCCTGTTTTTGCAGAGCTTGGAAAAAAATACGGAAAGACAAGCGCGCAAATAATTCTTCGCTGGCATGTTCAGATGGGCTTCGTTGTCATTCCCGGCAGCAAGAATGTAGATCACATCAGAGACAATCTGAACATTCTGGACTTTACGCTGACAGACAATGAAATGGCACGCATCGCAACACTGGACAAGGGACTGCGCTACTACCATCGAACCGAAGAACAGCTGATACAGTTTGCAGGATGGAAGCCAGAATTTGAAAAGGCATAGACTATCAAAACAAGTCCAGCATTGCATCCAGATAGACGGCTTCTCGCACTTCTAGCTGATGTTCAGGTTTGGTCATGTAATACAAAAGGAATTCAAGGACAATAGCGCTCCCAAGACCACGCCCTTCAATTTTGAAATTTGAAAAGCCCTTGGGAACGTAGGTTTCTTGAATGTCCTGAATGCCGATAAATCCTGCATTTTTCATTGCCTTTGAAAAACGATACCCCTTTTCAGAATCGGGGGACGAACAGCGAAAATCCGGCACAGCTTTTCCAAGATTTTTGAGACTAACTACTTCATAGCACAGCTTTCTTGTCTTGCACTCAAAATTGCAGCATTCATTACACAGAAATTCCGTCTTGTCTTTCTGAAACTGAGAAAGGTCATTCAGTCTTTCAATCTCTTTGTTCAAGCGAAAATCGAGTACAACATACGCAAAATCGCTTCTGTCAAGCTCTGCCTTGAACAAGTCAAAATCTGTCAGAACTTTCGTTGTTGAAGAAACCAAATATAAATTTGGGTAGACATGATGCAGATACTCCGCAAGAACATCTGAGTGTACAATGACACCGCTTTGCTGCCTTGTCTTTGAAAACAAGGAACAAAGATCATTGCATTTCTTGTCGGCAAGATGTTCTTTTGTAAGCAAGGAATTGCTGAACGTAAGACGTGCCGAAAGATTATATTCATTCACCATGTTCAGCACGCTTTTTGAATCGGCAGTGCTTGAACTAATCCTGCCGCCACCCCAAAGATAATCGCACGGAGCACCATACAGAGAGCCTATATTGCACCACTCATAAAAGTATTCCCGATGCCTATAATAGAGGGGCAAAAACACACTGTACAAGTCGAAAAACTCAAACAGTCCCGGAAGGTGATAATGTACCACTTTATCTGTAGAATGCATTGGCATATTCTATCCGCAGCTACCAGTCAGTCTTCATCGTCCCATGAATCATAGTCGCCGCGGCAAGCTTTTTTGCTTGACCATCCTGCTGATTTTTCCTGGAGCATTTCCGCATCCTCACGGCCTTGCACAGTTCTCCATGTATCGTAACGATTGTCTTTTGCAGGATATGAACGGTCTTTGTTTTTTTCCTGCAAGTCTTCCATTCCGTTTGCCATTCGTCAATCCTTAATCATTATAGTTGCAATGCATCCTTTATTTCTTATCCAAAGATTTCATGGGTTCGCCCCATTTTCCAAGGCACCGTCCATCAATGGAATTATAAGTTGTCTCGCCAGATGCAAGAACAGGAGACGCATATTTAAGTCGTTCAATAAAAGAAATACTTTTATCCGTGAGTTTTTCGTCTATTATAACATTGCATATTTCGCAAAGAAAAATATCGCTGCCTTGTGCAACTTTTATTTCCTTTAGAACCTTCAGCTCAAAGTTCACTGGACTTTCTGCAATGGTGGGAACATCAAGCACCTGTCCCCATTCAACGGTGGGTAAGAATTTCATTTTGTCCGCATTGTCGCGGCCGCTGGTACAACCGTAGTAATCAGCAAGAGAAAGCAAACGTTCTGTTACAAGGTTTGCAGAAAAAACACCGTTCTTGCGGATTAAATCTTTGGTAAGTTTTTCATCACCGATGCAAGCCATTACACCCATGCGTGGTTCACCGTCAACTTCAACCGTGGCATAACTGAACCAGCAGAAAAGCCCGAAGTTGGGGCTGCCGTCATCTTTTTTTGTTCCATACAAAAAAAGTGACTGCGGACAAAAATCATTTCCTAGTTTTCCTTTTACTTTTGACATACGCGTCTTTCCTCCTAAAATAATTTCCACATATAGGTATCGTTTGCATAGGAAAATCCCGCAAAAATCAAAAGCAATAGCAAAGCAACAGCTTTTTTCATTATATTTCCTCCTCAGCGTACACAAAGGGTCTTCTGCCTTAAAATCGTTGCCATCACATTTCTAAATGCCATGGCAATGCAAAAAGCCGAGTCCTTTCGTACAACATGCCGTCAATTTTTTCGCGCAAGGTACGGACACTCCAATTTTCCAGACGGCACATTTTCATATAAAATGAACGTTTTAGTTCATCTTGAATAGGAATAAACAGCGTAAAATGGCTCCAGCTGAATTGTCGCAACAGTGTTGCGACAATCTTTCTGTCGGGAAAAACAGAAGCAAACTGCAAAACAATCTGCTTACCATATTCCGCCCTCTTTTCTTTAAGCAAATCCTGATTGATTCTGTTTCCAATTTCCCAGTACAAAGCAGACATCGTGCTGTTTACTTGAACAGCAATGTCTTTTTTGGCAGAGTCGATAATGTTTTTTATATCGAGGAACAGTGATTTGTCTTTTTCGTTAACTTTTTGCAAATTTTCATTCATTGGCATCTTCTCCCCTTTTAATACTTCACAAACAGTGGCTTATAGCTCTTTACGCTTCGGCCGCTGGCGCGCTTTAATTTGTTTACATCAATTACCTTGTGATTTTTGATTTCCTGAGCTAAAGAAAACAATTTGTAAGATTCACCAATTCCGCTGTTTCCAGCAGGATATTTCAGGGTTTCCATTTTTTGCTTGTCGGCAAACATCACTTCGGACTGGTTTACTGTAAAAATTCGGACGGAATTCCTTTCGCCGCCTCCACCGTACAGCACAATTCTTGAAGGTGTTATCTGCAATTCAAAGCCACGCAAAGCGCCTCGTCTGTCTCCAAGGCGGACATTGTAAAGCTTGTTTTTCAAAATCCATTCCAAATGTTCCGCAGACCTGTAATATCCCACAAGCATGTATCTGTCATCAGAATTGATTGTATAATCTTCCGTAAGGATTTCTGTTTCTTTTTCAAAGAACTGCATTTCTTTTTTTGCAGGAAGCTGCTTTTTCTCAGGATTAGCAGCAAGTCGCATTATCTCGCCAACCTGCCTTTTATAACCATCGTTTTCTTCATCGGCAAGATTGAATGGATAAACCACAAGCTTCAAGCCATACTTTGCCTTTACTTCTTCATAAACAAAAGGCGTTAGCTCTGTTTGGAATTTTTCCGTATACGGATAGACCAGAACAAGCTTTGGAATGATGTCCAGAAAATAACTGTCGCCAAGATGATACTTCTGACCGTAAGCATACAGCTGATACATGTCTTTTATATCGATAAGATAATTCTTGTCAGGCGCGCTCGAATCAAGATTTTTCCATTTTGTATCTATAATGATTGTGTCGTAATCGGCAAAGTTTTTTGAATCTTTTGATTCCACAACGATGTCGGGGCGCAGGCGGAATTTTCCGTGTTCAGTGTCACCGTATTTATCAACCAGAAAATATTTTGAATGCTGGCTTGAGACAGCGTAGTCCTTCGCGTATTTTTTAAACAAATGGGCGATAAAACTTTCAAAGAGTTTTTCCGCGCTGAACAAAAGCGACTGGTTCACATGATTTCCGCTGAATGTGGTAAAGCCCTTGTTCAGAAGAAACTGACTGCTCCACTTCAAGAGATTTTCGTAATTTGAAAAGAGCCTGTTTGACCGCAGAGAAAGAAGCAAATCGGATTCAACATTGGAGCTTGGCGGAATATCCGAAAAAGCGGAAAGCAGAGAATATGACCTGTTTACATTTACCGAGCTTTGAGAAGTCTTTGAAAGTTTATAAAGAGTTGAAACAATTATTCTGTTCTGCGGAATATCTTCGATGTATTTTGAGTAGCGGACGGCAAAGCGTGTTTTGTCAACGCAATTTTTGGAAATCTGCTTATTGATTAAAAGCCTGCCTTTAAGGAATTTCTGATTTTCCTCAACGTGAAAATAATTCTTCTTCAACCCGTCCATCAAAAGCCGTTCAACTTCGGAAAGATAGCGGCTGATATAGGCTTCAAGAATCGGGAAGTTTTCCTTTGTGGAAAGAGCCGCTTCCTGAAAAGTCTTTGCCTGAGACTGCTGGAAACAAGAAAGCATTTTCAAAAAGACACGACGACAAAGGGCAACATCCTCTTCCGCTCTGTCACCGCTTTTATAGATTTTTGGAAGAATCTCAATAACCTGACCGTCTTTTGTCTGAACAGTTCCCACATAGCGGCCAGTCTTAATGTAAGGGCGACCGCCTTTAACATGAACAGACATCACTTCGTCAGCGTCATCTCCGCCCTTGTTTTCAAGAATGAAATTCCACAGGTTTTCAAAAGACGGTTCGGAAAGCTGGACTTCTTCACCAAGATTTACCGTTGGCTTTTTTGCATTGCTGAGAATTCCAAATTCATGAATGACGACAGGCTTCTTTTTTGCCATAGAAACTATTCCGATTTAGGAACGATATGACTGATGAAAGATGTTGCAGAATCTTCGTCGTTTACCGCAGAAAGTTTTGGATTCAGCTGATAGAAAGTCTTTTCATCGTCATAATCGTTTTGGATTAGTCTTGAAGCGTTTTCGGCTTCTTCATCCTTGATGTAAAAAGCATTGTCCGTGTTATCGTTTTCATTGAGAATCTGGCGGATTTTCTGAGCGTCGTTATAGAAATATTCTTCAAGCAGAGGAATGACAGAATCTTTGAGCTCGTTGAAAATATCCAAGTCATTTTTTGCTTCAATAAAATATGAATGACCAATCTGATGGTCTTTATCCAGCAGACAGCGGATGCGGGCATTAATTGCCTTCAATATGGATTTTGCTTTTTCACTATTTTTTATCTCATTATAATCAGGCAGAAGCTCTTCAAAGCGGAAACGGCGTCGCAAGGCAGAATCCAAAAGCTGAATGGAACGGTCAGCGGTGTTCATTGTTCCCACAATCATAAGATTTGAAGGAACAGCAAAATCTTCTTTTGAATACGGAAGACTCACCACCATTTCATTCTTTGCGCCAATTCTTTTGCTCGGTTCAATCAAAGAAATCAAATCACCGAACACAGCAGATACATTGGCTCGGTTTATCTCATCAATGCAGAGAAGGACGATTTTGTTTTCCTTGATTGCTTCGGCCATTTTTGTTGAGCGGTCTACATCAGCGATACATTTTTGCAAAGGCGTTTCTGATTCGTCTTTCTTTGATTCATATCCCGCAAGTTCAGCCGCACGCTCACAAGCCTTGTAGAAAATACCTTTTTCAATTTTGTATTTTACATCGGAAGATGTGTCGTCATCGGGCTTATCTGCAAGCACAGGCTTAAGACCTTCGACAAATTCCTCATAGCTGAAAGACTGATGGAAGGTTGTAATAAAACGGTCTTTCTTTGCAAACTTGTCGATATACTCATGTTGCATTTTGTAAGTTTTGCCAGTTCCCGGTGGGCCGTAGAGAATGAGAGGTTCTAAGGAATCAAAATCTACTGAATTCTTTATTTCTGATTGTTCCTGTTCAACAAGGATATTTCCATCGTCTGTTGAGATTTTTTCAAATCCATCTGCCTTTGCAAGGTTGTAAATTCCAATGGCTTTATGTAATTCGTCTTTATAATTTTCAGATATAGTAGAATTTATCTCTCTTGCCTTTTTTACAATTTCACTTTTAGAGATATTCTTTTCTGTAATTAACTTTGCATACCTTAAACCAAAATAATGAATTGCGTAAGCTCCTCTACTCCTTTCTTTTGCAAGGATTTTTCCTAATTCTGTTACATAATCTTCTGAATCTAACTCATCAACTAAAGGAATTTCGAGGAAATATTTTACTCTCAATGCAGATTCTGGAATCTTGTCATAGACATACTCATAGCTACAAAATTTTGCATTATTTTCTGCAGATATTTTTTCTGAATCATAAGTACAATTTCCTTCAAAATCTTTTATAACAAAACCGGATTCTGCAAAACTTCTTGCAGTTCTTCCGGGGTCACCAACATCCGGAATATTCAGAAGCTTGCAAAGGCGAGAAGACTCCTCTCTGATTTCCTTTGGAGATAAAGACTTCTTTTCATATTTACGAAAAATGCTTGATACAATGTCAGCTGCAGCCATTAAAAAACTCCTTTTATCTAATTCTATCAACAATGCTATGTGCAATTGCTGTAACAACAGGAACAGCAACGGAATTGCCAAACTGATGGTACATCTGTGTTCGAGAAACAGGACAGGTAAAATTCTCAGGAAACCCCATAATTGCACGACATTCATTTTTTGTCAGCAATCGCAAACCTGTTGAACCTCCCCTAACGAAAGTTCCAGTAATTCTTTGAATCTTATGATATGTAGCAACAAGAGTTTTTACAGGAAAATCAGAGTTTTCATCCACAATCTCTGGATGACCATCATCTTTTTTAAAGATATATGTTTTCTGCAAATGTTCTGAAATTACAGGACCTTCTGCATTCTTTTCAATAAAAGTACCGATTCCAACATGTTCAGCATTTTCAGCAGGGAACTCAAAATCATTTATGTTTAAATCATTTCTGAATCCAACAAAATACAAACGTTTTCTAATTTGCGGTACACCAAAATCAGCACTGTTTAAAACTTTCGAATATACCGTATAGCCCAATTCATTTTTTAATGTATCAATAATTGTTTCAAAGGTTCTACCACCATCATGAGTAAGTAAGCCTGGAACATTCTCAAGTAAAAATGCCGTTGGACGTTTTTGTTCAATTATCTTTGCAATATAAAAAAATAATGTTCCCTGAGTCTTATGCCTAAATCCCTCTCGTTTTCCAATCGAACTAAAAGGTTGGCAGGGGAATCCACCTGTTAAAACAGTAAAATCTGGAATTAAAGATGGTTCTATTTTTGTAATATCCCCAAAAGGAACTTCCCCATAATTTTCATAATAGGTCTGTTTGGCTGCGCTATCCCATTCAGAAGAAAAAACGCATTCCCCGCCATTCGCCTGCATCGCAAGCCTAAATCCACCGATTCCTGCAAACAAGTCAATAAAAGTGAACGAAGGATTCGGCTGCGCAACAAACGGAATGTGCTTGCCTCTGTACAGTTCTTCCGCAGAGGCCAATTTTTCTTCCTCAAATCCGAATTGCTGAATCAATTCCGTTCTTTTCGCGTTTTTTGACTCCCCTTCACGCATCATCAAATAATGAGTAAGCAAAGCGTAGTTTTCTTCGTTTCCGTTCTGGGGTATATATTGTGCTAATTCAGTATAGTTTGTTTTTTGTGCGGACATTATCTTTTTCCTGTATTAAATAAAATGTTCATCTGGTTCATAAACGCTTGCGTTCCTCCAGCCCGAACCATTGGCTCAATGTACAGCAGGAACTTCCGCTTATTGTTTTCGGAGAGTTTATCATATTTTTGGCGAAGTTCCATTGCTTTTATGGATGCTTCGGTCATAAAGTCGGTGAATTCTTGTTCTTCTGGGGTCATAAACATCTCCTATCTTATTTTCCTAAATCCTTCACCAAATCAAACTCGCTGTCAGTCAGATACTTATATGACTGAGGAGGTGTCGTATTCAACATTTTAATATTGAATGAATTTGAAAGCGGAGTATAATTTTTTATGCGGATACCAACCGCCATTGATTTATTTGCATAATAGTCAAAATAATCATTCTGTTCGATTCCACCAACGGCAGCGTAAGTTTCCCAAAGTTTCTGAGGGGAGTCACATACGATAGAATCGACATCAAAAAAACCGACAACCATGCTGACGAGGGTTGTTGAATACACAACGAAACGCTTTATTATTTTTTTCCTCCAAAAACAATAACCCCAGTATAATAGCAAAGATTATATCACAAATCTCAAGAAAGGAGTACATTCTCTATAGTCCAGCACGAAAGCATCATTCTTTCTCTCAAGCACTTACGTAAAAGATGACAAATAAATGCAGTTCAGGACATTTTGATCCAATTTTTGCAATCAGATCATGATATGCATTTGCCCAAGGTAAAAATCCTTTCTGAAATTCTGAAAAATTCTTCACGAGCAAGGATTTTTC
>FLNX01003176.1_pt1 | contig 15134 bp, 8 predicted proteins | sample 1140341 | NCBI WGS metagenome assembly FLNX01 (sample SAMEA3878208, study PRJEB12797) | bioreactor metagenome | biome: Moose rumen | place: Sweden | collected 2011-10
GCGAGAAAAAGAAAAGTCCCGTAAATCATTGATTTACAGGACTCTTTGTTTGGCGCTTCAGGATGGGCTTGAACCAACGACCCCCTGATTAACAGTCAGGTGCTCTAACCAACTGAGCTACTGAAGCAGCATTGTTTTGAATGCGGGTGCAAAGGTACGGCGATTTTTTGAAACCACCAAACTTTTTGGAACTTTTTTTTTCAATAAACTGTGATTTTCCCTAATTTTAGATAAAAATTTGGCAAAATCTAATGAAATACGAATAGAAACATGTAATTTTGCAGCGTCAAAAAGCATGTACTGCTCATGCTCATTATCACAGATAAAAATAGTATTGCAAAATGAAAAAAGCTTTTTTCGCGTTGATTTCCATCTTCATCCTATCGCAGGCTCAGGCTCAGACGGAGCAAGACCATAACTTCGAAGTGGCCAAAAACCTCGAGATATTCAATGCTATCTACAGGAACCTCGACATGATGTACGTAGACACACTAGATGCAAGCCGAGTGGTGGGTACTGCCATCGATGCGATGTTCAGACAGTTGGATCCCTACACAGAGTATTATCCAGCCGACAAGACCAGTGACCTGAAGACACTTCGTACGGGTAAGTACTCAGGCATCGGTTCCCTGATTCGCTATCACCTGAAGCGGGGTAATGCCGTGATTGATGAGCCATACGCCGACACCCCATCGGCTGATGTAGGTCTGCGCAAAGGCGATGTCATCCTGAGTATCGACGACTCCACGATGGTGGGTAAAGACACAAAATATGTGAGCGACCATCTCTTGGGCGATGCAGGTACCACGTTCATGCTGAAGTTTCTGCGCCCCTCAACAGGAAAGGAGATGCAGACCAAGATAACTCGACGGACCATTCAGATGCCGTCGCTGCCCTATTATGGAATGTTGGATAAGGATTTAGGAATGAAGGGCATAGGCTACATCAACCTGAACAGCTTTACGGAAGGTTGTTCAAAAGATGTTCGCCGCGCCTTCATCGATCTGAAAAACCAGGGGATGACCAAGCTGGTGTTTGACCTGCGCGGCAACGGAGGCGGAAGTGAGGCAGAAGCAGCGAGCATTGTGAACCTTTTTGTGGGTAGCGGCATTACCGTAGCCTCGAACAAAGGTAAGCTGAAACGCGCCAATCACGACTACGTGACTACTGTGGAACCACTCGACTCGGTGATGCCGATTGTGGTTCTGGTGAACGGAGGTTCTGCAAGTGCGAGCGAGATTACGAGTGGCGCCCTGCAGGATTTGGATCGTGCAATTATATTAGGAACGCGCACGTACGGAAAGGGACTGGTGCAATTGCCTATGGACCTGCCGTATAATGCGCAGATGAAACTCACCACAGGCAAATACTACATACCCAGCGGACGGTGTATCCAAGCCATCAACTACAAGCACGGCGACGGTGGGTATATGGAACATATCCCAGACTCGCTCACAAGAGAGTTTCACACGAAGGGAGGCCGCATCGTGCGCGATGGTGGCGGCATTATGCCCGATGTGGAAGTAAAGCCCGACTCACTACCCAACATCGTCTACTATCTGAGCACTTCCGGCCGCGACTCTACTGAAGTGATGTTCGACTATGAGGTTGACTATATAGCCAACCACCCCACGATTGCCCCAGCCGGCGAGTTTGAAATCAGCGACGAAGAATATGAGACCTTCAAACAACGAGTGATTGCCAGCGGGTTCACCTACGACCCGGAAAGTGGTCATGTGATGGAAGACCTGAAGAAGATAATGGAGTTTGAAGGCTATTATGAAGATGCGAAGGCTGAGTTTGAGGCATTAGAAAACAAACTCAACCACAACAATCTGGCCAACGACCTGGATCATCACAAAGCCGTGATCAAGCAGGTGTTGGCCAACGATATCGTAGCTGCCTATTACTATCAATCAGGAGCAATAGAGAACTCGCTCCGCTCCGACAAGCAACTGAAGGCAGCCTGTGAGTTGCTGAACGACGAGGACCGCTACCGCTCCATTCTGTCGCCAGCAGAACCAGCCTTCTAAGACTTGTGCGTCATGATGTCGAGGACGAATCGGTCGGTGACATCCATTCCTTTTGAGCCGATGGCCGTCAGGTTATGAATGCACTTATCGACATCGTCGTCGATGATGCCCTCTACCGATGTTACATATTTGTGCTGCATTGCCAGCATGGCACTCATGACGGCCGTGCTGACACCACTGGTGAGCTTCAGCGCACACGACGGTTTGGCACCGTCGCAGATCATGCCTGTGAGGTTGGCCACCATATTTTTCACCGAATAACAGATTTGCTCAAACGTTCCACCCATGAGATAGGTGATGCCGCACGACGAACCTGTGGAGGCTACCACACAGCCGCAAAGGGCAGACAGCGCACCTAGACTCTGCTTGATATAGATGGCCGTCAGGTTGCTGATAATCAGCGCGCGGATAAGTTCTTCCTCGGTATTGTGGTTCTCCTTGGCGAATACGACGACTGGCATCGTAGTACAGATGCCCTGATTGCCGCTGCCAGAATTGCTCATCACGGGAACCATCGCACCAGCCATACGTGCATCGCAGGCACAACTGGTGACAGAGAGTACCTTAGAGAAGATGCTGTCGCCCATGATGCCCTTGCCTAAAGGAGAGCACATGGTCTTACCCAACTGATGACCGTAGTTCTCGCGCAAGCCAGCCTCAGCAGCACCCTCGTTGAGGCGCTTGGCCTCGAGGATGAAGCGCAGGTCTTCGATATCCGTCTCTGTGGCGAAGTCGTAGACTTTGCGCAGGGTGAGCTCTACCGGGGGCTGGGGGGCGGCGGATGGAATCCGCCTGGAAAGAGACGGGACATCGGTGGGTGCTGACTGCTGGAGGGCTTCGCCTTGAGACGGGACGTCGGCGGATGCGGGTTGCTGAAGGATGTCGGCATCCTTTCTGAGCAAGACAAAGTGGGTGTGATGCGTCTTGATGCGTGCTTCCGCCTCATGTCCGTTGGCACTCACGATGACATTGATGAAGAGCTTGTCCGGATCCTCTTCCTCGAGAGCGATGTGGATGCGGTCTTCCTCAATAAAAGCCTTGCCAGCCTCCACCGCCTCTTTGTTGCAATCGCGCAGCACTTCGAGTTCTAATTCTGGTTTTCCGATAAGAGCTCCCAGAGAGATCGCGATGGGAAGTCCCACCATACCTGTTCCCGGAATACCGACACCCATAGCGTTTTTCAGGATATTGGCACTCAGTCGGAGTTCGATATGCTCAGGTTTGCAGCCCAAGAGTTGTGTAGCCTTAGCCACGCAGAGGGCTACAGCGATGGGTTCAGTACAGCCTATGGCTGGAACGACCTGCTCTTTGATGAGCTGTAGTATTTCATTCTTTTCTTCTGTTGTTATCATGGTGTTTTGGATGAAGGATGAAAGATGAAGGTTACCAGATCTGTGCGCGCTTCTTCTTGGGAAGGAAGAGTTTGCTACCCTTCTTGATATTGAAAGCCCGATACCACGCGTCGATATGAGGCAGAGCAGCATTGACACGAGCCTTGTTGGGCGAATGCGGGTCGGTGGTGATGATGACATCCACAAACTCCGGTCTTACATTGCTTGCCCACACACGAGCCCATGACAGGAAGAACCGCTGCTCGGGCGTGAAGCCATCAGCCTTCTGCAGAGGCTTCTCATTCATAGCATTCTGGAAAGCGCGGAAAGCGATGTTCAGTCCACCATTATCACCAATATTCTCGCCGAGCGTCTGCTTACCGTTGATAAACTTTCCAGGCACAGCCTCATAGCGGCTGAAGTGGTCTTCGAGCACCTTGGTGCGCTGTTCATAAGCCTTCTTGTCCTGAGCAGTCCACCAGTCACGCTGGTTGCCCGTCTTGTCGAACTGCGATCCCTGATCATCAAAGCCGTGACTCATCTCATGACCAATCACGCCTCCGATGGCACCATAGTTGACGGCATCGTCGGCCTTCATATCGAAGAATGGCGGCTGCAAGATGGCTGCGGGGAAGCAAATCTCGTTGGTTGTGGGGTTATAGTAGGCATTGATGGTCTGTGGAGTCATGTGCCACTCGCTCTTGTCGACAGGCTTGTTCACCTTGCGCTGCAATTCATCTAAGGTAAAGAACTCGGCGATGTTGCCCATGTTCTCATAGAGCGAAAGGTTCTCATCAATCTGAAGACCACTATAGTCCTTCCACTTGTCGGGATATCCAATCTTGACGATAAAGTTCGCCAGCTTATCTTGTGCCTGTGCCTTTGTTTCTGCCGACATCCATGATGACTCATCGATGCGCTGCGAAAGGGCAGTCTGCAGATTCTTCACCAACTGCAGCATGCGGTTCTTGCTGGCTTCGGGGAAATACTTCTCTACATAAAGCTTACCGATAGCTTCGCCCAACGTACCACTGACCAAGCCTACGGCGCGTTTCCAGCGGGAACGATCCTGCTGGATACCGTTCATCACGCTGCTGAGTTTGAAGGCTTCAGCACGGAACTCGTCGCTCAGTCGGCTGCTGGCTCCGGCAATCACTTTGATTTCAGCATAAGCCTTCAGATCGTCGAGCGCCGTCTCAGCCAGGATTTTCTCTACCTCATGGATAGGTTCAGGCTGGCCTACATCAACATAATCGAAAGCCGGGAAACCACTAAGAAGGAACACATTGCCCCAGTCGATGCCCGGATAATCGGTCACGAGCTGGTTGTAGGTCATCTTATGATAGTTGTTGTTGATGTCGCGAAGCTCCACTCGGCTATAGCTCTTTTCAGCGATGCGCTTCTCGATGGCCATCACAGCCTGCATCTTCTTCTCGGCCGTTGCCTCATCGTTGCCCACGAGTTGGAACAGATTCTTCATATACTGCTGATAGGCATTGCGGATGCGCAGCGTCTGTTCGTCGTCGTTGAGGTAATAGTCGCGAGTTCCCAACCCGAGACCACCCTGACCAATGCCTACAAGGTTCATGTCGGCCTGTCGCATATCGGCTCCAACGCCAATACCAAACATCATGGTGGAACCACCGTGCCGGTCAATCTGAGTCGTCACGAACTGATACTCACGGCGGTCCTTGATGTCAGCAATGCGCTTCAGGGTGGGTATCAGCGGTTCGTAGCCTTCGCGGTTCAGTCGGACGCTGTCCATCATCAGGTGATAGAGCGAACCAATCTTCTGCCCAAGCGTACCCTGTTGCTGGGGGGTGTTGGCATACTGGAGAATCAGATCTCTGATACGCACTTCGTTTTGGTCTTCCAGATCAACGAAAGCACCGTTCATCACATGCTCATCGTCGAGCGGATGGTTTTTGAGCCACCCACCTGCGGCATACTGATAGAAGTCGTCGCCAGGGTTTACGGATGTGTCGAGATTGGCTTTGTCGATACCCGTGCTGAGCGTCTGTGCCATCATGGTTGCAGAAGCAGCCAAGAAGCAAGCCGAAAGAAACAGTTTATTTTTCTTCATGATGTTATAATTGTTGTTTTATCCTTCGTCCCTCATTTCTTATAGTTCTTCAAACCGGTATTGAGGAACTTCATATAGAGGTCGATGTCCTCCTTATAAACGGCTGACGGACCGAGAGGATTGCCCTCATTGTCGAGCGTCACATAGAACGGCTGTGCATTAGCGCCGAACTTAGAGCGCTGCAGATAGCTCCACTTGTCGCCCACGGTGCGCAGCGTTCGCTTCTGTCCGTTCTCCTCAGTCACCTCAATGTGCTTGGGCAGCGGCGTCTTATCATCAACAAAGAGCGAGATGAGCACATAGTCGTTCTCCAACTTCGATGCCACCTGTGGATCGGTCCACACGGCTGCCTCCATCTTACGGCAGTTGACACAACCAAAGCCGGTGAAGTCCACCATTACGGGCTTACCCATCGCCTTCGCGGCAGCCATTCCCTCGTCGTAGTCCTTATACTTAGCTTCTACGACATGTGCCTTATAGAGGTTGAAGTCCTGCGTGGACATCGGCGGAGCAAAAGCGCTGACAGCCTTACAGGGAGCGCCCCAAAGACCTGGAATCATATAGATGGCAAAAGCGATGGAGCAAAGTCCCATCATGATGCATACAACAGGCATGGGTTTCTCCATTTCGCCTCCCTCCCAGTCGCTCTGGAACTTCAGTTTGCCGATGAGGTAGAGTCCCAAAGCGCCGAAGATGATAATCCAGAGGCAGAGGAACACCTCGCGGTCGAGCAGTCGCCAACCGTAGGCGAGATCGGCCACAGAGAAGAACTTCAGGGCGAAGGCCAGTTCGATGAAGCCCAACGTCACCTTGATGGTGTTCATCCAGCCGCCCGACTTCGGAGCCGACTTCAGCCAAGTGGGGAACATCGCAAAGAGCGTGAAGGGCAGAGCCAGCGCAATAGCGAAGCCCAGCATACCGATGGCCGGTCCCCAGAAGCTGCCACTCGTGGCAAAGTCTACCAGCAGGAAGCCGATGATAGGTCCCGTGCAGGAGAAGCTCACCAGCGAAAGGGTGAACGCCATGAGGAAGATGCTGAGCAGTCCGCTTGTAGAAGATGCCTTCGAGTCCACCTTGTTGGTCCACGAAGAAGGCAGCGTCAACTCAAACCATCCGAAGAAACTCAGGGCGAAGACCACCAAGAGCAAGCAGAAGAAGATGTTGAACACAGCGTTGGTAGACAGGGCGTTGAGCGCACTCGCGCCAAAGATGCCCGTGATGAGCAGTCCTAACGTGACATAAATCACGACAATAGAGATACCATACGTAATGGCATCGTTCACGCCTTTCTTCTTATCGTCTTTCGCACGCTTCAAGAAGAAGCTCACCGTCATCGGGATGATCGGCCACACACAGGGGGTGAACAAGGCAACAAGACCGCCCAGAATACCCATCAGGAAAATATACCATAGCGAGCTGCCCTTGTTGTCGTCGCCGTTGTAGGCCTGCAGTTCGCTGATCACCGGTTTCCAGAGGTCGCCCGTAGCTACGACGGTGGTGTCTGCGGGAATACTGTCGCCAACAACGACAACGGCTGCCGTATCGGTCTTCTCCTCTTCAGTGGCCTCCTCCTCAGCTTCGGGAGCATCCTCAGGACCCTTGCCCTGATAGTCGAACTCTACGTTGCCCGGCGGCATACACATCTCGTCGTTGCAGCAGCCATATTCCAGAAAGCCAGCAATATGATAGGTCTTACCCGTGATTTCGTATTTCTGTACGAACTGAACAGAGTTTTCGAAATAGCGCAGATTCTGTTCGAACACCTTGTCGAACGTGTTGATTTCCTTTCCTTTGGGAATGAGCTTTCCCTTCGGCTTAGCTCCTTCAGCTTTCTCAGTGGTGACGGTTGCGGAGATAGGTCCATCGTCACCGAGCCCTGTTGAATACACGTGCCATCCATTTTCGATGGTACCAGAGAAAATCACTTCCACCTCAGTGGGTGATACTTGCTTTTGACTCACCTTAAAGTGAGTTGGGTTTTGCATCTGTGCCCATATGGTAGCGACGGCAAAAAGCATCGTCAGCATGGCAAACGTCCTTTTCTTCATTTGATGATTTTAGATTCTTTTAGGTTTTTAATTACGTTCTCTCGCAATATTGATGGTGCAAAGGTAGCACTTTCTTTGTTAACAATACGCATTTTTGGCAAAAAGGGTATTGGAAAATGAATGTTTTTTGAATATTTAACAAAAAGGTTACTTCGTAATAGCACATAGGTGGCGATATTTTCGTAACTTTGGCCCCCAAAATCGAAGAAATGAAAAATGAAACCTATACATTAGAGAATGGGTTGCGCGTGATAGTAGTACCTGGACATACCCAGGTGGTTTATTGCGGCTATGCCATAGGAGCAGGTTCTCGGCATGAGACACCTGAAGAAATGGGTATGGCCCACTTCTGTGAGCACCTTACATTCAAAGGTTCTCGCCACAGGAGTGCGATGCAGATACTCAACAGTCTGGAGTCGGTCGGGGGCGACTTGAATGCCTTTACGAACAAGGAGCATACGGTGTATTATGCAACGGTACTGTTCCAACATCTCCCCCGCGCTATCGACCTACTGACAGACATCGTCTTCGACAGCACGTACCCGCAACAGGAAATCGACAAAGAGGTGGAAGTGGTATGCGACGAAATTGAGAGCTACAACGATTCGCCTGCCGAACTGATATACGACGAATATGAAAACATTCTCTTCAAGGGGCATCCGCTGGGACACCATATCCTGGGTTGCCCGGAACAGCTGCGCCAGTATACGACGAACGATGTGACGCACTTTGCGCGGAAGCACTATCGCCCGGAGAATGCGGTGTTTTTCGTACAACTGCCTGCAGATTCGATGCTGTTTTCGAAGGGCAAGGTGGTGAAGCTGCTGGAGCGCGCTTTTCAGAAAGCCCGCGAAGAAGCCTACAAAGAAACCCACGAAGAAACCCACAAAGAAGCCCACAAAGGAATCCAAAATTTGGCTCCCGAAGGGGTACCAAATGCGGCTGCACATAATACAAATGAAGCCCCCTCGGGGGCAGTAGGGGGGGCTTCTTCATGGGTCGAAGGCTTGGGGAAATGCTACTGGGTGGATCGGTCAACACATCAGGCCCACGTGATTGTGGGTTGCCCAGCTTTCAGTATGCACGACAACCGCCGTATCGCGCTTTTCCTCTTGAATAATATCTTAGGAGGTCCAGCCATGAATTCACGCCTGAACCTATCGCTCAGAGAACGTCGCGGACTGGTGTACACGGTGGAAAGTTCAATGGCCACTTATAGCGACACAGGGGTGTGGACAACCTATTTCGGCTGCGACAATGATGATGTTAAGAAATGCCTGCGACTGGTGCGACGCGAACTGAATCGACTCATGGAGCGACCACTTAGCGAAGCGCAGCTGAATGCCGCCAAGCGCCAACTGAAAGGACAGATGGGCATTGCTACAGACAACAGAGAGAACTACACCATTGATGTGGCCAAGAACTTCCTACATAAGGGGTGGGAGCAGGACATCGACTTGCTCCTGAAGCGCATCGACGAACTGACTGCTGATGAGGTGCAACAGGTGGCGCAGATGCTTTTCCAGAAAGAGCGCATGACCACCCTGATCTATTCTCGCTCACCGTTCACTGCTCCTCGCTCCTCGAAAATATCTTCGCTCAACTAAAACCTCACCTTACGGACGGTTCCGTCGCTCATCCGAACGATGTAAACACCCTTCTTCGTGCCTTCATAGCCCCGATGTGCCAATCGGCCTTGAAGGTCGTAGATGCCTTCATCCATCATCCTTAATCCGTCATCCGTCATTCTTAATTCATCATTCAGTCCGACGGGTTCTGTCGTGCGGGTAAACGTGAGGTCATAGATATTCTCCAGCGTCATATAGAATGCCTTGTTGACTCCAAAGCTGATACCGGCCGACTGTCCAGAGAAGGTGTTTGTTGCCGCATCTTCAATGAATTTCAGCTCGGGGAGCAACGTTCCGCTGGACGTATCATAGGCTGTGAGAAAGACTGGGAAATCGCCTACATCCTGCACTTCCACCTCACCCAGATACTGCGGTGTGGGAATGACGAGAGCACCATCAGACAGCGTCGCCTGAATCCACGCTTGCGACATCTTCGACCAGAATCCCTGAATAAACACTTTGTCCTCCTGAACTCCTATCTTCATGATGCTCTCCTCGTTGACGACACCCTCATTCACATCGAAGAGCGAACCAAACGTAGCCTGATAAGATTCGGTCATCAAACCTTCGGGCGGTGTAACAGCCTCATCGGGCGTAGAAGATATATAAATGCCAGAGAAATAGCTGATGCCGCTGAAGTTGTTGCGGTCCATAGAGATAAAGAGATAGTCGGGCGAGCTCCATGCGTCGCGACCATTATATGTTAGCACCATATCGTAGGCCACAGGCTGGTCGTTTACAATGCGTGCATTCTTGAAATAAACCAGAGTGGTGTAAGAACCAAGGAGCTGGTCCGTGGGGAACACCAGATTATCGCCGTCGCGGTAACCCTTGATCCAGGCATTTGGCAGAATCGTGTTGAAACCACTGAGATAGACATCGTCACCGTCGAAGGCCAGACGGACTGTCTGGTTGATGTCATTCAGTCCTACCCCGTCGTTCTCGATTCCACGGAAATAGTATTCTTGAGTCTCAACTCCTTCAGGCAACTCTACGACATTCTCCGTAACGGGCGTATAGACACTCTCGAAGTCGCCATCCTGCAGCCATTCATAGTCCAGATACTGGAAGTCAGCCCCGAAAGCACGCTGGCACAACCCAAGAATATGGTTGCGCGATGTACCTTGCAGCCGGATGATGCCCTCATCGTCGATGGTATAGCTAATCTCTGTGGTCTCCTCGTCGCGCACGTATGAATCAATCGATTCATCATAGTTGAAGAGCCAGAGCTGCGTGGCCAAGTTGAACGAGCGTGCATAGGCCGTGTACTGTCCTAATGCCACAGTAATCGTCTTGCCATCCTCGCTGAGAGTGCCTTCCACCCAGCCATCGTAAAGAACGGCCCAAGAGTTGGGTTGCTGGATATAAACTTTGTTGTCGGCGGCAAAGACGATGTTGATGCTTCCATCCTGCGTGTACTCCTTGATTGTGTAAGGATTATCGTCGTCGAAATAGTCTTTCTCCACCTCGCGGATGAGTCCGCCAGACCGCGTGTAGGTCCTCAACTGGCCTTCCGGCTGATTCTCGATGATGGTGAAGTCGTCAGGCAATTCGGTTGGATTGTTTTGTGCATTCATAGTCATTGCGGCCATGAAAGCGAAAAGGAATAAGGTAATCTTCTTCATTATTGATGTATGTTTTTGGGTGCTGCGAGCAGCGACTAACGTTACTGATAGGAAAAGGGTGCGAGAACCTTTCGTGTACTCGCACCCTTTTGTCATTCTTATCTCAACACAGGCGAGCCTGTATCAGGATGCTTGTTGCATTACTTGCGAACCATCTTCACGGTCTTCACACCTTCGGCTGTGCGAACCTGCTTGATAATCAAGCCCTTCGCATCGCTGTTGGTGCGGCGACCCAGTGCATCGAAGTAGCTACTGCCTTCTTCGTCGCTGCTGATGCCGTTAATGCCCGTAGAGATGTAGTCCTTGATGTCGTACCAGGACACTTCCGACTCGTGGGTCTCACCGCCCCCCGTGTAAACAGACTGGATGCCAAGCTTGTTCCAATCCTCTGAGTAGTCGCCATTCAGATAAATCTTACCTGTCTCGAAGTCCCAATTGTCTGTGAAGTTGAACGGAATAACGGTCAAGTCGGCATCAATATTATCGTGGTTCTCTGCCTTGAACACGAGCGGTTGAACATCGTGGTTGATGTCAGTAAAGAACTTATACGACAGCTTGTCGCTCACCATACCGTTGCCCTCAGTGTCGACGGTAGGCACGTTGAACGTCACGATCCAACCATAGCCGCTGCTCGACTCGTACAGGTTGTCAATCTCAGGTGTAGCAGGCGTACCAGCCATTTCCACCACTTTCGTCCAAACAGGAGCTTTGTAGTAAACTTCGTAGTAGGATTTGACATCAGAATACGTGAACCAAGTGTAGAGTTCGTCGGCAGACGTGAACTGGTCAGCATCAGCATCGTAGGTAAAAGTCACGGTCTCGTTCTGTAGGAACTTGATGGCGAAGCCAGCGTATGTGCCGACAGTCTGAGCCGAGAACTTAACGATGTTGCCATCGATTGTACCCACAATCTCATTGTCGGGCAGATAACCACTGATACCACTGACGTAGATCTTATCGCCATCAACGCGGATATTTACGAAACCTGAGCCTTCATTGCCGCTAAGGTCGGTGTACTTATTCGTGTACTCGCCCTCCTTAATATCTGCAGGCTCTTCGCCACTCTTGATGGTGTACCAGAACATCTCTGACTCGCGGGTCTCGCCGCCGGCAGTATAGATGCTCTTCACGCCAACCTTGTCCCAAGAGGTAACGTTGTCGTCGTTGAGGTAAACCTGCCAACCGGCCTTGCCGATATCCCAGTCGTCGGTGAAGTTATATGGGATAATCTCCATATCTTCAGTCAACTCCTCGTACTTGTCGGTTGTGAACACAAATGGGTGCTGCTCGCCATCCATCTCATAGAAGAGCTGGTAGCTCAGCATCGAGGTGAAGAGTTCGTTGCCATCGACATCTGTTGCAGGGATCGTCATCGAGACGTAATAGCCGTAATCGCCGTTGTTGACAAAAGCGGTAATCTCGGGAGTAGCCGGTGTGGCGGGTAACACCTCACCAACCCTTGTCAGAATGACGTTAGAGAAGGCATCGGCCTCTCCGCCTTCCTCGCTGTCGATTGTGTAGCCAGCTTCAGAAGTGAAGGTCTGAGCCTCAGCATCGTAGATGAAGGTACACTCTGTGATATTCATGTCGAACGTCATTCCCCAAATCTCCGCATCGCCGAGATAGGTTCTGGGTATCGTCAGAACGTTGTCTTCGAGGGTTCCCTTGGCCCATCCTTCCACGGGGAAGCTGATGCTCAAGCCTTGGATGTACACATCCTGTCCGTCGATACCTACCATCACTTCTGCTTTTACCTCTTCCTCATAGTTCATGTCGAAGCCCTTGAACGTGTAGAGTTCTGCGTTTACACCTTCGGGCAGCGTGATGATTTGCGGTTCCTCGTTGCCACCGACAATGGTGTAATGGAACTGCAAAGCTTTGAGTACGAAGCCGTCACCCTGGTTGTAGAACTCGATGGCACCCTCTGGAATATCCACAGTGTATTCACCAGCTTCGGTCACAGGTGAATCAAGGCCATAGAGTGTCACATTGTAGTTCATGTCCGTCATATTCATCTCGTAGGTGTCGCCCGTGGTGTTGTTTGTCAGCGTGGCCTTTGCACCGCTGGCAATACCGCCCACGTAAGCCGGGAAGGTAACGATGATGTATTCCAGACTCTCCACCTCACCCTCTTCTGGGTTGACGGTGATACCTTCATAGAATTCGTTGCCCTGAATGGTGTACTTGAAGCTCTGCGGATTGGTGATAGTCACACCGGCGGCGGTAATAGCATTGCCCGGGATGTTCAGCTGGTAAGCACCAGTATTGGTGACAGGGCTTTCCAATCCGATGTTGATGATCTTGCCATCTTCGCTCAGTTCCATCATACCATAGGCCACCACATCCTCAGAGTTCTGCAACGTCAGCGTGACGTCGGCATCCTCCTGGGCAGTCAATGTCAGGTCGCCGTAGGTCAGCTGGAAGTCCGACAGACTTTCCACCTTGCCTACGGCAGGCGTGATGCTGGCCATCTCGATAATCTGCTCTTCGGTGAGCGTCGGTGTAGACGATTCGTCGTAGGTCACCTCCATCTGGGTGAAACGGAACTGAACGGAGCTTTCCAGAACGTTGGTGAAGACAATCTTGTCGGCCTTACCTTCCCAAGTCAGCGTCTCGGCTTCTGTATCCAGCGTAAGTCCCTCTGGCTCGGAAGTCATTGTTCCTGTGTAAGAGGTAGTATAGGCGAATACCACCTTGGTGATGTTCTGGCCTTCAAGAGTCACCGTATTGCCTTTGTACACGCGAACATTCTCTCCATTGTCGTAATAGGTCGGTGGAGTTGGGGTTGTGTTGTCGTTCGTGCCCAAGGCGAATGTCAATGTGAAACCGTCGATGAGTGGAATAGCTCCCAGCTCGTCAAGCTTCTGAGCATTCTCGAAGAGCTGCTCTTTGGCAATCCAGATGAAGGGGTTGCCCGAAAGCACTTGCTTGCCCTTGATCTCATAGTTCAGCGTAATCTCGCCGACGGCCTGTCCACCAGCAGTAATGGTTCCTGCGGGGATAACGAGCTGATACTCACCGGCATCGGTGAAGCGACCACCGTCCACATCTTCGAAGAAGGCAATCTTGTTCTCCTCTTCATCGGTGTAGCCGAAGAAGTAGGCAAACTCCTCACCGTCTTTCTTCAGCACAATATCAGCATCTTCTCTAACAGAAAGTTCCAAGTCGCCGAAGGTCAGTTCGATGGTAGAGATAGCCTTCACCACACCCTGAGCAGGCGACACTTCCATCAGCGTGAGCGGATCCACAGGAGGCTCCTCGCCTTTGATGGTGTAGCGGAACACCATTTCAGGACTGTACTCTTCGTAATCGATGTTGAAAGCAGCATCTGGAATGATGAGTTCATACTCGCCGGGGCCGGTAATAGGATCATCGAAATTGATGGTGTAGGTTCCTGACCTGTCGTCACCAATCTGCACAGGACCGTATTCATCACCTGTCGTCGTGTTGAAGAGGTAGACGTCAGAGGAATCATCCGAATAAATGCCGCCTACACCAGTGAAGTCGAGCGAAAAGTATTGCAGCTGCTCCACCTCGCCTTCGGCTGGTGTGATACGTGCCTGATAGTTGTCGAAAACTCCGGGCTTGACGTAGGTCACTTCAAGCTTCTGGATACGCACATGCCCTGATGTGCCGCCACGCGTGAACGTCACCGACTTGGCCGCGCCTTCCCATGTGCCTACAGCTTCGCTCAGCGTGTAGGTGCCCACATTGGCCGTAACTTCGCCGGCATTGCTTGCACCCGAATAGGTGATGACAACCTTCGTCAGATTGGTGACACCCGTGATGGTCAGCGAGTTGCTGCCATAGAGTCGCAAGGCAGAGCCTGAAGTGTAATACTTGGGAGTGTTTTTGTTACCGCCCGCATCGGTTGTCGCAGATACCGCGTCATCAATCGTGAAGGCCGTAATGTCTTCTGCGTTTTCAAAGCCTTGATCGGCAGCTACCCAAGTGGCTGTCACCGTCTCCTGGGCAAAGCCTACAATAGCCACGAGCAACGCGACAAACATGAAAGTCAATTTCTTCATAAGCTTTCCTTTCTTTAATTAAACATGATGTGCATTGATTTGTTTTATAATTTTGTGCAAAGTTACAAAATCGGGTAACAAATCACAAACGGTTTGCAATTTTTTATAATTCTTTTATCAATCTTTCGGGTTTCCAAACCACCCCCTCAACTTCCAGCGTATTCCCCCTCGCTTTCCAGCGCATTTCCCCTCAACTTCCAGCGTATTCCCCCCCTCGCTTTCCAATATACCCTAAAATCCGCAACTAAAAAACGAAAAAGCTCAATTAGCCCACTTGGGCATTCCGTTGGTACTTTTTCCTCTCTGAGAGCCTGTTTGGGGCGTGAATTGCGGCCTGTGCGTCTCTGGAGCGCACAAA
>FLNX01003672.1_pt1 | contig 15106 bp, 10 predicted proteins | sample 1140341 | NCBI WGS metagenome assembly FLNX01 (sample SAMEA3878208, study PRJEB12797) | bioreactor metagenome | biome: Moose rumen | place: Sweden | collected 2011-10
TGCCCACCGCGGCGTCGTCGGTGTAGACGATGTCGGTCAGGAAGCCCTTGCGGCGTTTCCACTGCACAAAGGTGTCAAGCTGGCCGCGGAACATGCTGTGCGCCACGATGAGGTAGCGCACCGGCGCGGCGGTGCTGACGCTCTTGGGGTAGAGGCTGTTGAGCACCTGCGCACCGCTGTGGAAGGCGGGCGAGTGGTGGCGCTGGAACATCGCGAGGGTGGCCTCGCGGTCGGCGCCGATGTAGCGTACCTCGACGGTGGCCTTGCGGCAGACGACCACCTGTCCGGTAGCCGGGTTGTACTTCACCGGCGCGAACTGCAGGCGCGCCAGACGGCGGTCGCGCGCAATACCGGCGGCCTCCACCTCGGCAAGCCGCATGCCGACAAATAAATTCCACGAGTAGACCTCCTTGCTGATGCACAGGCGGAAGGCCGAGGTGTCGCTCTTGCTGCGCGGCAGCTGCACTGGCACCAGGCGATGCCTGAGGGCAGGCAGGGTGTCGAACTCCGTTCCGGTCACCTCCACGTCGAAGTCGTCGCACAGCGGCACCTCTATCAGCTGCGAGAAGACAGGCAGCGCCGGTGTGCCATAGCCGTCGGCGCACTCCTGGTAACCCTCGACGGCAAGGGTGCTGAACGTCTCGCCGGCGAGGGTGACCTCGCCGATGGCCACCTCGCCGGTGGTGAAGACAACCTGCAGGCTCTGCCAGTCGTCGCGTGTCACCTGCTGTGCGCCAGCGGTAAGGGCGATAGCCAAAACGGCCAGAAGAATGGATATTCTTTTCATTTTTCTTTATCTTATTTTGCGTTTACCAGCGTCATCTCGTCGACCAGGTGGCGTGCGCCGGCGAACTTGTCGATGATGAAGAGGCAGTAGCGTATGTCGAGCGATATGTTGCGGCAGTAGGCGGGGTCGAACAGCAGGTCGCTCATGGTGCCTTCCCAGCAGCGGTCGAAGTTGATGCCCACCAGCTGGCCGTCGGCGTTGAGCACGGGGCTGCCGCTGTTGCCGCCGGTGGTGTGGTTGGTGGCTATGAAGGCCACGGGCAGCTCGCCTTTCTTGTTGGCATACTGGCCGTAGTCTTTCTTCTGCCACAGCTCCTTCAGTTTGGGCTCTACACGGTAGTCGTAGATGTCGGGGTTCTCCTTCTCCATGATGCCGTCGATGGTGCTGTAGGCGGTGTAGTAGGTGGCGTCCTTGGGCTTGAAGCCCTCCACATGGCCATAGGCCACGCGCAGCGTCAGGTTGGCGTCGGGGAAGAAGTTGCTGTCGGGGTACTGCTCCATCATGCCACGTATGTAGGTGCGCATCAGGCGCTGTATGTTGTCGTCGGCTTCGTCGTACTGCCGGCGTTTCTGGTCGCTGTAGCAGAAGGTGTAGGCTATGGTGAAGAGGTTGACGGCAGGGTCGGTGCCGATGGCGTGGAGCATCTTGTCGCGCTTCATCGAGAGTGTCTTCTTGAGCTTCTTGGGGTCGTTGAGCATCGATTTGGCGTACACTTTGTGCAGGGTGGCCTCCACCTCGGCTGCGGTGCTGTGCTTGAGGTTCATGTAGGGGGCATAGCCGCGCTCCCACATGTAGAGGAAGGTCTCTACAAAGATGGCCTCGTCGACGGGCGAGTGCTGGGCGAAGTCTTCGAAGTAGGTGCGGCTGTCGCGCAGCATGTTTTCCACCAGGGTGTTGTCGCCATTGCGCTGGATGCGGAAGAGGCGGTAGGCGCGGTTCATGAAGTCGCTGGCCATCACGGCCTCGCTGAAGTAGGTCCACTCCAGCTCCACCTCGCGCAGGCGGGCATAGCTGGCCTCCAGGCTGTCCAGCACGTCGCGGTACTGCGGCTTGTCGCTGGCCCAGCGGCGGAACAGCTCCTCCTGTTCCATCTTCTGCTCGACGCCGTGCAGACGCTCTATGCCGAGGCTCTCGCCCTGCCACTTCTTCCATCCGTTGGCGATGGAGGCCACGCGTGAGGCATATTTGAGACGCTGTGCGGCGCTCTGGCGCATGGCGGCGTTGTAGTGGTCGAGACGTATGGTGCGCAGGGCTATGCGCACGGGGTTCTCCTGGTTGGCGGCCAGGTCGACATAGTCGTGCGTCACATAGCGGCGTGTGGTGCCGGGGTAGCCGAAGACGAAGGTGAAGTCGCCCTCGTCCACGCCACCGAGACTTATCTCGAGGTGTTTCAGCGGCTGGTAGGGCACGTTGTCTTTGCTGTAGTCGGCAGGCTGGTTGTCCTTGCCGACATAGACGCGGAACATGGAGAAGTCGCCCGTGTGGCGAGGCCACATCCAGTTGTCGGTGTCGCCACCGAACTTGCCGATGTTGCTCGGCGGGGCTCCCACCAGGCGCACGTCGGTGAACACCTCGTTGACATACATGAAGTACTGGTTGCCATAGTAGAAGGGCTTCACCGTGGCCGTGTAGTGCGTGCCTTCGACGGCTTTGGCTGTGATGGCGGCGATGTTCTTGTCCACTATCTTCTCGCGGTCGGCCTCGGAGGTCTCGTTGTCGATGCCGGCGAGCACCTGTGCGGTGACGTCCTCCATGCGTACCAGACGGGTGACGCTGAGACCCGGGCAGGGTATCTCTTGGTCGCGGCTCATGGCCCAGAAGCCGCCGGTGAGGTAGTCGTGCTCCACGGTGCTGTGGCGCACGATGTAGCTGTAGCCGCAGTGGTGGTTGGTGAGCACCAGACCCTCGTGGCTGACGAACTCGCCGGTGCAGCCGCCGCCGAAGAGGAGCACGGCGTCCTTGAGCGAGGCGTTGTTGATGTCGTAGATGTCCTGCGCGGTGATGTGCATGCCGGCACGCTGCATGGCGGCTTCGTTGCGCTGAAGCAGCATCGGTATCCACATGCCTTCGTCGGCGAAGGCCGGCATAGCGAGTGCCACAAGGACTGCTATGGTAGTCAGTTTCTTCATCATGTCTTTTTGTGTGTGTTTTGTTTTTTGTCGATAGCGGCGGCGTCAGCCGACCTGGCAGCCTGGGGTTACGATGTCGCGGGGTGAGAGCAGCACCAGACGTCCGTCCTTGTCTTCGGCGCTGAGTATCATGCCCTGGCTCTCGACGCCCTTCAGTTTGCGTGGCGGGAAGTTGGCTATGAAGCACACCTGACGGCCTGCGAGTTTCTCCGGCTCGGGGTAGTGTTTGGCTATGCCGCTGACGATGGTGCGCGGCGTGCCCGTGCCGTCGTCGAGCTTGAATTGCAACAGCTTGTCGGCTTTGGGTACCTTGGTGCACTCCAGTATGGTGGCCACACGGATGTCCATGCGGGCGAAGTCGTCTATGGTCACCGACGGCTTCACCTCGGCAGGCTGCCAGGCGGCGAGGGCGTTCTGCTCCTTGGTCTTCAGCAGCTTGTCGACCTGGGCCTGTATGGCCTCGTCGCCTATCTGTTCGAAGAGCAGCTCGGGCCGGGCTATCTCGTGTCCTTCCATGAGGATGTCGGCGCGGCCGGCGTCTTGCCAGCCGAGGGGCTGCAGGTTCATGATGCGGCGCATCTTGTCGGCCGTGAAGGGCAGGAAGGGGGCGCAGAGCACGGCCAGGTTGGCGCATATCTGCAGCGAGAGGTTCATCACCGTGGCGGTGCGCTCGGGGTCGGTCCCCACGAGCTTCCACGGCTCGGTGTCGGTGAGGTATTTGTTGCCCAGGCGGGCCAGGTTCATCATCTCAGCGAGGGCCTCGCGGAAGCGGTAGGTCTCTATCGAGCGGCCGATGCGCTCGGGGAAGGTGGCAATCTCTCCCTCTACCTCCTGCTCGGCGTCGCCGAGGGGACCGCAGGCGGGCACACGGCCGCCGTAGAACTTGTGCGTCAGCACCAAGGTGCGGTTGACGAAGTTGCCTAGTATGGCGACGAGCTCCGAGTTGTTCTTCAGTTGGAAGTCTTTCCAGGTGAAGTCGTTGTCTTTGTTCTCGGGGGCGTTGCTGCAGAGGGTGTAGCGCAGCACGTCCTGCTTGCCGGGGAAGTCGCGCAGGTACTCGTGCAGCCAGACGGCCCAGTTGCGGCTGGTGCTTATCTTGTCGCCCTCGAGGTTGAGGAACTCGTTGGCGGGCACGTTGGCGGGCAGTATGTAGCTGCCGTCGGCGTGGAGCATCGAGGGGAAGATGATGCAGTGGAAGACGATGTTGTCCTTGCCGATGAAGTGGACGAGCTTGGTGTCGCTGTCTTTCCACCACTTCTCCCAGTCGTCGCCCTTGAGCTGGCGGGTGAAGGAGATGTAGCCTATGGGAGCGTCGAACCAGACGTAGAGCACCTTGCCGTCGGCACCTTCGACGGGCACCTTGACGCCCCAGTCGAGGTCGCGCGTCACGGCGCGGGGTTGCAGACCCGCGTCGATCCACGACTTGCACTGGCCGTAGACGTTGGCTTTCCAGTCGCCCTTGTGCTCCTCCAGTATCCACTGGCGCAGCCATGGCTCGTCCTTGTCGAGCGGCAGGAACCAGTGCTTGGTCTCGCGCAGCACGGGCTTGCTGCCGCTGAGGGCGCTCTTGGGGTTGATGAGGTCGGTGACTTCGTAGGGTTTGTCGCATTTCTCGCACTGGTCGCCATAGGCATTCTCGTTGCCGCAGTGGGGGCATGTGCCGACGATGTAGCGGTCGGAGAGGAACTGGTGGACCTCCTCGTCGTAGTACTGCATGGAGGTCTTCTCGACGAACTTGCCCTCGTCGTAGAGTTTCCTGAAGTAGGCCGACGCTGTGCGATGATGTTCTTCGCTGCTGGTGCGGCTGTATATGTCGAACGAGATGCCCAGCTCGGCAAAGCTCTCCTTGATAATACTGTGGTAGCGGTCGACGATGTCCTGCGGCGTGACGCCCTCCTTGCGGGCCTTGATGGTGATGGGCACGCCGTGCTCGTCCGAGCCGCCGATGAAGATCACGTCTTCGCCCTGCGAGCGCAGGTAGCGCACATAGACGTCGGCCGGCACATAGACGCCTGCCAGGTGGCCTATGTGCACGGGGCCGTTGGCGTAGGGCAGCGCCGAGGTGACGGTGTAGCGTTTGTAGTTGCGGTCTTTCTCTGTGTATGTCATTGGTCTATTCTTGGTATGTGTATGTTGTCTGGTTGCCTTCGTCGTCGCTGACGGTCAGCGGGAAGCCGGCGGCGTTGTAGGTGTAGATGAAGTCGGTCACGCGCACGATGGGTACACTGCGGCTGACGGGGTAGTTGCCTAGGATGGGGACGCTGATGGTGAGGGTGATGTCAGCCACGCCGTGGTTGTCCGTGAGGGTGTAGTTGTTGGCCGAGAGCACCTGCGGGTCGAGCATGCCGATGAAGCCCTGCAGCGGGTTGTGCCGGTCGTCGTAGGTGAAGTCGACGGTGTCCCTGAGCGTCACCGTCAGCGGCTGCTCACCGGTGATGAGCGAGGCCAGCGAGGCATAGTCGCCCAGCAGGTCGTCCAGATTGACGACCTGCGCTATGTCTTCCATGGTGACGCCTGCGTCTATGTCGGCGCTGACAATCATGCGGCTCACATTGTCGCCCTGCCACTCGAAGGTGGTGCTGATGTCGGCGCTCTGCAGCGAGAGTTTGTCGCCCTGTTTGCTGCCGCCCATGCCGAAGCCCGTCAGCATGCCCAGCAGCGTGTTGACGTAGCTTGCGTCGACGTCGATGTCGATGCGGTTGATCTTGCCTGCGGCGTTGTGCAGCACGGTGGCGGTGAGCGACTGTATGCCGCCGGTGTAGACTCCGATGGACGCTATGCTGCCTGCGCTGTAGTTCACACGCATCTCCGTTGTCACGCCCTCCACGGTCTGTGTCGACGAGACGATGCGGTCGCCCGTATAGCTGAACTGCTGCACGCCGGTGGCGTTGCCGTCGTGGTCGGCTGACTCGATGCGGTCCAGCTTGGCACCGGCCCACACCCACGTCTGCGTCTCGTCGCCGGTGGCGAGGGTGGCAATGCGGGCACCCGGGTTGTAGATGCCCTCGCCCTGCTGCTGCTCGCCCGATGGGGTGTCGTTCTCGTCTTTCTTGCACCCTGTGAGGGTCACTACGGCAATGGCACATACGGCCAAAAGAATCTTTTTCATGTTGCTTTATTTTGAAGTTAAAAAATTTAAATCGCCTAGCCGCTGACGCGGCAGAAAAGCCTCCTCTAAATCTCCCCCTAAAGGGAGAGACTTGAAAGCCTCCTCTGAATCTCCCCCTTGTAATAACATTCGTCCCCATCACTCCCCATCACTCCATTTCACTCCCTCTTTACTCCCCTTGTAATACCATTCGTCCCCATCACTCCCCCTCACTCCATTTCACTCCTTCTTTACTCCCCCTGAAGGAGTCTCCTCTCCCTCTTCGGGCTCGGGCTCCAGCTTGTCGGCGGCCAGCAGTATGTTGTACCACAGGAAGAGCTTCTTCACGTCCGAGGCGTGCACGCGCTCGCGGTCGTAGTCGGGCATCACGGCCTCGAGCAGGGCGAACATCTCCTTGCTGTCGGCTTTCTTCGGGTCGAAAGGCGTCGGCCTCTCCTCGAGGTGGGTGCGAAGGGTGGTATATACCTCGTCGAGCGGACGCTCGTCGCTTGCGGCGAAGATGCGTATCTCGCCCAGCGAGCTGATGCGGTCGTTCTTGAACACCGGATACTTCTGCCCGGTGACCAGGTTCTTGACAATGGCGCCGCCTTTGGTCTGCGACACAAGTTCGCTCAGGTCCGGCTTGCCGGAGATAACTAGAATGTTTGTCAGATCCATTGTTCTTTGTGTGTCTTTTAGTTAGTTTCTGATAATTACTTTTTGTATATCTTTCCTAAAACGCCGCTTGCTGCTTTTTATTGTGCTTATACGATAAAAAATAACAATTGTAGATTGCATTGGAACGAGGGTTGCGAAGAAACCAATGTTTTTTAGTATCTTTGCACCATACAACGTCACCGCCATGAATTGGATAATACTCATACTTGCAGGCTGTTGCGAGGTCGGCTTTTCGTTCTGCCTCGGCAAGGCCAAGGGCCTCTCGGGCCTGCCCTACTGGGAATGGATGGCCGCCTTCGCCTTCTTCTATGTGCTCAGCGCCGTGCTGTTGGCCAAGGCCACCGAGACGCTCCCCATCGGCACCGCCTACCCCGTGTGGACAGGCGTCGGCGCCCTCGGCGCCGTGCTGCTCGGCATCTTCGTCTTCCACGAGCCCGCCACCTTCTGGCGCCTCTTCTTCATCACCACCCTCGTCGGCTCCATCGTAGGCCTGAAACTTGTCTCACAGTAGTTTTTTTCGCCGCCGGCACAATAAAACGGGCTCGGCAGCGTTGTTTAATTCGTTAATGTGTTAATTCGTTAATGTGTCAGTCGCTTGCGCAGCCTGACTTACGAATTCACAAATTAACATATTAACGCATTCTCAACAATTCAAAGCTCAATAAGAAAAATGGAAAAAAAAGACCTCCTGAAAGAAACCGTCAAGCACATTGACATCAAGAAGTACGACAGCACCGAGCTCATCGACGCCATGCGCCACATGTCGTTCACCAGCCGCGACACGGCCCGTGCCGCCGACATCCTCTGCCAGATGCTGGCCGAGAAGGACTGCACCAATATCCTCACCATCGCCGGCTCCACCAGCGCCGCCGGCTGCATGCAGGTGTATGTCGACATGGTGCGCAACAAGATGGTCGACGCCGTGGTCAGCACCGGCGCCTCCATCATAGACATGGACCTCTTCGAGGCACTCGGCTACAAGCACTACATCGGCACCAAGGAGAACGTCATCCCCGACACCAAGCTCCGCGAGCTCTACATCGACCGCATCTACGACACCTTCATCGACGAGGAGGAGCTGCAGGCCTGCGACCAGGCCACCTGCGACGTCGCCGACAGCCTCGAGCCGCGCCCCTACAGCAGCCGCGAGTTTCTCTACAACGTGGGCAAATGGCTCGCCGAGGGTCACGGCGTGAAGAAGGAGAGCCTCATACAGACCTGCTACGAGTGCGGCGTGCCTATCTTCTGCCCCGCCTTCAGCGACAGCAGCGCCGGCTTCGGCATCGGCAAGCACCAGTGGATCCGCCGTCACGAGGGCAAGCCCTACGTCAGCATCGACAGCGTGGCCGACTTCCTGGAGCTCACCGAAATCAAGATGAACTGCCCCGAGAGCGGCCTCTTCATGGTCGGCGGCGGCACCCCCAAGAACTTCGCCCAGGACACCGTCGTCTGCGCCGAGATTCTCGGCAAAGAGGTCCCCATGCACAAATACGCCATCCAGATCACCGTGGCCGACGTCCGCGACGGCGCCTGCTCCTCCAGCACCCTCCTCGAGGCCGGCAGCTGGGGCAAGGTGAGCGAAGAACTGCAGCAGATGGTCTATGCAGAAGGCACCACCGTCATCCCCGCTATCGTCAGCTACGCCTACCACAACGGCGCATGGAAGCAGCGCGAGTACAAGAACTGGCAGCGCCTCTGGCAGAAATAAAAAGAAATCATCCAATAAGCAACAGCCGGGGGCTCATGTCTCCGGCTTTTTTTGAAAATGGCAGTCTCTCCCTATCGCCCACGCAACCCGGGCCACGACTACTACAGCCATGGCGTCTATCTGGTCACCCTTGTCGTGAGCGGCCGTTATCCCCTGCTGGCATCTTTTGCGGCCGATTTCGGCTGCAAAGAAGGCTTGTCCATCACCCCACTCGCGCGATGCCGAGTCACCTGACCCCTTCCGCCGTTGTATGCTCAAGGAGCACATCGCCAACTTGGAGCGCGAGATGGCGGAGTACACGCGTCAAACAGGTGGACAGAAAACCGCCGAGGTAGACAGAAAAGGTGGACAGAAAACCCGCGAAGCCCTGCTGCAAATGATCGCCGACGACCCCACCGTCACCACCACACAGATGGCCTCTGCCCTCTGCATCAACCGCAGTGCCGTCTCCAAGCATCTCAACCGCCTAAAAGCCGACGGACGCCTACGCCGCGTCGGCCCCGACAAAGGTGGCCACTGGGAGCTGCTGATGTGACCCCGTCCCTTCTTTCTCCATTCGGTGATCCTTCGGCGATCCCTCGGCGATGTTTCGACAGGGAATGCCGCAACCATAATGTTAAAAAACATAAAAACCGATAACGTCGGCAACGAAACACCCATTTATGCGTCTATATAATCAGAGAAAGCACAAATTATGTCCAATCAAAATCTAAATACAATGAAAAAACTGTTCTTTTTGGCGATGCTCACCCTCGCCGCCCTCACCGCCCACGCCCAGTGTTTCGACTGGGTGAAATCCTACTCCGGCCAAGAGCCGACGGGCAAGTTCTGGAACTACATCGTCAGTTCCGTTACCGATTCGCACGGCAACCTCTATGTCGCCGGGCAATTCGCCAACGGTGCCGCCATTGACGGCCAAGACCTGTTGCCATTCATGCCCAATGGGGCATCAGCAGATAATCCAAACGCAGCAATTGTCAAGTTCTCTCCAAATGGGCAGGTCGTATGGAAAAAAGTTTTACATGCCAACGACTACGCTCCATGCAATATAACAGACATCCAAATAATTGGAGATAGCGCATTGTATTTTATGGGGCAGGTTTGTATACCACGGTCTTCCGATAAGTATTTATATTATCTTGACACACTGATTACGGGAGATAATGGTTCACCTCTATTGACACTGGATGGCGTAAGCACCAATGCTGTAACCATTATGGCTATATTGGATTTAGATGGAAACCTTTTAGAACATCATTTCTTGCAAATAGCATATAGAGATGAAAATGACAATCTTGTCACGTTGGACCGTCAAAGTGGTAATGCTATAGACACAAACATTATTGTCTGTGATGCCTTACAGCAAGGTCCATTCTGCATTGATAGAGAAGGAAATATTTATATGGGTCATGCGGCGGTGGACATGGTATCTCTTCTTGATGACTCAGTATATAACTATCACTCTGTAGAAAATGGACTGCTAACTGGAGTTGTGTTCATTGTTGACGGACAGCCTCGCTTCTGTATTTATCCTCAAAACACCCCCACATCTGCAAATTACAGAATAGTGAAATTTGCCCCTCATTTTAATACTCTTTTGCATTTTCAATACCTTTTTGAAGGGAATACCCCATGGAACAGTTTCGAAACTCTAGGGAAGATGATTATTGATTCCGTAGGATGTCTGTATGTCTGCAATCATACAGCTGGAACAACCACCAATAGTGAATGTATAGTTAAAGATGCACCTTCTCTGGTATTGCATACATCTGCCTATCAGAACACTTTTTTATTGAAATACGATAGCACATTGATTCCAATTTATATCAAACAGATAGAGTATGGAGAACTGGCAGGAGACTTGCGACTTATCTATCGTCATGGGATTTTTCATTCCATGACGATAGACGAAGATTCTTCGTCTATATTTGTTTCCTCGTCGGTATTCAATAATAATAATGAAGTATTTTACATTGACTCAACCGAAATCGAATTGCAAAAGAATGCTATAGTACTACGCTTTGACAAAGAGACTGGCCGTTTCGTCTCATATGGATATGCTAAGTCTTCAACGATGACCACCATGCGAGGCCGTATTCCTCATTATTCCAGTATTATCTGCAAAAAAAACCGAGTGTTTGCCCCAGTTGCATACCAAAACGACATTCAGTTTCAGAATCAGACTATTAATGTTGAACAATCACAGGCTGGAAAGGGAATCTACATATGGGACTATAACGGCGCCCCCTTGCAATACATTGATTTTAATTCTGCGACCCAACAATACGCCGAGCCAAGCACAAGTCTCTGCCTAAAAGATAGTATCCTTTATATTTCTGGCTATACATTCTCAGATATGACATTCGGAGACATTTCACTTAACAGCAATGGTCATAGCTTGGCATACACCGCAAAATACACTGACACCGCGTTTATGACACCTTACGTCCACGCAGAGGAACCAGGCGAGGTGAGCATCACGCTGGTGGATGACGGCGTGGCGCTGGTGGCTTACCCTAACCCCTTCCGGCAGAGCGTAAAGATTAAAGTTGAAAGTGGAAAGCTGAAAGTTGAAAACGGGGTTGCCACCGCGTGGCTCACCGACCTCACCGGCCGCCGCGAGGAAGTCCGCCTCACCCCCGACGGTCCCAACCGCTATACATTGGACCTCACCTCCCGCACCCAAGCCACCTACCTCCTCACCCTCACCACCGCCGACGGCCGTCAACACACCGTCCGCCTGCTGAAGCAATCGGACATTTTCGGAAACTAAAATGTGCGTAATAAAGTATAATTTAACTTTGAAAATGTGCGTCAAAATACAATAATATATCGCGTTTTGTGTTATTAGGGCATTATGAAGCGCAAAATATACAATGATTTGCTTCGTTGGAAGCAGGAGGAGCAGGGGCATTGTTCCCTGCTGATTGACGGCGCGCGGCGTGTGGGCAAGAGTTATATAGTCCGCGAGTTTGCTAACAACGAGTACCGCAGTGCCTTGATTATAGACTTCAGCATCGCCCGTGCCGAGGTCAAGCAACTCTTTTCGGACTACGCAGGCGACATTGACACACTTTTCCTTAACCTGATGAGCATATACAATGTGACGTTGTACCGTCGCGAGTCGCTCGTGGTCTTCGACGAGGTGCAAGAATGTCCGCAGGCACGGCAGGCCATCAAACACTTGGTGGCGGACTGTCGCTATGACTATATTGAGACAGGCAGCCTTGTCTCCATCAACCGTAATGTCAAGGACATCATCATCCCCTCCGAAGAGCGGCACATGTCCCTGCACCCTATGGATTTCGAGGAATTCCTGTGGGCGGTGGGCAACGAGACCATGATGGATGCTGTCCGTATGAACTTCGACCAGAAAAAGCAGATGGGGCCATTGCACCGCAAGGCGATGGAATTGCTGCGCCAATATATGATTGTCGGAGGAATGCCACAGGCTGTGCTGGCATTTGTCGAGCACAAGTCATTCGAGCATACCGACCGCGTGAAGCGTGACATCCTGGCGCTATACATGGCTGACATCGCTAAATACGCCACAGGATATGAAACACACGTGGCCGATATTTTCGACAAAATCCCCTCGCAACTGCAACGCCATGAGCGGCACTTCAAGCTTTCGTCGGTGCGTAAGGGGGCCAGAATGCGCGACTTCCAAAGCTCGTTTTTCTGGCTGAGCGAGGCCATGACGGTGAACATTGCCTACAATACCACCGAACCCAATGTCGGTCTGGGGATGAACCTCGACCGGTCGTCGTTGAAATGCTATCTGGCCGACACGGGATTACTCCTTTCGATGGCCTTCGACGAAAACACCATTGTGTCGGAAGAACTATACCGAAAACTGCTTCTCGACAAACTGGAAGTCAATGCCGGCATGCTACTTGAGAACCTCGTCGCCCAAATGCTGCATGCCTCCGGACATAAGCTCTATTTCTACAGCAATAATTCGCGGGACGAGGCTGCCGACCGTATGGAGGTCGACTTCCTGATAAGCAAACCCACCATCACCTCGCGCCACAATATCTCGCCCATAGAGGTCAAATCAGGTCGTCGCTATGCCATCACCTCGTTGAACAAGTTGATGGCAAATATGGCAACCACCTGTCCACACCCTATGTTGTCCATACATCCGACAGGGCAGAAAAAGACGGCATCACATACCTGCCTGTCTATATGGTTCCGCTCCTGTAAGCTCGGTCATGAAAACGATTTGTAAACGTTTTGCAAAGTGAACGCAGAACCAAACTTGTTTGAGTTATGCTGAGCCAAAGAAACGTCAACGAAGTTAACGCACAAAAACAACACAGCTATGGCAAGAAAGACCCTAACCTTTGCGCTTCTCGCGCTGATGGCAATCACCGCGTGTGTTAACACACTTGCCGGTCAAACCGGCACCACGCCCGGCGGCAGGTTCGATTGGGTTACAGGCTTCGGTGGAGAGGATGTAAATAACACTGGCAATGTAAATGGGGTTGTCGGACAACACGTCGACAGCGAGGGAAATCTGTATGTCTGTGCGATTTATCCTGGTATGGGTGCCCGACTGGGCGACACTCTGAATTTGCCCTATGGCCCTTACGGTGGATTGAACCCCAATATGTGTTTGCTGTTGGCCAAATTTTCGCCCGACGGCAGTTTGTTGTGGCATCGCGAAGCATACGGCAACTTTCATGCTGCCTATTCGGGTTTTGCGCCTATGGGCGATACTGCATTTATGCTGGCCTGCTCTTTTTCCGACCCGTCGGGCAACAAATGGATGAACCTTTTCGATACAATATTTGACAACGAACACCCCATTATGCCGTGGAATGGCGCACCATTTGTCAGTGGAACGCTTTCCCACACTGCATTTCTTATCATAAACACAGATGGCGAAACAGTCCGCCAACAAGTTGTGAATGCCGTCAGTCTTGACAGCGAAGGCAATCCTCTTTCGGTGGGAAGGGTGTATAACAACACGTCGCAGGCGTGGACGGAGAGCCTTCTGATGAATGGCATCTCACCTATGGGTATGACTGTTGACAGAGACGGCAACATCGTGCTGATGCGCCATGTTATGCAGGATTCTTACCAGTCGATTTGCGACACCTGCGCGGCGGGATTCCGTTATCTATCCCCACACAGGGGTTCTATCGGAGGTTACCGGATATTCGTTGACGGCAAGCAGCTGACGGATGTCTTGTATCCTACGGGGACGTATGATTTCAATATCCAGATGCTGAAATTCTCTTCCGAATTCACCAGTCTTCTCTCCTCGCGACTGATAATCTACGACACTGTCGGTGAAGGGGAGAGCGAATACAGCACTTCTGAGTTTGCCGGAATGAACTCAGAGGTGCAATGGTTGGAGGAGGCGGTGTATATGAACACGGATGAAGGGAATAACATCTATGTCAGCGGTACGGTGATAACCCCTATGTATGGGCGACTCGATACCATTATTGCTGTACGTGATTCGATAACGGGTGGGTGGTATACAGTTCACATATACGACACCACATTCTATCGCGACTTGCTGCTCGACAGCAACGACCTTTCCACACGGATACACACCCGCCATTTATGTCCAGAGACAGGTTTTCTGGTCAAATACTCTCCTTCTCTTGAACCAAAGTGGGCAAACCAGCTGCATTGGACGAAACTTCCCAATGCCGACAATGGTATGATTTCGAGTATCTATCGCCAAACCGAGATTGTCGGAGATGAGGTGTATGTCTGTACAGGTTTCTCACAAGGCTTTTTTGGTGATTCGGTTCGAAACTACTCCGTCGTTTGTGGTATGGGCGATACTTCGACAACACGTCTTTACAAGGGGGCTGGTTTCGTCAGACTGAACACTGAAGACGGCAGATACACCAGTTCTGGCTGCGTCCCCTCGTCCTATGGTACCAGCACAGGCTATGGATTGGCTGTGCAGAACAATCGTCTCCTTATGCAGGTGTCATACCCACGCGACCTCATCGGAGTGGACACCGTCTATCAGCACAACACTGTCGGGCAGAACTTAACCCTTGCGCTGGTGGAGATGGATGATGATGGGCATCTGATTGCCGCCTACGACTATGCCAACAATGAGCCAGGCTGCATCCCCTTTTACACGCTGGTATCCGACAGTGTGCTTTATTTGACAGGAATGGTCTCCAACCCTCTGCATCTTGGAGATGCAGTTTATTCCCCACATTTTCCATATTCCTGTTACATTGCCAAATACACCGACACCGCCTTTATGACACCGTACGTCCACACAGAAGACACGGGCGAGGTGAGCATCACGCTGGTGGATGACGGCGTGGCGCTGGTGGCCTACCCCAACCCCTTCTGGCAGAGCGTGAAGATTAAAGTAGAAAGTGGAGCGTTGAAAGTTGAAAACGGGGTTGCCACCGCGTGGCTCACCGACCTCACCGGCCGCCGCGAGGAAGTCCGCCTCACCCCCGACGGTCCCAACCGCTATACATTGGACCTCACCTCCCGCCCCCAAGCCACCTACCTGCTGACCCTCACCACCGCCGACGGCAAGCAACACACCGTCCGCCTGCTGAAGCAGTCGGATGTCTTTGGCAAGTAATGCCTTCAGGGGGAGTAAAGAGGGAGTGAAATGGAGTGAGGGGGGAGTGATGGGGACGAATGGTATTACAAGGGGGAGTGAGGGGGGAGTGATGGGGGAGTGAGAGAGGAGTGAGGGGGGAGTGATGGGGACGAAT
>FLNX01000214.1_pt1 | contig 15090 bp, 16 predicted proteins | sample 1140341 | NCBI WGS metagenome assembly FLNX01 (sample SAMEA3878208, study PRJEB12797) | bioreactor metagenome | biome: Moose rumen | place: Sweden | collected 2011-10
GCACTGGTACTGGTTCCAGATGTTCACCATGCGGTCGAGCTTGTCGTTGCCTGTCTTCACATTATATATATTGAGCAGGGCATCCCAGTACTCTTGCAGCTCGCGGAAAGCGGCATCCACCTTCCCGGTGGTGTTAAGCTCAGCGATGAGTGCGTGCGCCTTCTCTTTGTTGATGACCTGCGGTGCCTCAAATTTCTCGTTCTGTTCGTTCTCGATATAGCCCAGCAGGAAGATGAAGTCCTCCGATTCGCCAGGCTGCAGCGTCACCTCGATATAGTGCGAGGCGATGGGACTCCAGCCGTGGGCGTGGCTGTTGCGGGGACGGCCCTCCATCACGGCATCAGGGTTGCTGAACTCGTTGTAGAGGCCCACGAAGGTCTCGCGGTCGGTGTCGAAGCCCTGGATAGGGGCGTTCACGTGGTAGAAGGCATAGTGGTTGCGGCGCTCGCGGTACTCCGTCTTGTGATAGATCGTCGAGCCCTCAATCTCCACCTCGCCCGTCGAGAAGTTGCGCTGGAAGTTCTCCATATCGGTAGCGGCATTCCACAGGCACCACTCCTCGAAGGAGAAAAGTTTCAGCGTCTTGGTCTCCTGCGACTCATTCTTCAGCGTGAGTTTCTGCACCTCGGCCCACTTCTTCAGCGGCACGAAGAAGAGCACGCTGGCCTCTACGCCCTGATTGCGGCCCGTGATGCGGGTGTAACTCATACCGTGGCGGCACTCGTAGAAGTCGAGCGGCGTCTTGCAGGGCTTCCAGCCTGGGTTCCAGACGGTGTCGCCGTCCTTCAGGTAGAAGTAGCGTCCGCCATTGTCCATCGGCACATTATTATACCTGTAGCGCGTGATGCGGCGGAACTTGGCGTCCTTGTAGAAGGAGTAGCCGCCAGCCGTGTTTGAGATGAGTGAGAAGAAATCCTCGTTGCCCAGATAGTTGATCCAGGGCCACGGAGTCTGCGGGTCTGTGATGACATACTCGCGATGCTGATCGTCGAAATGACCGTAACGTTTCTGTTCCATATTATGTCTTAAGTTAATACAATTTCAGCCACAAAGGTAGGAATAAAATTCCATAAAAATGCAATAATATCTAAATTTTGTCGCTTATTTGCAGGAAAATATGTACTTTTGCAAAAATTTTGGAACCGATAATAGTGATAAGCAATGAAATACGCTCTTGTGACAGGCGCCTCGAGGGGCATCGGTAAGGCGGTGGCCTTGCGCCTGGCTTCGGAGGGATGGCCCATCATCATCAATTACCTGAGTAACCACTCGGCTGCCCAGGCTGTGGCCGACGAGATAGCAGCCAATGGGGGGACGGCGGAACTGCTGCCCTTCGACACCTCGAAGCCCGAGGCCATCGAGACGGCCCTTGACCAATGGGAACAGGCTCATCCTGACGACTATATCGCCGTGCTGGTGAACAATGCGGGCATCCGTCGCGACAACGTGATGTTTATGATGAGCGACGAAGACTGGCACCAGGTGCTCGACACGACGCTCAACGGCTATTTCTACGTGACGCGCCGCCTGCTGAAGCATATGATGCCTCGCAAGCGTGGCGGCCGTATCATCAATATGGCCTCGCTCTCAGGCGTGAAGGGACTGCCCGGACAGACCAACTACAGTGCCGCCAAGGCTGCGCTCATCGGCGCCACGAAGGCGTTGGCACAGGAAGTGGCTGCCCGCAGCGTCACCGTGAATGCCATCGCCCCCGGCTTCATCGAGACGGATATGACGAAGGAACTGCCCCAGGACGAGTTGAAGAAACTGATCCCCACAGGGCGCTTCGGCAAGCCTGAGGAAGTGGCGGCGCTCGCGGCCTTCCTGGCTTCTGACGAGGCGGCGTATATCACGGGCGAAGTCATCAATATCAACGGAGGATTGTATACATGAGGAGAGTAGTTATAACGGGAATGGGCATCTGGTCGTGTCTGGGTACGGATCTGGAGACGGTCAAGGACTCATTATATCATGGTAAGTCGGGCATCGGACTCGACAAGGACCGCCTGACCTATGGCTATCGCAGCGGACTGACGGGTATCGTGGAGACACCTGTCATAACCAAGCAGATGCTGGACCGCCACACGCGGGCCGGAATGTCGGAAGAGGCGCAGTATGCCTATATGGCCTCGCGTCAGGCTTTCGAGCAGGCGCAGGTCTCTGACGCTTATCTGCGTGAGAATGAGGTGGGCTGCATCTTCGGCAACGACTCGTCGGCAAAGCCCGTCATCGAGTCGTCGAAGATTATGGACGAGAAGCACGACTCGGCGATGCTGGGCTATGGCCTGATCTTCCAGTCGATGAACTCGACGGTGAATATGAACCTCAGTACTATCTTCCACCTGCGTGGCGTCAACTTCACTATCTCGGCGGCCTGTGCCAGCGGCAGCCACTCTATCGGACTTGGCTATATGCTGATCCGTCAGGGCCTGCAGGATATGGTGCTCTGCGGTGGCGCCCAGGAGACGAACTATTACTCGATGGCCTCGTTTGATGCCCTCAATGCCTTCTCCGTCCGGATGGACGAGCCCACGAAGGCCAGCCGTCCCTTCGACCGCGATCGCGACGGCCTGATCCCCAGCGGCGGTGCAGCAGCCCTCGTACTCGAAGACTATGACCACGCCGTCGCCCGTGGGGCCACGATCCTCGCTGAGGTCGTAGGCTACGGCTTCTCCAGCAATGGCGGCGGCATCTCTGAGCCCAGCGACAACGGCAGCGTGATTGCGATGACCCGTGCCATCCAGGATGCCGGCATCGTGCTCGACGACATCGACTACATCAATGCCCACGCCACGTCGACCCATCAGGGCGATATGTACGAGGCCATTGCCCTCGACCGTATGTTCCACGGCCAGCGCGCCCTCATCAGTTCGACCAAGTCGATGACGGGCCACGAGTGCTGGATGGCAGGTGCGTCGGAGATTGTCTACAGCATCCTGATGATGCAGCACAACTTCGTGGCGCCCAACATCAATTTCGAGAATCCCGACGAATACTCCGAGAAGTTGAACCTGACGGCCAAGACCGTCGACACGGAGGTGAACACCGTGCTGAGCAATAGTTTCGGCTTCGGCGGCACCAACAGTGCCTTAGTCATCAAGAAGATATGAACCTGTCGCCCGCTTTGCAGAAAGTCTATACTGAGGAGCAGTTGTCGGCCCGTGAGGCCCAGCGACTGGCGGAGTTCATCGCCTGGGGGCCAGTGGTGTTCCAGGTGGGACGCCTGATGGTCAAGTTCGGCATCCTCGATAGGCTGAGGGATTCGGCCGACGGTCTGACGCGTCAGGAGGTCTGTCAGCAGACGGGACTCTCCGACTACGCCGTGAAGTGCCTACTGGAAGCCTCGCTCTCCATCGGCATCGTGCTGGTGGATGTGGAGACCGACCGCTATACCATCTCGAAGACCGGTTGGTTCCTGCTCAACGACTCCGCCACTCGTGTGAACATCGACTTCAACCACGACGTCAACTACGAAGGGTGGTTCCATCTGGAAGAGTCGCTCCGCAACGGGCGTCCTGAGGGCCTGCGCCATTTCGGCTCGTGGCCCACGGTCTACGAAGGCCTGTCGAGTCTGCCGCCACAGGTGCAGCAGAGTTGGTTCGGCTTCGACCACTTCTACAGCGACAGTTCCTTCCCCGAGGCCCTGAAGATCATCTTCGACGAGCACCGGGTGCGCTCGCTCTACGACGTGGGCGGCAACACCGGCAAGTGGGCCCTGCAGTGTGTGGCCTATAACAAGGAGGTGGAGGTGACCATCCTCGACCTGCCACAGCAGATCCGGATGATGCAGGAGAATGTCGCAGGCAAGGCGGGTGCTGAGCGCATCAGCGGCTACGGCATCAACCTGCTCGATGCCGATGCCGTCTTCCCTCGTCGCGAGGGAGGGCTCGATGCCATCTGGATGAGCCAGTTCCTCGACTGTTTCTCGATGTCAGAGATTGTGGGCATCCTGAAGCGTGCGAAGTCAGCGATGACCCCAGACACCCGCATCTACATCATGGAGACGCTCTGGGACCGTCAGCGCTTCGAGCCGGCGGCCTTCTGTCTGACGATGACCAGTCTCTACTTCACCGCCATTGCCAACGGCAACTCGAAGATGTATAACACCGAGGATATGACGCAGTGCATCCACGAGGCGGGGCTGGAGATCGAGCAGATTCACGACCACCTGGGGCAGGGACACTCGATATTGGTAGTGAATAGTGAAAAGTGAATAGTGAAAAGTGAATAGTGAAGAGTGAATAGTAATAATTAGAGATATGACAAGACAAGAAATTGAAGAGAAGGTCAGGGCATTCCTGATCAACGACCTCGAGATCGACGAGGACAAGATCTTCGACGATGCGAAACTGAAGGAGGATATGGGTATCGACAGCCTCGACTTCGTGGACATCGTCGTGATTGTGGAGAAGAACTTCGGCTTTAAGATCAAGCCCGAGGAGATGCAGGGCGTCACGACGCTGAGCCAGTTCTGCGACTATATCGAGCGCAAGGTAGGATAGGGGAGTATGGCGGAACGGGCGTGGGCAGGCACCACTTATGGCAATAGTCTGATGCACCGCTGGCTGATAGGCCTGCTGCGGGTGCTCGACGTCAGGCTGATCTATGCCTTTGCCTACGTGTTCGTCGTGCCGCCCAGCATGCTCTTCCGTTCCGGCTACGGCTTCATCTACCGCTACTTCCGCGAGCGATGGGGCTTTGGTCCGCTGAAGGCCTGTTGGATGACCTACCTGAACCACTGCCTCTTTGCACAGGTCGTGATCGACAAGTTTGCGATGTACGCTGGCAAGAAGTTCCACATCGACATTGTGGGCGATGAGCACTTCCAGCGGTTGGCCAGTCAGCCAGAGGGCTTCGTGCAACTCAGTTCCCACGTGGGCAACTACGAGTTGGCGGGCTACTCGCTGGTGTCTGAGAACAAACGGTTCAACGCGCTGGTCTACCTGGGCGAGAAGGCATCGGTGATGGAGAACCGCCACCGTATGTTTGCCCATACGAACATCCGTATGATCTCCATCCGCCAGGATATGAGCCATCTGTTCGAGATCGACGCTGCCCTGGCTGATGGTGAGATGGTCAGCATACCCGCCGACCGTATCTGGGGGTCGCCGAAGTCTGTCCGTGTGGCGTTCCTGGGTCGCGAGGCCCGTTTCCCGCAGGGGCCTTTCAGCGTGCCAGCCATGCGAGGGCTTGAAGTGCTGACCGTCCACGTGATGAAGACCTCCACCCGCGGCTATACCGTCTACGTCACCCCCCTGTCGTACGACCGTGAGGCGCCCCGTCGCCAGCAGATTGCGCAACTCTCGCAGCAGTATGTCGCCGAGTTGGAGCGCATCGTGAGGATGTATCCCACGCAGTGGTATAACTATTTTGACTTTTGGGAATGAACGAGAACAAGACATATTCCGAGGCTGAACTGAGAGCCGTCGACATCCACGAACTGCTGCCCCAGCAGGAGCCGTTCGTGATGATTGGCGTGCTGACCTATTTCGACGAGGTGCGCACGGTCACTGAGACCATCATCCGTCCCGACAACCTGTTTGTCGACGAGGGCCGTTTCAGTGCCAGTGGCCTGATCGAGAACATCGCGCAGACCTGTGCCGCCCGCATCGGATTTGTCAATAAGTATATTCGTCAGCAGGGCATCCAGTTGGGCTTCATCGGAGCCATCCGCAATTTGGAGGTGCGCCGCTTGCCCAGGGTGGGGCAGACCATCACCACCACCGTCGATGTCATCGAGGACATCTTCGGTATGACGCTGGCCGAGGCCACCATCACCAGCGAGGGCGAGACCCTGGTGACGACACAGATCAAGATTGCGGTTAAGAATGAAGAATGAACTGAAGGCATCAAAGACACTCGACATCCGCTTCAGCGAGGTCGACGCGATGAACGTAGTTTGGCACGGCTCCTATATGCTCTATTTCGAGGATGCACGCGAAGAGTTCGGACTGAAGTACGACCTATCCTATATGGGCTTCTTCGACCACGGCTACTTCGCCCCGCTGGTGGAACTCAACTTCCAGTACAAGAAGCCCATCCGCTACGGTATGCACCCTCGCATCGACATCATCTATCGCCCCACGGAGGCGGCCAAGATCGTGTTCGACTACGAGATCCACGACCCTGCCGACGAGAGCCTGATTGCCACGGGCCACAGCGTCCAGGTGTTTATGGATCGCGACTACCAGTTGGTGTGGGACAATCCGCCCTTCTATCTGGCGTGGAAACAACGCTGGGGAGTGAATAGTTTATAGTGAAAATTGAAAGATATATGGAAGAACTGATATTAGAATTGAAACAAGAGATCATCAAGGCGCTGAATCTTGAGGATATGACGCCCGATGAGATTGATGAGAACGACGCCCTCTTCGGCGAGGGCCTGGGGCTCGACTCCATCGATGCACTCGAACTGATCGTGCTGCTCGAGAAGAAGTACGGCATCAAGTTGGCCAGTCCTGCTGAGGGCAAGGCTATCTTCAAGAGCGTGGCCTCGATTGCCGACTATGTCAGCCAACACCGCACAAAGTAGCGAAAGATGAACATCGCGATTACAGGAGAAGGCATAATCTGTGCCATCGGCGACAATAAGCAGCAGGTGCTCGAGTCGTTGCAGCAGCAACGGTCCGGCATCGGCGAGATGCGCTATCTGCGCTCCACGCACCACGAACTGCCCGTCGGCGAGGTGAAGCACTCCGACGATGAACTGATGGCCGCCCTGGGCATTGATGCCCCCGAGCCTGTCAGCCGCACCGCCCTGTTGGGGATGGTGGCCGTCCGTCAGGCTTTGGACGATGCCGATCTCCTCTCACCTCTCACCTCTCACCTCTCACCTCTGAAAATCCTCCTGATCTCAGGCACCACGGTGGCGGGTATGGACGTGACGGAACGCTTCTTCAGCGACATCCAGCAGCGCGATGAACACCTCTCCTGTCTCAACTACCACCGCTGCGGCAGCAACACCCGTCTGATAGCCGACCATTTCGGCCTGTTCAGCGACTACACCACCATCTCCACCGCCTGTTCCTCAGCGGCCAATGCCCTCATCCTGGGTGCCCGTCTGCTGGAGGCTGGCGAGGCGGATATCGTGGTGGCAGGCGGCACGGAGGCCCTCTCCGTGTTCCACCTTAACGGCTTCCGTTCGCTGATGATCCTCGACGAGCAGCCCTGCCGGCCCTTCGACGAGACGCGTGCCGGGCTGAACTTAGGCGAGGGTGCGGCCTACGTCGTGATGGAGTCGGAGGCAATGGCGGCGCGCCGTCAGCGACCTGTCCACGCCTGGCTGCGGGGCTACGGCAATGCCTGTGATGCCTTCCACCAGACGGCCTCGTCAGACAATGGCGAAGGTGCCTATCTGGCGATGACGGAGGCCCTCACGATGGCTGGCCTGCAGCCTCAGGATATCCAGTATGTCAATGCCCACGGCACGGGCACGCCCAACAACGATGCCTCTGAGAGTGCCGCCCTTCGTCGGGTGTTCGCCGAGCAGATGCCCCTGGTGTCGAGCACCAAGTCGTTTACGGGCCACACCACCAGCGCCTCGGGCAGCATCGAGGCCGTCATCTGTCTGCTGGCCCTCCAGCACCAGTTCGTGCCCGCCAATCTCGGCTGGCAGCATCAGATGGCCGACGGCATCACCCCCACGCTGGGCCTACCTCATCACGCGTTGCAGAATGTCGTCTGCAATGCCTTCGGCTTCGGTGGCAACGACTCCTCGCTGGTCTTTGCGAGGAAGGAGGAAGGAGGAAGGAGTAAGGAGAAATGTTTAAGCCCAGATAATCTGCCGTTTGAGTATTCTCCTTCCTCCTTCCTCCTTCCTCCTTCCTCGATCCAGGAACTCGCCCGCGTCGAAATCACCTCCGAGGACGAACTGGCGGAGATCCGCGACTACGTGAAGCCCCTCGAGGCCCGTCGGATGGGCAAGTTGATGAAGGCCTCGCTCCTCACTTCGCTGAAGGCCCTGCGCCAGACCGGCATCGAGACGCCCGACGCCATCATCACCGCCACCTCGCTCGGCTGCTGGGAGAACAGCGAGGCCCTGCTACAGCAACTGGAGGCTGAGGGCGAGGTGATGCTCAAGCCCACCTATTTTATGCAGAGCACCCACAACACCATCGGCGCCAACATCGCCATCCGCACCCACTGCCACGGCTACAACGTCACCTACACCCAGGACGACCGTTCGCTGGAGTGGGCCCTGCGCGATGCTCGCCTGCTGATCGCGAGTGGCCGTTGCAAGACTGTCCTCGTCGGCTGTCACGACGAGACCACCCCTCTCTACCGCTCCCTGATGAGTCGCCTCTCACCTCTCACCTCTCCACTCTCACCTCTCACCTCCATCGCCATCGTCCTATGTGGAAAATAATACCCTACGCCATTCTCCAGAGCCTGCTGCTCGCCGGGGCTCAGGTGTTCCTGAAGTTAGCCCTCGCGCGGATGCTCCCCTTCGGGTGGACCCGTGAGTTCTGGGGCTCGCTGCTCGTCAACTGGCAGTTTGCCGTCAGCGGCCTTCTCTTCACCGCCGCCTCGCTGCTGTGGCTGTGGATCGTCAAGGTGTTCCCCTTCAGCATGGCCTATCCGATGGTCTCGCTGAGTTACGTCTTCGGCATGCTTGCCGCCCTCTTTGTGTTCCACGAGGACGTCTCCCTGCTCAAGTGGGCCGGCGTCTTCTTCATTATGTTAGGTTGCACTCTAATCGCCCGATAGCCCTATGAAACGATTCCTTATTGCATTAGCATTTCTCCTTCCTTCTTCCTCCTTCCTCCTTCCTCGAGCATCCGCCCAGCAGAAGGAAATCCAACAGGCCGCCGCTGCCGTCAAGACGATGCAGTGCGACTTCGTGCAGACCAAGCACCTGAAACTACTCAACGACAAGATGGTGTCGCGCGGCCGTATGTACTATCAGCAGAGCGACCGCCTGCGCTGGGAGTACACCTCGCCCTACACCTACACCTTCATCCTCAACGGCCAGAAGGTGCTGCTGAAGAACAGCCGCCGCAACGATGTCATCGACGTGCGCCAGAACAAGGTGTTCCGCGAGATTGCCCAGATTATGATGAACAGCGTGGTGGGCAAGTGCCTCTCCGACGAGAAGGACTTCCGCACCACCATCCGCACCACGCCCACCGAGTGGGTGGCCACCCTCGAGCCCCAGCGCAAGGATATGCGCCAGATGTTCCAGCAGATCATCCTCCACTTCAGCCGCCAGCAGAAGATGGTGACCGAGGTGGAACTCATCGAGAAGAAGGGCGACCGAACGATTATCGAACTCAAGAATGTCAAGACCAATGCGCCGATTGCTCCTGCTCTGTTTGCTGTTGATTAGCCTTGCCGCACAAGCGCAGTCCCGCTACTCAGCCTTCATCGAGACCCCCAAGGCCAGCGTCAGCGGCATCCTCGTCCTCGCCACCGTCGACGGCGAGGTGCGCGGCAGCCTCTTCAACGAGTTCGGCCTCACCGCCCTCTCGTTCACCTACCAGCCCGCCAAGGACAAGGTGCGACTGCACACCGTCCTGCCAGCCCTCGACAAGTGGTACATCCGCCGAGTCCTCCGCCGCGACCTCCGTCAGTTGCTCCACCGCCTGCAGCAGGGCCAGACCACCTACGAGAATCCCCGCTACCACATCACCTATACCTTCACCCCCCTCTAATCTCTCAATATGCAATTAAAGAACAGCCTCTACACCATCAGCACCGTAGCATACCGCGAGTTGATGCCCACCTACGACCTCCGGCTCCATGTCGACCACCCCATCTACCAGGCCCACTTCCCCGGCGAGCCTATCACCCCCGGCGTCTGCATCATCCAGATCGCCCAGGAACTGCTCGAAGACCATCTCCGCCGCCCCCTGCTCCTTCAGGCCGTGAAGAATGTCAAGTTCCTCTCCGTCATCTCCCCCGTCGAGACGCCCGCCGTCACCTACCGCTTCGACAAGATCGCCGAGGCCGATGCCGCCGTCCGCGCCCAGGTCGCGGTGCTCAGCGGCGACACCGAACTGGCCAGACTCTCCTTCACCTGCCGCTGATCAGGGCTTTGAAAAACACTTTTTGGGGTAGTGAGGTTAGGAAAATGGTGGTCTCGTTTGTCTTTAGGATAAACGTAAGCAACGAAAGATGAATCAGAGTACACTGGAAATGCTGTTCCGAGAACATTATGAACGCTTGCTGGCCGAGGCACGCGCTATGGTCTATGATGTCGCGGAGGCACAGGATGTGGTGAGTGAACTCTTTGCCGAACTGCTCAGGCACCAGCCTGAAGTGGAAACCGGCAGGGAACTGGCTTATCTCTGTGAGAGCGTGCGCAACCGCTGTCGCAATGTCCTTGCCCGTAAGACGCTGACGGAGCGGGTGACGCATCTCTACTCCCTCGAACAGACTTCAACGACCGATGAAGAGGAAACGGAACGGCTCGACCGCCTGCAGGCCTTCGTCCGCACAGGACTGACTGAGGCTCAACGCCGTGTCTTCCAACTGCGTTTCGGCGAAGAGCGGAAGTATCGGGAAATTGCTGCCGAACTGGGCATCAGCGAGGTGGCTGTGTATAAGCATCTTGTTGCTGCGCTGACACGAATCAAGAATCACTTCAACACCTAAGGACATGGAAACGAATGAGAAATTAATGACGCTGCTGCGGCTGATGGATGAGCCGGAAGCAATGACCGAGGCGCAGTTAGAGGAACTGCTCTCTGACGACGAAGTGCGCAAGACCTACGAATTGATGGCCGACTGCAAGAAGGTCTGTCAGCGTGAGAAACTCCATGCAGCCACCCCCATCCCTCATCGTGGGCGGACTATCCTGCTCGGCGGGTGGGTGCGCCGCATCGCCGCCGCCTTCCTCGGTGTCCTCTTCCTCAGTGGGCTGGCGTTTGCCGCCTGGCATGCTTTCTCACCAGCCGCGAAGCCTACGGCGGAAGCCGCCTCTCAGCCCTCAACCGTTGGCCAGCAATCATCAACAACCGTTCGTTTCGACGACGTGCGCCTCGACAGCATCCTCACCGTCGTAGCAGCCCACTACGGCAAGACCGTCAGTTACCGCGACGGGGAGCCGCGCACTATGAAGTTCATCACGACGTGGAACCCCGATGACCCGCTGGAGGCCTTCATCGACCACCTGAACATATTCGACTACCTGCGCCTGACACTTCATGGCGACACCATCGTTGTGGAACATACTGAAGGGGAGGATGCCAAATGAGACGCCTGCTGTACCTTATTCTATTAGTGGTGGCAGCGTGTCCCCTGTATGCGCAGAAAGCCGGCACCCCTCTTCTCTCCACCCTACAGGCCATTGAGCGGAGTCAGTCGGTTTATACCATCGACATCGTGAGCGACGGACTCGACAGCCTGCGCACTTCTGCCAGCACCCACGGCCTTGACGCCGTGAAGGCTGTGAGGCGCGTGTGCAGCGGACTGCCTGTCAAGGTGAAGGTTCGCGGCAGACGGATCTACGTACAGCACGAGCGGGGAAAGGCCGTGCGCAAGTTGACGCTGCGAGGCGAGGTGCAGGACATCCGTGCCCACAAGCCGCTCATCGGGGCCACCGTGGCGCTGCTCAGTGCCGACAGCACCGTCATCGCCCAGAAGGAAGCCCGTCAGCACTATTTTGCTGAGGAGTTTGACTGGGAAACCTCCGAGTTCTCCTTCCCTGTCCCAGCCATGCCCGCCAAGTACATCTTCCGCATCAGCCACGTGGGCTACAAGACGACATACGTGGACTACAAACTGGAGCGCATCGGCCGACGTGAGCACGAGCGGGGACTGCCGCCGTTCTACCTGGCACCGCAGACCAATATGCTGCAGGAGGTTGTGGTGACGGCCTCGAAGGTGAAATTCTACTATAAGGGCGACACGCTGATCTACAATGCCGATGCCTTCATCCTGGCCGAAGGGTCGATGCTCGACGCGCTCATCGGCCAGTTGCCGGGCGTGGAACTGAAGCGCGACGGACGCATCTACCACAACGGCAAGTTTGTCGACGACCTGCTGCTCAACGGCAAGCAGTTCTTCAGCCACGACCGTAAACTGATGCTCGAGAACCTGCCCGCCTACACCGTGAAGGACATTGCCATCTACAACAAGCAGACCGCCGAGAACGAGTGGCTGGGCGTCAAGGACGAGGTCACGCAGCACTATGTCATCGACGTGCGGCTGAAGAAGGAGTACATGATAGGATGGATAGCCAATGCCGAGGCTGGCGGTGGCACCAACGACCGCTATCTGGCCCGTCTCTTCGCGATGCGTCATACCGACTTCTCCAATCTGGCCATTATTGCCAATGCCAACAATCTGGACGACGACAGCCGTCCGGACGAGAACGGCAGTTGGCAGCGCGGCAAGACCAGCGACCTGCGGCGCACGGAGCGTGCCGACCTGCACTTTCACGTCAGCGAGCGCAACAAGAAATGGGAGTTTGCGGGCGAGGCCTCCGTCAACCACCAGACAACCGAGGGCGAGAGCCGCACCGTGCGCCAGAACTTCCTGCCCACGGGCGACACCTACGACCACAGTTTCAGCAGTCGGAGCAATGAGGACCTGCGCCTGAGCACCTGGCAGAGTTTCTACCGCAACCACAAGAACGTGCGCTGGCACATCGACCCAAACCTGAACTACCACCGCTTCAGCCATACCTCCGACCTGACCTCGGCCACCTTCAAGGCCCCTGTCGCTGATGTCAGCCGCCAGTTGCTCAACGACCTCTACAGCCCTTCGGCCTCACGCATCAGCCTCCGCGACACGCTGGTGAACCGCATCCTTCAAGAAGGCGTGGGCAATGGTCATACGCTGAAAGGCACGTTCCACACCGGTGCCACCGTCAAGATTCCACACTCCAACGAGAACCTGCGCCTCGGTGCCACCGTCACCTTCAGCGACCGCGACGAGCACCTCTTCAACCGCCAGTCCGTCCAATATGCTGCTGTATCTCAGCACCCCTCCTCCTTCCTCCACCATTTCACCGACAACTACCCCGACCGTAGCGGCAGCCTTAACGCCACTGTGGGCTACAACATCCCCTTGGGCGAAGGCTGGCGCTCGCTCTTCACCACCTATGAGTTCAACCACGACTGGCGCCACCGCCGCTCGTCGCTCTACCTGCTCGACCGCCTCGAGCGTCAGTCCGAGGCCATCGACCAACTGCCCTCCGTCAGCGAATACCAGCAGGTGATGGACAGTCGCAACAGTTTCGACAGCCGCTCCACCGAAGACCGCCACAAACTGGACATCAACCTCGGCTATAAGTGGGACAAAAAGAGTTATGGCCAGTTCTGGACGCTCCTCAACGGCGACGTCAGCCTGCGCCGACAAAGCCTCGACTACCAGCGCGGCAGCATCGACACCACCCTCTGTCGCACCGCCTTCACTATCTCCATGGCCGACTGGACCTATCTCGACCTCAAAGGCGGCCATCAGATTGGCTTGACCTTAGGCGTGCAGACGAACCTGCCCGACCTGGAGCAACGCATCGACCTGCGCGACGATACCGACCCAATGAACATCCGCTTGGGTAACCCCGGCCTGCGCACAGCCGTCACTCCAGAGTTCAAAATCAATGGAGTTTACAGAAGGAAGCTCTCCTATCACTACCTGGAATGGGGCTACCAGCGCACCTACAACGCCGTGGCCATGGGCTACGTCTACGACCCGCAGACCGGCGTGCGCACCTACCGCCCGGAGAACGTCAACGGCAACTACACCACCGACGGTGGCTACACCTTCCACTGTGCCCTCGACTCCACCAAGAAACTGAACCTCGACATCCCCCTCCACGTCACCTACACCCAAAGCGTCGATCTGGTCGGCGTAACACCCGCCAATACTGTCCAGTATGCTGCGATATCTTCGCAGCCCCGCCTCTCCACCGTCCACCGCCTCGCCCTCTCCCTCACCCCCATCTTCAAGGCCGACATCGGGCGCCACCACTTCGACCTGACCTGCCAGCCCATATGGGAGCGCCTCACCGGCGACCGCCCCGACTTCCAGGACTTCCACACCTTCACCTGCCGCACCTCCCTCTCAGGCATCTTGAAACTTCCCTGGAAGATTGACCTCAGCACCGACCTCAGCCTCTACACTCGCACGGGCTATGCCGACGATGCCCTGAATACCAACGACTGGGTGTGGAACGCCCGCCTCTCGCGGCCTTTCTTCAAGGGCAATCTCTTAGTCATCTTCGACGGCTTCGACCTCCTCGGCCAACTCAGCAGTGTCACCCGCACCCTGAACGCCCAGGGCCGCACCGAGACCTACACCAATGTGATGCCTCGCTATGCCCTCTTCCACGTCGTGTACCGACTGAACAGGCAGCCGAAAAAGAAATAGAAACAGATCAAGCAGACTTTGTTCGAACATTAAAAGTAGTATATAAACGAGTAGTACCCGGGCCGTCAGGAGGCAGCAGTGATGCTCCCTCCTGATTTTGACATCTACTCGCGAAAGCACAAATTTTGAGGCTTCTGGAAATAGTTCATCCGAGAAATGACGTGATGGTTATCTCAGTTTGAACACTAAAATAGCATAAAGCATCATTTTCTTTATATCTTATTGATAATGATAGAGTTATCGATATGACCCTTTTAGAAAAAGCATCATATACCATCATAAACAGGTTTGACAGGTCTTTTGATGGCGGTTTAGATGCTTAAAGATAGGGAACACCTAGAATAGGAACCATCTCTGCAAAAGCAAAACAAATTGTTTTGGTCTCGTAGGGATGGCCTCCACAACTCTAAAAGATAGTCTTTTACAGACCAAAACAAATTGTTTTGGTGTTATGATGGTATATGATGCTTTTGTAAAAAGGGTCATAATACTAATGAACTGGTATTCAATAACTTATATTATAATATGATGCTTTTCATTAAAAAGCACTTGTCTTTCGAGTATATAAGGTGTGACGTCATTTCTCGGATGAACCCAAATCACACATCTACAGTCATTATTTTTAGAAAAACTGCAAAAAAGACGTAAAAATGTGCCTTAGATGAGCATTTTCTTTCAAATTGTTTGGCTATCTCAGGGAAAAGCAGTACTTTTGCACCACGAGAACCCGCCAAGCCTCTCCACGATGCTCAAATGTGCGGGTCGTTTTATTTT
>FLNX01001844.1_pt1 | contig 15047 bp, 12 predicted proteins | sample 1140341 | NCBI WGS metagenome assembly FLNX01 (sample SAMEA3878208, study PRJEB12797) | bioreactor metagenome | biome: Moose rumen | place: Sweden | collected 2011-10
GGTATAACCATGTATAAAAGTAGTACCTCGATGATGACTTTCTCAAAACTTTTGCCTAACTTTGCAGCGGAGACCACGATAGCTTCCTTGCATATGCCCGTATATTGGTCAAGTGCTTCTGATATTCTATTCATAAACTTAGTGTTGTAATGGACTACTAAGTTACTGAAAATCAGGCGCTTGGCCAAATTTTATCAGTTATATAATGTTAATGTAACTCATTGATTTTCAAACGATTAAATATATTATAAACTAAGTATTGAAACAAAGAACTACACTTAAAAATTTTATCTTTCTCTATTTAAAAAGCTGGATGCGATCTATAACTATAAATGAGATTCCGTCTGGCTTTTTTCTTGTAGAATAATTTTGTCATGTTGATAAAATGGTGTAAATTTGCCACTGATGAAATAATAGCAATTTAAATTATTACAAAAATGAAAAGACTTAGTGTTATACTTACATTTATTCTTGCGTCAGTTTCTTTGTTTGCAGCTAAACGTCTGGTGTCTATAACCCAATTAGGTTCAGCTTATAGTGAGCGACGTGGAGATATTACTTATGGAGCAGATGGCAGAATAAGTAAATTTGTCGTAACTGAAGGCTATAATACTGAGAGTTACGAATATAGTTATAATGGAAATTCTGAAATTTTGATTGACTATTGGTATGATAACAGACAGGGGCACGATACATACAAGTTTTCTATTTCAAATGGGAAGATAATTAGCGAAGACTATAATATTGATGGGGATGATGTGTCAGGCAGATGCTCGTATGGTTATACTGGAGAACATCTTACCTCGTTAAATGTAGCAGAGAGCTGTGAGGGAATGACGGAGTATAATAATTTCACATGGAGCTGGAATGGTGATGTGCTCTCAGAGATGAATGGTACCGAATATGGTGATAATGTTTATTCAAGATATACCTATAGCCCGGACGTACATAATACAGATATGGATAGTCCAATGATATGTGCTATTTTTGGATTTACTAATGCTACAGATATGAATTTCTACCGTGTGGATTGTATGTTCAAATCAATAGTATTATATCCGTATATTGGGAATTTACCGCAAAAGTTGATTTCATATCTTGAGGACTATGATGGCGAAAAGACCCAGACCTATTCGATTTCCTACGAACGAGATGCGGACGGATATGTAAATGTTGTTAATATCACAACTGGTGGTTCAACAATTACCTATAATTTAGGGTGGGAGGTTGAAACAGGTATATCAGATGTGTCAATGAGAAAACACAACTTTAATACTTATTATACGCTGTCTGGACAAAGAGTGTCGGAGAATTATATTAAAACTTACAAGGCTCCATATATATTAAATGGAAGAGTTGTTATAGGAAACTATTGATTTATTCCTTTGGCTTAACGAATACGTTGCCACATTTTGTTCGCACATACTAAAGGTGGGTATCGTTGATGCGATACCCACCTTGGCGTTAATAATACACAGTTACATCAGATTAAAACAAATATGTTTTTTCTACCCAATAACAAATGATACCTGCCAGATAACCTGCGAAAGCAATCCATGAGACATGCTTCATATACCAGCCAAATGTAATCTTCTCCAGTCCCATGACTACAACACCTGCTGCAGACCCTATTATGAGCATTGAGCCTCCGACACCGGCACAATATGCCAGCAATTGCCAAAAGATGCCGTCAACAGCCATATCGCCAGAAGGAGCTATGGGGTACATGCCCATGCATCCGGCTACCAACGGCACATTGTCGACAATAGAGGATAACACGCCGATAATGCCGGTTATCAGATAGCAGTTTCCGTTGAAAGCGGTATTCAGTCCTTGTCCTAACATAGTGAGTACCCCGATAGTCTCCAAGCAGGCTACAGCCATCAGGATACCTAAGAAGAACAGAATAGTGGACATGTCGATGCGTGTCAGCATCTGTGTGACACGTTTCTGCATGGCTCCTTTCTCCTCAGATGATTTCAGGTTGGCATAGAACACCTCGGTCACCGTCCAGAGTACACCTAAGACTAACAGGATGCCGACAAATGGAGGCAAGTGTGTGATACTCTTGAAGATGGGTACAAAGATAAGTCCGCCAACTCCAAGGAAGAAAACCACCTTACGTTGCATAGCCGTGAGATCACTGGCTTGCACTGTCTGAGCTTGTTCCGCGGTAAATGTCAGATTACCTTTCAGTGATAGTGAGAGGATGTAGGCAGGGATTATCATGGAGACCAATGACGGTATGAGCAATTCCGTGATGACACCCAGAGCCGTGATGACACCTTTATTCCACAGCATGATGGTAGTGACGTCGCCAATGGGTGAGAACGCACCACCAGAGTTTGCGGCAATGATAACCAACGCGGCATAGATGATACGTTCCTTGCGTTCACTCACCAACTTCCGTAGTATCATAATCATAACTATAGAGGTTGTCAGGTTGTCGAGGATGGCAGAGAGGAAGAATGTCATGAAAGCAATGCGCCACAGTAATGTCCGCTTGCTGTGTGTCTGCATTATATCACGTACGAAATTGAAGCCGCCATTTTGGTCTACGAGTTCGACAATCGTCATGGCTCCCATAAGGAAGAATAGCGTAGTAGAGGTAGACCCCAGATGGTGCTCAATGGTTTCGCTCACGACAGAAGCCATCTGCTCTCCAATTGCGGATGGTAGATAGTCTGCGGGAGCTATCATGAATAGTGTCCATGTAACCACCAGCATCAACAAGGCTATGGCAGCCTTGTTGATTTTTGTGACACTCTCAATAGCTATAAAGAAATAGCCAATACAGAATGCGATAACAATAGTAAATGTCAGTGTCGTCATGGCTTATAGAAGTTTAGAGACGGTTTCCGCATCCTTGCCCTCGTAGAAACGAGGCTCGGTGACGGCACTATTACTGAAATCCACGAAGCGGAAAAGTTGCAAAGCGCAGAATTGACAATCATCACTCTGGCAGATTTCCAGGCGGAAGTGACCTATGGGAGCCGTATTGGGCTTCCCTTTCTGGGCAATCTCTGTTGCCATCTTTTCGAGTGGCATATTAAGCAGACGCTCTATACGCTCTCCTTCTGCGGGTGCATATTCCAAAACTGTCACCTTCACTGGACTCATCGTAGGAGTATAAATGGCTTTTGTGGAGAAAAATGATTTCTTGATAGTAATATTCTTATATGTGGAGACAGCAGCAGCCATCTCCAAGTTCTTAATACTTGGCATAGTTGTTGTGAAAATTATGATTATTAATAATGTTAGTAAATAGTTGTATGTGTCTCGGAAAAACTTATTTCCACATTGACACATAACGTGTGACAACAATTATGCTAACGAATGATATGCCTCAGCGCAATAACATAATAATCGCGCGAGACCGACAGGCAGAAGGGGGCCGTTTCGTGCCTCTGTCTGCTATCGTAAAAAGAATAAAGGTGTTTGACATTATGTTGCCGTGTAAAGCTGCTGTACGGCGTGACGTATCTTTCAGTTTTGGAACCTTGTGACGGCGTAATCCGCTGGGGGCGTGAACTGCAAATACGATAGGTCTGAGAGGCGTCTGTCAAGGTTGCCTCATGGTGACTCCCGCCGCAGGCTGGAGTCACATAAAACATTGTCTGATAGTCTGCCGCCACAGCCGGCAGACTCCCGCCGCAGGCTGGAGTCACATAAGGCATTGTCTGATCGCAGTCGCCATGGGCGACTGACTCCCGTCTGTGTCGGGAGTCAGATAAAACATTGTCTAATAGTCTGCCGCCACAGACGGCAGACATTGTCGACTTCCCCTGCGACTCTGCCAATGTGACATTGCCCTGCCAGTTTGCCAAAACTGTCAGGATGAAAGCACTAACGGCTAATGATGTTATCCGTATTATGGGTAGCTTCCGCCTCATTCCAGCTACAAAGGTACTTCAAATCTACCACACTTCCAAGCTTTTTCCAATTAATATCTTTTTTAATCTTGTTTAGTTCACTTTTAGGCAGAGCTTAAGCTTGTATTACTCTGCCCTCATTTACTCGTTGCATTCTTTGCAAACTCAAATAAAGACAGAGGCAGATGGCAATATCCCGTGGGATTCTTGTCGAGATAATCCTGATGATACTCTTCGGCTGAATAGAAGTTCTCTAAGGGCTGTTTCTCTACAGCTAAAGGTTGCTGGTAGTCCTTCTGTATCTCGTTAAACACTTTTTCAATAACCGGCAGATCCTCAGCATTAGTATAGTAGATACCTGTACGGTAACGAGTACCTTCGTCATGCCCCTGCTTGTTGAGACTTGTAGGATCGATGGCCTTGAAATACATCTGCAAAAGAAATTCCAGGCTAACCACATCGGGATTGTATCTCACATGTACAGTCTCGGCATATCCAGTCGTATCGGTGTATACTTCCTTGTATGTAGGGTTTGCGGTGTGTCCGTTGGCAAATCCTACGGATGTTTCTATCACACCCTTAATCTGTTTGAAGAAGTGCTCTGTACCCCAGAAGCATCCCCCCGCGAGAAATATATCCTTGCCTTTCTTTATCTCTAAGATACCATCAACCTCATGCTCGACAAAAGGACCAGCCTTGCACTCCAGCAGGACACTCTCCTCAACGCACTCCAAACTGTGCCAGACATTCTTGGGAATATCTACACCGTATCTACCGCTCTCTTGGCTGATGGCACAAGAAGAGAGGATCTCTCCTTGATCATTGTAGGTTGAGACCCTTACCTTACCTTTCAGAATCACAAAGGTCTCATCTTTGTCTGGATGGTGATGCACAGGGATAAACGTACCGGGTTCCAAGGCATTAAGGAACCGGTGGCATTTGTCCTGAAGGCTTTGGTGAAAGTTGTAGTTCATCCTCAGTCGTGGAGATTTCTTTGCCTGTTCCACTACACCGTTAATCAGTTGGTTGTCTATTATTTTCATTTCATTCAATATTTGTTGTTGCCGCTAAATAATTGTAATCACCGTCAGAAGAAGTCATCTTAACGCTCTCTGCATAATCCTTATTGACATGTGATGGCTCCCGTCTGTGTCGGGAGTCAGATAAAACATTGTCTAATAGTCTGCCGCCACAGACGGCAGACATTGTCCTGTAATTTCAAATGGCAAAGTTATGATATTTTTTTTAATTTCTTATGGGAACTACTTGTTTTTTACACGGATTTCCGCAATTTTACTTTACGTATATTATAAAGCCAACCAACAAACTTGTACTTGCTGGTTGGCTTTATATACTATACCACCTTCAAAACGGAGAGAGTACTTATAGTACGACTTCTGGCACTATCTGACCGTCAAGGAGATTTATTATACGCTGAGCATAACCAGCATCGCGCTCGGAGTGAGTTACCATCACGACGGTGGTGCCTTCTTGGTTCAGTTGGGTGAGCATTTGCATTACTTCCAAGCCGTTCTTTGAGTCGAGGTTACCTGTAGGCTCATCAGCAAGAATCAGTTTGGGATTCATCACGACAGCACGGGCAATGGCTACGCGTTGCTGCTGACCGCCAGAGAGTTGCTGGGGGAAGTGGTGTGCACGATGCGAGATAGCCATGCGGCGCAGAACCTCTTCCACTCTCACCTTACGTTCCTTCTTGGGCACGCCGAGATAAGTCAGTGGCAGTTCTACGTTCTCCTCTACGTTCAGCTCGTCAATGAGGTTAAAACTTTGGAACACAAAGCCGATTTGACCCTTACGAACCTTTGTGCGTTGACTCTCCTTCAGCTGTCCCACGTTCTCGCCGTCCAGCAGATAAGTGCCACTGGTAGGGTTGTCGAGCAGGCCCAGGATGTTGAGCAAAGTGGACTTGCCACACCCTGATGGTCCCATGATAGCTACAAACTCACCTTTCTTTACTTCGAGCGATACACCGCCCAATGCCACGGTCTCCACCTCTTCCGTGCGGAATACCTTCTGAATGTTTTCTAACTTAATCATAATTTTATTCGTTTTTAATACTTTCTACAGGATTGGTTATGACGGCCTTGATGATCTGGATACCGACGGAAAGGATAGCCACAAGGAGTGCAAAGGCACAGGTGGCGATGAATATCCAGGGCGAGAGCGTGATGCGATAGCTGAAGTTCGTGAGCCAGTCGCGCATGATGTACCAAGAGAGAGGCACGGCGATGACGAACGACAGCAGCAACGGTGAGCAGAAGATGCGCAGCATCAAGGCTATCACCTCGCCCGACGTCGAGCCCATGATTTTGCGTATGCCAATCTCCTTTTGTCGCTGACGGATGAAGAAGAGAGACATGCCCACGTAGCCCATCACGGAGATGATAATGGCAATCAGGGTGAAGAGCGTAACGATGTGCAGCGTGTTCTGCTGGTCGTTGAAAGTCTCGGCGATGCCCTCTTCCAGACTGCTGACGCTCCACTCCATGGCTACCTCTGAGACGCCCAGCGCTCTCAACATTTCAATGAAGGCAGCCTTCGCCTGCTTGTCACCATTTGTCTTGACGAGGAAGTTCGGCTCCTGCACATGCTCCTGCACACGGATAGCAAAAGGTTCTGCTTCCGTCAGCACGTTGATGCGATGGAAGTCCTTGAGGATGCCACTGATGGGTGCCGTCTCGTCTTTGTCCCAGACCATCTCACGGTCATCATCCGTCAGCTCTAACCGGCGCTTGGCTTCCTCGTTCAGATAGTAGCCACCGCTGGTGTTGCCGTAGTCCTTGAGGATTTCCAGGTTGTAGAGGTCGAAGGCTGTCGAGTCCAGATCGGTCAGAAACAGGCTTGTCAGTTTGTCGCCGCGGGTGATACTCCTGATGCTACTGCTATAGGTGACAAAGGTCGTTCCGCTATACTCACCGATGCGCTCTACGAAGGGCATTTTTTCTAATTGGCTCCTCACCGTCTGGCTCTTTCCCTCTGGCGTATTCACATAATAGAGTCGCTCTGTATTGAAGCCTAAGGGCGCGTGGATGAGGTGGTTCAGCTGTAGCCAGATGACGAGGGCTGCCGTGAGCATGGTGACCGTAACGACATTCTGCACAATAATAAAGAGCCGCCCCATCACCATCTTGGAGTGATAGCGGAAGTTGCCCTTCACGATGTCGATGGGCTGGAAACGGGAAATCTGATACGAGGGCATGATGCCTGAAACGATGCCCACAAACAGGATGAAGCCGAGGCATACGCTCACCGTGCCGATGCTGACGTCGTTGAGCAAGGCTATCTTGCCTTTGAAGAGTTTCGCCGCATCGTCCTGGAAGCAGAACGCCAAAGCAAGGCCTATGAGGAAGGCGATGGCTATCATCAGTGTCGATTCGGCTATTAGTTTCAGCGAAATCTCCATCTGGCTACTGCCAAAGAGCCGTCGCGTAGCCATCTCCTTGGCGCGAAAGCCCGTGTTCGCTACCGTCAGGTTGATGTAGTTACTCACGGCGAAGAACAGGATGGCCAGCACGGCGGCCAGCAGGATGCGGAGCCGCGTCTTGTCGCCCTTCTGCATGCCGTAGCCATTGTTCTGCGGCGCAAACATAATGTCGGTCAGTGGCGTTGCAAAAAATTCTTGATTGCCCATGTGCGTCCACATGTAGTTCTTGGCCAGATGGTCTTCTATCAGTTTCTTCTTGGCATCAAGTGTCGCGCCTGGACGCAACATAAGAAAAGCTTTGCAGGCTCCTGTATCACTATATGCGAAAGAACGGGGCCTGAGATTATAGCCCATCACCTGGGGAAAACGCTCCATGCTGGCAATGAGTTGAGTCTCGTTGGGCAGCACCGTATGGTCGAAATCCTCCACGATGCCAGTGACGGTATAGACCAGCGTCGAGTCGTAGGGATCTTCATGGTTCATGAAGATAGCGCGCTTGCCAACAATCTGTAACGACTCGCCTATGGGATCCTTCCCGCCGAAGAGCCTCTGAGCCAACCTTTCGGTAATGACGCACTTGTCTGGCGCATCGAGGGCTGTCCGTTTGTCGCCCTTCACCAGTTTGAAGTCGAAGAAACGGAAGAAGGTGGAGTCTGTCAGCATGATGATGCCATTCTCCTTCGCCTCCTCCTTCACCTCTCGCTGGCCGTACTTAATGCGTCCGTTCTGACTCATCACGCAGCAGGTCTGTTCTACTTCCGGGCACATCTCCTTGATCTCCTGTGCCGCCTGCGGCCACATAAAGAATTCCTCGCCACTACCCGTAAGGTAGATGCGGTCAGCATTCTTGTGCCATGAGTCGATACTATACTGGCGCCACGTGTAGTCACCCATCAGGATGATGAACATCAGCGATACCACGAGGCCCGCTATATTAATAACGGTGTAAGCCTTGTTGCGCGACAGGAATTTCAGATAACTTTTCATATTTCGTTTTGTTTTCTATTCGGTCTTAATACTATTGATGGGATTCTCGTTGGCATTCTTCCAACTTTGGTAGGTTACCGTCAGCATGGTAATCATGGTGATGAGCAGGAAAGATACCACGAACAGCAAGGGCGAGATGGCGGTGCGGACAGCAAAGTCGTCGAGCCAGTGCACGCCTAACAGGTAACCAATGGGGGCTGCCACCGCGAAACAAGCCAGCAGGATATACAGGTAGCGGCGGTTGAACATCAGCAGTATCTCCTTGGTGGAACTGCCAAAGACCTTGCGGATGCCTATCTCCTTGCGGCGGTATTCGCTCTCGAACATGGTCATGCCGAACACGCCGATGACGCTGATGAGGATGGCCAGCAGGGAGAAGATCAGGATCTGCTTGGTGAAGAGATTTTCTTGCTGGTAAGTATTCTCCAATACATCGTCCATATAGCGCAGTCCGCTGATATCAAGTGGGTTGCCTTTCTCGTACTTATTGACTATTTCCATTACTTTCTGCTTGGCTTCTCGCTTGTCCATGCCTTTGGCTACCCGCACCATCAAGTGGTTGCGCCAATAGCCGTCGTCCCAATGGTAGCCCTTCGGACCAGGAACCATGAAGGCTATCGGCTGCTCGCTATCGTCCACTCGCAGCGAGGAATATTTGATGTCCTCGCAGAAACCGACCACAGGCATGCCTTCATCGTTGATAGGCTTATCGACGGCGAGCCAGGGATATTGTTTCTTTGCCGACTCATTGAAGATATACACGTCGCCATCGTCCTTGCGAAAATTGCGCCCCTCCACGATGTCAATGCCCATCACGTCGAGGAACCGCCAATCCACGAAGATGCAGGTAAACGTCATGTGCTTGTCGCCTTCACCTCGACCCCACTTCTGGTAATGGTCGCTGCTGCCTAAGATGTTCTGCGCGAGGCTTGCTCCCTCAATGCCTGGAATCGTGCGCAGGTCTGTGTCGATGGCATCCACGTTGTTGCGCGTGTCTGGAGCCGTAGCTACTGCCATCACTTCATCCTTGTCGAAACCGTAGTCGGTGTGATATATGAAATAGCTCTGCAGATACATGATGCCCACGCCGATGACCAGCATAAAGGAAACAACGAACTGCAGGCATATCAAGATGGTACGCAGGATGCGGCCTTTGGGCGAGAGTCCGAAAGAACCTTTCAGCACCAGGGCTGGCGGAAAGGAGGTGACATAATACGCAGGATAAGCACCCGCCAGCAGACCCACGCCGGTGCCCAGCAGCAAGATGAGGGCAATGAGTGGCAGATGGTCCTGCAGCAGGATGCTGCCCTGCACCAGTTCCTGCAAGCCCAAGTCGTGGGCTATATACACGATGCCTAAGGCCACCAAGAATGCTATCAGACTCATCATCAGCGCTTCAGTTATGAGACTTCCTCTTAATCCGGCTGTTGTTGCTCCCAACACTTTCTGAGTATTGATGCTGCGGATACGCATAGGCGTTTCAGCCAACGAGAAGTTCATGAAGTTGACGGCTGCTATCACCACGATGAGCAGCGAGAAGCAGATGAGCAGATAGACGGAACTCCTGCCAGGCGCAGCCTTATTCAGATCCTTCGAGAAATGGGTGTCAGCCACGTTGGTTAACACCACTTGCAAGGCTTCTTCCTCTGTCTTGGTTTTCATGTTGAGTTCCTCCTTGAAGAGTTTTATGGCCGTCTGGCGCATAGCACTTTGCACGGCAGGCAGGTTAGCGGCGTCGTCCACCCGTACGTAGGCATCATAGTTCCAGTTCTGATAATTGCCTTCGTTGGAATCAGTGCCTCTAAAACTGATACCGTGCAGGAAGTTGTTTTCAGGATAGTCTTCTATTACGGCACACACATTGAAGAGCCACTCGTCCCGCCATTTGTATTTCATGGTTTTGCCCACAGCATGGGCAGTGCCAAAGATGCGCACAGCCTCAGAACGGGGCAGTACGATATTGGGAAGTTGGTTCAAGCCCTCCAGATTTCCCTCAATGACTGTTGGCTTGTAGACGCTCACGAAGTCGTGGATGCCATACACAAGATTCAGGGAATACTCTTTATTGTCCACCATAAACTGGTCGTAGTTGGTCCATCCATGAGTCACGCCATAGCCTGTGACGTGTGGCGAGGCCGCCGCCAAGCGTTCTGCCAGCGGACGAGGTAGCGTGGTGCCGTAATCCTCCATGCCAGGTCCCAACTTCATGGTCAGTCGGAACAGGTTCTCATGTTCTGTAAAACTCTTGTTATACCCCAGGTCGTAGTTGACCTGCGTCATGATAACGAAGAAAGATGCGAAGGCAAGACTCAGCCCCAACAGATTCAACACGTACGCCGTCTTGAAGCGGCGCGCCATATACCATAGATTTCTGAATACGTTCAACATAATAATATAATGATTCTGATAAAATGATTATTGTTTTATAATCAACACTTCATTGTCTTTGAATGCCTCGTAGCCGCTGGTGATGACGCGCTCGCCAGGTTCTAATCCTTCGAGGACTTCGTAAAATTGTGGATTCTGACGACCTATGCGGATATTCCGGCGATATGCTTTTGAACCGCTTTTGTCGAGGACGAAGATCCATTGTCCGCCGGTAGTCTGAAAGAACGTACCGCGAGGAATGAGCACAGCCTGTTCGGGCTGACCCAGTTCGAGGTCAATGTAATAGGTCTGACCTGTACGGATATTCTCTGGACGCTCGCCCCGGAAGATGAAGTCGCAACGGAACTTGCCTTCACGCACTTCGGGATAGACCTTGCGCACCTGCAATTGGTACTGACGGTCACCACGCGTAAAAGTAGCTGTCAGTCCTTGACGCACACGATCGATATAGTGCTCATCGATCTGTGCCTGTACCTTATAGTCTGACAGGTCGTTCAACTGACCGATCTTCTGACCAGGCTGGATGCTCTGTCCCAACTCCACATCAAGCAAGCCTAATTCGCCGTCGATGGCTGAGCGCACTTCGAGTTTGTCCTTACGCTGACGGACCATCACCACGTTCTTGCGCATGTTCTGCAGGTTGTCCTCCATCTGGTTCATCTGCGTGGTGCGGTAGAGTGAGTCCTGTTTCAAGCGTTTCGATACCAAGGAGCGTTTCTTGGCAGATAGTTGGTAGTCCTCCTGCGACTGGATATAGTCCTCTTTGCTGATGAGCTTCTCTTGATAGAGCCGTTTGTTCTGCTCGAAGGTGCGCTGTCTGCGCAGGGTGTTCATCTCGAGTTGTGCCTGCTCCGTCTGGTTGTTCAGCCGGTCTTGCTGCATGGCTACCTGCGTGTTTCGCAGCAGGTTCTGTTTTTCAGCCAGTTCTGCTTCTGCATTCAGAATCTGCAGATCGAGGTTCGAGTTACTAAGACGGACAATGACTTCACCTTTTTTGACGTGCGTGCCTTCTTCTACCACCTTTTCCATTACTATTCCACCTTCCTCTGGCGAGATCTGTACCACCTGAATAGGCATTACCTGTCCGTTAGTACGCACATAGTCCTTGAACTCTGCTTTTGTTACCTCGCTCACGGTCAGGTCATCGGCATTGACTTTCAGCGTGGCGGCATGGCTGCCGAACACGAGCCAACACAATATCACCATCAGCAGGCAACTGCCAACCACATACAGCCAATACCTCTTTAACCGTTGAGCCTTTGTTTTTTCGATTACTCGGTCCATATATTTTAACTTTGTTGAACTCATTTGCTACTCGGGATAGCAGGAGTAAACTCCGCTCTCCGTTCTCTGATCCATATCGTTTCTCCGTTGTAATACCTTACCAGTTGTTCTTTTACCATCGCCATCAGCTGACACTGCAACAGGGTGGCTTTCGACTTCAGCAGTTGTGAGGAAGTAGTGTGCAGGTCAATGACCGTCGAGAGTCCTTCTTCAAACTGTCGGCGTGTAAGTTGGTAGGCAAGACTGTCGGCGTGTACTTTCTTCTTCATTTGCTCTGTTAGTATCAGGTATCCATGCCAATCCTGCCAAGCTTCACGACACAGTTTGTCCAACTCCAGCTGTTTCTGTTCGTAGTCCTCGCAGGCTATCTGATAGTTGTTCTTGGCACGGCGGATGCTAGTTATAGTCTGTAAGCGGTTAAACAAAGGAATGCTTAATGTGACACCAAAGTATTCTCCCATATTGTTCTTGAACTGATTGCGGAAAGACTGTCCGACATCAGAGTGCTGGGTGTGATAGTAAGTGGTGTTCAACCCCGCATTTAACGAGAGAGATGGAAATAAGGATGCACGGGCCTGATACCACTCGTGTTTAGATGTTTGCATTTGATAACGCAATGCCATAAGTTCTGGATGCTCCTGCGCTAAGGATTGTCTGTAGGTGATGGACTCAGAACTTGTTTCTGAAGGAGTAAGAGTCTGATCCTTTAGGAATGACAGCGAAAGCGTATCTGTAATGGGGAATGCCATTTCCTTTTTCAAGTCTAAAAGTGCTGAAGCTAAGAGATTCTGCTGGCGAGTTAATTCATAGTTGGCCTCTGCCTGCTGCGATTCCACTTGCGCCACATCGGCTGCACTCTTGCGCCCCACCTCTTCCAGTATGCGCGTTTGTCTGAGCAGAAGAGTAGTTTCCTCAACCTTCTCTTCCGCCATTTTGACAAGTCCTTTATAGTAGGCAGCATTGGTAAAAGCCTGGAGCACGTTCAGAGCTGTTTGGTCTTGCTGCTGGCGAAGAGTCATTCGTCCCATCAGCACACCAGCCTTGGCAGCACGAAGCGCATGCAAACGGTTGAATCCGTCGAATACGGGCAAAGAGGCACTAAGAGAATAGCCGTTATAGAAGGTACTCACATCTGTATAACCATTCGTTTCAGGATCGATGGCTCGTCCAAAATTGTATTGTGCTCCGATGCCTGCATCTACTTCGGGCAGGAAACGTCCGATGGCACCTGTCTCGCCGGTTTTGTAATTGTCAAGCTCAAGTTCTCTACGCTTAACCTCATGGTTGTGTTCTACGGCATACCTCATACACTGATGTATTGTCCACGGTTGTGCCCCTGCGGGACATAAGTGACAAATGACAAATAATAAACCTATCAGACGTTTCATACCTTCGTTACGTTTTTATGCTGCAAAATTATCATTTTTCATTTATACTTTATCGTTTAGCGAAGCGCAGAAGTACAGATCGTCTAAAAGTTAGACAGTTTTCTGTATAATTTTTAGACAGAATCTTCGTAACTTTGCAGGCGAAACCTGCGAGTCTTGGCAACTCTTGGTATAAACGAGTTTTCTGCTCTTGACTTGCGCAAGACTTGTCGCTGAAATGAAATATGGTACTATATTAGTTGTTGATGACAATGCTTCCATTCTTACGGCTATGCGCTATCTCCTGGATAGTGTATTTGAACGTATATTGACACTGGAAAGACCGGATGATATCCTGAAAACAATGGCACAGGAAGAGGTTGACATTGTATTGCTCGATATGAATTTTACACTTGGTGTGAACAGCGGACAGGAAGGTCTACTCTGGCTTCGCTCTATCCGCAAACAGCATCCTCAGACACCAGTGGTATTGCTGACAGCCTATGCTGACGTATCGCTGGCAGTGCGAGGGTTGAAGAGTGGTGCTGCTGATTTCATCACCAAACCTTGGGATAATGACGAGCTAATCCGCAAATTAAAGGATGTTATCGAAATGCAGAATGAGATTGTCACACTTGACGAAATGGAAAAAGATCATATCCGCAGAACCATTGACCATTGTCACGGCAATCTCACTCATGCAGCAGAACTTCTTGGCATCACGCGACAAACACTTTATAATAAGATGCGACGGTTATGATGTTGTCCTTAATTGTAATAGGTGTTCTCTTGGCTTCACTTATAGTCTGGATTGTTTGCCGGCAGCACTCGCTGAAGGTACGTGCCCATCTGATGCAAGAGGCAATCCGCAATCGTGACTTCACCTTTCGTCTTCCTACCGACGGCTTGCTCCCAGGAGAGCGAGCCATGCAGCAGACGCTGAACCAACTGGGAGAAGTCATCCGTCAGCAAGTGAATCAGAATGAGGTGGAGTCATGGGAACGGTTAACACGTGTACTGACTCATGAGGTGATGAACGGAACAGCTCCCATTACCAGTATCAGCCAGTCTATGCTTCACAGAGACGATGTAAAAGGTTCTCCTCTTGAGCCAGGCATTCAGGCTATCTTCGACACCAGCCGTCATTTGAGTGACTTCGTGGCTAATTACCGTAAGATATCGACTTTGGAGAAACCTATTTTGGAAGATGTGTCTTTTCATCCTGTTCTTGATGAAGTCTGCAAAACATATCCAGAACTGACTTGGGAGATAAATATTCCCACAGATCTTATTGTTCGAGCAGATGTTGGGATGTTACGGCAAGTGCTGATGAATCTGGCAAAGAATGCGGTGGAAGCAGAAGCGAAGAAAATAGTGATAGAGCAGATTGAGGAACTCACAGACAGCCGGGATTTGACGCTTTATATTGGCAATGATGGTCTGCCAATTCCAGCAGAGAACCGCCAGTCGCTCTTTGTACCTTTCTTTACTACAAAACGTAACGGCAGCGGTATTGGTCTTTCTCTAAGTCGTCGTATGATGATACAGCAAGGTGGTATACTCGATCTTGCAGAAAAGTCAATAGGAGGATGTCGTGTTGGGTTCATCTTTACCATTAACAAACGTGTTATACCAGAGAAGCGATCCACGACTTTTCTTTTGTGAATAGATATGTTTCCGATGATATTGTTGGCTATTCTTCCC
>FLNX01004604.1_pt1 | contig 15045 bp, 14 predicted proteins | sample 1140341 | NCBI WGS metagenome assembly FLNX01 (sample SAMEA3878208, study PRJEB12797) | bioreactor metagenome | biome: Moose rumen | place: Sweden | collected 2011-10
CCTGCCACTTTCCTTATGCCTCCTGCACATACATCTGGTAAATATCCCGGTAGCTCGCCAGGAAATGCTCATAAGTGTAACCACGTTTGGTGCGCTCATAACCGATATTGCCCATCTTGCGCCGCAGCTCAAAATCCTTGCCCAGACGTATCATTTCCCGGGCCATGGACTCAAAATCCATAGGTGCCACCACCGCTCCGGCCGCGCCCAAATCATCACTGCTGTCACCGTAAATTAGTTCCCGGCAGCAGCCCACGTCCGTCGTCACAAAGGGACGGTGAGCGGCAAAGCCCTCCAGCACCGCCAGCGGCTGTCCTTCGCTGATACTGGAAAGCATCATCAAATCCATCTGTGGCAGATACTCCACCACATTCACTGAGCCTGTAAACTCCACATTGGTTATGCCCAGCATGGATACAGTCTGCTGACACAGATCAAAATACTCCTTATCCTCACCATAACCGCCCATAATCACCAGCCGGGCATCGGGAAATTCCTCTTTAAACAGGAAAAAAGCTCTGAGCAAAGTCACTATATCCTTGATAGGTACTACCCTGACTACCGCGCCGATGGTCAAAGGGCCGTCATGTGCCTGCAATTCACCGATAGCGGCAAAGCGCTCCATGTGGACGCCATTGGGCACTATGCCAATCTTGCCGGGGTCACAGCCCAAATCCTTCTCCAGATTCGCATTGTGCTCAAAAAGCGTATATACCCTGTCAGCTGTAGCATAGGACAGCTTGGCCAGATTATAAAAATACTGAATCCAAACGGATTTAAAATCCCCCTTGGCCCAATCGCTTTTGATAATTTCTACTTCCCTCTCACGGGAATAAATGCCATGCTCCGTGATGATAAACGGCTTGTGATAAATCTCTGCCGCCATGGCGCCAATCACACCGCAATAACCTGTAGCAACGCTGTGGTACAAATCCGCCTGTGGTAAATCCTGCTGCAAAAGATATAAAAGCGGCAGCAGCATGGAACGTATCGTCCAGAAAAAATCCGTAAATGGCAGGTAACTGTATTTTTCCATATAGACCTGCTGAATCACATCAAAAAAATCACTGGACATAAAGATATCCAACGAGCTGGCGAAGCGGCGTCGTTCACGAAAAATCGAAGCCAGTTTCCTGATGTTTAAGGGCCTGCCGCCAATAACCAGTTCATAGATGGCCTCCCGTTCTTCTGCCGTCAGGATATTTTCCTGCATACCGCCAGAATACTGATTCAGTATCTCATCCAAAAATTCTTCCTGCACGCCTTTAAGATTCGGTGGAAATTTGTACTTAAAAGCCCCCCTGTCCTTGGCTTCGGCACCGATAGAGTAGATAAAAAACTCATGCTGAGGGAGTCCCTGAATAAGCATCTGACACCATGAGGACACGCCTCCCACCACATAAGGGTAGGAGCCTTCAGTTAGCAAACATATTCTCACTTTTCCGGCTCCTTCCATTTTATCACGGTAGTGCTGTCACCTGTCTCAATGAGGTAAGCATCATCCCCCACCTTTTTAAAGGTGCCGCCGCTGACAGCCTCTATATCCCGGCATTGCCGCAATATAAACCTCAATGGCTGCCGGTTGCTGCCCGTGGTGATGGTCATTTTATCCTGCTCACGCTCAACCTTATAATCCATATCCAGATAATCAGCAAAGTAATTCATCAGTTCTACATTGGTGACAGCCCGCAGAAAAGGAAAGCGACTGTTGATTTCCGTCAAAAAGTCCTTGAGCCCCTGTTCCATATCTTTCCAGCTATAAGCAAGGCTTTCCTCATAGAAAAGTTCATCGGGATGGACGAAGTGCGAAAAATTACCAATGTAATTCAGCATGCTGATTTGTTCATACATATTCTGACGCTTGGGGTGATAGCCTGCTGAAGTCCGGGGCAGCTCATAAGTCCCATCAGCCTTGCGTTCGTAATTCTGAATGTAGGCCATGGCCTCTGCCGGACCATCATACAGAGAAGAAAAAATTTTCACCTCCGGGAATACCTCCAAAATAGCTTCCCGGCCCTCGGGACTTAAAATATCCGAAGGCGGCACATAGGTGCGCATCGTATAGTCAGGATAAGAGGCCTCAATGTAACGCCGCAGCTCCTGCAGTGACTCCACCATATCCTGCTTTGATGCCCAGGGGACATACTCAAGCTCATCCTCATTATAACCTGCCGGTGCCAGCGGCTGGTGATTGTACCCATGCAGCCCCAGCTCACCGCCCATGTGCAAAAGCTCGCGGCCATAAACGATAAAATTATCTCTGGCTCGTCTGCCTGCCGGAGCCGGAAAAGGCGCCTTGACCACATCACCGTAGCTTTCTATAATCAGCCCCGTGTATTTCAGTTCATAATCCTTCGCCACCTGCTGCATATACGGCCACCAGCGGTAACGGTAAAAATCTTCCGTGGTCATGTGCAGTTCATCGTAAATGCGCGGATTTATACCCTCGGGTACAGGTGACGGGAAATCGTCAATATAAAATACCTTCGTGCCTAAAATGGGGTAAATAGTCTCCTGACCGCAATGCGCCAAAACTGCGGTGAGAATGCCGATATTGGTCTTATCGTCCCGTACTACGCCGTTATACACCAGAAATTTACCTTTGCCTGCCTGATGTTCCCAAAGCAGCGGCGTATCATCAATCCCGGTGATATGCACAAGCGCGTCAAAGGCCAGTTCTACCTTGCTGCAATTAGTATTGTATGCCGAATCCTCGCCAAAATGAAAACCTTTGCCGCCAAAGAGAAAGTCCGTCTGCAGGTTGATTCCCTTGACATTTACATTGCCCCCCAGACTGGTTATCCCGGCAGCCCGCAGGAATTCCTGCCCGGGGGCATTTACCGCCTCCGGCGCAATCAGCAGCGCTGCCGTACCGCCGTTCTCCACATAAGCACGAACCTTATCCAAACCGGGCACCCTGCTCAAATCACCTGTTACCAGCAAAACACCACGGTAATTATCCTTTATCTCCACATCCTTATCATACACAGTGACGGACTGAGAACGTTTTTTCTGCTGTGCAATCAGCTTGGACAAGCGATGTTCGGCAAAAACACTGGCAACATCCCTGCTATCGTAAATAATCAGGAAATTATCCCGTGACTCATCAAATTCGTCCTTTTTATCCAAAACCGCCGACACATTGACCAGATTTTTTACACTGTCCAGCTTCAGAAATCCATCCATGCGGCTGAACTGAAAAAAACAGCCCAGCAAAATAACAAAGGCGATTATGCCTGCAATTCCGCGTTTATCCATGCATTGCCGCCCCCCTGTTTATATCCTTATCCCAATAACGGATAGCTTTTAGCGCCTCTTGGGACAGTTCAATAGGACAGGCCTTCAGCTCCCTGATTTTCTGCTGCAATTTTATCGGTTTGCGCCAGCTTTGATAAAGTTTTATATACATCATAAAACTTTCCTCTTTGTTGGGGAAATGTTCCTTTAATTCCGCACAGACAAACTCTGCCTCAGCATAATTTGCTATGGACAGCAGCTGCTCGATTTCCTCGGTATAATATTCCAGCTTATCAGGGCACATCTTTTTCAGATAATCCAGCAGACCAATGTAGTCTCCCTGTTTTTTTCGGTAGGTCACATGGTCAATAAATTTTTTCTGTTCCAGATAGCTTTTCAGCATTTGGGCATACTCTGCCAATAAATCCACATTCTCCTGCCCTTCGCCGCTGATAATCATAGACTCCTTGGCAAACAGTTCATTTTCCAGTTTTTCCATTCTGGCAGTCAGCATGGCCACTGCATAGTAGGCAATTTCTCTGTCCCTGTCATGCATGGCCATCTGCAGGATGCTCTCATTATCCACCACAGCCTGCTTGATGGCATCGGTAAAATAATGGCGTTTCTTCTGCACGTCATCTACCAAAAAAGCATCATTCAAGGGGATAATATCCTCATCCAGCTGGGTTCCCCGGAAAAAGGCTTCTGCCTCCTTTTCAATCTCCGGCTGATGTCCATCGGCCAAATCCAGCAAATAACAGATAAGCCGATAACCCAGCATCAGCAGTATACCGAAAAACGGTACAGCAAAGACGATAAGCGTCTCTGTCACCACATGCAGCCGGGGCTTACGCCGTATATTCCCGAGAAAATACACCAGCGTCAGTACGGCATGCAGCAGGAAAAGTGCATAAAAATCCATCAGTCCACCGCCTCACATACAACCGTGGCTACGCCGGCGCCATGTAAGCGCTCCTGTACCATGGCCGTAACCGTCTCACCAGCATCCGGCAGCAGGATATAAACGCCGTTATTGCCCAGCCCCACAAAATCCTCGTTACGGATAACATGGCTAAGCCGGGCATCAAGGCCAGCATAGTCAAGACTTGACATGTCAACCTTAAGCACAGCCACCGGAAAATCTCCCTGCAGGCTGCGCCGGTTTTCCAAGTCCTTGATGATTTTCTGAAATTCTTCTATCTGCAAAATACGTGTACCGGACACAAACCGCTTTTCCTGCACAGTCTGCTCATAGCGGTAAGCTCTGGCCATAGAAGCAGAAATCAACCGTGTGGTAATGGACAAAAGATTCTGCTGATAAAGGCTCCACTGTTCAAAGCCTAAACCGTAAATCGTGATTACGGCAATAACATTATCCTGATGAACAATCGGTGCTGCTAAATCCGGCGTGTCTTTAACCAATTCCCGATTGACAAAAACCGTATGCTCCTGCAACAAGCTCTGCAAATAAGGATAATCAGCTACACGCAAAGAACGTGGCTGCCGGGCGGCTAGTTTGCCCATGCGGACTTTCTGCCGCAGATAATAGCCATCTGCACCGACCACATATATAGCTATATTGTCCACTGACAGTATCTGCGCCGTTACTTCTGCCGCCCGGTTGAAGATATTTTCCGGCTCGATGCTGTCCAGCCGTTTGATAATGCGGTAAAGACGGCCGATACTGTCATCGGAGTTGACAATCTGCCGGTAAAGCTTGTCCTTAACCGCTAAATTTTCCTCATACAGGCCGCGCAAAAAATTTTGCCGTTCAGCAGTCTGGCGCTTATGCCATGCCATGGACTCCTGTTCAAAGCGCCGGGCATCAGCAAAATAGCCAGTCAGCGCCGCCGTAAACAGGTAAGCCGTGACATGCAGAATATTTTCCGGTACATAGGTAAGGGAAATAACCTCTCCGCCGCGCGCCAGAGAAGCTGCAATAAAGATAACTATAGATATCGCCATGGCGATAAAGGCCTGCCGCTTGCCATAGAGCAGGCCCATCGTTCCAATATAGACAAAATTGACATCCAGCTGTGTCTGGGGATTTATCGTTGTACCATGCTGCCAGCAGGTAATACCAGCCATCAGCACAGCTCCGATGATATTTTCCAGATATGGGATGCAGGCCTTATACCTTGTCCGCCAACGGATATTGCGGAAGCGTTTCTGCGCTTCTAGCCGGTCAGCCTCCACCTTTGCCTGAATGTAATTCCATGTCTCGGCCAAGGCTTCCTTTCTGCCGTATTTCAGCTGCCAGCCCAGTTCATGCTGCGCCGCTTTGCTTTCCAGTACAGGCTGCACATAGGGAAAAGACTTAAAATTATGCGCCCCGTCGTAGATGCCCGGCAAATCTGTCACTTCTTTTATCCATGACGCAAAGGCACCTGCTGTCAGGCCCACGCCAGTACCCAGATTAAGTTCCTCGCCCTGACAGCCGCGAGCCACCGCCCGATAAATGCCGTACACAGCATCAGCTGAATACAAAAAATCCCGAGGCGTAGTTTCATCGTCCATGCGGGGTAAAATTTCTTTTTTGATACTTGCATACAAGGTACGAGCCACCAGTCCGTCCTTAGGGCTGCTGTCCGGACCGTAAACTTCCGGCAGGCGCAGAATGGTCACAGGCACAACAGCCCATTCCGACCATGCCTTAACCGCCTTTTCGGCTACCAGCGCCATACCATCGGCAGCACGCTCTGCCGCCTCGCCTTTCACGGCAGCGGCAGTGGAGATGAAATAGACAGACTCCACCTCATATTCATAGGCCAGCGCCAAAATATCGGCCAGCCGCTGCAAAGCGTCAATGCGTTCTGCAGCCAGCCGTTCTGCCGGCCATACATAAATAAGCAAAGGAATATTATGGATGCGCAAAGTCTCTCTGGTCTGCTCCAATGAGCCCGTTGCACTAAAAAACTCCCAATTTTCCTTAACAAACAAACGCGCCAGCTGATTATGCCAAAAAGGTCTTGCCCCTGTCAGCATAACCTTGCGCTTTAGCTGATTTCCCTGCTTTTCAGCCATAAATATACTCCCCTTTACCTACGCTGTCCCACGGCATAGGTCTATCACTACATGTTCCAGAACTTCCTCTCCTGCCTGTCCTGTTTTTAAAAGATAATCTGCATCTATCAGTTCCAGCATATTGCGTTTCAGCACAGCTGACGGAAACTGCATCGCTGCCCGTCCCAGCTTCTCCGCAATAAAGGGATTAAGCTCCAGGGGCTTAGCCAAAGCCTTGCCCCGTATTCCCTGCTCCTGCAGGACACGCGCCTGCCACAGCTGCCGCACATGACGTGTGAGCAAGGCCAGTATCATGGTAAAATATGTACCATCATTAAGTTGCCGCCGCAAAAGCTGTAAAGCCTTTTTGGTTTTTCTCTCGCTGATAGCGTCCAGCAAGGCAAAGGCCGATACCTCAGGCAGCCCGGCAAAAACCTTGGTAAGCATTTCCTGCGTTATCCGCCTGTCACTGGTGAACAGGTTGAGCTTATCAAACTCCTTGTCCAGAAATTCCAAGGATATAGTCTTCATTGTGCTGACGACGCCGCTAAAATACGCCATCGCCTCCCTGTCCATATCTTTATTCAGTGATTGCAGCTTGCCCTGCAGCCAGTCATTTATATTCCATGCCCTGATGGCCTCGGCCTCCAGCACTGCCCCGTATTTTTCGATGACCTTGTAAATCTTGCGCCGTTTATCAGCCTTGTCACTCTGCAAAAAGATAACATAGCTGTACTCCGGCATATCCGCTAAGGTTGTAAACAACCGCTCCAGTTTTTTGTCCTTGGCAGATTTCTTATTCTCACCTTCATCTTTTTTCTCCTTAAACAGGCTGGTATCCTGCAAGATCAGCACATTTTTACTAGAAAAAAAAGGTGCTGTTTCGATAAGCCCCGTCAGGTCATCCGTATCAATAGCTCCCGTCAGCTTCTGCACCGCATCAGCCTGTTCCTGCGGGCTGGTAAACAGCCGCCCCAAAATACTTTCACGGGCTTTATCTATATAATAATGTTCTTCGCCAGCCAGTAAATAGACATGCTTTAGTCCGTCTTTTTGCAGACTGGCCATAAACTCGCCAAATTTCACTTTCCATACCTCTGATTGTAAAGATTATTTATTATTATAACATAACGCCTTTACCAAACGTAAAACAAAAAAATTTACAGCATACAAAAAACCTCCCTGCCGGGGATAACTTACCTAAACGAAAGAAAGTCATTCCCGGCAGGGAGAGCGTCTTTGTATATCTTATAACTGATAATCCGTTTGCTTTCACACTTTACTCAAAATAAATTCTGCCTGCCCCTGCAGCTGATAAGTGCCCAGTCCTGCCGGAACAAACACTGTCCTGCCCTTATCAATGGTAAGGCTTTCCTCATTGCCTGTCAGCTTCAAGGCTCCATCCAGCACGGTCAGACAATGGAAGGAATCCTCTCCGGCGTGCATGGCACTATTTCCATGCAAAGCTCCATGATATACCTTAAAATACTTACACTGTGCCAAAAGCTTTATATCCATAGCGGGGAACAGGTCTATATCAACCATTTTTTCTGCCGCAGCTTCGGGCACTTCCAGCCTGGTCACAGCCAAAGCCCGGTCAATATGCAGCTGCCGCGGCTTGCCATCCTTGCCCACGCGGCCATAGTCATAGACACGATAGGTCAGATTGGAGCTTTGCTGTACCTCATAAATCAAAATGCCGCTGCCAATGGCATGCAAGGTGCCTGCCTTGATGAAGAACACATCGCCTTTTTTCACCGGCACCTTGTTGCAGACTTCAAGCAGCGTGTTATCCTCAATACGCCGCTGAAATTCTTCTTTGCTGATTTCCTGCTGAAAGCCATAGATAAGGCTGGCACCGAGTTCAGCATCCACCACATACCACATTTCCGTCTTGCCCTGCTCGCCTTCCTCTCGCAGAGCATATTCATCATCGGGATGCACCTGCACGGACAGCTCACCTTTGGCATCAATAAATTTAATCAGCAGAGGAAAATAATCCATAGACTGTGCTTTCGTGCCGAGCATAGCCTTGCCTGCGCCGGACAAAACATCAGCCAGCGTACGGCCTTTGGCTTCGCCGCTGTCCACTATGCTGAGCCCGGCTTCATGGCAGGAAAGCTCCCAGCTTTCCGCCACTATATCCAAATCAGAAGCCTTACCATACTCATTTTTCAAACGGCTGCCGCCCCAGAGATAATCCTTCAGCGGTGCCTTTAACAGCATGGGTTTTAACATTAAAAACATCACTCCATTTTCCCAAATACTTTCAACGAATGCTGACCGAACGGAAATTGCTGCGGTCACCACGATGGTGGGCAATCGAATATTCAAAGGGACGTCCATCGTCCAAAAAAGCAACTTGCGTCACTTCCAGCAGGGGAATCTGCCCTTCTATCTGGAGCTGTTCGCGTTCCAAAGGCGTAGGCATCACAGCCCGAACCGTACGATGCGCCGACTGGATTTTATATCCCAGTTCACCTTCAATGTAGCCGTATATCGAATTCTCCAGCGTCTGTCGCTTGAGCCCCGTTATGAGCTGAATCGGCATCTGCGTATATTCAATTACGACAGGCTGCTCATCCAGAATTCTTACCCGGACAATATCATAGACAAAATCATCTGTCGTCAGCTGCAACTTGGCTGCCACCTCAGTGGCAGGATGAATAATCTCAAATTTTAAGATTTTGGAAGCGACCTTTCGCCCCTTGAAAGTTGCCGCAAAACCGGAAAACTGATTCGCCATGCTCAGTTCCTTCACGTCCTCATCCTTGAGGGATTTGACGAAGGTTCCCGAACCACGGCGCTTGACAACCAGCCCCTGTTTGACCAGTTCATCCACAGCCCTCTTGATGGTAATGCGGCTTACGCCATACTGCTGGCACATTTCCTTTTCCAGAGCCAGCTGTTCACCGGGTGTATATCTGCCCTGCTGGATATCCTTTCTAAGTTTTCTGGCGATTGCCTCATACTTTAACACGACGGCCGTCCTCCTTGCTCATATATAGGTATATTATATAGCGAATTGCCTAAAAGTACAAACTCTGTCCCATTCGCCTGCCTGAAGGAAACGGCCTGTCTGAACGAGCTTGCCCCATTCAGAAATTTCTCAAAAGCTGTGCGGTGTGCACCATTATCGTATGGATACCAAAGGCTGACTTCTGGCTTCATTTCTCCATAATCATCTTACCGAAACAGCCTTGAAGTTCATCTTATCGCCCCGATGGCGGGACAGGGAATACTCAAAAGGACGGCCATCAGACAAAAACGCTGCCTGCTGTACCTCCAGCAGAGGCATGTCTTCCTTTATGCCTAATAATTCCTGCTCCTTTTTCGTAGGCATTACCGCCCGCACAGTACGATGCGCCGACTGGATATGCAAGCCCAAAGTTCCCTCGATATACCGATATAAAGAGTCCTTTAGATGGCTTTCTTTCAACCCTGTGATGAGGTCAATCGGCATCTGCGTATATTCCATAACCACCGGTTCGCCATCTGCACAGCGCAATCGCTGGATATCATAAACAAAATCGTCTTCGGATATCCCCAGCTGCTCTGCGGCCTCCTGCTCAGGATGTATAATCGCAAAATGCAGGACTTCCGTATGAACCTTGTGTCCCTGATAATATTCCGAAAAGCCGCCAAATTGTGCAGAACGGCTCAGCTTATGCACAGCACGGTCATCCAGTGCCTTGACAAAAGTGCCTGCTCCCCGACGCTTTACGACCAGGCCATCGTTCACCAGCTCATCCACCGCCCGTTTAATGGTAATCCGGCTGACGGCAAACTCAGCACACAAATCCTTTTCCAAAGGCAGTTGGCTGCCGGGAAGATATTCGCCATGCCGAATGGCCTGACGGATTCTGTCCGCCACTTGTTGGTATTTAGCGCGGCTGCTCATTTCACCGTACCTGCCTGCATTTTCGCATAAAAACCATTGTCAGCAGCCAGTTTCTTAAACCAATAAGCCGATTTCTTCAAGGTTTTCTGCTGAGTGGCCAAATCCAGCGCAATCAGGCCATAACGGTTTTTATAGGCATTGGACCATGACCAGCAGTCAATAGGCGTCCAAAGATGATAGCCAAAACAGTTGGAACCTTCTGCAATGCCCTGATGCAGCCATTGCAAATGCTCTCTTATAAAGTCAATCCGGTAATCATCGGCAATGCTGCCATCTGCCTGCCGGAATTTTTCTTCCCCCTCTACGCCCATGCCGTTTTCGGATACATACCAGGGAATATTGTCGTAGTTGTCCCGGATATTGATGGCGATATCATAGATTGCCTGCGGATAAATCTCCCAGCCGCGATAGGGATTCATCCGCCGTCCCGGCATTTCATAAGGCGCAAAATACTTCTCCGGCAGCCAGCCCTCAGCATCATTAAAGTCTGTCTGCGCCTGCGCACGGAAAGGCTGATAATAATTAACGCCCAAAAAATCGACGGTATTTTCCTGTATGAGTTTCAGTTCCTCCGGCGTGCTTTCCCAGAGCACCCCGTCCCTGTGCAAAATTTCCACCAGCCGCTGCGGAAACCTGCCTTTTACAGCAGGGTCAAGAAAGGCTTTGTTCTTAAAGGTTTCCGCAAAATCAGCAGCCGCTGCATCTTCCGCAGAGTCTGAACGCGGATAAGCCGGTGTCAGATTGATGACTATGCCGATACGCCCCCCCTGACGTTTGCACGCAGACTGGCGGAAGCGTTCAATAGCCATAGCCGAAGCAAGATTGAGATTATAAATGCACTGCACAGCTTTTTTTCCATCCACCAGCAGAGGATAGTGGAACTTATACAAATACTCGCCTTCTGCCACAACCATGGGTTCATTGAAGGTCGTCCATTCCTTCACCCTGTCCCCAAAAAGCGCAAAGCATTTTTCCGCAAAATCGGCAAAGAGTTCTACAACCTTCTTATTCGTCCAGCCGCCATATTTCTCATAAAGCTCATAAGGCAGGTCGAAATGATGGAGATTCATAACAGGACGTATGCCCTGCCGTAAAAATTCATCAATGACTTCATTATAGAAGCGCACACCATCATCATCCGTTTCCCCGGTTTCCAAATCGCGGATTAAACGCGACCACTGAATGGAGGTGCGTACAGAATTTAAGCCGGCTTCTTTCATCAGCGCGATATCCTGACGGAAATCATTGTAAAAATTCGATGCCGTATTCGGGCCAACCCGGTCAAAAAATGCACTCTGATCCTGATCATACCAATAATCAAAGATGTTGCGGTGTGCTTTATGAAAACGGCCTTCGGACTGCGGCCCGGAAGTTGCTGCCCCCCACCAGAAGCCTGACGGGAATTGATAATTTTTTTCCATACAGATTATCCCTTCTTCACATCTTCATATAAGTCAATCATCAACTTTGCCATATCCCGTACCGCCAGCGAAGTCATAAAATGATCCTGTGCATGTATCAGCAAAATGCTTTTCTCCACGGGCTGCCCGTCACATTCAGCACTCATCATCGCCGTCTGAATATCATGCGCCTTACCGATTTCCTGTCCGGCAGCCTCAATCGCCTGCCGGGCTTTTTCTATGTCATGATCCTTGGCCAAAGCCTGCACAGCCTCAATTACCGTTGACCTGCCCGTCCCCGAATGCAAAATCAGCTGCATGGACTGTTCCAGTGTTTTTTCATCCATTCCCTATTCTTCCTCCGTATCCTTAATCTTGTTTCCTGCTATGACGAATGGCGCATAAATGCAAATGTCCATCACCAGCCAGACAAGCTGCAATATGCCGCCCGCCAGCGAGCCTGTCCCGATGGTACCGCCAAAGAACAGCGGCATCGTCCAGGGAACAACGTATTTGAAAATCGGCACCAGCCCTGCTGACACAGCCAGCCACCCAACAATGGTATTCGCCAGCGGTGCCAAAATATACGGCACCAGCAACAGAGGATTCAATACAATAGGCAGACCAAAGGCAATGGGCTCCTGAATATTAAACAGCATTGCCGGGAACCCCACCTTGGCTACTGCACGCCAGCTTTCCCGCTTGGAAAAGAGGAAAATGGCAATGAGCAGCCCCAGCACATGCATAAGCCCTGCTTCAAAAAATCCATTGGAGAAAATATAAGCCGCGTCCCCCGACTGATTGGCCAGCTGTGCCGGCATATAAACCATGTTCTGAATGGCAGCCGTTACATTATGACCATGAATGCCAAACCACCAGAAGAACCAGACAATTCCCTGATAGAGAATAGAAAAGCCGATACCTTGGGAAAAGCCCATCAGCGGAGCCTGAATCAAGGCATAAATCAAATCATTAAGCGCCTTGCTGCCCATAAATTCCATCTGGGACAGGAAGGTAGCAAATAAGGTGAACACAAACAGTGTGATAAATACCGGCATCAGCACGGCAAAGGAATTCGCCACAGCTGGCGGCACCGTTTCCGGCATCTTAATGGTAAGCCTATGATTCTTCGACAGATTGATGAACATCTTAGAAGAAATCGTTGCTACAATAATGGCTGTGAGCACAGCCTTATTGCCAAAGTAGGACAAATCAAAAGCCCCTACATCCCCCACACTCTGCGGCGTGACGATGATAAAGGCACCTAAGGCCGTCAGCGCATTGGCAAAGGGGTCACCGCCCCAGATTGTTCCCAGCCGATAGGAAAAAGCAGCCACGAGCAGAAAGGAAAATACACCAAAACCAACCGTTACGACATTGTTGCATAACCCCTGAATAACCTGTATATTCCGTACAAACTGTGAATTTTTATAAGCTTCACCAGTTGTATCCAAACCAGTAATAGAAGCTCCCAGGTTAAGGCCGTTGGCCCCCATTACCGTTCCCCAAGGGTCTAAAAGCACCCATTGGATAATCCCAAAGAAGGAACCGACAATAATAAACGGCAGCAGCATCGAAAACGCATCACGCATAGCCAGCAGGTATTTATTGCCGGAAATTCGGGCTGCCAGCGGCATCATCACCCGCTCAAAACCAGAAATCACTCCGCTCATGTTTGGCTTACTCCTTTCCCAGCAGCTGCAAAGCCTTGCTTAATACCTTATCACCACGAATCATGCCATAATCCTGCATATTGATTACCTCTACCGGGCAGCGGCCTGCAAGAATTTTCTCTACATCGCCCTTCATGTGACGAATCTGGGGGCCTAAAAGCACAACATCTGCTTCAGCAGCCCTCTGATCCAGCACCTCTACACTGAACGCTTCAATATGCGTGTCAGCTAGTGCCTTAGCAGCAGCAGCCTCCTGCATTTTCTTCACCAGAATGGATGTAGACATACCTGCGTTGCAAACCAAAAAGATGTTCATGTTGCTTCCTCCTAAACCTAATTAAACAGAATTAACATAGGAATTTTTTCTTGTTTTATCTTCCTACGCCCCTATTATATTATTAGTCAGTCTTTTTGTCAACAAAAGATATATCATTTTATTTTTAATATAGAACTTTAACAAAGATAATAATTATATCTTTATTTGACATAAGCACCTTCTATAACTATAATAATCTACGAATCTCCTGACCTGACAAGCTATTTGCTCACATCTTGAAAGAAGGTATCTCTTTATGATGAATGTCACGAAAATCCCTGCTGGTTCCCCCAAAATCCAATATTTCGGACGTTGGGAAAAATCTGCTAATCTTTGCCGTTGTGCGCAGGGTGCGACCTATATTAAGGCCAATTTCACGGGTACCAGTCTCACAGCCGACTTAACAGACCTCGGCAACTGGTGGCGGGTCAGTATTGACGAAGGTGCCTTCCGAAAGTTCCAGCCTCAGGGTGAACACACCGTGCTGGCAGCCAATCTCCCTCATGGCAGGCACAATGTACTTTTGGTGCGTTCCACCGAAGGATATATGGGCATCAGCGAATTTCGCGGATTTTTCCTTGACCAGCAGGAAATACTCCTTCCGCCACCCCCACAAAAAACACGCCGGCTGGAATTTATTGGCGATTCCATTACTGCAGGTGCAAAAAATGACGGCCCACCGGATGGCCCATATAATGACATTGAAGACAACGATATGGCCTTTGGCCCACAACTGGCACGCATGCTTGATGCCGACTACAGCGTACTGGGCAAATCCGGGGAAGGCGTTATCCACAACTGGGCCGAAAGCTGGCCCGGTCAGGAAGTCCATACGGCTGACCGTTACCCTTGGACTTTTTACAGCGACAAAATCTCCCCCGACAATCCTCTCTGGAATCCGCAGAACTTCCCCGTTGACGGTATTATTATTGCCATAGGCACGAATGACTTCACCGATAGCTGCCACCAGCCTACGGGCGAGGAATTTTCCCATGGCTATAAAAAACTTATTCAAACTGTACGCCAGCTAAATCCCCATACGCCCATCATCTGTATTGAACCGGTTCCCTGCTGGCTGCCGCCTCAAATTCGTCTTTGGATAAAGACCACAGTAACCGAATTAAACGACCTTGGTGACAAAAAGCTATATTTCATCCCCTTAAACGAAAAACGCCCCCTGCTGGAAACAAGCGATTATGCCGGCGATAACACTCATCCCCTAAAAACAGGCGCAAAAAAAATGGCCCTTTATCTAAAAGACAAAGTAACCAATATCTTAGGCTGGTAACAAAACAAGGCTCCCCTAAGCCCAAAAACTTAGGAGAGCCTTATACTTATTATCGTTTATGCCGTTATTACACCAAACCATGCGCCAGCATAACATTGGCTACCTTGACAAAGGCAGTGATGTTGGCACCGGCTACGAGGTCATCCGGGTCAGCATACTTTTCAGCATTGGCCTTGGCATTTTTATAAATGTTGGCCATGATATCCTGCAGCTTGCCGTCAACTTCT
>FLNX01001194.1_pt1 | contig 15013 bp, 11 predicted proteins | sample 1140341 | NCBI WGS metagenome assembly FLNX01 (sample SAMEA3878208, study PRJEB12797) | bioreactor metagenome | biome: Moose rumen | place: Sweden | collected 2011-10
GGACCTCCCCGGGTAAGAACATCTTCTATATCCTCATTACAGCCATCTTTACACTTGAGCCTTCCGTCTAAGTATCGGGCTTCGGGTTACCTTGCACCCTTACCCGGCTCACATGCCTTGTAGATGATTTCTGTTCGTCTGTTCGAGGATTTGCTATCGCTTCTTTCAGCTATTGCATTACTGCAACCACCTTGCGAGTCGCTAACACTTGCCCTTAGCGGCTGTGTTCGGGACTTTCACCCTAAAGAAAATGCCCATGCCGGGCACACAAGGAAGCGGCGGCTGATGTACAGCCGCCGCAGAAGTCATGGCAGGGATGTGCCGGGGACAGTCCCCGGATGGCAGATCAGATCTTCTCCAGACTGCTGTCCAGTTCATCCACCGCCTGGACTGCCCGTCCGATGTAACTGTCGGGGGTCAGTTCGGCCAGGGCCTTTTTAGCCTCTTCGGGGATCTCCAGACCCTCCACAAAATCCCTCATGATCTTGGCATCCACCCGCCGTCCCCGGGTCAGGGCCTTGAGCTTCTCATAGGGCTTCTCCACCCCGTAGCGGCGCATGACCGTCTGGATGGGCTCAGCCAGAACCTCCCAGTTGCTGTCCAGATCCCTCTTCAGGCTCTCCTCGTTGGCTTCCAGCTTGGAGATCCCCTTGAGCACCGACTGGTAGGCGATCAGGCTGTAGCCGAAGGCCACACCGATGTTTCGGAGCACGGTGCTGTCGGTGAGATCCCGCTGCCAGCGGGAGACGGGGAGCTTGGCGGCCAGATGGGCAAACACGGCGTTGGCCAGGCCCAGGTTGCCCTCGGAGTTCTCAAAGTCGATGGGGTTCACCTTGTGGGGCATGGTGGAGGATCCCACCTCGCCGGCCACAGTCTTCTGGCGGAAGTGGCCGATGCTGATGTAGCCCCAGATGTCCCGGTCAAAGTCCAGGAGCACGGTGTTGAACCGGCTGACGGCGTTGAACAGCTCGGCGATGCAGTCATGGGGCTCAATCTGGGTGGTGTAGGGGTTCCACACCAGTCCCAGGGAGGTGACAAACTCCTGGGAGAGTGTCTTCCAGTCCACTTCCGGATAAGCCACCATGTGGGCGTTGTGGTTGCCCACGGCGCCGTTGATCTTACCCAGGATCCGGACTTCCTCCACCTGCCGCAGCTGCCGCTGGAGGCGGTAGCAGACATTGGCCATCTCCTTGCCCAGGGTGGTGGGGGTGGCGGGCTGGCCGTGGGTCCTGGAGAGCATGGGCACATCCCGGTAGCGGTATGCCAGATCCCTGACGGCACTGACGATCTGGCGCATCTGGGGCAGCAGCTCCTGATCCCGTCCGTCCAGAAGCATGAGCCCATGGGAGTTGTTGTTGATATCCTCGGAGGTGCAGGCGAAGTGCACAAACTCGCTGATCCGGGACAGTTCCGGGGAGGCGGCGATCTTCTCCTTGATGAAGTACTCCACTGCCTTCACGTCGTGGTTGGTGACTTTCTCAATGTCCTTGATCCTCTGGGCGTCCTCCAGGGAGAAGTCCCGGATCAGGCCCTCCAGCAGGGACTCGGAGTCCGGGGAGAGGGCGGGAACCTCGGGGATCCCGGGGCAGGAGGCCAGTTTTCTGAGCCAGGTGACCTCCACCTGGACCCGGCGCTTCAGGAGGCCGTATTCCGAGAAGATTTCCCGGAGACCGCCGCATTTGCCGGCGTAGCGGCCATCGATGGGGGAAATCGCCGTAAGGGAGGATAGTTCCATGGGTTTGACTCCTGTTTTTCTGTTGTGGGTGCCCGGAGCCCGCTGCGGGGGCTCCGGGGGCGGCAGGGGATCCGCAGGATCTGCCCTGCCGGGGGATGTAAGGGGCGATCAGGGCTCTGGCAAGGGGAGGCTCACGGCGGCCATGAGCGGTCAGGCTCTGCCGCACCGGGCGGTCCGCGGTCCTTTAGGAAGGGATCAGAGCACCTCCAGCATGCGCCGGGCGCAGACGGCCATTTTGGATCGGCCGAAGAGCATGTTCATCTGGGTGCCGCCCATCTGGCGCCACAGCACGCAGGAGCGCAGGGCGGAGAGCAGCAGGGCCCGGATCCGGGACAGGTTCTCCGGGATCTTCAGCACCTGCTCATCGCCGTAGATGATGACCTTGAAGTTCCGGCCGGTGAAGATCTCCCGGGCATACCAGTCGGCAAGGCGGGTGCTGACATAGGCGGTCTTGGCCGTCTGGGCGGACAGGGATTCCTTGATCCCCTGGATCTCGTTTCCCAGGGAGGTGCGGGCAGCCTGATCCTCCAGGTACATGCCCGTGAGCTTCAGGATGCTGGCCAGGTAGTAGCTCATCTCCCGGTGGGTGGCAGGATCCAGGTGGGGCTCATTGCTGAAGTACTGGAGGCCGTGGCGCAGGATCTCCATGGGGTAGATGCTGGTGGAGAGAACGCTTTCGGTCCGGAGCACCCCCTTCAGCAGACCGCCCACTGTATGGCTGTCAGCCTCCCGGCCGTGGCTGATGAGGGTGATCTGGTAGAGGGCCTCGGCGGCCGCGGCCAGCGCATATGTCAGTTTGCTAATGTCCATGTCAAACAAGCCTTGTCCTTGCAGTGATGATCCCGCCTCCCAGGCACACCCGGCCGCTGTAGAGGACGGCGTACTGCCCCGGGGTCACGGCGGACACGGGGCGGGAGAATACGATGCTGACGGTTTCCGGATCCAGGGGGGTGACGGTGCAGGGGATATCCTGCTGGCGGTACCGGATCTTCACGGTGCAGGCGAACTCCTCCTCCGGAGGATGCCGGCTCACCCAGGCCATCTTCCCGGCAGTGAGGCCGGTGGACATGAGCAGGGGGTGATCCTTTCCCTGGACAGCAATGAGCACATTCCGCTCCAGATCCTTCTCCGCGGCAAACCAGGGCTCCCCGCTGCCGTCCCGGGTGCCGCCGATCCCCAGTCCCTTCCGCTGTCCCAGGGTGTGGAACATGAGGCCGTCGTGGCGGCCGATGATCCGGCCCTCGGGGGTTTCGATGTTCCCCGGGGTGGCAGGGAGGAAACGGCTGAGGAACTCCCGGAAGCGGCGCTCTCCGATGAAGCAGATCCCGGTGCTGTCCTTTTTGGCGGCGGTGGCCAGGCCCAGCCGGGCGGCCAGGGGCCTTACTTCCGTCTTCTTGATCATGTCCCCCACGGGAAACAGTGTCCGGGCGATGCGCTCATGGCTGACGGCGTGGAGGAAATAACTCTGATCTTTGGCTACGTCCAGGCCCCGGAGCAGACGGTACCTGCCGGTGGCGGGATCCTGATCCCGGGAGGCAAAATGCCCGGTGGCGATGCAGTCGGCCCCCAGCACGTCCAGGGCGTAGTCCATGAAGTGTTTGAACTTGATCTGGCTGTTGCACAGCACGTCGGGGTTGGGGGTCCGGCCTGAGCGGTACTCCTCCAGGAAGAACTCGAACACGCTGTCCCAGTATTCCGTGGCGAAGTTCACGGTCTTCAGCTCAATCCCCAGGCGGTCGCACACCGCCTGGGCGTCGGCCAGATCCGCAGCGGCGGTGCACAGGCCGCTGGTGTCGTCCTCCTCCCAGTTCTTCATGAAGAGGCCGGTGACATCCCATCCCTGCTCCTTCAGCAGGTAGGCCGCCACTGAGGAGTCCACCCCTCCGGACATGCCTACCACCACTTTTCCCTTCATTGCTCTGCACCTGCCGGGGCGGATCCCCCCGGGCCGGCCCTGCCGTCCCGGTCCTGCTGCCTTCCCTGATGCTGGGGACGGGGATGAGCACTGCCGCCCGCCCGGATCCGGGAACGCTACGGGCACTGATTTTAGCAGATTGCGCACTGTTTCGCATCAGGGGCCGGGGGGCGGCGGATCCCTGCCTAATGATCCCGCATGATGATATAATGCCCGGTGTTTTTCAGTGAGTTTGCATGGAGTTTTCATATGAGCAGCAAGGTTACGGTTCCCGCACAGGGAGAGAAGATCACCCTGGGCGCCGGCGGGGCCCTGAATGTTCCCGGCAACCCCATCATCCCCTTCATTGAGGGTGACGGCATCGGCAGCGACATCACCCCGGCCATGATCCGGGTGGTGGACGCGGCGGTGGCCAAGGCCTACGGCGGCAACCGGAAGATCAGCTGGATGGAGATCTACGCCGGAGAGAAGGCCACCCGGGTCTACGGCAGCGACGTCTGGCTCCCCCAGGAGACCCTGGATCTGCTCCAGGAGTATGTGGTCTCCATCAAAGGACCCCTGACCACCCCCATCGGCGGCGGGATCCGCTCCCTGAACGTGGCTCTGCGGCAGAACCTGGATCTGTACATCTGCCTGCGCCCGGTGCGCTATTTCCAGGGTGTGCCCAGCCCGGTGAAGCATCCTGAGCTGGTGGACATGGTGATCTTCCGGGAGAACAGCGAGGATATCTACGCGGGCATTGAGTGGAAGGCCGGAACCCCCGAGGCCGGGAAGCTGATCTCTTTCCTGAAGGAGCAGATGGGCGTCACCAAGATCCGTTTTGAGCAGGACTGCGGCGTGGGCGTCAAGCCTGTGTCCAAGGAGGGCTCCCAGAGGCTGGTGAAGGCTGCCATTGAGTATGCCATTGCCAACCGCCGGAAGTCCGTGACCCTGGTGCACAAGGGGAACATCATGAAGTTCACCGAAGGCGCCTTCAAGGAGTGGGGCTATGAGGTTGCCCGGGAGCAGTTTGGCGGCACTCCCCTGGACGGCGGCCCCTGGATGACGGTGAAGAACCCGGAGACCGGCGACAGCATCGTGATCAAGGACTGCATTGCCGACGCCTTCCTGCAGCAGATCCTGCTGCGTCCGGCGGAGTATGACGTCATCGCCACCCTGAACCTCAACGGCGACTACATGTCCGACGCCCTGGCAGCCCAGGTGGGCGGCATCGGCATCGCCCCGGGGGCCAACATCGGCAGCACCTGCGCCATGTTCGAGGCCACCCATGGCACCGCTCCCAAATACACCGGCATGGACAAGGTCAACCCCGGCTCCATCATCCTCTCCGCTGAGATGATGCTCCGCCACATGGGCTGGACCGAGGCTGCTGATCTCATCATCAGGGGCATGGAGCAGGCCATTGCCGCCAAGCGGGTCACCTATGACTTTGCCCGGCTGATGGAGAACGCCACGGAGATCCGCTGCTCCGAGTTCGCTTCAGAGATCATCGCCAGGATGTGATCTGATCCCCCTCTGAGGGGCTGATCCCCGGACGCGGGATCCCAGGCAGGGCCTTGTGGCCTTCCGGGATCCCGCGTCTTTTTTTCCCGGAATTTGATCCCGCCACATTCCGGATCCTTGCCACAGGGGGATTTGGGGTTAAACTTGACAGAATGCTCCGGATGTCCCGGAGCCTGCGGCATGGGGCCGCAGTTGCCATGGAGGCTGCAATTGCGCGGCATTGTAAATCCGGAAATACAGTATTTCATCCGCCCCATGGGCGCCCCTGAGATCCGGCGCTTCCTGGTGGACAAGAGCCTCCTGCTCAGGGAGCTCATCAGCCGTCTGGACACCCCGGAGGGCTTTCTGGCCGTGTCCCGGCCTTCCGGCTGGGGCAAGAGCCGGATCTGCGCCATGGTCACGGACTTCTTTTCCCGGGGCACCGACGGATCGGATTTCTTCTCCGGTATGGCGGTGGCCCGGACTCCCGGGGGAGCTCCGGATGGTGGTGGCGCCGCCCCTGCCAGTGCGAGCGGCGCCAGTCCCGGCATATCCTCTTCTTCTTCCGCCTCCTACCCAGCCTCCGGCGTTCCGGCAGACGGGGCAGGATCAGGGACAGGGATCGGAGCCGGGGCAGGGACAGTGACCGGGAACGGGGCAGGGGAGATCCCCGCCTGGGATCCGGGCCGTTCCACCCGTCCCGCCCCGGTGGGCGCCTTCACCCTTGAGCCGGTGATCCGCAGATCTGGCCCCCGGATCCGGCGGGTGATCCCGGAGGATCACACCCGGCACATGAACCGCCATGACGTGATATTTCTGGATATGCGCTGGATTGACGGGATCTGCCAGGAGTTTGTGCGCCAGGAGAATGTGATGCTGGGGGATCCCTGCTGGTTTGTCCAGTATCTGGTGGTGCGGGAGCTGGCAGAGCTGTATCCCGGGATCCTCCGGGACTGGGAGGTGACTCCGGGGGATCCCATGATCCCGGCCCTGGAGAAGGTGGGGATGGCTGAGCCCGGCAGGCGGTATGTGCTGGTGGTGGATGACTGGGATCTGCTCCTGTTCCAGGGGACGCCCGGGAGCCGTGAGCGCTGGCGGCGCTTCCTGACGGATCTGCTGGAGACGCCCCGGGGACGGCGGTTCTTTTCCCTGGTGCTGCTCACGGGCCGATCCCCGGTGCCCCGGAACTCTGACGGGATCTCCATGCTGCCCTCCTTCCGGGAAAGCACCATGCTGGATCCGGAGTTTCTGGGGGAGTTTTTCGGCTTCACCAGGCAGGAGACGGAGGAGCTGGCCTCCAGGATCGGATCCCCGGTGACCGGTGATCTGCTGTGCAGCTGGTATGAGGGCTACCAGAACGGGGGGCTGGCCATGATGAACCCCCGGCATGTGATGAGCTCCCTGATCACCGGATCCCCGGTGTTCCCCCTGCAGACGGGCAGCGGGGAAGATCGGGAATTCTTACGCCTGGTCTCCGGCATGGACTGGAACTACCAGCAGGAACTGATCCAGGTGCTGGAGGGGAGATCGGTGCGGTTCACCCGGGAGTTTTTCCGGGGTGATATCCAGGAGGTGGGGGCCCCGGAGAACATCTGGTGCGTGCTGCTGTGCCGGGGGTTCCTGGGATCCATCACAGCGGCCGACGGCGAGACCGTGGCCGCAGTGCCCAATTTTGTCATGTCCTATTCCATGTACTTCTTGATCCGGGAGCAGGAATGGGCCCGATCCATGCCCCAGCTGCTGGACTCGGGATCCCTCCTGGAGAGCCTGGAGGAGGGGCGGCTCACGGTGGCCTCGGTGATGCTGACGGACATTCTCCGGTCGGTGATGGAGTCCATGCCCCTGGTTCCCAACATCCTGGAGCTGTTTGTTTCCCTGATGCTGTCCCGGCTGAAATGGCGCATGGGCGGGGTGTACCAGCCGGAGGTGGAGTTCTCCCCGGAAAGCTGTGTGGTGGCCCTGGTGCCCCTGGATGAGGGCGGGGACCGTCCGGTGATCCTGGGGGAGTTCTCCCGGGACATCCCGGAGGCGGAGGTGCTTGCGGGCATGGATGCGAAACTCAGATCCCCGGGGGGCGGGATCCTGAGCCAGGAACGCTGGCAGGGCCGGCAGAGGATGAACCTTTTGGCCTGCCGCTGTGATCTGGGGGAGCGGGTGTGCCGCTGTCTGATGGGAAGCTTTTCCGCCGCCGGCGGCCGGATCGCCGGGAAGGAGGGCGGAGCAAGATCTCCGGGTGAGAGTGTCCCGGGATCCCGGACTGTCTCCGGAGCCGGAGGCTGAGCCCCGGATCCGGGCAGGAAGACAGCCGCTGAGTCCAGTTTCCGGGCAGGGGTTTACGGGCAGGGAGACGTCCGCTGAGCCTTGGTTTCCTGGCAGGGAGACGATGGCAGAGTTCTGGTTCCCGGGTAATGATCCGGCATCTGGATCCTGCTTGTGATCCTGAACTTGCCTGCTGATCTGGTTCAGGGTATTCCGGCCCGGGGCTGATCTGCCGTCCCGGTGCCGTCCTGCCAGAGTCAGCTCTGCTGTTCTTCCAGCGTCACTGCTGCCAACTGTTCTTCCCGCTGCCTTTCCTGATCTTCCTGCCGATCTTCCCTGCTGTCACCGCCGGCACTGCCGTGAGCGGATCCGCTCTTTCCCAGAGGGATCAGATCCACCGCATGGAGCCCCCTTTCGGTGCGCACCACCTGGTATTCCACCGCATCCCGGGGCTTCAATGTCCTGAAGCCTTCCGCTCTGATGGCCGAGTAATGGACAAAGACCTCCTCGGAGCCGTCATCCGGGGTGATGAACCCGAACCCCTTGACATTGTTGAACCATTTGGTTTTTCCGGTTGCCATAACAATCCTTCCTTGAATCTGTTCCCGGACGGATTCCCTTCCGTCCCGGCTTTCCCGCCTTCCTGGTCTGTCCGATCCTGGACTCCGGCGGGGAAGCATGTTGATTTTACCGCAAAATTTCGGCGTTTTCCGCAGAATGGTGCAAATCTGTCAGAAAATCTGGCGCCTTCCCTGATAAATCCGGTGAATGTGCAGAAAATTATGTGCTATGTCTAAAAATGTACATCTTATCGACAGAAATTAAGAAAAAGCACCGGCGGCACCGGGTCAATATCGGCTGATTCTGACGTATATGAAGAATTTTCCAATCCGGTAAGTGCCGCCCTGTGGAGACACCTCATGGGAACGCCTCCCATCCGCCGGAGATGGCGGGGGACTGGCATGCCGTCTCCGGGCGCAATTGGTGCCCTTTCGGGTTATAATGAAGACAGGATTGCAATTGTTTCCCGCTGAGATCAGGGGGAGCGCAGACGGCGGAGGCAGTTATGGCTATGGAAAAGGAACGGCAGACGGATGTTGCCGTGGCAACCAAGATCAAAAGTCCCAAGGTGCCCAGATTCAATGTGATCATGTACAACGACGATGTGACCACCTTTGACTTTGTCATCCAGGCCCTGATGGACATTTTTGACAAGGATCAGGCCACAGCCCAGGCCCTGGCCTATGCTGTGCACAGCCAGGGCAGTGCCGTGGTGGGCCAGTACAGCAAGGAGGTGGCCGAGACCAAGGTGGCGGAGGTCACCGAGCAGGCCAGAGCCCAGGGCTATCCGCTGGTGTGCACCGTGGAGGAGTAGGACATGAATGAGAGTGAGATGCTGCAGAAGGCGGTGAGCAGGGCTGAGGAGCTGGCGTCGACCAAGTTCTTCAGCAGCATCGTCTCCATAGATCACCTGCTTTACGCCCTCCTGGACACCGACACTGAGGTCATGGGCTTCTTTGAGAGCGAGGGGTATGATCTGGCCGCCATCATGGACGTGATCTATGACCACATTGTCAGCGAGTATCCCCGGATCCAGGAGTCCCGGAAGCCCCGGCCCTCGGCCTCCTTCAAGCGGGTGCTGGAGCGGGCGGTGTTTGTGGCCCAGTATTCCAACCGCACGGAGATCTACGGCCTGGACGCTTTGGACGCCATGTTCCCGGAGCGGGACAGCTTTGTGTCCCTGCTGCTGACCCAGAGCCTGGACATCTCCCGGGCCAATGTCAGGAAATACTGCGCCCGGCTCCACGGCCGGGACGCCGGTGCCCAGGGAGCCCAGGGCGCTGCTGGCAGCACCGGGGAGCAAGGATCCCGGACAGCCCGGACCCCCGCCCAGGGGGAGGACTCCGCAGTGCCCGAGGAGCTGGCCACCTGCCTTTCCTGTCTGAATGATCAGGTCATGAAGGGAAAGATCGAGCCCCTGGTGGGCCGGGATCAGGATCTGCAGCGGATCTACGAGGTCCTGGGCCGGCGCCGGAAGAACAACGTGCTCATCGCCGGTGAGCCCGGGGTGGGGAAGACGGCCCTGGCGGAGGGGGTGGCCTGGAACATTGTCCATCAGAAGGTGCCCCCCTTCCTCAAGGACTTCACGGTGTATTCCCTGGATGCGGTGGGAGTCATTTCCGGCACCCAGTTCCGGGGCGACTATGAGAAGCGCATGAAGGCGGTCTCCTCCTTCATCAAGGGCCGGGAACGGTGCATCCTGTTTATTGACGACGTGCAGCAGCTGTTCAGCACCAACTCCTCGGAATCCGCCACCGGGGCCTCCATGATCCAGGCGGATCTTCTCCGGGGCGATCTCCACTGCATTGCCACCACGTCCTTCAAGGACTACAACCGGATCTTCTCCAAGGATGCCGGCTTTGCCCGGCGCTTCCACAAGCTGGATCTCAATCCCCCCACGGCAGGGGAGACCTATGAGATCCTGTCCAAGTCCCGGGAGCAGTATGAGAAGTTCCACGGGGTGCGCTACTCCGACAGCGTGATCAAAAAGATTGTGCAGATGTCCGAGAAGTACATGTACAACCGCTTCCTGCCGGACAAGGCCTTTGACGTCATGGACGAGATCGGATCCTTCTTCCGGATCAGCCGCCAGCCTGACAGCCAGGAGATCCACGAGATCTCCGAGGACGAGGTGGCCCAGGCCTTCTCCCGGATCCTGAAGATGCCCGTGAGTGCCCGGGATGACGATTCGGCATTGTACCGGGATCTGCGGCCCAACCTGCTGAAGCGGATCTTCGGCCAGGATGAGGCGGTGTCAGCGGTGGTGGATGCCGTGATCATGAACCGCTCCGGCCTGGACAATGTGACCCGGCCTGTGGGCAGCTTCCTCTTTGCCGGCCCCACGGGCGTGGGCAAGACGGAGATTGTGATCCAGCTGGCCAACCTTCTGCGGATGAAGCTGATCCGCCTGGACATGTCCGAGTATTCCAGCGAGTTCACCGTGTCCAAACTTCTGGGATCCCCTCCGGGCTATGTGGGCTACAGTGAAGGCGGCTTTCTGACCAACCAGGTGAAGAATGAGCCCCGGAGCGTGGTGCTCTTTGACGAGCTGGAGAAGGCCCATCCCTCCATTTACAACGTGCTGCTGCAGATCATGGACAACGGCATGGTCACCGACGGCATCGGGATCACCGTGAACTTCCGCAACACCATCATCGTCATGACCACCAACTGCGGCGCCAGCGAGATCGAGCGGGGCTCCATCGGCTTTACCGCCGGCAGCTCCAGCTTTGACTCCGCCTCCGCCATCCGCCAGGCCTTCTCCCCGGAGTTCCGGAACCGCCTGGATGCGGTGGTGTGGTTCAACAACCTGTCGCCGGAAGTGGTGGAGATGGTCTTTGACAAGATGTGGTCTGAACTGGAACGCCAGCTCAGGGAGAAGAACGTGGAGGCCACGATCAGCCCTGCGGCCCGGAAGGAGCTGGTGCGCCGGGGTTATGACCGCAGCATGGGCGCCCGTCCCATGCGCCGGGCCATCAGGAACGCCGTGCACAAGGAGCTGGCCCGGGAGATCCTCTTCGGCAGCCTGCTGTACGGCGGCCAGGTCTCCATTGACTATGACGGCAAGGAGTTCGTCTTCAGCTATGTGTCCAATGCCGCGCCGACCGAGGAGATCCCTGAGGGAGCCCTTACGGTGGACAAGCCCGCCACCCCGGAGAAGCCTGCTGAGACGGTGAGCCAGGAATGCGCTGCCGGAGACGCCGGAAGCCCGGGGGAGAAGTCCTGAGCCGGCGGCATCTGTCACTGCAACCCATCCCCCGGAGAGCCGGGGGATCCCACTAACATCCCGTGCCCCGGGTGCCGTCCCGGGGCTTGATCCTTTCCCGCCGGCGGATCTTCCCGGATCCCGGCACCGTTCTGTCATCAAGGAGAAGTTCATGGCTTTGAGGAATGTCATTGTTATCGGCTCGGGCCCGGCGGGGTGCACTGCCGCCATTTACGCCGCCAGGGCAGGGCTTGAGCCCCTGCTGGTGGCCGGACTGCTCCAGGGCGGGCAGCTGACCCAGAGCTCCGGGGTGGAGAACTGGCCCGGGGCCCATCATTTCCCTTCGGGCTTTGAGCTCATGGAGTCCCTGCTGGAGCATGTGCGGAAGTTTGACGTGGAGATCCTCCAGGACAGCGTCAGCACCCTGACCCGGGAGGACGGGGTGTTCAGTCTCCATATGGCAGGCGGTGAGGTGCTCACAGCCCGCAGCGTCATTGCCGCCACGGGATCCTCCGCCAGATATCTGGGGATCCCCGGTGAGGATCGGTTCCGGGGATCCGGGATCTCCGCCTGCGCCACCTGTGACGGCTTCTTCTTCCGGAAGAAGCGGGTGGTGGTCATCGGCGGGGGCAACACCGCCGTCACCGATGCCCTTTACCTTGCCGGCCTGGGGGCAAAGACCAGCCTGGTGCACCGGCGCAATGAGTTCCGCTGCGAGAAGATCCTTACTGACAAGCTGATGTCCGCCGCCGATGAGGGCAGGATCAGCCTGCACCTTTCCAAGGTGCCCCTGGAGTTTGTCGGGGGTGAGAGCCTGGAGGGCGTCCGGATCCGGGACACGGTGACCGGTGAGGAGTCGGTGCTGGCGACGGACGGCGTGTTTGAGGCCGTGGGCCATGTGCCCAACACCGGCTATCTTGAGGGACTGCTGGAGCTGGATCGGGGGTACATCCCCCTGGCCGGGGATCCGGAGCATGCCACCGCCACGGCGGTGCCGGGGCTCTTCGCCGCTGGGGACGTGGCCAACGCCCGCTATCAGCAGGCGGTGGTGGCCGCCGGCAGCGGCTGCATGGCTGCCCTGGATGCGGAGCATTATCTCTCCATGCTATGAGCCGGGGCGCGGCGTACAGCGGATCTGAGGATCGGCGGCGCATGGTAGCGGCGGATCTGATGATTTACGATCAGCGGATCGGCAGGAGCAGCAGATCGGCGGATCGACCGCTCCGGAGGAGCGGCAGGTTGAAGACGGGAGCGGCCATGGGGCTTGTGGACTATTTCAAGGACAAGGACTACGTCCTCACTCCCTGTGAGGGGCTGGATCAGTTGATCCTTATGGAAATGTATTCCCAGGGGATCTTTCCCATGGCCTCGGAAAAGCGTCCCGGGTATCTGATCCTGGGTTGTCCCCGGCAGCGGGCGCTGTTTGATCTGAATGAGATCAAGATCTCCCGGAGCATGGTGAAGTTCCTGCGATCTTGCCCCGGCCGGTACCAGGTGCGGATCAACACCCGGAAGCAGGAGATTGTGGAAAACTGCCGGAACATTCCCCGGAAGGATGGTGACGGCTGGATCGGGGAGGATTTTCCCCGGCTGTATGCCAGCATGCCCAACTTCGTCTCTGCCGGGGTGTTCAACCAGGAGGACGAGTTGGTGGGGGGACTGTACGGCCTGTGCGTGGGCCGGATCTTCTGCGGGGAGTCCATGTTCAGCCGGGAGAGCAACACCTCCAAGCTGGCCTTTTATGCCTTTGTGCTTCACTGCCGCCGCCACGGGTTCCGCTACATCGACTCCCAGATCCTCAATGATCACACCGCCTCCCTGGGCTGCCGGGAATATCCCCGGAAGTTCTTCCGGAAACTGCTGGCTAAGTGGGGTCAGGCCTGGCCTGAGACCTCCTTCAAGGAGCCCGGGGTGATCTTCCCGGATCCCGCCGGAGGTGTGGAGGAGCAGATCCGGGAACTTGTCAGCATCGGGCGTCCCCGCCAGGAGGCCGGGAACTGAGATCCCGGAGACGGCTGTCTGGGAACTGAGATCCCGGAGGCAGTGGTCTGGGAACTAGATCCTGGAGACGGCTGTCTGGGGGCTGAGTCCGGGAGGCAGGATCTTTTCTTGGAAACGTCCGGCCCCGATCTTCCGGCTTGGCAATCGGGCAGTGCAGTTCAGGCACGGTGCCGGTTCACTGCTCCACGCTTTTTCCCTCCTCCACGCTTTTTCCCTCCTCTTCCGGACTCACATCTGCCGGAAGATATCATTGCTCATGATATTGGCGACCTTCTGGCCGTTGATGGTCACTGAGGTCACACAGTCCCCGAATCCCCGGCACCAGGAGATCACCTCCGGGCCGCTTTTGGTCTTCAGGGTGAGTTCCAAGCCGCCGTCGGGCAGATCCCTGAACTCCTGGGTGCTGCACCACATGCGCTCCTTGACGTAGGCCACGGCGCTGGAGGGCCTGAAGGTTATGACAAAGGTGCACAGTCTGCTGCTCCAGGGCAGACCGAAGTCCCCCAGATCGGCGTCGGGCTGGGGAAGCTGGCATTTCTGGCCGGTGTCTTCCAGGCGGCTGATCCGGTGGACCGCCAGGGAGCGGAGCTTTTCAATGGCTGACATGTCGCCGGTGAGGCTTGAGCCGATGACGTACAGAGTGCCGCTCTGGCAGACAAACCTCCGGGGGGCAAAGATGATCTCCTTTACCGCCGAACTGTTCTGGGAGCTGTAGGTGATCTTCAGAATGGTGCCGTTGCGGATGGCGTTCTCCAGTGTGGCGATGGTGGCGGCATGGGGCGTGTAGTCAAGGGTTCCCTTGCTGGAGAACCGGTAGTCCGGGGCCAGGATCTTCTGATAGTCCCTGGCAAACCCATCGTCTCCCAAGAGGGCCACGGTGGTGTCGATGATGAACCGATCCAGCCGATCCCTGATCTCATCGCTGATGTAGGGATCTGCCAGATCCCGGCAGACGCTCAGGAGCCTGAGCTCCTCCATCTCCAGTCCCGGAACCGGCAGGCCGTCATGGCTGTACTGGTACCATTTGCGGTTGCTGTCCAGTCCTGACTGCAGCTGGCTTCCCATCACATTCTCGATCTCATTCAGCAGCCGGGTGACCGTCTGCCGGGAGCAGTTCAGCTCCCTGGCCAGATCCGCCACGTACAGCTTGCTGTGGGTGAACATCAGTTTCCGGAACAGCCGCAGCAGTTTGTTGCCTGTGGTTGCGTCCTCGTCAATTTTTCTTGGCATGGTATCTCCTCTGTTGCCTGGCACTGATCTGGCAGATCGTGCCTCCATTGAGATTGTAGAGCATCCGGTCTCCGGAAAATGCTGCCGGAGCCGGATCATGGCACTGTTTTCCGGAGCTGTGTCTGATCCGGGAAAACTCCATGGATGATCTTAGGGGATAACTATCCGTCTCATGGATTGACGGCTGTTTATTATTCCGCCAATAGGGTGAGTTATCCTGGCTTCCGGCACCGGGCGCCTGGGTTATGAACTTCATCTCTTATGGCGGCGTCACCGGTGGCTGACTCCGGCATTCCCGGATAGGCTCCGGAATCCCGTGTTTTTGACTTAGAGGCCTAAAAAAAGTGGCAAGAACCCTTGCCAACACTGGCTTTCTACCTTATCTGACTTGTCAATTTAGTGGGTGCTAATTTTGTTAAGCCGGCATGGGCTCCTGAGTAGCAGATGTTGCCTGCTGGATGGCAGCAACCAAATCTCCCACCATAGTCATGTAGTTTGATCTAATTTTGAGCTTCCTGCATAACGTAGATGGTGCGTTGAGACCGTCAAGAGGTTCCAATCCAACTACATCGAGGATTTTATCTATATCTGGAAGATATTCCTTGGACTCGAGAAACCGTTTTAC
>FLNX01001195.1_pt1 | contig 15006 bp, 12 predicted proteins | sample 1140341 | NCBI WGS metagenome assembly FLNX01 (sample SAMEA3878208, study PRJEB12797) | bioreactor metagenome | biome: Moose rumen | place: Sweden | collected 2011-10
CTGGCTTGGATAGGCGGTTGTACTTCGGCAGTAGCTGTTGCACGATTCTGGTGGGAACACTTTGAGGATCTAAAAAAGTCCATCCCCGACTTTCCGGATGAGTGTATCTCGCATGACACGGTGAACCGCCTTTTGAGCCTGATACTCGTAGATGATCTGAAAGGTCTTATGAGCCATTTTTGCCAGTTGGTGCTTGATAATGCTTCATCTGGGGAGACGAGCATCAAAAGGGTCCTTTCTCTGGACGGGCAGACTCCACGAGCAACTGAGTACGAGGTTAGGGAAGGCCATTTGGGTGTTCCGGATGATGATCGCCGACTACTAAACCACCTGTACTATGTCACCCTCTATGATTCAACATCAGGTTTGGCTCTTGCCATGGATGAGGTTGAGAACAAGGAGAACGAGAACAAGGCCTGTTTGAGGGCCATTAAAATGTTCGACTTAACCGGTACGGTAGTTACTGCTGACGCGCTCAATACCCAGCGTTCGGTTGCGAAAGCAATCATCGCCCAAGGCGGTGACTATGTTCTTGCATTGAAGGACAACCACAAATTCATGAGAAAAGCGGTAAGTGATGCTTTCGCTGACGCCTCTCTCATTGAGAAGTGCGGAGATACCTACAGCACCGGGGTTGAACTTGGGCATGGCAGGATCGAGGAACGGACGGTAATTGCTCTTTCCGTGGACGATCTTCCGAACAAACGCCCTTTCAAGGATTGGTTGGTTGATTGCCACACCATCTTTTACACGGTGACTACAAGTACTTTCAAGAAGAATGGAGTTGAGCGGAAGCCTGAGCGCCGCTTTTTCGTCTCTTCCATTTCCGGTGACCACCCTAACATTGCTGAACTTGGCTATAGAGCCATCCGGGATCACTGGAAGATCGAGAACCAGGTCCACTGGTGTCTGGACATGGATTTTGGGCAGGACCATATGCAGACCAAGAACCGGAACTACCTCCGCAACTGCGAACTCCTGTCCAGGCTGGCTCTCAACGTAGCCAGACAACTTCAGCCGGCAATGTGGATTAAAAATCCAAAGGAAAAGCCTTCCATTGCCTCAGTTGTCGATAGCATCAAAATGAAACCGCATAAGCATCTACTCAAGGTAGCCAACCTGTTCGCATACGGCAAACTGTGACAGTCGGACACCGTGGAGATGGGAAAATATGCAGAACGTGGACCATGGGGCATTGAACAGACAAACTGGCTGGTGACTCCTGCAGTATCAACAAAACGTAGAGCTACACAATGATGAAGATTAACGGTCCGTAAGACTTAGGTCAGCCGCGCTATCGCTTGTCTAAAAAACGAGCAGTGCGAGTGGCCTGAAGGGGTTACGGTTCATGCGTAGGCCCTGGAGCAACTGTGATTGAAACCAAAAAGGTAGTCGTCAATAAACCCGTTGGCCAGGGACATGGTGGGAAAATTCCGCTCCCAGATCTCCTTGAACCGATCGATAGTCCGGTCACGGTAGGAGATCAGCAGTTTGAAGGGCAGCATCAGCCCGACATTCAGGATGAAGAACTCCCGCAGATCGGAGAAGAACTCCTGGTGTTCGCTGGAGAGGTTCAGATAAATGCTGATCCCCCTGCCGGCGGCATATTCCAGAAGGGGGCTGTAATCAAAACAGCACAGGGACCAGTAGAACAGATCCGGGCTGGGCTCCACAACATACAGCGACACCGGGGTCATTTTTTCATAAATGTAGCCCAGCTGAAAGCCCAGACCCAATCCGAACATGAACACCAGGGGCACTGACTCCAGATGCCTCACGTCAGAGGGGGCTGAGCATATGCTCCTCATATCCTCCAGGATCATCTGGTTCTGAAAATACTCATACTGGTAGAACTTGTTGTCAGCATTCAGCGTGTCATTAAACTCAGCCCTGATCATTCCCTTGGACATGTCATCCAGGGAGTCGGCCAGGGCCCGGGAGCGGGCAAAGGAATCCCCCCCGTAAACCAATGTCCCGCTGGCAGTGTCAAGGAGATCCGGCTCGCCGTTCTCCAGGCAAGTGAGAATGTATCTATCAGTTGGCCGGTAGTGCTCAAACCTCTCACAGATCTGGGGCATGAACTTCCTGAAGGCATTCAGGTTCTCCCGCAGTTTATGGGGAACAATGCTGTACAGGGCCTCCTGGGCCCTTTTGGCCTCATCCGAGCTGAGCCTGCCTAACAGATCACTGGTGTTTGCTGAATTACCATTCATTGTGCCTAATTCCTGAACTGCCAGGCCGAACCAGGCCTGCTGTCTGAGAAACAAAACAAAACGGTATGCCTGCCCTGCCCGCCGCGCCCGTTTCATCACCGGAGTTCCAGCAGAGTGGGCTCAGGGTAAAGGACAGATCGCCTCCTGCCTGATACTATCACACAGTTCCCCTGGGATGCTCAGCCTGCGTGATACTGATATGACGGACCGCAAGATCACGGCGTCAGGTGATGAAGTGGGCCGTGGCGGCGGGATGGAAGAAAGGATGGAGAGGATATGGGACAGGTTGGAGGACGGGGACGCCTGCCCTCCGCCCTTCCCCGGCAGCCGTCACCGTCAGACGGCGAGTTCCTCAGGATGGCCAGCTCCTCCCCGGCTCATGCTCCCGGCACCGCCTCAGGAGATGTAGTCAAACAGGGAGGTTCCGGTCACATAGTTGAAGGACTTCATGGACATCTGGAGAATGGACTGCACCTTGGCCAGATCAGAGGTGGTCTCATAAAGATCCGCCTCGGAAATGGTGGACTTGGCATCCTTCTTCACATCCCCGATGGCCTGGTTGGAGTCAATCACCGTATCCAGGATATTCTGCCGGCCGCCGATGGCTCCCAGGGTGGTGTTGATGCTGCTCTGGGTGTTGGTGATGTTGATCTCTGCCTTGGCCAGGGCATATTCGCGATCCACTGGGGAAACATAGTTGGCGTCAGCCGGATTGGTGCTGCCCCTCAGGACGCTGATGACATCAGTCAGTGCATTCAGGACGTTGTCGTTAGCAGGACTTTCCATTCCCACAAGGAAGGAGGCACCCGCAGTCATCTCGCTGGTGGCGATCTTCAGTCCGTGGTAAACCAGGGTACCGTCGTCCGACGGTGTCACCTGGGTGGCAGCACCGCTGGGATCGGTGACGGTGAAGCCAGTGGCAGTACGCTGAACGGAGATGAACTGATCGGCGGTGCTCCCGGCAGGGAAGAACTGCTCATACCAGGCACTGAACACATCGTAGTTGTCATAGGAGACATGGGGCTCGGGGCTGGGCAGGGGGTTGGTGCCGTTCTGGGTGATATAGGCATTCCTGGCCGTGGGCACATCCTCAAAAATGGTGCCGGGATCCGACACGGCGATGGACACCGAGGAGGAGGCATTGATCATCCTCTGCCCCTGGTCGCCGTTGTAGACATATCTGCCGGAGCCGTCCAGGCTGAAGGCCTCATTCCGCCCCAGGGAGCCAGAGAAAATGTACTCCCCCTCAGCGGTCCTGGTGTTCATCAGGCCCTGCAGATAATCCCTGATCTCCTCCAGTTCCTCCGCCACGGCGGCAAACTCAGTATCGGAATAGGAGGCGTTGATGGCAGAGGATATGAGGACCTGGGCCCGGTCCAGCCGGTCATGGGCAGCACTGAGGCTGGTCTCCTCCAGGTTCAGGGAGTCCACAGCATAGCCGGAGTTCACCGTGTACTGCTCATACATGGAGATCTCCTTCTCCAGGCGCATGGTGGCAGCGAAGTCCGCCGGGGCGTCACCGGCAGAGCGGAATTTAAGCCCGGTGTTGTAACTGTCGCTGACCCGGTCCATGCGGGAGTTGAGATCCTGGATGTACCTGGTGCTCTTGTGATATGACGTGGTGGTGGCTATGCGTGTCATGTCAGTGCTCTCCTGTCAGTCAGACCACATTGATGAGGGACTGGAAGGTGTTCTGGGCCGCAGAGATGATCTTGGCGGCAGCTGAATAATACTGCTGGTACTGCACCAGGTGGGCGGCCTCCTCATCCAGACTGACCCCGGAAGCGGAGTCATAACTGGCCCGGGACTGCTCCAGTTTGGCATCGGCGGCCATGTAGGCAATGTTCTCGCTGCTGGCCACAGATCCCAGACTGCTGGTGATGGTGGCATAGCGCTCGGTGAAACTCACCAGATCACCGCTTCCGGTGTAGGCCCGGCCGTTGGCCACAGCTGGGGTGTTCTGCAGGCGACTCATGAGAATGCCGTTGGAGTTGTCGCTGGGTCCCATGCCGGATCCGGACAGGGCCAGATCCCGGGGATCCGTGGTCCTGAGGGTCAGTTTCCGGGCCACATCGGCAGCCGGCTTGATGGTGACCGTGGCATTGGGCTCGGCATAGTACCAGGCGGCACGGGTGTCCACAATGATGCCGTAGTCCGCCGGGTTCACCGGGTTTTCACTGAGGCTGCCGTCATCCATGATCTGGTAACAGGCGGTGATGGCACCGGTGTTGTCGGCCTTGAAGCACAGGCTGCAGTCAGAGAACTTCTCAATGGCTGAGGGATCCACCACATAGCGGATGTGTCCACTGCCGTAGCAGGTTTCACACCATTCATCGTCATTCACCACCGGTGCTGAGTTGGGAAGGGTGAACAGATCCTGGCCGGCATTGCCGATGAGATCCGTGCCGGCGGAGTTCTGCAGGTTGAAGTTCACCGCCAGGGACACGGCCAGCTGGGAGATCCCCGCCAGGGAGGAGTTGATCTCCCGCCGGCAGGACAGCAGGCCCCCGATGCGGCCCCCCACATTCTCAAAGTCTGCTCCCAGTTTGGTCAGGTAGGTGGAGCCCTCAAAGCGCACCGCCAGTTCCCGGGCGCTGGTGTCGTTATACCCGGGAACCGCCTCCAGGTGCCCCCAGACACTCTTGTTCAGATCGGAATCCACCATCACCAGGGTCTGCCCTGAAGCCAGGTTGATCCCGATGACATCGGCATTGTCCTTGTTGGGCACCGTCCGGATATCCAGCAGCTCGGCCAGCTGGGCCACAGCCGCATCCCTCTGATCCACCAGGTTGTAATAGAAGGAATCCCGGACCTTGCCGGCAGTGGCAATGCTGTTATTGAACTGGGCGATGCTCTTGATGAGATCATTGGCCTGGGTGACCGCCTCGTCGATCTTCATCTCGTTGTCCTTCACCACATTCTCAATGTCGTCATAAAGGGTGTGGAAACGGTCGGTGAAGGCCTGGAGATCTGACATGAACTCGGCCCGCTCCGACTCGGAGATGGGGTTGTTGATGGCCGACTCCAGGGAGGTGAACATCTGGGTCATGGACTCGGACAGGCCGATGGAACTGTCGGAGAGATACTGATCCACAGTGTGGATCTGCTGATACACAGCCTCATGGTAGGCGGCCCCCGCAGTGTCCCGCCATACCTCCTGCTGCTTGTAGACATCGTTCAGGCGCTGGGTGATCACCGCCCCCACGCCCAGGCACACATCACTGTCGGTGGTGACGGAACGCTGACGCACATAGTTGCCAGTGGCAACATTGGCAATGTTGTTGGAGGTGGTCCGCAGCAGAAGCTGCTGGGCCGCCACCGCCGACTTGCCGATTGATAACAGATCCGTTCCCATGATCCTCTACCTCTGTCCCTGTGCCGTCCTTCCGGACTCCGCCTCAGCTCCAGTATTCCCTGAAAGCCGGATTGCGGATGATCTTCTTGAGCTTGTCCGCATACTTGGGATCCGTGGCATATCCCGCCTTCTGCAACTCCTCAAAGTAGTTGTCGGCGGTCTGGGCGTCCTTCACCCTGCTGTAACGGCTGTTGCCGGTTATAAGCCGGGCGTAGTCCTCCATGCTGGCCTCGATGCTGCTGTAGGCCCGGAAGCTGGAGTTGACCATGACCTTCTTCCCGTTCACATACTCGTAGCTGTTGGCCCGGGTGGTCCCCGTCTTCCGGCCCCCGGCCTTGATACCGTAGAAGTTGTTGGCCGATGCGGCGCCCTTCTTCATCAGGTGCCGGCCCCATCCGGTCTCCAGGGCCGCCTGGGCCACCATGACCATGGGATCCAGCCCGAACTTGGAGGCCACCTTCCGGGCAATGGGCATCAGCTTGTCCACAAAGTCCTGCTGTGCCTTCCCGGCCTTGCCGTCCCGGCCCTTCACCGAGAAGTGCTTCTGGAGTTCGGCCTCCTGGATGACATCCGGAGTGCGGCTGCTCCTGACAGAATCCAAAGCAAATTCCCTGCCAAAATACTCACTCCGCAGGGGAACCTGGGCAGCAGACTCCCGGCGGCGGGCGTTTTCCAGGCTGAAGGCGCCCGGGGTACGGTTCAGGGCGAAGCTCCGGCTCTCATTGGGCATGTGGAGTTCACCGGTGGAAGGGGATGAGTTGGAAGACTTGTCCAGCTGGCGGACAATCAGTTCGGAAAGGCCCCCGGACTGCATGCTGACGCCGTTGCTGGCAAGCTGGGCGGACATCTGCTCATCCAGCATGGACTGGTAGAGCTCCGAGGTGGAACTGGACAGGGGGTTGTCCTTGTACAGCTCCTTGGTTGACTCTCTCTGGACCTTGAGCCACATCTGGGTGAACATGGCCTCAAACTGGTTGGCGGCCTGCCTGAGGGCGGCGCTCCTTTCCGCCTTCCCGCCGGTCAGGCCCTGCCTGCGAAGATGTTCCAGAGAGCTGTAGTCGTTGACAAAGTCGGTGTTTTCCATCTTCGCATCTCCTTCAGTCAGGGGTTATATGATGACCAGTTCCCCCTCTATTGCCCCGGCCTGCTGCAGAGCCTCCAGGACGCTCATCAGGTCACCCGGCGCCAGGCCGATCTGGTTGATGGTCCGGACCAGGTCATCCAGGGAGTTGGAGGATTCCAGTTTGAACATCCGGGTGTTCTTCTCCTCCACCGAGATGTCGGATTCGGGAACCACCGCCGTCTCGCCTTCAGCCAGGGGGTTGGGCTGATAGACCTGGATATTCTCCTTCACAGTCACCGTGAGTCCGCCGTGGGTGATGGCCACCGGATGGAGTTTCACATCCTTCCCGATGACAATGGTGCCGGTGCGGGAGTTCACGATGATCTTCGCAGCCTCGTCAGCCATGGTCACATCCAGGTTCTCCACCGCCGACATGAAATTGACTCTGGCGCTGGGATCCCGGGGGGCGTAGACCTCCACCGAGGTTGCATCTAGTGCTCTAGCAGTATTCTTGCCAAAGTTCTCATTAATTGTGTCAGCCACACTGTTGGCGGTGGAAAAGTCGGCCCGATGCAGGTTCAGCACCACCGTGTCCCCGTACTCGAAGGAGGACTTCACCGCCCGCTCCACGATAGCCCCGTTGGCAATGCGGCCCACCGTGGGGGTGTTGATCACCACCTTGGAGCCGTCAGAGCCCTCAGTGCCCAGACCCGACACCACCAGGGATCCCTGGGCCACGGCGTACACCTGACCGTCCGCACCCTTCAGGAAGGTCTGGATCAGGGAGCCGCCCCTAAGACTCTTGGCCTCGCCGATCGCCGAAACGGTGACGTCAATAGTCTGACCCGGCTTGGCGAAGGGCGGCAGCTCCGCATGGACCACCACCGGTGCCACATCCTTCATCTTGGGCTTGATGTTGTCGGAGACCTTGATGCCGAAATTGTTGAGCATGGTGCGGAAGGTCTGCTCCGAGAAGGCGTTGTTCTTCTCGCCGGTGCCGTTGAGGCCCACCACCAGGCCGTAGCCGATAAGCTGGTTGGCCCTGACGCCCTGCACCGAGGTTATGTCCTTGATCCGGGAAGCCTCAGCCTGGGGAAGGAGGATGATCTGGAGGATCATGGCCGCCGCCAGCAGGGAGGCCTTAAACAGCTGTCTGACATTCATGGGATATCTCCTGTCCGCAAGCCATCATCAGAAGGGATTAAACACACTGTTCAGGAACTTGGACAGCCAGCCCCGCTCCTGGGTGTTGGCAAAGTCTCCGGTTCCGCCGTACTGGATCCGGGCGTTGGCTATGCGCTGGGAGGACACGGTGTTGTCAGAGTTGATGTCCTCGGGACGCAGAAGACCGGTGATCCTGATGTACTCATTGCCATTATTGAGCATCAGCCACTTCTCGCCCCGGACCTTCAGATTGCCATTAGGCAAAACCTGTACCACACTGACAGAAATATTTCCCTGGAGGCTGTTGCTCTGGTTGGCCTCGGAGTCGCCCTTGAAGTCATTGCCCGCACCGCCCGAAGCCTCAGGGGTGAACTTGCCCAGATGGACATTCTGTCCCAGGAGGGTCAGAGGCTGCACGCTGAAGGAGCTCTTCTTCCCCAGCTCCGTGGTGGCGTTCTTCTTGGCAGAGGTCTTCTCCTCCAAGTTCACGGTGATGAGATCCCCCACCTTATGGGCCTTGATATCGGAGTAGATGCTGCTGACCCCGGCATTGTCAAAGATGGAGCCGGTAGGCACCACATTCACGGTGCGCTCCGCAGGAGCGGCAGGGGCAAAGTCCGGATCGTCGGGCTTGGGGGATCCCGCCTCGATGACGGAGGCGCATCCGGAAAGCAGGGCGGCTGAGATGATGGCGGCGGGAAGGATCCTGTTCATGGCTTTGCTCCTGTAGTTCTTTGTCTGCTGGCGGGCCCTCTCCGGGGCTCATTGATCAGTGCTTACGGTCAGGTGTTCTGGTTCAGGCTAGTGAGCATGGCATCCACGGTGGAGAGCACCTTGGAGTTCATCTCATACACCCGCTGGGCCTGGATGAGGTTCACCAGCTCCTCGGTGACATTCACGTTGGCGGTTTCCAACATGCCCTGCTTGATGGTGCCCATGCCGTCCTGGCCGGCAGTGCCCTGAATGGGGGCGCCGGAGGACTGGGTCTCGGTGAAGAGGTTCTCGCCCACCGGCTCCAGGCCCATGGGGTTGATGAACCGGCTGACATTGAACTGGCCCAGGATCTGGGACTCGGCCTGGCCGGCCAGCTGCACAGAGACCTGGCCATCGGTGCTGATGGTGATGCTCACCGCATTGTCGGGGATCTGGATGGCGGGCTGCACGGTGTAGCCGCTGCCGGTGGTGACAATGGTGCCCTCCTCATTCAGGGCGAACTGGCCGTTCCGGGTGTAGGCGGTGGTGCCGTCAGGCAGTTCCACCTCAAAGAAGCCGGCGCCGTTGATCATCACGTCCAGGGAGTTGTCCGTGGTCTGCACATCGCCCTGGGTGAAACTCTTCTGGGTGGCGGTGACCTTGGCGCCCACGCCCACCATCAGGCCGGAAGGCAGGGTGGAGTCGGCGGAGGATCGGCCGCCAGGCTGGTTAACATTCTGATAGAGGAGATCCTCAAACACCGCCCGGCTCTTCTTGTAGCCCACCGTGGAGGCGTTGGCCAGGTTGTTGGAAATGACTGAAATGTTGGTCTGCTGGGCGTCAAGTCCTGTCTTGGCGATCCATAATGCCGGCATCATGATAAACTCCTCACTCCCTTAAGAGAGACGCATAAGACTGTTGCTGCTCTGATCCATTTCCTCGGCCGTCTTCATGATCTTCATGTTGGCCTCGAACTGGCGCTGTATTCTGATAAGCTGGGTCATCTCCGCTGCCACGTTGACATTGGACATCTCCACCGCTCCGTTCACCAGGGTCACCGTGGGATCCTCCAGGGCCTGGCTGCCGTCAGCCAGACGGAAGAGCCCGTCCTGGCCCTTCCGCAGATCCCTCAGGGGCGGCTTCACCAGTTTGATCTGGGCAAATTCCTCAATGTTGTTGTGCTCCATGCCCTCAGGCACACCCTGGAGGGTACCGTCGGCATTGATGGAAATGTTCTGCACCGGCATCTGTACGGTCACCGGGGAGCCGGAGACATCCTTCACCGCCAGGCCTGAAGAGGTGCGCAGCACGCCCTCGGCATCAATGGCCAGGCTCCCAGTGCGGACATAGGCCTCATTGCCGTTCCGATCCTCCACGGCGATGAAGCCGTCACCCTTTACCGCCACATCCAGATCCCGTCCGGTGGTGTTGATGGCACCGGAAGTGAAATCATGGCCGGGGCGCTCGGTGAGGGAGAACACCCTGGTGGGATGGCCTTCGCCATATGCCTGCATGGCCCGGGCATGCTCGAAATCCGCCTTGAAGCCGATGGTGGACGCATTGGCGATGTTGTTGCCCCGGATGGCCAGACTGTTCAGGTTCTCCTTGGCTCCGGTCATTGCCACATAAAGCGCATGGTCCATGATATCCTCCCGTGTCTGTCCCCGGTTGGCATCACGCCCGGCGGGGACCTTGTACTGTGCCTATCCATATAAGCAATTAGGGTGCCAGATCTGGGGATCCGGAAAAGACAGGGTCAGCGGGACAGACGGGAGGCCACGGAAAGCCGGAAGGCAGAGGATGGAGGGCGGGAGCCTGAGAAGCAGGGTAAGAGAAGTAGGACCGTCAGAAAACGGCAGAGAGTCAGTCCCGTGCCGGAAAGGCGGCGCCGGAAAACTGACGGGAAAAGATCCGCCCGGAGGCGGACCCGGATACAGGAACAGAAACCTTTAAGAACTCATGAGACGTTCAGGATAGTCTGCATGATGGCGCTGGCAGCCTCCAGGGCCTTGGAGTTGGCCTGGTAGTTCCGCTGGGCGGTGATCAGATCCACCAGGGAGGCGGACAGATCCACGTTGGAGGACTCCAGGGACGAGGACTTGATGAAGCCCGCGGTGCCGATGCCAGGCCGGGAGGCCACCGCCTCACCGGAGTTGATGGACTGCTTCCAGCAGGTGTCACCCAACTTGGACAGGCCCTGGCTGTTGGAGAAGGTTGCCATGGCGATCATGCCCACCTTCTTGATCACGCCGTTGGAATAGGTGGCCTGAACCAGGCCGTTGTCACCGATGTCAAGTCCGGTAAGCTGACCCTTGCTGGAGCCGTTCTGCACCAGTTTGCTCACATCGAAGGGCGAACTGACCTGGGTGAGCTCCTCGAACTCGAAGGTGACCTGCTGGTAATCGTTGACACCAATCAGAACTGAGGCACCGTCTGGACTGCCATCCAGGTCATCATCGCCCACCTCGCCCAGGTACTGGGTGGTGAAGGAGATGGCTTTCAGCTTGTTGCCGTTGTAGTCCACGGGCTCGCCGGAGGAGTTGAAGAGAATGACTCCCGAAGTGACATCCCGGGTGTCCTTCTGACCGGAGGCGTCAGTGTGGACATATTTGGTGTCCAAGGTAAGGTTGGTGCTGTTGATGTCAGTCTTGGAGAGGTTCACCATCTCCATGGTGGTGTTGCCGTCATCATCCAGCTTCTCGATGCCCACATAAACCTGCCAGGCGGTAAGGGTGGACTTCTTGCCGGCGTCATCGGTAATAGTCAGTTTGTCGGCATTCACATAATAGTATGTGGCAGTGTGCTGGTTGCCCAGGGAGTCGTAAATCGGCACTGAGGTGGTATGAGAATAAGTCTCAGGATTCTCAGGATCGAAATTGGCGGGAACCTTGGACTGATCCTCAGTGATGGTTCCTGCAGTCCGGTCCAGGGTCAGTGCCCCCTTCTTAAGGAGCTCCTCTGAGGAGTTCAGGCTCATGCTGGAGGTGACCTTGGTGGTCTCAGCCGGGGTGCCGCCGTCGGTGGGCACCACCAGGTTCTTGGTGGAAGCCAGGGACAGGGAACTCACCTCGCCGTTGTCATCAACACTGTACACCTGCAGGCTGTAGCCGTTGGTGCTCACCACATTGCCCTGGGCATCCACCTGGAAGTTGCCGGCACGGGTATAGATGTTCTCCTCGGAGCCATCGGCATGGAGCACGAAGTACCCTTCGCCGGAGATGGCCAGATCCAGGGTGTTGTCGGTGTTCTCGATGGATCCCTGGGAGAACTGCTGGGTCACAGAGGCAGTCTGGACGCCGCTGCCCACAATGGTCTTGGCGTTGGCGAAGATTGAGCGGGTGTACACATCGGCAAACTCGGCCCGGGACTTCTTGAAGCCGGTGGTGGCCACGTTGGCGATATTGTTGGAAGTGACGTCAAGGTCCTTCTGGGCGGCATTCAGTCCGCTGAGAGAGATGTTGAAAGACATGGCTTAAGCTCCTGTTCCTATGGTTGCCTGTTGACTAAAAAATCTGGTTGCAGAAAGTGTTCATTTTTCCGGCGCCTGCCGCCGGAATTCCGGCGCATTCCTAGCCGGCGGAGATCTCCAGCACATCGCTGAAGCTGTACTCGCCCAGGCCCTCCAGGTTGAGGGTGGTGCCTGAGCCCCCGGATCCGGTGACCACGCTCTGGATCCCGGCGTACACCTGGGAGGGCAGCGCCGTGGAGACACCTCCCACCCTGCCGGTGGCTGAGACCGTGTACAAACCGGCGGCCACCTGGTTGCCCTCAGAGTCCGTGCCGTCCCAGGCAAACTCCACGTTGCCGGTGTGGGTTCCCGGAGCCGAGGCCGAGTAAACCATCCTGCCGGTCTGATCAAACACATTGATGGTGATATCCGAGGCGCCCAGGGAGCCAGCGTTGATCACCCCGCCAAAACCGGTACCGGAGGAGTAGCCGGTGCTGCTGTCAATAAGGGCGGTCCTGCCCACCAGGTTGGAAGCCATCAGGGCCTGGTTGGAGGTCACCACATCGGTAAGACTCGAGACCGTCTGGTTGAGGGTGGCCACGCCGTTGACCGTGGAGATCTGTGCCATCTGGGCGATCATCTCCTTGTTGTCCGCAGGATTGGTGGGATCCTGGTAGGCCAGTTCAGTGGTCAGCAGGCTCAGAAAGTCCGCCTGGGACAGATCATAGGATCCAGTGTTTCTGGAAGCCGCGGCGGCGGCGCTGGTGGCCTCGGTGGTGGCCAGACCGATATCACTGTAAATGGACATCTGTCATTCTCCTGTTACTGCTTGCCGATACGCAAAGTCTGTGCCAGAAGGGACTTGGCGGTTTCCGCCACCTGGACACTGGTCTGATAAGACTTGCTGGCGCTCATCATGTCAGCCATCTCCTCCACCACATTGATGTTAGGGCGGAAAATGTAACCCTCATCATCGGCCATGGGATGATTGGGGTTGTACTCCCGGATGGCCGGAGCGGCACTTTCCACAATTCCGGCAACCCCCACGCCGGCGGCTGCGCCGCTCTGGGACAGGGAATTAGTGGCATCTTTCAGCATGGTGGCAAAAACCGGACGGCGTGCCTTGTATGCTGTGCCGGAAGATGACGAAATACTGTCAGCATTAGCCAGATTACTGGCAACGGTATTGAGCCTGATGGACTGGGCGCTCAGCGCCGAGCCGGCTATGTCCATGACTTTGAAAAGACTCATGCCTGATCTCCTCTGAGAGCCCGGTTAAGAGAGTTAATGCGCTGATTGAGAAACTCCAGGGAGGCCTGATAGCGCATGGCATTGTCCAGGAACTCCATTCTTTCAGTCTGCACATCCACAGTGTTGCCGTCGCCGGTGTCCGGCTGGAGGGGGACCCGGTACATGATCTCACCGGCACTGCTGAGCCTGGATGAGCCCCTGAGATGCATCTCATTGGTCCGGTCCAGAGACACGGTGGCGGGCCGGGTTTTTGACAGGGCCTGGTTCAGGGCCATGCTGAAATCCATGTCCCGGGCCTTGTAGCCGGGGGTGTCCGCATTGGCTATGTTGGACGCAAGGATCTCAGAGCGTGCATTGCGCACCCCGACGGCATACTGGTGCACGCCGAAGGCCTGATCAAAAGAAATGGCCATAATCACCTCCTGTGGACTCAACAGGCTGAATGCCCGTACCGCTGACATTTAAGCAACAAGCGTGCCACGTATCATCAGTTCCCCTGCCATCATACGGAGCCGCTCCCGTCATGATCCCGTCTCGGCACGCACCGTCCGCCCGTCGGGGCCCCGGAAACCATCACGGCCGAGATCTCCGACATGGAGGGTGGCAGACAGCCGGCGCCAGAAACAGCAGATGGCTCCTGCTGCAGTTTCAACATTTTAAATACCAAGGCCGGCCCCACTGACGGCGCGGTCAAATGAGGAAACTGGAAAACAGGCAGGTCGGAGCAGAAGGAGGACAGACGCCATGAGAGATTTCCGGCAGCGCCAGACATCTGCCAGATGTAGGGTCGCCGCCATCAGAGTGCCGGATTGCATGCCCTGCCCCACACAAAGAATGAGCAGATCCGCAAAACAAGCATTCCCGGACAAACATAACTGACACCGGACCGCAAAAGCGGGTAACATTCATAACAGAAGCATGGAGCCGGTAGTCCGGAAGCAAACCTGAATGCAGATGCTGTTCCGAACCGCATGTCGGCAGACCGCCCACGCCTGGAGATCATCATTGAAAAGCCTTGAGAACGCCGCAGACGCCGGCGATCTTTTTGACCGCCTGTTTCCCCTGTGCCGGAGCATCCTGGGAGAAGGATACCGGCAGTCCCTCAGGATCCTGGAGGAGTACGTCCCCTTCCGGGAGATCTCCTATGAAAGCGGCCGGAAGGTGCACAACTGGGTGGTGCCTCCGGAATGGGAGGTGCGCTCAGGCTATGCGGAAAACCTGTCCACCGGGGAGAGGATCGCCGACTTTCACCGCTGCAACCTGGAACTGATGAACTACAGCGCCCCCTTCCAGGGGACAGTGTCCCGGGATGAGCTCAGAAAGCACCTCTACACATCCGTAACCGATCCCTCATCAGTGCCCTACGTGTTCTCCTATTACAAAAGGCGCTGGGGATTTGCCGTGACCCGTCAGGTGTATGACACCCTGCCGGAGGGGGACTACCACGTGGCCATTGACACGGATTTCGTCCCCGGACGGGTGGTGGTGGGAGAGGCATTCCTGCCTTCCACCACCGGATCCCGGCAGGAGATCATGCTCACCTCCTACCTGTGCCACCCGTCAATGGCCAACAATGAGCTCAGCGGTCCCATTGTGCTGGCCATGCTGTACCAGCGGATCAGCAGATGGCCCCGGAGGCGCTACCGCTACCGCTTCCTGATCAATCCGGAAACCATCGGCAGCATCTGCTACCTGAGTGATCACGGTGAGGATCTCCGGCAGAACCTCTTTGCAGGGATGGTGCTCACCTGCCTGGGCAGTTCCCAGGCACTCAGCTGGAAGACTTCCCGCCGGGGAGATACACCCTTTGACCAGTTGA
>FLNX01001196.1_pt1 | contig 14992 bp, 8 predicted proteins | sample 1140341 | NCBI WGS metagenome assembly FLNX01 (sample SAMEA3878208, study PRJEB12797) | bioreactor metagenome | biome: Moose rumen | place: Sweden | collected 2011-10
TTAACTGTAGGTATTTATAAGCATGAAACTTATTAAAAGCGAACTGAGTGTTGCTGTCGCAACGGCTGTGTTTGGCCTTGCCCTGACGGCATGTGGACACCATCACCACAACTCGGACAACAATTCTGCAAACACGGAAGCATGGCTTGAGGAGAGCGGCAGTGATGCGACTTTAGTCGAGACTATAGACGAGTCTACGCTTCCTGAAATGGAAGATGCCTGCAAAGTTGATGGCAGCACCGTCATTGTTAATATCACCGATGCTGGCCTTGACTGGGAATCCTACGGCTTATACATGTATGGTGCTGACGAAGCAGCAGGCGGATGGCCCGGCGCCGATGTAACCGAAGCTGGACTTGCTGGCTGCACTAAGCAGACCATTCTAGCTCTCAATCCGTTTGACCTGGATGCGGCTGTAGCAAACAAATCAGTTCTGAAAACTGATGACGGAACATCTTCCGCCGGCGCACTTGCCGGCTACAATGCCATCCTCAACAATCTTAATCAGGGAAAACAGACTGCTGATCCTCCCTCAGCATTCAGCAAGATCAACACCTGCCTGAAGGTCTCACCGGATCTGAACGATGAAGGAAAGAACCTCGTTGAGGTGCTGTCCGGCAGGGAATGCGGCGTTCATGTCGAAGGGGTTTCCGATAATATCGAGCAGGCATACATCGTCTACAAAAATGGGGACGACAATGTAGTCTATGGAGACGGCTCCACTCTGGAATTCACTGAAAAACTGGGTGATGACAAATCGAAGTATGTTGAAGTCGCACTGCTGTTAAAAGGCATTGGGATCAACGAGAGCACCACCGGCTATTACTGGATCGATGATGATGAAGCCAACAAGAAGCCTTTCACCAACGGATTAACTCTTAAGATTGGCGAAAATGTTACCGTAGAGGATGGCGCAACCAAAACAGCAGTTCTCCATGTCCAGTATGTTGCCTCCGATGCTGACGGCAACGAAACAGAAGTTGCCTCTTCGGCAATTACCATTGTCAAGTCATATGTGTCCAAGGATGCCGAATCGCGTCTGAACAAGCCCGCTGCGACCCTTGGCGCAACCTATGCCTCTGACAAGACAGTCTTCCGCATTTGGTCACCGGATTCATCCGATGTTAAGGTGAACGTTGACGGCACCGACTATGACATGAAACTCTCCAGCATCGAGGGCTACACCAAGGTGTACGAAGTTTCAGTCGACGGTGACCTTGCCGGCAAGACTTATCAGTTCACTGTAGGCGGAAAGAAGGTCCGCGACCCTTATGGCAGAATGGTCGCCAACGGTAACGACACTGCCAATATTGTCATGGATATGTCCAAGACCGATCCTGAGGGTGGATGGGCAGATGCACCTGCACTCAAGAACAGGGAAGACTCTGTCGTTTATGAAGTCCACGTAAGAGACTTTACAATCGACAAGACCTCCGGTGTTGATTCCGATAAGAGGGGCAGATACCTGGGCATGGTCCAGACCGGTACCACATATTCCGGAGTCGCCACCGGCATCGATCACCTGAAGGAACTGGGTGTCACCCATGTTCAGCTGCAGCCTATTTACGACTACGGCACCTGTTCAGACGTGGATTCCCAGGACGACAGCTGCTACAACTGGGGTTATGATCCCTGGAACTACAACGTTCCCGAAGACCGCTATTCTTCTGCTTTCGGCACTGCCAACTATGACCAGAAGATCCAGGAAGTTAAGACCATGATCAACGAATTCCACAAAAATGGGATCCGCGTGATCATGGATGTGGTCTACAACCATACCTGGAATAAGACTGTGTTCCAGGACATCACCAGCAAGTACTACAACAAGGACGATCTGTCAGGATGCGGCAACTCCATTGATGCTGTCAATGACATGGTCTGGAAGATGATCCGTGACTCCATGGATTACTGGGTAACCGAATTCCATGTCGACGGCTTCAGACTTGATCTGGTAGGCGCTTTCAGCATGGAAGATTACTCCGACTGGGGTGTGTACTTGAACAAGGTTCATCCTGATGCCAACCTGCTCATCTACGGCGAGCCCTGGAGCGGTGGCAGCGGTTCACTGACTGACAATGCACTTCCTGTCCGTCCGGGTAGGATCCATTTGCAGGATGAAAATGCCCATGTTGGTTCCTTCAACAACCGGATCAGAAACTGCATCAGAGGCGGCTCCGGCAACAACGCTGATAATCCTGGATTCTTGTTTGACAAACTGAACAATAATTCCATGGATGACAACGGCAGTTTCGACACCGACACCAAGATCGCCAGCAATAAGGATTGCGTCCTTGTGTCCATGCAGGGCGGTGCCCGTCACAGTGACGCCACTGGAACTGATGAGTGGACCGCGCAGGCATTTGTGGATCCTGAACAGTCAGTCAGTTATCTGACCTGTCACGACAACATGGCTCTCCGTGACTATATCGAAGACTTCCTGGGTGAAACCAACACTGACAAGGTGAGGAAGCTGCAGGCATATGCAAACTCCATTGTCACTGTGTCTCAGGGCATCAGTTTTATTCACGGCGGCGAGGAAATCGGCAGAACCAAGGCAGCAGCTGGAAAAGACATTGACAACTCTTACAACACGACTACAGGTGCCAATGACTTCAAGTGGGATCTGAAGGCTGGTGACTGGAAGGCTGTGAGTGATTCCTATGCGGCTCATGTGAAGATGAGAAAGGAGCATCCTGCCTTCAGGATGACCACTGCCGATCAGATATTTGAGAATGTCACAATTGATGATGCCAACAGCACCGAATCAGTTGTCATTATCAATATCAACGGTGAAGCAGTTAAGGACTCCTGGACCAAGATCAAGGTTGTTCTGAACAGTAGTGGCTCCGCATTCACTGTGCCTGGTGTCAGCGACATGACCAAGGTTGCAGCCGGCAACAACGTTGGCGTGGACAACGTTCTCAATAACGACAAGGCTGAGGCTCAGGCTGTCTCCATCTGGGCAGTCGTCAGTGAGTCAGGTGGCGGTGATGATGCAGAAGCTCCCTTTGACGATGTTCTTTGCCTTAAGGGAGAAATGACTCAAGGTCCTTGGAATTGCGATGAGCTCACCTGGGATTCTGACGTCAAGGCCTACCTTTCTGATGTATACACTTTGAGTGCATCACAAGAGTTTTTGGTGACTGTCGGAGACAACTGGCTTGATCCAAATACTTATGCCGTCAAGGAAGACGGGGTTCTGTGCCCTAAATCAGATGGCTGCAGTTCCAACGTAAAGGTAGGAAAAGACGGTGACTATGTGTTCAAGTTTGTACCAGCCGATGGTCTGATGAACTGGGAACTGCTGGAAGAAACACCTAGGTAACCAAGAAATTCTGATTTGATAAAAGAAGATCCGGATTTTCCGGATCTTTTTTTTATTTGTGATCGAGGAAAGCAGAATTGATGCTCACAACTCTGCAGAACAAGCAATTAGAATTTTGATCAGAGGGTGAACAGATTTTGCTGGTCTCAGGATCAGCCAGGAGACTTTCTCTGCCTCAGTCTCCGCATATCTGCTATCAGAGATTTTCCAGTGTGTTTTTCCGATCGCAAATCACTGATCAGATCACCGGACGTTTGCCGTCGGAATGAACAAATCAGCTATAATCAGCAGACACCCGGAAATTAACCTCCCGGATCAGGCATCGGAAGGTAGCACGATCCGACTCCATCCTGCGGCACCCCGAGGGCTCCATGCAGACTAACAATGTTCAACAGTATGACACCGACTGCGCCAGCGCCCGGCTCATTGAAGAGGGGATCCGGGACATGCAAGCGATCATGTCCCGCCACGACATTGTCCTGCGGTTCATTCTGGATGCCATCTGCAGCAACCCCTCAGATCAGGGCATAGTCAGTTACATCATAACGGCCTCACCCGGCTCAGATGCAGATGCTACGGCAGACGGCCCGAAACCAGCAAAGCCTGCAAAGGAAGAAGAAAGCTCTGCCGGCAGCAGCCGGAAAAGCCGGAAGACGGATCAAAAGAAAAGCAAGGCCGTAAGCCCCAGCAGAAAGGCTGGCGGCAATGAGACCGGCGTGCAGATCAAAAGCAGCGGAGCCAACACCATCACCAGTGAGTTGACTACCGGAGCTGAGAAAGAAGAACAACCGGAAAACATCGTCCCAGCCCCCCAGAAAAACGGACGGAATGGGAAAGGTCACTTACCCACGCCATCTCGTGATCCATCTTCCGATCCAAATCCAGATCCTGCGCCAGCTCCTGCTCCTGTTCAGGCTCCGACAACCGATCCGGACGAGTCCCTCAGCATACCAGACAGTGATCCCGGAAGTGACTCTTCCCAGAGTGACCTAAGCGGCGGCTCCTCCGCAAAAGCCGAGGAACTCAACCAGCAGCTGGCCGCCCTGCTCACCGACAGGCTCACCGGCAGCATGGCTCAGGACGAGTTCCTGCCAGCCTTCACCAGTTTCCGCCTGAGTCTGGATATCCTTGAGCGGATCATGCGCTTCATGGATCAGGCATGCAGGCACCATCAGGCGGGGATCTCTCCCCAAGATCTGAAGGATGCCGAGGAGGCCCGGAAGAAGATCTTCCGTGGCCAGGACGATCTGGTGAACCGCCACCGGGCCCTGATCAAGAGTTTCATCAACCAGAAGGGCAAGAACCTCGGGGACAATGACCGGGAAGATCTGGAGCAGGAAGGGTATCTCGGCCTGCTGAACGCCACCGACCGCTACAATTACCGGCTGGGCAACTGCTACATGACCTTTGCCTACTACCGGGTGCGGCAGAACATTGACTCCTCCCTGACCCAGCTGAAGAACATCCGCCTGCCGGTGAACATCATGGCCCGGATCGCCCGGATGGCCATCCGGGAAAAGCAGCTGACCCAGAAACTGGGGCGGCTGCCCACCTCCCAGGAGCTGGCAGCAGAGCTGGAGTTGTCCCTGGAAAGCGTCATTGAACTCCGACGCCTCAAGAAAACCGGCACCCTGTCCTATGACAACAAGATCAAGGATTTTGAGGACAATGACAGTTACGGGGAAACCATAGCCGACACCAGCCAGAAGGCGGTGTGGGAACTGGTGAATGACGAGCAGAACAAGCAGCTGATCGCCGAGTTGCTCCAGCGGCTCAGTCCCCGGGCCCGGACAGTGATTGAACTCCGGTACGGATTCCGGAACCGGGAACCCATGACCCGGGAGGAGATCGGCAGCATCATGGGACTCTCCCGGGAGCGGGTGCGCCAGATAGAGACCACCACACTGCGCCGGCTCCTGCACAATCCCGAACTGCAGGGAGCCTTCAGCGGCGGGGAAGATCAGCCCGCCAAGTGATGTGCGTTAGCTGTTTTTGCAGCATCCACGTCCTAAACTCTTGTCCATTCGTTCAACTTTTCGCGGCACGGCGTTCTACTTTTCACGGATCGCCGTTCCACAAGTTTCGGATCACCGCTCTACAAGTTTTGAGGCGCATTTCAACACCTTTTGGCGCACGCCCGGCATTCCGGAAAGGGTAACCAGTGTCCATAACCGGAGAGGTTTCCAGGTGGTGCGTCGCACCTGGGATCCCCCGCCATCCGTCCACCGCGGCAGATCCCAGCAGCGGCACGGGCACCATCCACTGTTTCCTGAGATCACAATGCTGGCATCAGCCTGCTCTTCCCAAAAGTCCCGGGGCCGATCTCAGCCGGCAGAGCCTGCTCTTCCCAGCAGTCTCGGCTCCGATCTCTGCCAGCAGAGCCTGCTCTTCCCAGTAGCCCCGGCTCCGATCTCTGCCGGCAGATCCCACTCCCGCCGCTTATGGTCCCACCGGGAAAGATCAATATCTTCATAGACTTGCCAAGGGGGTATGCTTTATAATACCCCCTGTCCCAAGGCCCCTTAGCTCAGTCGGTTAGAGCAGGCGACTCATAATCGCTTGGTCCCCAGTTCAAGTCCGGGAGGGGCCACCATCAGACCGGTTCCGAGATCAATAGGTACAATTCATTCCTGCTCGCCGGCATAACCCGCTAAGTTCCCTTAATCTTTCACCAGCGCATCCTCTCAAATCCCGCTCTCTCAGATCTCTGACTTTTCAGATCTCAGTTCTTCTCAGATCTCTGCCTTTCCCGATCTCAGTTTTTCTCAGATCTTCTCAGATCTCAGCCCTTCTCAGATCTCTGTCATCCCAAAACACGGAGCCCGGGAACAACTCCCGGGCCCATGGTGTCAGAAACGGTCTCCCGTCACTGGGGCTTGACCGTCTGGGAAGGCTGCTGCCGGCGGTTCCGGTACTGCACCGGAGTCATCTCAAAGAACTTCTTGAAGGTCCTGGAGAAGTGCTCCACGTTGGGATAGCCCACCCGCTCAGCCACAGACTCCACGGTGATGTTGGTGTTCTTCAGCAGCGTCTTGGCCGCCTTCATCCGGATCTCGGTGACATGCTCGCCGAAGGTCTTGCCGGACTTGTCCTTAATGAACTTGGACAGATAGGGAGTGGAAAGATGGAAGTTCTCCGCCATGCTCTCCAATGTCACCGCCCGGTAGTTGGCCTGGATGTAGTTCAGCATGCTGATAAGGCGGTCATCCTTGATGCTGCCACTGTCCAGGATCGCTGACAGTTTGTTCACCGCCACCACCAATGCGTTGATGGAGGCCTTGATGATATCCTCGTCGATGCCGGCGCCCCAGTAGGCGGAGCCGTTGTAGGAGATCCCCACATAGGCAATGGCCTTGGAGGAGGAGCCCTGGGACAGGGAATGCTCCTCATACACCGACAGCTCATAGCTGATCCCGAAGAACTGCTTGATGGTGTTGCTCACAGCGTCAAGCCGGCCGTTGCCGTTGGCCTGGATGGTGGACTTCCGGCCGCCGGCGTTGATCACGGACTCTGCCATGATCCCGTGCTCCGTCTGGGTGAAATGGCACTCCGGGATGAAGAACACCGGGGTGTTGGTGATGTAGTTGTCCTGGAAGATCTCATAGACATCCGCCGGAGTCAGTTCCCGGTGCTGCTCATCGGACACCTGCTTCACGGTGTAGCCCACATCCTCCCGCATCTTCATGGGCAGGGAGACGGAGAAGTTCCGGGAAAGGATGTAGGACACACCGCCCTTCCCTGACTGGCTGTTGATCCGGATGACATCCGAATCGTAGGTCCGGCCCACGTCCTCAGGATCAATGGGCAGATAGGGCACGTTCCAAGTGGTCTGGCCCTTCTCCTGACGCCAGCTCATGCCCTTGGCTATGGCATCCTGATGGGAGCCTGAGAAGGCACTGAACACCAGATCTCCCGCATAGGGCTGGCGCTCATGAACCCGCATCTGGGTGAGGCGCTCATAGACCGATCTGATCCGGGGCATGTCGCTGAAGTCCAGTCCGGGATCCACACCGTAGGAGAACATGTTCATGGCCAGGGTGACAATGTCCACATTGCCGGTGCGCTCGCCGTTGCCGAAAATGGTGCCCTCCACCCGGTCTGCCCCGGCCAGGAGTCCCAACTCCGCGTCGCTGACGCCGCAGCCCCGGTCATTGTGGGGATGGAGGCTGAGCATCACATGCTCCCGGTGATGCAGATTCCGGCTGAGATATTCAATCTGGGAGGCAAAGACATGGGGCATGGCAGTCTCCACCGTGGCCGGGACGTTGATCACCGAAGGCCTCTCGGCACTGGGCTGCCACACGTCCAGGACGGCGTTGCACACCTCCAGGGCATACTCCACCTCGGTGCCGTGGAAACTTTCCGGGCTGTACTCAAAAAGGAAACGTCCGTCGGTGCCGTCAGCCAGCTCCTTCAGGAGCTTGGCGCCGTCCACGGCCATGCCCAGGATCTGCTCCTTGGTCTTGCGGAACACCTGCTCCCGCTGGGCCACGGAGGTGGAATTGTACAGATGGACAATGGCCCGGGGTGCCCCCTTCACAGCCTCAAAGGTCTTGCGGATGATGTGCTCCCGGGCCTGGGTGAGCACCTGGATGGTGACATCCTCGGGGATCATGTTCCGCTCGATCAGGGCCCGGGCCAGATCAAACTCGGTCTCCGAAGCTGCCGGAAAACCGATCTCAATCTCCTTGAAGCCGATCTCCACCAGAAGCTTGAAGAACTCCAGTTTCTCCTCCAGGCTCATGGGCTCAATCAGCGCCTGGTTGCCATCCCGGAGATCCACCGAGCACCACACGGGAGGCTTGGCAATATGATCCTTCCGGACCCAGTCAAAGCAGTCCACGGGAGGGAGAAAGTACTGCCGGGAGTATTTGTCAGCGTTCTTCATGACCAGCTCCTGTTAAAAATCATCAACTGAACTGATTAAATTTTATGTGAAGATCCCGGCCCTGTTAATGATTATTTTTAATCAAAAAATTTGATGTTTTTTAATTATACATACCAACAGACCAGCACACAGGCTTCATGGCAGGGAGTGTCACCTTTCCGTCACTCACCTCCGCCTTATCCTGGTCTGGAGACATTCTGTCAGCGTCACCGTCCCCAGGCCCAGGGTCCAGTCAGGTTCCGGCGTCATCCGGCACAGGAACAGATCCGGCCTCAGACCGGAATCCACGGGAATACGATCCCCTCTCTCCGGTCCTCGGCAGGAGAAATTCCGGGAAACGCCCTGTCCTTCCTAGATAACGCAGCACTGCACATGCAACCACAGCACGTTTCCCGTGAGGTTTTGCAGCCCTGTGCTGACACTGCACAACTCTGTCCAGTCAGATCCAGTGCTATAAGCAGTCCCGGCGATCTACACGCTCAGGCCGAACAGCGGAGCGTGCTCCGGTCTGAATGGTTCATGCTTGGCCTCACGTGGCAGAGAGAGCCATTCTTTCCAGTAGCGCACAGCGGCGACAAAAAGGGTCAGGATCTTTTCAAAGTCGCTGTACGCCAAGTCGCCCTCGAGGATCCGGCACAGGGTAAACTGCTCCCGGGACTCATCGATGCCTATACACGAAAAGCCGGTCTCCAAACCCAGATTGGCAGCACAAAGCATGCGCATAGCGGCATCATCCCTACCTTCAGATGGACCTAGATCAGCCATGATGAACAGGCGCCCCTCATTCATCTCAAAAAGGATCTCGTCATCATCAAAGAAAACACCGCAGGTTCCGGCGTCGGTGAAAGCCAGGTCGAACCCCAGGGTGTGCCCCAGTTCCTGGATCAGGGAAGAATACTGCATGTCATCTCCTTAAGAATAAAAAACTGTTAAACGCACCCGGCCAGCAAGGCAGTTTGACCCCATACGCACTAGGAACCGTTTTCTGTCAGAGCGCCATAAACTTCTGGGAGAAAGTTAATTTTTGAATCCCCTGGCCCTTACTATGACCGCTGAGAGTCAGTTCAAATTCAAATTGGTATTGAAACTTGCCCGAAAAGAATATATCTTTAGCACTAGCCTTTTCCATACCAGGAGACACCAGCCCCTGCTTCGCGATAATTTTCACATTGGCAGACTTTCCGTCTTCAGAAACAGTGACCTCATACTTCAGCCTTTCATCATCCTTTATGTCCATAAAGAGCGGAACTTTTTCTCCAAAAATAGGTTCCCCAAAATCTATAGGGAAGGTTCCATCCTGAGCCGCTTCATTGCTCGCACTGAAAGAAAAAGTATTCGCATATGCGTTGGAACGCTGATTGATAAGTTTGCTTATGAACTGTTGATCTTTGGGATCAGGCAACAACTTCTCAAGTTTTCCTCTGATAGCAGGAAAAGCCTCGTCCTTATCGCGGGTCATCTTCTCTCCCTGAATGGTGTATGAAGCACGTGGTGAATCATCTACCAGGGTATTGTACATATTGCCGGTATAACCTGTTGGATCTTTGCTGGATCCCTTAAGTTCTTTCAGATCCTCCTGGAACTCGTTCTGTAGTTGTCTGCTGATTGCCGTAGCCTCTTTTTCGTCTCCGTTGAGGTTCTTCCAGTTCTTTACATGCTTAGCAAATGCTTCCACCTTCTCTTCAGATACTTTCACATTCTTATCTGTAGTGAAGTTCTGCTGACTAATGAAGGTTGTCATAATGGGTTGCACTTCCTCAGCCAATCCTCGGATATATTTATCAGTCAGTTTTGTGACATGATTCTTCTGCATCGCCATAGCGCCACTAATATTCATCTCACTGAGCGCTTTTTTCATCTCTTCGTTGCTGGCGGCCTGTTTTATGGCTCCCCCTCTGGTCTCTAGCATCGATTTAGCAATTGACCTGACTGTCAGGGGACTAAGTTGCAGACTCGCCTTCTCAGCCTCAGCCTTCACGTTGTTTTCCATAATCCGCAGCTGTAACCCCGGCAGGAGATAATCTTTAAACGATCCCGCAAGTTGCTCCCTTGTCTTCGGGATGCTCCCAAATTCAAATCCACTATCCAACTTGGATACAACGGTCTGTCTCTTCTCATCATCAATTTTTAAAGCATCCTCAAGTTTTTCAGGAACTACATCCCCGAAGATAGTGCGCAACTCTTTGAGGGTTGCATCCATCGCTTTATAATATTCGCTCATTTTCTGCCCAAGGTTCAGTTTTTCCTGGGCAAATTTCTTGATATCATCTTCGCTTTTACAATTGTTGAGTTCATTTTTCAGTCCCGGAGCGGTAAGCAGGTTCTTCACCACGAACTGCATGTTCAGACCGCCAAGCCCCCCGTTTTTCACGGCAAGTTTTGTAGCCTCGCTCACCAGCGCCTGGCACTTGACCTGGGGCTCGAGGTGCTTCTTCAGGGTGTCCTTCAGAGCCTGAGGGGTGACAGGATCCTTCGCACCCTTGACGGCCATGAACATATCCCGGGCACAGTTCGGGTTAAGCTTAGCAAAGGAATCCAGCAGGGCTTTCACGCTGGTAAACTTTCCCGAGGGTATGGACGCAGGCAGGACACTGCTGCCAAACTGTTTTCTGAGATCCCCCAGTGCCTCATCAACTGCCGCCTTGTACTCGGCCGGCATCTCACCTTTGCCATTGACGCATTTCGCCAGCTCTACATTGCTCATGTCAGCCTGGGGTGAAGCTTGTGGCAGTCCTCTGCTCTGGGAGGCACCGGTGGTGCGCGGTTCCTGAGCCGGAGCCGCTGCACTTTTGCTGCAGAGGGAACGGATCCCTTTATAGGCAAGCCTGAACAGTTCGGAAAAGCCGATGGTTACTATGCCAAGTGCGACACGCCCAGCGATTTTCCAGCCGGATGATCTGGATGACGGGCGGGCGTTCTGCAATTCCTTGGGGACTTCAGCAGCCGGCTTCCCTGTATTCGGTGCATCAAGCTGGGCATACTTCTGGTTTTCCGCATGGTTAATCTGAAACTGTGACATAGAAGCTCTTCTCCGTTTTCTCTAAAAAAGCCGGAACCATAGGGTGCATACCCTCTTAACGCCGCCCCAGGCCAATGGTTGCAAACTATCATACTTTTTTTGTGCAACCATTGATAGACATCGCATTTTCCGGCGCAAAAAACATCCCACGTCTGCCCGGGAGCCACATGTCTGCACGCCATGTCTGAAGAAATCCGGACTGCAGAACAAGGCGCAGATAAGGAAGAGCAAGGATCTCTGACACCAAGGATCTTGCGGCTCAGAAAAACAGGTAGACGGAGCGGCAGGCAGCGAGTGGAGCAGCAGTGGAAAGAGTGGGAAGAGACAAGGGAAAAAGGGAAAAGCGCCAAACAGCAGCGAACACGGACAGACAGCAGGACAGAACGACCGTAAACCTCCGCAGTCCCATATGCCGGGTGAACTGCCATGAAACCACCGCCGGGGCATAAAGAAGAACGCCTCCCGCTCCCGACAGAAGGGGAGGTTCTTAACATATCTGTCCCCTATCCTGATGTATCCGACAGCGTCACACAGAAGGAACGCAGACGGCAGCAGAGACCGGGTATTCCATGGAAGCTCTATCAGAACAGCCCCTGACAGGCCGTCCCGGATCCAGATTCAGTTAGCCGTCCGCATGGCCGGGAACAGGATCACGTCCCGGATGGTGTGGCTGTTGGTCAGGAGCATCACCAGGCGGTCAATGCCGATCCCCTCGCCGGCGGTGGGCGGCAGGCCGTACTCCAGTGCGGTGACATAGTCCGCATCGTAGTACATAGCCTCATCGTCACCGGCATCCTTCTGAGCCACCTGGGCCCGGAAGCGGGCGGCCTGATCGTCAGCATCGTTCAGCTCCGAGAAGCCGTTGCCCAGTTCCCGGCCGGCAATGAAGAACTCAAAGCGGTCAGTGAAGTCCGGATTGGTGTCGCTGCGACGGGCCAGGGGTGACACCGCAGCAGGATATTCGGTGATGAAGGTGGGCTGGATCAGTTTGTCCTCGGCGGTCTCCTCAAAGATGGCGGCATAGATGTGCCCCAGCTCCCAGCTGTCCATAAGCTGGATCCCCAGGCGCTGGGCAGCGGCCTTGGCCCGGTCATAGTCGCACAGATCCTCCTCGGTAACCCCGGGGGCATACTTCAGAATGGCCTCCTTCATGGTCATCCGGGCAAAAGGCCGGGCAAAGTCAATCTCAAAGCCCTCTTCACCGGGCTTGGCATACCTGAAGCTGCTGGTGCCCAGCACATCCAGGGCAATGTACTTGAACATGTCCTCGGTGAGGGTGATGAGATCGTTGTAGTCCGCATAGGCCATGTAGAACTCAATCATGGTGAACTCAGGGTTGTGGCGGACGTCGATCCCCTCGTTGCGGAAGTTGCGGTTCAGTTCAAACACCCGCTCAAAGCCGCCCACCACCAGGCGCTTGAGGTAAAGCTCCGGGGCAATGCGCATGTACATGTCAATGTCCAGGGCATTGTGATGGGTGATGAAGGGCCGGGCACTGGCGCCTCCCGGGATGGCCTGCATCATGGGGGTCTCCACCTCCATGAACCGGTGATCGTTGAGATAGCGCCGGATGGCCTGAATGACCTTTGACCGGATCTGGAAGGTCCGGCGGGACTCCTCATTGGCAATGAGATCCAGATAACGCTGGCGGCACCTGGTCTCCTGATCGGACAGTCCCTTGAACTTCTCCGGCAGGGGCCGCAGGGCCTTGGTCAGCAGGCGGATCTTCTCGGCATGGACGGTAAGTTCCCCGGTCTTGGTCTTGAAGACATAGCCCTCAACCCCCAGGATATCCCCCAGATCCCACTTCTTGAACACCTCGTTATAGAAGCCCTCGGGGAAACTGTCCCGGGTGACGTAGATCTGGATCCTGCCACCCATGTCCTGAAGGGTGGCAAAGGAGGCCTTGCCCATGATCCGGCGGGTCATCATGCGTCCGGCGATCTTCACCTGGGGGCGCTTCTCCGCCAAATCTTCAGCGGACATGCCATCATAAAGCTCATGGAGCTCATCAGACACCCGGTCCCTGCGGAAGTCATTGGGGAAAGCAATGCCGGCGGCCCGGATGGCCTCCAGCTTTTCCCGGCGCTGCCTCATTTCATTGTTAAGGCCGTTGTCCGTGCTGTCGGCACCGTTGTCCTGGGCTTCTTCTGTCATTTTCACCAATCCTAAAAAACTAAAAACGCCTGATCTTCAGGCACCTGTCAAAACCATAAAACCACTGCCGGATCCCGGGCTCATAACCCGGACCCTGTCTGAGCCCGGAGGCTACAGACCAGACTTCAGGCTGGCCTCAATAAAACTGTCCAGATCCCCGTTGAGCACCGCCTGGGTGTCCCGGGTCTCCACGGAGGTGCGCAGATCCTTCACCCGGGCATCGTCCAGCACATAGGATCTGATCTGGCTGCCCCAGCCGATATCCGACTTGCTGTCCTCCAGGGCCTGTTTCTCGGAATTGCGCTTCCGCATCTCCAGTTCATAGAGCTTGGCCCGGAGCTGCTTCATGGCCTGATCCCGGTTGGCAAACTGGGAGCGCTCATTCTGGCAGGTCACCACCGTGTTGGTGGGAATGTGGGTTATGCGCACTGCCGACTCGGTCTTGTTGATATGCTGACCGCCGGCACCGGAGGAGCGGTACACGTCCACCCGGAGATCCGCCGGGTTGATCTCAATCTCAAAGCTGTCATCCACATCAGGATAGACAAAGGCGGAGCAGAAGGAGGTGTGGCGGCGGTTGCCGGAGTCAAAGGGGGACTTGCGCACCAGGCGGTGCACCCCGGTCTCGGTGCGCAGCCAGCCATAGGCATACTCCCCGGTGAACTTGATGGTGGCAGACTTGATCCCGGCCACGTCCCCCGGGGACAGTTCCACCACCTCATGGGCAAAGCCGTGGGAGTCGCCCCACTTCAGATACATGCGCATCACCATCTCGGCCCAGTCCTGGGCCTCGGTGCCGCCGGATCCCGACTGGATATCCATATAGCAGTCGCAACGGTCATTGGGTCCGGAGAACATCCGGGAAAACTCCAGGGAAGCCAGGGACTTCTCCATGCGCTCCAGTTCCCCGGCCGCCTCCTCCAGGCAGCTCTCGTCATTCTCCTCGGCAAACATGGCAAAGTACATGTCCACCTCTTCGGCGGCCTTTTCCAGGAAATCCACCGATCCCACCACAGTCTCCAGGGAGGATTTCTCCTTGCCCAGCTTCTGGGCCTTCTCCTGATCGTTCCACGCGTCAGGAAGTTCCAGCTCTGCTGTAACCTCCTCCAGGCGCTCCCGCTTGGAGTCATATTCCAGATAGGTTTTGATGGCCTGGGTACGCTCCCTGACGTCGGCAAGACGGGCCTGCAGGGGATTAAGTTCTATCATGTCGGTTCCAGAATGTTTCAATTTTGGGCATTTTATCACATTTTTGCCGTTCTGCCGCATACGTGTCCCGGATCACGGAAGCCACCTGGATCAGGCCGGCAGCCCCTGTGTCGCTGACTTCCTAAATTGTCACAGATCCTGCTCACAAGATTTTCTGCTTTTTTAGTGTTTTTGCCCACAGTATTGTCCCTGCTTTTGAGATCAGGAATGTCAGGAGCACCTGCTCAGCAAGTTTGTCAGACCTGGCTGACCACTAAACTGTCGGGAGTGACTGCCTCCAAGATTTTAGATCCCGCATGCCCACTAAAAACACCGGACAGCCTGCTCACAGGAATGTCACAGAAACAGGTCGGTAAAATTTCATAACCTGTTGCTCATCAGATTTTCAGTACGG
>FLNX01003673.1_pt1 | contig 14903 bp, 11 predicted proteins | sample 1140341 | NCBI WGS metagenome assembly FLNX01 (sample SAMEA3878208, study PRJEB12797) | bioreactor metagenome | biome: Moose rumen | place: Sweden | collected 2011-10
GCCTACTGTCCGGCCACGGGCACGGGCTACCTGGCGGCGCCGGTGTACCGCAAGGCGAAGAGCGTCAGCGTGGTGCTGCCCGACGCGATGGCTGGCCGCGAGGTGCAGCTCTTCGGCATGGTGCAGGACCAGCGCGGCGAGTGGAGCGCGACGGAATATGTAGGGGGCGTCACGGTGACGGTGACCGGGCCGACGGAAGAGGCGCAGGCAGGGATGCCTGCGTACCAGGGCGAGGCGATGCACCAGGCGGCAAAAGCGCAGGCAGGGATGCCTGCGTACCAGCCGACAGCGGCGGCAGCCGCGCCGGAGAGAGAGGATGACGGCGTGGCGGAGCTGGCCAGGAGCGGTTGATGGGAGGCGGATGTGTCAATATGTGAATTTGTAAATCCGTGAGTCGGGGCTGCGCAAGCTACTAACACATTAACGCATTAACACATTAACGCATTAACACATTAACGCATTAACACATTAACGCATTAACACATTAACGCATTAACACATTAACGCATTAACGCATTAACGCATTCTACTTATTTTATCTCGCAGCCAAGTATCTCTATGTGGCGGGCGTATGCTGCGTGCAGACTGTAGACGGGGTCTGATGTGCGGCTCTCGGCGGTGGGACGCACAGCACCGTGTGGCTGTTGGCGTACGACGAGGCGACGGTTGTCAAGGGCGTCGCCCAGCAATCCTCCGTGCCACGCCCGTATCATATTGACAAAGCTCGCTATTCGGCGTTTCGAGAGGGTCTGGTTGTAGTCGTCGCGGTGCAGCGGCGATGCGTAGCCCGAGATGGTGATGGTGACGTGCCGCCCTTCGGCGAGCTGTCCCTCGAGATAGTCGAACAGGGCCTCGACACGCTGATAGTTGCCTTCGATGCATGAGTCGAAGAACTCTTCCATTTCTTTGCGGTCGATGTCGTTCTTCTGCCGTGCCAGATAGTCGTCGCGCAGCGCGACATAGTGCCGCTGGCATTCCGAATAACTTGTGGTGGTGGTGTCTCTACGGCTGCCGGGGTCCGGCTCGTCGTTGTGGAAGTAGAGGAACAGCGGGAAGCCGAATGACGACGGCGGGCGTCGGACGATGAGCGACGTGTCGGGTGTGGTGTCGGACTCCACCACTGTGTCGAGGTTGAGGTGCCACTGGAACAGGTCGTTGCAGCATGCGGTGCTGTCGTCGGGTGTGGGACGGTTGGAGCTGAGGTAGCCGGTCAGAGGTATGCCGAACAGCGAGTCGTGTTCGGCGACGGTGAAGTATATGTCGTTCCACTCGCTGTTGAGGCATCCGCACACGGCCTCGGCTTGCTGCCATGTGTTACGTTGTCCCACGGCGCAGTAGATGTCGTGTCCGCCAAGGCCGCCGGGGCGGTCGCTGCTGAAGTAGAGCACGCCGGTGCGTTGGTCGTAGTAGGGTGTTATCTCGTCGGCAGGGGTATTGACCTGTGGCCCCAGGTTGGTGCTTTGGGTTGCAGTGCCATTCTTGACGAGGGTGTACCAGATGTCCATGCCGCCGTTGCCGCCGCTACGGTTGCTGGCATAGTAGAGTATTGCTGTGCCGTCGTGCAGGCGGCCCACGGTGGGCTGTGTCGAAGTGTAGCCCTCGCCGTTTATGTCTCCGCGCAGGCGCACGGCCTTGTCCCAGCCGCGTTTCAGCTTGCGGGCGTACCATATCTCGCATCGCAAGGTGGGGTCGTCCATACGTGCATGGGTGAAGTAGAGGTCGCCGCTCGACGGGTCGATGCAGATGTTGCCCGTGTGGTCGCGACGGCTGTTGAGGCCCCAGCGGCAGGGCTTGGGTCGCGCCACCTTGCCGCTGCGTGCGATGCGAGCCTGCATCAGCTTCATCTGTGCGTTGTCGAAGTGGAACTGCGAGTTGCCACTGGCAGCGCGTGGCATCGACGAGTAGGCCAGTATGGTGTCGCCCACCCGTATGGCTCCAGTCTCGCTGCCGCTGGTGTTGAAATGTCTGTCGAGATGCTCCACGCGGTAGGGCTGTGCCGGGGATGACATTGGAAGCAGGAGAGACAGGCCGAGTGCGATACAAGCCCCCCACCATCGTATCGACAGTTGGACAGGCTTGTTCGCTATGTGCTTGCTCTGCATGCTTCGTTTAAAGTTTAAGGTTTGAGTTTTTTTTCGCTGGTTTAGATAATAGGACATGGCAACGCACGGTGACGGGTGTCTTTCTTGGCTATCATATATATTACGCCCAACTCGAAGGCACCGATGGTGTGGCTGGCGGAGGCTAGCTGCGAAATGTTGGCGTCGTAGCTGAAGGCGAAGGTCCATTCGTGCCACAGCACAGCGATGTTGAGCGCCAGCGCGTCGGCGTGGCGTGCGAGCAGTCCTGCGCTGAGCGCCAGGTAGTCGCGAGATGTCTCGCGCATATAGTAGCGTACGTCGCAGCCGTAGACAAACTCGCTGAAACTCCCCTGGCGCTGGTAGCCTGCCACTGGCATCACGGACCATCCGCCAGCCATACGCCATTCGGCGCGTAGATAGGCATTCCAGCGTCGCAGCAGACGTGCATCGTCCATGCCGGTGTACGAGATGTCGGGCTCGTTGAGGTTACGTCCGCTGATGCCAATCTTGGTGTACAGCTCGCTATTCAGCTGGTGAAACCATGCTACACCTGCGCCGAGGGTGGGGTAGAACGCATGAGTCCGGTCGAACTGCTCGCCAGCTTCGGCCATGTCGATGTTTTCGGTGCTGAACCCCACCTGTCCGCCACCTACTTCGGCAGCTACCGACAGGATGTTGTTGCCGCCATCGTCGAGACTTTGGAAGTAGCTCAACACAGCCGCTGCCGCTGTGGTGCCATAGCTCAGGCTGCCCTCGCGGTCGGCCGTAAGCCAGATGCCTGCGTTGAGGCCGTTCATGCTGCGGTTGCTGCGCATAAGGCTTATCTCGGCAGTGGCACTGATGGTCTGGAACGGCTTGCTGACGGAAGCCCACTGGTTGCGGTATACCACCCCATAGCGGCCTGTGCCGTCGAAGAAACCGCTGTATGCAGGATTGAACAGCATCGGGTCGAGGTCGAGCATCGAGAAGTGTTGGTCCTGTGCCCAGAGGGAATTGAAGATTGAAGATTGTAAATTGAAAACCAGGCTGGCACCGAGTATCAGCCTGATGCAACTGTGCCTTATGTGGCTTTGCTTTTTCAATTTTCAATGTTCGTTTTTCAATTCAACTTCTGGTGTAAGGAGCAAGGTCCAGGTCTGCGAACTCGCCCCGTCGGTATTTGAACAAGGCTGCTATGCCCACCATGGCGGCATTGTCGGTGCAGAACTGGAAAGGCGGTATGAAAGCCTGCCAGTGGTGACGGTTGCACATACGCTGCAGCTCGCTGCGCAACAACGAGTTGGCACTGACCCCTCCGGCTATGGCCACCTGCCGCACATGGTGGTCTATCGCTGCGCGCTCTACTTTCTTCAGCAGAAAGCTGACGATGGTCTTCTGTATCGATGCACAGAGGTCTGCCTTGCGCTTCTCGATGAAGTCGGGGTCGTTTTTGAGCCGGTCGCGCAGAAAGTAGAGAAACGAAGTCTTGATGCCGCTGAACGAGTAGTCGTAGCCCGGTATATGCGGTGTTGCGAAGCGGAAAGCATCAGCGTCGCCGTCTTTGGCCAGCCGGTCGATGACGGGTCCGCCGGGGTAGCCTAGGTCCATGATCTTGGCCGCCTTGTCGATAGCCTCGCCCGCCGCATCGTCGATGGTGGTACCCAGGCACTCGATGTTGAAATGGTCGCGCAGCAGCAGTATCTGCGTGTGGCCTCCGCTGACCAGCAGACAGATGAACGGGAACTGCGGACACTCTCTCGCCGCACCCTCTCCGGCGGGGGAGGGGAGAGGCGCCTGTCTCTTGTCGACACGTATCCCGTCGCTGTCACCGTCGGTGGGCGGCGCCGGGAGTGTGGCTATGAAATGGCTCAACACATGTGCCTGCAGGTGGTTCACCTCGATGATTGGCTTGCCCAACGCCAACGCGAAGCTTTTGGCAAAGTTGACACCCACCATCAAGGAGCCCAGCAATCCGGGACCACGTGTGAATGCAACAGCGTCTATATCGTCCTTGCTGATTCCCGCCTGGCGTATCGCACCGTCTACCACGGGAATTATGTTCTGTTGGTGTGCACGGCTGGCCAGCTCGGGCACCACGCCGCCATATTGTTCGTGAACCTTCTGGCTTGCAATGACATTCGACAGCATATACTCGTCGCGGAGCACTGCCGCCGACGTGTCGTCGCAGCTCGATTCTATAGCTAGAATAGTAGTCATAATCGGCTGCAAAGATACGTCTTTTTTCTGATATGATGTAAAAAAAACTTAACGGTGACAGGAATGGGACTGGCCGAGGTGTCTCTTTTTGTTGAAAAGATTGCAAAAAAATATCTGCATTTCAAAAAAGTTATGTATCTTTGCATTGTTCAACCGTAAGGTTGTGAATTGGTGATTTTTTTATTAACTAACTAAAATACAAACATTAAAATGAAGAAAATTATCATTGCTATCGTGGCAGTTTTCGCCATGAGCACAGTCGCCAGTGCACAGTTCTCTGGCATCGGTGTCCGCCTCGGTGGCGGTCAGGGCTATGGTGCCGAGCTCTCCACACTGTGGAACTTTGGCAACCGCGTTGAAATCGACCTCGGTTGGGACACCGGCGATCACTACACTGGTTTCAGCCTGACGGGTATCTACCAGTGGCAGGGTGAGATCGGCAGTGGCTTTGGCTGGTTCGCCGGTGTCGGCGCCCGCGTGGCCTATTGGAGCTGGGAGAGCGGCTATGGCGACAGCGACAGCGACATTGCCCTCGCTTTGGCAGGTCAGGCCGGTCTCGAGTATCAGTTCCCCTCGATTCCTATCCAGGTCAGCCTCGACATCCGTCCCGCTTTCTATCTTATCCCCGATACCGATTTCCATTGGGGTGACATCGCTCTCGGCATCCGCTACATCTTCTAAAGATACAAACAGTTAGCGCAGAATGAGAAAGTTGTTGGCAGTGATGATGATGCTTTGCGGCGCGGCGTTGGCCTCGGCGCAGGCGGACAGTGTCGACTTCCGCGGTGCTTACACCGACGGCGAGACGCTGGCCGACGCATCGTTCTCCACCGTCAGCGACCATTCATTCCCCACCGAGCTGGCCGCATACGACTTCCAGTCGGCGAAGCTCGACCGCGAGAACCGTGTGGTTGCTTCGATACTGGCCATCGTGCTGGGCGACTTCGGCATCCACCACTTCTACACCGGCGACATACATCACGGTGTCCTCCATGCCGTTTTCTTCTGGACGGGTATCCCCGCCGTCATTGGCATCATCGAAGGCATCATGTGGCTCACCGACCCGGGCTCGTTTCCCGACAGTCTGTTCTAACGGCCTGTAAAACAAACATGCAGGGCATCCGCACAGGGTGCCCTGCTTTTTTTTATTTTGCCATGTCGGAAATTGTGTGTACTTTTGCAGCCTAAAAAAACTATAATAATATGAAGTATTCAATAGGAGTGGACATGGGCGGTACCAATACCGACATGGGCCTTGTAACAGAGAACGGCAACATAGTGCAGCGCCGCAATATCCCCACCAACGCATACACCGAGTTGGAACCCTACGTGCACGACATGATGCGCGAGATAGAAGCCATGGTGTCCGAGCAGTCGGCTATCGACGGCATGGCCATTCAGCTCGAAGGCATAGGCATAGGTGCCCCCAATGGCAACTTCTACACAGGCTGCGTGGACAATGCCCCCAACCTCACCATCAAGGGCAACCTCAACTTCGAGAAGGAGATACACAAGTACCGCGATGTGCCTGTCGTGCTCAGCAACGATGCCAATGCTGCCGCCTACGGCGAATATGTGTATGGCGGAGCTCGTGGCATGAAGCACTTCATAATGTTCACCCTCGGCACCGGCGTCGGCAGCGGCGTGGTGGTCGATGGACGTCTGGTCCACGGCTCGACGGGTGCCGCTGGCGAGCTGGGTCACGCCATCCTGTACCAGCATGGACGCAAGTGCAGCTGTGGCCGCGAAGGATGCCTCGAGACCTATACATCTGCACGAGGCATAGTGCAGACCTACTGCGAATTGAAAGGCATCCCGGTTACCGCCGACATTACCAGCAAGATGATAGGCGAACTGGCGCACCAGGGCGACCCCGTGGCTCTCAAGACTTGGGAGACTGTCGGCGACCAGCTGGGTCTGGCTATGGCCAACGCTGTCACTTTCTCGGCACCAGAAGCTATTTTCCTTATGGGTGGTCCTGCCCAGGTCGGCGAGCCGCTGCTTCGTCCATTGCGCGCCGCCTTCGACCGCTACCTGCTCAACATCTTCAGCGGCACATGCCAGATACGTATGAGCGAACTCCGCGCCAACGAGGTGGCTATCCTTGGTGCCGCAGCACTGCTGAAAATGAAAGATTAACCTAGAACATCTAGATTATCTAGGACATCTGGAATATATGAAGAAGACCATTTTGTTTCTTGCGGCAGTAATGTTGCTTGCCTCCTGCGGCAACAAGTCGCTGACCTCCTACGTCAACCCTATGGTCGGTACCGATGGTCACGGACACACTTTCCCCGGTGCCATAGTGCCCTTCGGACAGATACAGCCTTCGCCCGACACGCGTCTCAGTGGGTGGGATGGCTGTAGCGGCTACCACTATAGCGACGACACCATATATGGCTTCAGCCATACCCATCTGAGCGGCACCGGCTGCGAGGACTACGGCGACGTGCTGCTGATGCCGGTCAAAAGCTCTGACAAGATAGACAGGTTAGGCAAATCGTACAAGAGCCATTTCAGTCACAAGAACGAGACGTCCCGTGCCGGATACTACAAGGTCCTTTTGGGTCGCACAAACACCATCGTGGAACTTTCGGCCGATCGCCGTGTGGCCTATCATGCATACACTTATGTCGATGACCATAATAACGCCTTCATCATCGACCTCAATCATCGCGATGTGCTGCTCAGCGGTAAGATTATGGTGAAGGACGGCATGCTTGTCGGATGGCGCGAAAGCTCGGCATGGAACCCCGACCAGCACCTTCACTTTGCCATTCGCGGCGACGTCGACCTGTCGAATGTGCTCTTCAACGAAGACTCCACTTTTGCCATCGTAATCCTGCCCGACGGTACCAAGCGTGTGGAGCTGCAGGTGGCTATCAGCGGAGTTGATATCAACGGCGCCATAGGCAATCTCGTCACCGCCCGCCACAAGGACATAGAGAGTGCCAGCCGCGCCGCCGACCGTGCTTGGGAGGAGGCTCTCGGCAAGATAAAGGTGGACGGCGGCACCAAGGAACAGCGCCGGTGCTTCTATACAGCCCTCTACCACTGCATGACATCGCCCTACCTGTGGAGCGATGAAGATGGCCGTTACCGCGGCACCGACAACAAGATACATGTTGTAGACGAGGGTAGGGAAATGTATACCGTTTTCTCCCTGTGGGACACCTACCGTGCCCTGCATCCGTTGTTGACGCAGATAGAGCCCGAACGCACTGTGGACTTTGTCTACACCGCCATGAAAAACTTCGAGCAAGGTGGCGAGCTGCCTATGTGGGAGCTGGCCGGCTACGAGACCCACTGCATGATAGGCTACCATGCAGTGCCGATGATGCTTGAGGCCTACAACTACCTGCATGAGGACGACGGCACCATCGCCGGCTACACCCCGCAGCAGCTGCTCGAGGCAATGGTGGCCACCAGCAACCGCACCGAGGCCCACCGCGCCTATGCAGCCCAGGGCTACCTCTCCTCCGAACTGGACAACGAGAGTGTCAGCAAGACACTTGAATATGCCTATGACGACTGGTGCATAGCCCGGATGGCCGTACTGGCCGACGACAGTGCCACGGCACGCACCTACTGGATACGCAGCCAGAGCTGGCAGAACATCATCGACAGCAACGGCTTCGCCCACCCGAAGCGCAACGGCGCATGGGTCACCCCCTTCGAACCCACCGAGGTGAACAACCATTTCACCGAGGCCAACAGCTGGCAGTACAGCACCTATGTGCCGCACGACCTCGGTGCTTGGGTCGAGCACCTTGGCGGCAAGGATAAGGCCATCGCCTTCCTCGACAGTCTCTTCGAAGGCCACAACAGCCTCAGTGGCCGCGATCAAGTCGACGTCACAGGCCTTATAGGCATGTACGCCCACGGCAACGAGCCCTCGCATCATGCCGCGTGGCTATATACCTATCTGGGTCAGCCCGGGAAGACGCAGAAATATGTGCATCGCATACTTGACGAGATGTACAGCTCGAAGCCCGACGGCCTATGCGGCAACGAGGACTGCGGCCAGATGAGTGCCTGGTATGTCCTGGCATCGCTTGGCATGTATGAGATATGCCCCGGCAGCGGTGTCTGGGCTCGCACCGAACAGTTGTTTAAGAACGACCTCGACTGGGCTCTGGCTTCCGACCCGCTTGGCGAGCCGCTATGCTGCCCCGACTCACTACGCATCACCCCCTGTCCTGTCTTCGCCGACTGGCGTATGCAGAGCACCCGCGACAGGGTGAGCGACTCTGTCGCATGCCAGGAAGGACGTCTGCCCTCGCAGAAGGTTGCCCACAAGGAGGTGAAGGTGCAGACAGACAAGCATGTCACCTACCTCACTCAGCCTGCCCCTCAGTATACGGAGAACGGTCCGGAAGGCATGGTGGACAACATCTTGGGCAACGCTAACTACCGCATCGGCGGCTGGCAAGGCTGGCAGGGCGACATGGTGGCCGTGGTGGAGTTGGACGCGGAGAAGACGGTGCATCACATCGGCCTCGACTGTTTGGAGCATATGCGCTCGTGGATATTCTTCCCGTCGGACGTCAAGATGGAGACTAGCCTCGACGGCGAGCATTGGACGGTTTTCGGCGAAGTCAGTGCCACACAGTTCCCGACCGAGCACAGCCGCCAGGAGGAGATGGTGCGCCACGAGTTCTTTGCCGACGGCACTGTACGTGCAAAATATGTCAAGATAACCGCTACCAACTTCGGCCTGTTGCCCGACTGGCATATTAGCGCCGGCGAGCAGGCATGGCTGTTTGCAGACGAAATAATAATAAAATGAATATGAAGAAACGTCTCATATTGGCTTTTGGCATTCTTGCCGTGGCCGCCATGTTCGCCTCATGCGATTCGAAACTGTGCTACTGCTACACCTCGACTTCGCAGGGAGTGATGGAAGAAGAGGTGTATACCAACACCGACACACCATGCAGCTCGCTGGGCAATTCCAGCCGTGGCTGTGTGGAGAAGAACGAACGGATGAATCCGGGCGAGATAGCCTATAAGTAGGTTTTCGGCTACAACACAAGTATGGCGTTCGACACGGGCTGTTGCCCTTCGTGGTCGTAGCGTCCGTTGCCCGACGGATAGTTCACCACTCCGTTGTGCGGTTTGTCGTGCACATACATCGTGGTACTGCTGCCGCCGTCGAGGTTGATGGCGTCGGTACAGCCAAGCCATAGCATGATGCGGGTCAGTTCGGGCAGAGACAGCCCCTCGGCTTTGTCCTTGTGACGGCCATCGGCGACCAATATCAGTATTGTGCTGTCAGAACGTATGCCTAGGGCAGTGCGGTTGTGCCGGTGGGTGACAAAGGTGCGGTCGTCGCGTTGCGGCACCTCCTGCCCGTCGTGCACCAGCATAGGTCCGGCTGTCATGACGTTGCTGCCGGAAAGGCTGTCTTCCCACGTCCGGCTGCTGTCAGGCACCCACAGGTGCGGAGCGGGTTCTTCGCCAAGCGTTATTACGGCGTATTGGTAATATTTCCGGTTGACGCTGTCGTCCTTTTGTGGGGTGTTCTCGCCCACCCGATTGCCGTCGATGCGTAGGTAGCATACCGGATTGCCTCTTCCCATGTCGAAGAACGTGCCATTGACGGCGGCCAGCGCCCTTTCTCGTTGCGCCATGTCGGATACGGTGGCTGTCGTACTGTCGCACACGAAGGCTAGCCGTCGGTGCGATTTGGCTGGTATCTCTATGATGCTCAGATGTTGGGCCGAACAGAACAACGTCCCCACTCCGAAGTGGTAGCGTTTCAGATAGAATCCTTCAAGTGTGTCTATGCTCCATTCGGCATTGACAATGCGAAGCGAGTCGTTGGTGTAGTCGACCTGGGCTGTGACAGCCAGACATGAAAGTGTGAGTAAAGTCGCCAGTGTCAGTTTGTTCATTACTGCTGCTTGCTTTTCTTGCGTTTGATGAGTTCGCTCCAACTGTCGAAGTCTTTTGTCAGTTTAAGCCCTGCCCCCTGCTTGTAGGGTAGGTCGATACGCGTGTAGTCGTTGTTGTTGGTGCGGTTGTATGCGTAGAGGTGTATCAGCGGACTGATGCGATAGCCGAGCAATGCATCGATTACGGCGTTGCCGTTGGCGTTGCTTTCCAGTTCGCGGCTGTCGCCACCATAGCCAAGGGTGCTCTCCAGGTACCACCGGCCCCAGTCTTTGCTGATGTTGACATCGACTTGCTCGTTGGTGAGCTCGGTGGCAGCTTTGTATTTGAAGTCCACATCAACGATGTTGACCATGTCGCTCACCATACTGCCCATTTTCGAGGCTACCATCGAGTAGCCGCTCGACAGGCTGTTGCCGAGTATGTCGTTGTTGTCGTTCATGGTGCCATTGGCGTTGTAGAATTGACCAAGCAGCAGTAACGAAACGGTCTGGTTCAGCATGTCGCGCTCGCTGTTGCGGTCGATGTAGGTAAACACCTCTTCTTCTATGCTGGCGTCTGCGTTTGGCAGCCGTATGTCGAACGAGATTGCAGGCTCGTTCAGTGTGCCGTTGATGGCTATTATATCCTCAACCTGTATGTTTTTCTGAGTATTGTCGATGGCCGAAAGGCTACCGGTAAGGGTTGAGAGGTTGACACGCTGTGAATAGACGGCCTGCAGGTCGAACCGCGCATCAGGCAGCGACCCTTGGAAGTTGAGATTGCTGCCGGGCTCTAGGCTGAATGTCTTTTCGAGAATGGAGATGAACCCAAGTTTCAATGTGCCAGAGGTTATCTCGTAGTTGCCCATCACCTGCGGTGTCATGCGGTTCTCAAGCGTCATGTGCAGGTCGCCGCTGCCGCTACCCTTGACGCCTACAGTGACTTCCGAGAAGTCCATCGGCAGGTTGAGCTGTACGTCAGGGGTGATGGAAAGATCCATATCGAGGTTGAGACCGATGGCACTGTTGCCCGATTGTTGCTGTTCGTTGGTTTGTATATCGTTGCTGCCGACGAAGGTGATGAAGTCCTGAGACTGCACCTGACGCCTGTCGCTGACAGGCACCGTCAGTGTGCTGCCGGGATTGGTTTTGGCATGTACGCTGATATTGATCGTCTCGGCGCTCCCGCTTACGTGACCGTCGGCTTGCACCAGCATCGTACCGTAGAACTGGTCGCCGGTATGCTGGTCTAGCACCAGTATGTTGTCCGTGATGAGCGAGAGGTCGATACTGATATTGTCGAGCCCGTTGTAGCCTATGGCGCCGTCCACGGTGGCAACGTTGCCAAGCGGGTCAAGCAGTTTGAACTTGTCCAGCGTGATGCGTTTGTTGGTGAAACGCAGACTGTCGTTGAAGTAGTAGGTCACGCCGGTCTGGTTCACCTTCAAGGCTCCGCTGTTAATATAGGCTTCGCCGACGACGTTGGGCTTGCCTAATGTGCCGTCGATGTCGAGCTCTCCTTCCAACTGCCCATCGAAACGACTGCTGAATGTGGCTAGCAGTGGGGCTATTGAGGCTAGCTCGAATTGGTTGAATCCTATGCTGAAGTCGAGGTCGGGATCCTCCTCGCCAAGGCCTATCCACCCTGAGGCACGGAGCGTGTTGCCGTCGACAATCAGGTTGAGTGTGTTCATCTCGGCGTTCCAGGTGCTACGCACTGCGAGGGTGCCCAGCTCCTGTCGGTTGAGAATGCAACTGTCCAATGTCATGTTGGCATTGAAATACGGTGTCGTAGATAGGCCGTAGAGCGAGAAACGCCCGTCGATGACACCGTCAAGACCGAAGGGCGAATTCATAAGAATCATCTCGGATAGCGGCTTGATGTTGAAGTTGTCGAACTCGAACTCGACAAAGTCGTTCGCTTGTCGCTTGAGGCGCAGGCTGGAGCTTATACGTTGGCGGTCGCTGGACAGGCTGATTCCGGCGCCTGCGAGGGTGGATGATGGCATCGTGGAGAGGTGAAGGCTGTCTATGTTGAAACGCCAGGCATCTTCACCATATCGGAAGAAAGGCCTCAATACCTGTATGTCGCCTTGCTCTAGACCGATTAGCAGGTCGCCGTCGGTGACTTGCAGGCTGTCTCCCCACGCTATTTGCAGGCTGGCCGACTCGCGGCTGCCAGCCAGATGCATCGTCATGTCGTTGATTAGGTCCGTCTCCCTGACTTTGATGTTTGTGCTCTCAATGTCAATGAGGTACACTCCTTCACTATAGTGGCTTGACAGGCCGATGCCGTCCATTGCCACGCTGCCCCAACGCGCACCGTCGGTACGCGCCACCAGACGCAGCAGGTCGTTGCCGTTGTATGAGCCATCGATACGGGTGCCGTTGGCGAGGCTTATCTTGGGCATGAATTGGTTCAGAATTGCACCGTCGTCGAGTCGCAGGTGGAACTTCAGGGTATTGCTTTCGATGGCACTCATTGCTACGCTGTCAGGCTCGGCTATTATCTGCAGGTCTTCTGGCAGTACACTGTATCCGATATGTTGCACCATCAGCGGTATGTCAGCATAGTCGAAGTGTCCGCTGACAGTGGCTGTCATCATGTCGCTCTCAAAACGCAGATTCTTGTTTCCGGCATCTTCTTTTGTCGCAGTGAGCCTCGCCTCGCGCAGAGTCGCTGGTCCTATGTGGGTGTTCTTGGCTGTTATGGTACCGTGCATGTCGTCAAGAGTGACACCGGTGAGGTCCCCTTCCAGATGAGTGCTTATGCGTCCGTATTCCGATTTGACCAGTCCAAACGTGTCGGCCTGCAACCGGTCCAGGTCTATGGATACATTATAGGTGCATTCGCTGTCGGCAATGTTGGCAGTACCATGCATGTCTATGTCGAGCAATGTGTCGTCGCACGAGGCTTCGAAGTCCATATTCCCGTCTTTTATCTTGGCATGAAGGTTGATGGGATTGAGGTTGTTGCCCTTCACCACGCTGCCTGTCAGATATGCAAAAGCCTCGGCATCGATGTCGCGCAACTCTTTTGTTTCATCGGGTATGTCGGCGTCGACATTGAGCGAGAAGCCGCTGTGTGTCAGCCAGTCGCTGCCAAGTGGCGTGAGACCCATCCCGTCACTGTCGGCATTCAGTATCACACGACGTTTGCCGTTGCGAGGTGTCATAGTGACATCAGCTCGCAGGTTGCCCAATCCGCATACCATAGTAATGTTTGCTGTCGACTCGCACTGCCATCCGCCATGAGCCTGCGCCGTCATGTCCAGATATTCTATCTCTCGCAAGAAGTTCGCCAACTTTGGCGTGATGTATTGAGGCATCATGGCAGTAATCTGCGATAGGTCGCTCTGCTCGAAACGTAGTGTCGCATTGTCAAGCGCCAGCGTCATGTTTTCCGGGTCCGTCAGATCGACAATGTCTCCATCTATCGCCACTTCCGACGCATGCCCAAATCGCAGGCTCATGTTGTCGGTATGCATAACATCCACCGTGCCTGTCGTCCGCCCTGACGGCATCAGCTGTATGTCCACCCCCCATAGTGCTGGTGCCCAGTACGCCACGTCGGCCAAGGCTATCGAACTGCCCTCGCCTATCTCAATATTGTGCCGAACATTGTTAAGATAGCCTTTCATGCCGTGCCAGCCGTCGTACAATATCTCCACGTCTGCTTTTACAGTGCTGCGGGCGGTCTCTGCCCTAAAACGACGTACCGTGATGTCGTTGCGTCCCACATGTATGCGACCTGCTATGTTGTCGGCCTTAAAGCCACTGCGTTCCTCTGTGCTGAAACGGACCAGCCGACACGTCACGTCGTCGTTAACCACATGCAGGTTGGTTACTTTGGCCTTTACGTCGTAGAATTCCATGTGGGGTATCTCTACTCCGTAATCATATTTCTTTTTTCGTCGGTCGGGCATGTCCATCTTGTAGTGTACATGGTTCAACACAACTTCGTCGATGTCCACGGTGAACTTCTGTACCCGTTTTTTTCGCGGCCCCTTGTAGTAATGGTCCAATATGTATTGTAGGTTAAGCCCGATTCGCTTGTCGGGACGTGGCGTATTGCGTACAAACTCTGGTGCCGACGGGTCGTCGGTGCGATATATGGCAAGGTGATAGTATGCATTCTTGAGGTATACACTCTTCATCTCCAGACGTGCATTGCTGTAGGGGAACCTCTTGAAGTGAACTCTCAGTGTCTCGGCGTCGAGTATCGTGTCACTGTTTGGCGCAACCAACAGCAAGTCGTTGGCGACAAGGTGGTTGAATGGGTGTATGTGCAGTGACCCTATCTTTACCTTTCCTCCCCATTCGTCCGATAGATGCCGACCTGCATAACTTCCTATGACCGATTGTACTACAGAGTAGTTTAGCAGAGCGACACAAACATATGCCACCAGCACCACAGTCAGTGCCAAGCGCCATATTATGTTCCACGCAATTTTCATTGTTATATTCCTGATTAACGTCGTTGTGTTCTTTTTATTTTATAGGCAACCATAAAAAAATGACGTAAAGACGTCGCTTCTTGTCAATCATGCACAAGAGGATGCCTCTAGACATTGCCATGCAGAATCCCCGTCCCGCCGTGCGCCCTCTGCGGTTGCCGGTGTCGTTTTTTTTATGTATCACGCTGTGCCACAGCGCGATATTCCGAATTTGGCCGAAACGGCCCTGCCGAGGGCCGCAATTTTGCCGCCGCGCGCGCCCCGAACCGCGGCGAGCCCCCCGAGCGGACCCC
>FLNX01000215.1_pt1 | contig 14889 bp, 23 predicted proteins | sample 1140341 | NCBI WGS metagenome assembly FLNX01 (sample SAMEA3878208, study PRJEB12797) | bioreactor metagenome | biome: Moose rumen | place: Sweden | collected 2011-10
TGATAGTGACAGGGCTAACCTCCGTCGTCGCCGTTGATGCGGAGATTGGCGGGGGCGTGAAGTTCTTTACAAGCAAAGCGAACAAGTTCGAGCGTTACGATGACCGATTCATCAGCGGACACCGACGACTGACCGATGCCGTTCATAAGCACGGGGCACTGGTGATGATGCAGACAGCCATTGTTGACGGGCCGATAGACGAGTTAAGTACGGAGCAGGTGGAGGACATCGTGCGTCAGTTCGGCGACGCTGCTGCCAGAACCGAGCGGGCGGGCTACGACGGCGTGCAGATTCATGCTGCCCACTTCTTCTACCTGAGCAAGTTCATCAGTCCGCTGCTGAACCACCGCACCGACCGCTACGGTGGCGACCAGCGGGGGCGCAGTCGCATACTCTACGAGATTCTGAAGGACATGCGCAGCAAGACCAGTCCCGACTTCCTCATCACGATGAAAATCAACTCCACCGACGAGTACCCCGGCGGACTGACCACGCAGGACTTCATGCTGACCAGCCGACTGATGGCTGAAGCGGGTATCGATGCCATCGAGGTGAGTGCCAACGGAACGTCGCGCACGGGTATCCGTGCCGGACAAAACGAAGGTTACTTCCGTGCTGCGGCAATGGCCCTGGCGGCCTACGTCGATACGCCTGTCGTGCTGGTGGGCGGTCTGCGCTCTATCGAAAAGATTAACCAGTTCCTCAACGATACAAAAATAGAGTACGTCAGTCTCTCTCGTCCCCTCATCCGTGAGCCGAACCTCATCCGTCGCTGGCAGGCGGGCGACACCGCCCCGTCGAAGTGCGTGTCGTGCAACTCCTGCTATCGCACGCCTGGCCACCAATGCATTTTTAATCTGAAAAACAAGCAATAATATGGAAAGAATAATTAGAGCCGTGTTCTTCAATGGCAGTCCACGAAAGAACAAAAACACCGCTGACATGCTCCAGAGCGCCATGCGCGGAGCCGAGGCAATCGAGAATCTGGAGAAAGGAAATACGCATGTATGCGCAGAGTACATACAGAAAGCCGTTGGCGGCACGCTCTTCGAGATTGAGACGACTTCCCCCAGTTGAAAGCCAAGTCAGCCTGGGAGAAACTCAAGTCTTGGCTTACCATCAATCCCCGCCTCCGCCCGCTGGCCACTATCACCCGCCGCACCTTCACCCCCGCCGAGGTCGCCCAGATCTTCGCCGAACTCGGCGAGCCCTGATCAGAAGCCTCCGCGCGCTCGAAAAGAGCCGCCTCTTATCCTCAGCAGAAGCCTCCTGCCGCCAGCAGGAGGCTCTTATTTTTGCTTAAGAGCCTCTTATTCGCAACCCCTTTGGCGTCAGCGTAGGGTAACAGAGTAACGGGTAACAAAGTAACAAAACCATTTTTTCACAAGCAACAAATAATCTATATATAATTATAATATTAATATAATATATTATAATATATTATATTAATATTATAATTTATTACGTTACTCCACGTCCCTCCCGTACCATTCGATTTACCTTTTTGTTACTTTGTTACTCGTTACCTGTTACCTCAGAATGTGCGTATCTTTTTTGCATCAACTGACACGATTCTCGAAAAGATTCACTACCTTTGCACCCATGAAACCCGCTCAGATATTCCACCAGTACATCTGGATCATCAACACGCTCAGGGCCTTCCGTCATCTCACCAAGCGGCTGGTGGAGAAGATATTCGACCTGCGCCCCACGCCTCCCATCCTGAAACATTTCGACCTGATTACAGGCGAAACGGGTGACTCGTAGCCTCGCTAAAAACTCGGAGGAAGTTTCCGCTGACGATCTTCTCAATCTCTCCAGCATTGAAGCCCTCTGCCAACAGACAGCGGATGACGGAGTGGTAGAAATTGTCTGGCTCCTGTCCCCATTCGTGGTTCGCGGCATTGGGATTGCGGGGCTGAAACTGTGGGCGCGGCCCCTCTTGCTCGCCTTTCGCCTTTCGCTCGGCCTCACGCTTGGCCTGCTCCTTCTGGAAACGCTCGCGCATCTCGTCCGTCATTTCCTGGTACTCAGGGGTAATCTTTGAGTCGGTGCCGATGCAGACGTGGTCGATGCCAACGATGTCAACCATAGCACGGATGTTCGAGGCATACTCTTCCGGCGAGGATGCCAGGTGTGGCCAGATGCCGATGACACCGCCCTTGGCTGCCACCATCCGGGCTTGGGCTGGTGTGATGAGACGGGGGCGCATCATCTTGCCCATAAACTCATTGCTGCCCAGACGCGTGCTCAATCCTGTGTGGGAAATCAGCACGGGTCGCGTATCCACACTGGTGTGGCGTATCATGATTACTTCCATATCTTCAATCAGTTCGTGCAACTTTACCTTCAAATTGCTCAGTCATATTCTAAATTCACTTAAATATGAGTGCAAAATTACTAATAATTGATGGATTTTCGCTAAATTTGCACTGATTATTATGAATGTTTATGAAAGAGCAAGTAGGAGAGAAACCCGTATGGCGGGGATGTTCAAATCTGCGAATACAGAAATTATGGTGGGGCAAGAAGGCTGGTAGTGCCGATAATTTAACAATTAAGGATATGAAGAAAAAAACGGTGAGGACCAGGTTTCTTTTGACCTGTTTATTGGCTGTGCTGGGGTTGAATACGGCATGTGGCCAGCAGTATTTTGAGAATACCGATGTGCAAGGGTTCGCAGAACTGATTGCAGATACGAATGTGGTGGTGCTTGATGTGAGGACTGTCGCAGAATTTGCAGAAGGGCATATCCAGAGGGCTATCTTGATTGACCAGGGGCAGAGTGATTTCGTGGAGAAAGCAAAGGCCACTCTGCCTATAGACAAAACCATTGCCGTATATTGCCGCAGTGGTCGCCGTTCCGCCAATGCAGCCGGAAGACTGGCTGAAGTCGGGTACAAGTGTGTGAATCTGAAAGGTGGCATCATGGCTTGGCAAGGATCCAATATGCCTGTAACTTCGATAACAATGATGGCGCAGAATATCAAGGGATTTGTCAATAGTCATATGCAGACTTACCCTAAGTCCAGATTGCTTGACATCTACAAGTCGTGCTTTCAGGACTATATGGGGGCAGAACATCTGGTATCTGACAGGGCAAGGGTGAAGGCTTATCTTGATGAAGAATTGTCATCGACGAGTATTGAAAGTTTGATGCCCTGGTACTATGAGCCTTGCGGTATCGACAGCAACTATTATCGCGTCAGCATCAGAACCGTTAAGGAGGGCATCGTAACTGAGGACATGTTGCTTGATGCTTTCATCCGTAGTGCCCGCTCGACCTCTGGTCGCTTGCAACCAACGGGACGCAAGAATGCCAAAAATCGGCCATCAGTAGAATCATGGCGTGAACGATGGCAAAAGATTATTGGTACGATTGACGATATGCGTCTCAATCTTCCTCATTATGGCAGAGACAAGCAATTTATCGACAGCATCCTGAGTGCTGGCAAATATGCCATCAGCCATTCGCCTGACTACCGTGAGGCATACCGTCCTCACTACCGTATAGTAGAGCGAAGCATCTTTGAGCGTGAGATAAAGCCATTGATAGAGAAAATATCCATACACTTCAACAATTGAATAATGTGACTCCAGCAAGTAAGACGCAAAGTTCTGTTCGTCTGAATCCCTTGATGTATTCTTTTGCATCTATCTCTGCAGTAAACCGCTCCGTCGTGAACGACAAGTCGGTTTCGACCCTTTGATAAGCAAGTCTTTCGTCGCCTGTGGCGATGTGGATGATGCCGCAATAGGTGAAGCCGTGCTTCTCGATGACGTGCTGCATGATGCGGTTGTCGCGATGTGTGTCGATGCGCAGGTTTGGCTCTGTGGCTGCACAGAAGTCGATGATGCTGTCGAATATGCCGTGAACGTCGGGATAGCTGGCTATGCGGTGGATGACGTGATAGGGCAGCGTATCGTCGAGCCATTTCCCATCGTAAATTGTCGCATACGTCGGGTCTGGGGATGCAAGAAAAGCGAAGTAGCCTACAATCCTGCCATCCTGCTCGATGACATAACTGCCATCCCTCTCGATGTCTGACCCAACGACTTCTAACGAGGGATAACCTTCGCGCCATTGGTTCGCGTTGCCCGTAGAGACCATAATGGCCTTTGCTGCCGAGAAAACCTGCATGATTCCCTCAGCATCTGCTGGCAGTGAAGCCTTACGGACGATTCGATTTCTTAAACTATGTTGCATTTTTGGAGCAAAGTTAGTGATTTTTACGGTAGTTTTTGTAAATTTGCACCTGATATTTAGGAATGTTTATGATTGAGCAAGTAGAGATAACCCTAAAACCCAAGTCTCGCGGATTCCATTTGGTGACCAGTGAGATTCTGAGCCAGTTGCCCAAATTGCCAAAGACGGGCATCATGAATATATTCTGCAAGCATACGAGTTGCGGAATGAGCATCAATGAGAATGCCGACCCTGAATACAGGAATTATGGTGGGGCAAGAAAACTGGTAGTAACAATGATAGGAGAGTGAGTTATGGCATACACAGGACGTTTTGGGCAATCGGACGACTATCGTCGCGAAGAGCTGATAAGGATTATCGAGCATTCTGTGGAGAATCTGACCCTTCAGGAACTCGAAGCCCTTTATTATGATATGTCGACGAAAAATTACATCAACGAATGATACAGAATTACAAGATAGTCACGCTCTGCGGAAGCACTCGCTTCAAGGAGCAGTTCCTTGAAGTTCAGAAACGGCTGACGCTGGAAGGCTGCATCGTCATCAGCGTTGGCCTGTTCGGACATTCTGGTGACGAAGAGGTGTGGAAGCCTGGTACTAAGGAAATGCTGGATGACATGCATCTGCGCAAGATAGACCTTGCAGACGAAATCTTTGTCATCAATGTCGGTGGCTATATTGGCGAGAGTACCAGACGGGAGATTGCTTATGCCACTAAGGCTGGTAAGAAGATAAACTATCTGGAGCCATGACATTTCCCAAGTTTATAATCTGCATTGATGGCACCTTCCGATTGGGAATGGTCAACCAGCATAAGCACTTGCTGAAGCCGGGTGATCAATGCATCGGTGGAGGATATTATCACTTCGACTTTGTTTCCAATCGCATCATCCTCGACAGGGAGTCCTACGATTTCGGCCGCCCGAAGTGGCATTTGCTGGAGGTTCTAAAGGTTCCTTCGACCTATCGTGGTATGCAAATCGTCTATAAGTACGATGACGGTTTCCACGATGATTTTAATGTCAGCGAAGAACTTCAGATCGAGTATTATGACTGACTTCGATACCATCTGGCGTACTCAGGATGAAATCAGGACGGTGGTGAATGCCGTTCTGGGAGAATTCATCTGGGATCTGAGCTACAATGAGCGTCGGATGGGAATTGAATTGGAACTAACCCAATATCTGGAAGAGGAATCTGCCGATGCGCTTATCAATCAGTTTCCTGTTGCTGCCGATTTTGACGGCGTGGGTAGTCACGGCACAAAGTTCATCTTCTATCTATAGCGGAACAAAAAAGGAACTCCATCGCTGAAGTCCCCCTGAGTCCTCTTTCAAGGCATATATAGAGTAATAGAAACAGCCTTTATCTGCGGCCTCCGAAATGGCTGTTGTGAGAACTATTGCTGATATTCTGAGCAATCTGACGATTAGCGTTAAAATGGCCATTGGCTCTTGAAGTCACGTTCGGACGGGCATTGCCTGTATTACGCCATGTCGCATTGTTATTCGGCTTTGCGGCAGGTGCTGGAGCATGCCTTGCAACAGGAGCCTTCGGAGCGGGCTTTGCCACATGGCGATCTGCGTAGAAGCGGTCAGCCTTGCGATTGTTGCCGCCACGATAGGTCACGAACACCGTCGGACGAGCCTTGTAGAAGTGGCCTCTGTCGTAGTGAGAGTAAACTGCGAACGTCCATCCACCGGCATTCCAAGCCACGGGGCAATAGAAGTGGCTCAGAGCCATGTACTTGTCGTACTGCCAGTTGTTCAGCACGAAGCGGAGGTCAGCGTTGCGGCGATCCCACCAGATGCCAAACACGTCGGCGCGAGAGTCCACACTCATCAGGTAGTCGAGGTTGATCTCATAGACAGCCTCATACTGTGCATCAGTCAGGTTCAGCTCCCATGCCATCTTGTCGCTCAGGAACAGAGCCTCGTTCTTTGCTGCATTATAGCTCATTGCGTTGGCCGAGATAGTCATTACCATCATCATTGCCAGGATCATCATCTTCTTCATATCTTAATCTCCTATACTTTAAATGGTGAGACATTAATTATCTTTTCACAGTGCAAAGGTCGGCATAATCCTTCACTTTTGCAAAGGATAAACTCTAAAACGGAGGGTGGAAAACCCTAAATCATCGGAGGGATTTCCCACAGAGCGGGAAGTAAATCGTTTAACCAGTCACAGAGGAAAATCGGGAAATTGATCATGTTGCCATTCCGTTTGATGTTCAGGAGCGAGAAACGAAGACGGATACGCGGCTCATACTTCTTATTGTATTCGGCAAAACTCTTCCCGTTGACATTATCCTCTGCCTTGACCTCTATGGGAATTATCTCCAGACCGTTCTGAATCAGGAAATCCACTTCTGCCTTGTTGCCCTGCAGCGTCCAGTAGTGTGGTGTCTTGAAGCCTTGGGCAAGCAGTGATCCGAGCACAAAATTCTCACCCATAGCCCCCTTGAATTCTTTCAGAATGTCACCCTTGCTGATGACGGCTTCAGGCGGCAGTTCAGCCATGTTGCGGAGCATAGCCTGGTCAAGCATATACACCTTGAAGGCCGTCGTGTCCTCATAATGCTTCATGGGCAGTTCAGGCTTCTCGGTGCTCTCCCAACAGAGCCAACGTACCGGCAGTAGCCTGCTGTAATATACCGATGCTCTCTTCTTCTGAAAGTTGTTGGCGCTTGCGGCGCATTTGACGAAACGTCGAATTCTGTCGCGACTCGGCGGAATCCAAGCAAGTTTGGCTCTGCTCTCGCTGCTCCATCATTTCTCTGAAATCTGTCCAAAACGTCCTATGTATGCCATAAATCACTAAACTATCATAAAACTAAGGTGCAAATATATGAAATCTGCCGAAAAATCACTAACTTTGCCCATTGATTTAATAGTATTTAGCGATATGGACTATCTGCCAAAAGACCCTGCAATACTGGTTTCGAGTGTCAACATGCTTCTAAGGGATGAAGAATTTGACAGCTTGGAGTCGCTGTGCTTGGTGGCAGTATAGGAGCTTGGCTGGGAATGAAGGTCTGGCATCATAAAACCCTGCACAAGAAGTTCAGATATGGTGTGCCTATCATTATCATTGTTCAACTTACATTAATTGGTTATTTCCTATATGAACAGTAAGATGGATCCGATGGGCAGAGCAATTGCCGACTACTTCAAGAATAAGACGATGGTGATTGACTACACTTTTCCGCAGTTACAAGTCGATGCCAAAGATAGAACGTATGGCTCTGGATATGGCAAAGGGAGAGTGCTTGATGTCGGGGTGACTATTTAGCAAGAATAACAAAAAACAATAGAAACAAAGAATTATGAAAAGTTTTGGATCAAAGCCGTGGATTCTTCCACAACCCGTACTGATTATCGGTACTTATGACAAAGAAGGTAAACCCAATGCAATGAACGCTGCTTGGGGTGGTCAGTGGGATATGCACGAAATCATTATCTCACTTGGATCTCATCAGACTACAGACAACCTTAAAGATAACGACGATTTCACAGTCACTTTCGCAACTGTTGATGCCTTGGTTGCTTCTGATTATGTAGGCATCGTGAGTGGCAGGAAGACTTCTGACAAGATGCAGAAGACGGGCTGGACCATCGAAAAGGCTCCCAATGTGAATGCTCCATTGTTCATGGAGTTCCCAATGACTTTGGAATGCCGGGTAAAACAGAAGATAGACGAGAGCGAGACTGGATATTACCTTGTAGCAGAAATCGTCAACATCCTCTGTGATGAGAAATACCTTGCACCTGACGGCAATCCAGATGTGGAGAAAATGGATATTATCACCTATGATCCCGTACACCATACTTACATTCAGTTAGGAAAGACAGTGGGTAAAGCCTTTTCAGACGGTAAACAGTTGAAATGAGCATCCCACTACAGGAATGCCTTTCAGGTCTGGTCTGAAGACGCGCTTGCAGCTTACGTAGCAGTTATCCAGGTCGGCTATTCCGTACATGACAAGAACTCGTTTACACGTTTGACATATTCCGTTCTGTGTTTCAAGTAAGACGCTGCATGTTCAGCATCTTCTGCAATCCACAGTTGCTTCTTGCCGGGCTTGGCATCGTATAGACGATGCACCATTTCAGTGGGCACAAAAGTATCGTTGCCTCCATGTATGAACAGCATGGGATGCTGGCACTTACAGACTTCATTGATAGCAGAAGCCTCTCCAAAACTCCAGCCATAGCGCAGTTTGCACAACAGACTCGTGGTGAACATCAAAGGGAACTCTGATAGTCCAAACTGGTTCTTCAGTTCCCCAGCGAACTCTTCCCAAACGCTTGTATAGCCGCAATCGTCGATGAAGCGGATGTCCTTGATGCCTTTCGGCAGTTCCATAGCCGACATCATCATAGTCGTGGCACCACCCATTGACACACCATGAACAACCATCGTGTCTGTCTGGAATACCGATAGCCAATGGAACGCATCCTTCCTGTCAAGCCACCCCATCTGAATCATATCACCCTCGCTGAGTCCGTGGGCATGAAGGTCTGGAATCACCACATTATAGCCCAGTTCGCGCTCATAAAGACGTGCCAGCCACAGGAAATCGATAGAACAGTCACGCCAGCCATGCAGCACCAAAGCCGTTCTTCCAGCACCTTTATTGATGTAGAGTGCGTGATGTCTTTCACCCGACGGCATGACAACAAATGTGTCTCGAAGGGCATTAATCTCTTGAAGACTGTCAATCCAAGGACGTGTTTCAGGGTAGTTTTTAAACTGCTCACGATAACAGGAAGCCGTGTCCGTTCGCTCTGGGTCAGGCGAAAGCGAATAGTCGAGCATATAAAAACTGGCTCCGATAGTGGCCGTAAAGAGAACTACCAGAACAACACCTATACACCAAGCTGTTACTTTCCTCATAATGTCTCTCAACTATTGTTAAATAATGGCACAAATTTAGTGAAAAATCCTCAGATTTCGCTGAAATTGAGTATTTTTGCAACATTAATTAAGTATATTGAAACAGAAATGACAATACAAGAAGCAGTCGAAGCCCGCCACAGGGAAAGAAAATATTGCCATTGTGACGAGCCGATGCACATCCCTGGCTATATGATGGGAGCCATGATGCCCTGCATTGTTCTTGGTGTCATCCCAGCCATCGTTGCACTCTTCATCGGAAGTCTGCCCTTGCTGGCATGGGGTATCTTCTTCATTGCCGCTGCAGCAGGTGACGTCTGGATGACGTGGCTGCTGACGAAAGAGAATCCCAAGAGCATGGTTCTTGACCATCCCTCAGAAGCAGGATTTTATATCATTGAAGAAAACAATGCTTAGGGACTTTATCGCCATCGACTTCGAGACAGCGAACCAACAGCCGTCAAGTGTCTGCTCCGTAGGAGTGGTCATAGTACGTGATGGGCAGGCAGTGGACTCGTTCTATAGTCTGATTCAGCCTGAACCGAATTACTATAACTATTGGTGTCAGCGAGTTCATGGCATTTCGGAAAGCGACACTGACGATGCCCCAGTATTCTCCAAAGTGTGGCAACAACTGGAGGAACGAATTGCCGATGTGTACTTCCCTGACCAGGAACTTGATGATATGAGATACCAGATAGCCACCATTCCCTTCGTTGCCCATAATGCCCGATTCGATGAAGGATGCCTGAAGGCGGTGTTCAGAACTTATCAGATGGACTATCCCGATTATCGCTTTTATGATACCTTGACTGCTTCACGCAGACAATTCGGCCATTCCTTGCCTAATCATCAACTGCACACCGTTGCTGCTGCTTGCGGCTACGATCTGAAGAACCATCACCACGCTTTGGCCGATGCCGAAGCCTGTGCCGCGATAGCCCTATACATATTATAATTGGGTAATTGCAACTTTTCACCTCTTTCGTACGTCTAATAAATAGAATCTTTTAAATGAACAAAGACGAGAAACGACAATTGCAACGCCAGCGTCTGATGGACAACCGAGCCTATCAGACGATGCAGGGGCTGACCCGCTACATGGATCGCTACTATCTGGATGCGCTCATCGGAGTCATCCCGGGTTGGGGCGATGCCATAGCATTGGTTAGTGTCGTGCCGTTTGTCTATTTCTCTCTGAAAGTCATCAAGAGTATTCCCCTGACATTGGCCGTACTGAACAATGCCTTGCGGGATGTTCTATTAGGCATGATTCCGTTCTTTGTCGGTGACATCATCGACATCTTCCATCATGCCAACACCAAGAACCTTACGATGATTCAGGGCTTTGTAGATGGTGATGAAGTTGTCATCAAGCAGGTGAATCAACGAGCTTGGCAATCAGCCATCGTCCTTGTAGTTCTTCTCTTGTTCATCGTTCTGATGATTTGGCTGCTCCTATCCTTTGGCAGTTATCTTTACTCACTTGTCGCATCTGTTTTCTGAATTGTATTCGGGATGGTTTCGTCAATGGTAAAGTAACCGCGTTTTTAAATAAAGCATCATTTTTGCCTTATTTCTCTGTAAATAAGGTATTTGCGGATATGATGCTTATATTAAAAGCATCATAAATTGAGGCAAAAATGCAAGAAATATTGGAAAAACCTTGCATATTTCCTCAATTATTTGTATCATCTTGAATAGCAAAACAATTTGTTTTGGTCAGTAAAAGACTATCTTTTCAACTCGTTAAGATGCCTCCTTCGACACCAAAACAATTTGTTTTGCTGTTATGATGGTATATGATGCTTTTCTAAAAAGGGTCATACGTGATAACAAACTGATATTAAACAACTTAGTACTAATTATGATGCTTTTCTTAAAAATGTAGTTAGAATTATGGCAGTACATATCAAACTTATCAAGAACAGTATGGGTCAACTCGCTGAGAACATTCTTGGTGGTGCTGGCCTGTGCCTGTTTCAAGAGCGACCGTCTGACCTCACGTAAGATGCTTGGCTGTGCCTTTTCGCGGTAATCGTCTGCCTTGTTTCGCTCTTTTGACATCGGATATTCTTAAACTTTGTTGCAAAAACACTCAATTTCAGCGAAATCTGAGGATTTTTCACTAAATTTGTGCCATTATTTAACAATAGTTGAGTCTCGTCACGACTCGGCCAATCATGCAAGCATGTTGGCACTCGCTGCTCCGAGACTTGGGAACAATTAAGGATTATATGGGCAATATCAAGATAATAAGAGGTGTGTTCGACACTAAACTGGAACTGGAGCGGGCCAGTGTGATGGCAGGCTTCCCGTCTCCGGCTGACGATTACCGGCACGAGACACTGGACTTCAACAGGGATTACATCAAGCACCCTGAGGCCTCGTTCTATGGTGAAGTGGAGGGTGACTCGATGATAGAAGCGGGCATCTTCGACGGTGACCGCGTGATTATCGACAGGGCTGTGGAACCGCATGACGGCTCGATTGTGCTGGCATGGATGGGTTCGGAAGGCTTCACGATGAAGTATCTCGACCTGACGCACAGGGACGAGGGATATATCGAACTGCGCCCTGCCAATAAGAAATATCCCGTATTCAAGATTGACGACCCCGACAATTTTGAGATTTGGGGTGTGGTGGTTCATCTGATCAGGACTTTTGAAACGATTTAAGGGATGTATGGAATAGCCGACTTGGATAATTGCTACGTGAGTTGTGAGCGGGTCTTCAGACCTGACTTGGTGGGCAAGCCCGTGGTGGTGCTGTCGAACAATGACGGTATGATTGTGGCACGTTCCAACGAGGCAAAAGCATTGGGAGTCAAGGATTGTACGCCCTATTTCCAACTTGCTGAGCAATTTCCCAATGAGAAGATAGCCGTCTTCTCTTCCAATTACGAACTATATGGAGAACTGACGGGACGCGTTATCAGTATTATCAGCAAAGAGACGCCTGCCTACTTCCGCTATTCGATAGACGAGTGCTTCATGTATCTCGATGGTATCGAGTTGGATAAACTCCAGCAATGGGGCGAGAACCTGCACAAACGGGTGAAACGAGAGGTGGGAATGCCTATCAGCATCGGACTGGCCCCAACCAAGACACTCTCAAAGATCGCCTCGAAACTGGCAAAGAAGTACGAGGTGTACAAGCATTGCTGCTTGATTGATACGGACTATAAGCGTGAGAAGGCGCTGGAATGGTGTCCGATAGAGGATGTTTGGGGCATCGGCAGACGCTATGCAGCAAAGTTGCAGTCTCTCGGTTGCAAGACCGCTCTCGACTTTGCCAAACACCATAAGGACTGGGTAAGGCTGACGTTCAATAATATAAATATGGTACGCACGTGGCAGGAACTGAATGGCGAGGATGCTGTGCCGAATGAGCAGTTGGCAAATAAGAAAAGCATCTGCACCAGCCGCTCGTTCAATGGTATGATTTCCGACATCGAAAGTCTGAAGACGCAGGTATCTAACTACGCTGCCCGTTGTGCAGAGAAACTACGTCAACAGAATACGGTGGCATCGATTGTCGGTGTGTTCCTCAATACCAATGCTTTCCGTGAGGACTTGGCTCAGTACTGGAACTTCAGGGAGCGTCCGTTGATAACTCCCTCCAACAGCACGATCACCATAGTTCAGGCTGCCAACGATGTGCTGCAGAGCATCTATCGCCCAGGCTATCAGTACAAGAAGGCTGGAGTCATCGTGATGGGCATCGGCCCTGATAGTCCCATCCAACAAGACCTCTTCGACATCAATGCCGAGCAGTTTCAGAAGATGAAGCGGCTCGACGAGGTGGTTGACCGCATCAACCGCATGCACGGCTCAGAGACCATTGTACTTGGCTCTCAGCAATATACGAAGAAAGATGGCAAGGGTAAGGCAGATGTCTTTGCCAATGCCATCAAGCACGATTTCAAGAGTAAGAACCCCACTACGCGGTGGGCTGACATTATACATCTAAAATAAAGCCCGGCTTGCAGTTTTGCAGATCGGGCTTTATGTAAGAAGTGTTGATTTATTACCTATTTCACCTCTTGCTCCTGAATAGCCTTACCAGAACCCCAGGCGGTGCCAACCTTTTCGCCTACCACACGGTATTCGTTCTTTGCAGAGTCGAAGATGACGGGCTGAAGTTTCGAGAGGTCCACGTTACCCTCTTCGTCGAGGATGCTCTCATCAGCACTCATGTTGACAATCTCTCCAACCACACGGGCACCACCGTTCTCGTCCTCGTCAAAAGTGACCACCTTGCACTCCAAGGTCAGTTTATACTCGTTGATGATAGGTGCATCCACGTTGGGACTCTTGGTGATGGTAAAGCCGGCTTTGGCGACCTTATCAGGCACGTCATTGCCAGAAACGATGCCGAAGTAGTCGCTCTGTGCGATGTCATCCTTGGTGGCAAAACTGATGGTAAAGGCCTTCTTCAGACGGATGTTTTCCGTTGTCTTGTGGGCTGAGAGTTCGAAGGTGAGGTGCTTCGGTCCGCACTGGCCTCCCCATGCAGCCATCATCACATCGGGATTCTCGTTCTCGTCCCATGTGGCAATCATGATGGCGGGCAACGGAGTGATAACGGCCTTGTCGCTGAAGTTCTTGCGACCCTCTACCTCCTTGATTTCCACATTCTCCTTTGCTGGATTCTCGTTCACGTTTGCTTCTGTCTTCTGCTCCTTTGATCCACAGGCAGTCATGAGCAGTGCGCCTGTCAGCACAAGGGCTGATGTTCTGATAATTCTTTTCATATTCATAATAGTTTGGGATTTGTTGTATTGTCTATGACTGCGATGGAGCATAACCGTATTGTTGCTTGAAGACGCGACTGAAATGGGTGGGGTTCTCGAAAAGGTCTGTTTCCTCTGAGCCTTGCTTCTCGTAACTGACGCTTTGCGCCCGTCGCAGCAGAATCATCTCGTTCTTTCGCACTGTCCACGTCTGTCGTCCGCAGATCAGTTTCACGCTTCCGCCCAGTACCACGTAGAGCAGGTGCTGTTCGAGGAAAAATGTGCCTCGCTCGCCAGCCGTCACGATGCACTGGTCGATGATGCTACCGCCGTCCAACGTTAGCGACGATGTGGTGCAGTCGCCGCTGATCAAAGCCGATGGAAATTTCGTTATCTTGGTCATCTACAATATACAATTTGGTCTGCAAAATTACGAATAATCTTGCAGACCAACGAACTTTTAAGGTTATTTCACGCTGTAAATCTTGTTCACAATCTTCCACTCACCATCCTGCTCAGCCAGGGTGAACATGTCGTTGAAGGTCGTCAGTTTGCTGAACGATGACGAGATGCGCACGAAGGCCACATTGCCAGCGACGGTCACGTCCTCAACGGTGTAGAGATGCCGCAAATAGGATACGGTGTGTATCAGGTAACACCGCAGGAGTGTGAACGCTGTGTGACTGAGGCTCTGGAAGTGGGCTACCGCATGATTGACACGGCACAGGCTTATCAGAACGAGGAGGGCGTGGGCAATGCCGTGCGCAAGAGCGGCATCGACCGCAAGGACATCTTCCTGGTGACGAAAGTCTGGATTTCGAACTACTGCTACGAACGGGCGAAGGCCAGCATCGACGAGAGCCTGAGGAAGTTGCAGACGGACTACATCGACCTGATGCTGCTGCACCAGCCGTTCTGTGACCGCTACGGGGCTTACCGTGCGCTGGAGGAGGCCTACAAGGAGGGCAAACTGAAGGCTATCGGCGTGAGCAACTTCTATCCCGACCACCTCATCGACCTGGCCTCGAACGTGGAGGTGAAGCCGATGG
>FLNX01000216.1_pt1 | contig 14869 bp, 12 predicted proteins | sample 1140341 | NCBI WGS metagenome assembly FLNX01 (sample SAMEA3878208, study PRJEB12797) | bioreactor metagenome | biome: Moose rumen | place: Sweden | collected 2011-10
ACGGAGCCCAGCACATACTTACAGTTAGGTGTGGTTGTGGCTAACTCAACTGCCTCGGAGATAGCGGTACCCAGCGAGCCGGAGTGCGTGGGATCCTTCGTCAGGATATCCTTTCCAGCACGGGTTGACATCGAAGGAGATCCCTCTACGACAGCACCGAACGTACGCATAATCGAGGAGCGGTAGGGCTTCTGCTGCATTGTGATCTTCACCTGGTAGACGGCACAGTCGAGGCCGTAGATCTTGGCAGCGTAGGAGAGGGCAGCGCCCCACTGACCGGCACCAGTCTCTGTAGTTACGTTCGTCGTGCCTTCCTGCTTAGCATAGTAGCACTGGGGGAGGGCGGAATTGATCTTATGGGAACCAAGCGGGTTGGTAGACTCGTTCTTGAAATAGATATGGGCGGGTGTATCCAGAGCCTTCTCCAGTTCGTAGGCTCGCACGAGTGGCGTCGAACGATAGAATTTATACTTGTCGAGCACTTCTTCTGGAATGTCTATCCAGGCGTGCTCCGTATCCAGTTCCTGTACGCAGCACTCGCGTGGGAAGATGTGTGCCAGGTCGTCTACGCCAAGCGGCTGCTTGGTAGCAGGATGGATAGGCGGCATTGGCTTGTTGGGCATGTCTGCCTGAATGTTGTACCACTGTGTTGGGATTTCGCTCTCTTGGAGGATGAATTTTTTCTGTTTAGCCATAATAATATTTTTTAGGATTGGTGTATCCGTCTGCAAAGGTAAGTATTTTTGCGGAGGAAATACGATAATGGCTGTTAAAGTGAGTTAAACAGGGTTTTCCATAAACTCCTTGGGCAGTATGCCGAAGTAATTCTTGAAGCAGGTAGAGAAGTACTTCGGGTCGCGGAATCCCACTTGATAGGCCAGGTCACTGACACGCATATCCGGATTCTTCTTGGCTATCTGATAGGATTCCTTCATACGGACATCGCGGATGAAGTTGCTCACACTCATACCAGTCAACGCGCGTAATTTATTATATAAGGTGGAACTGCTTGCTCCCATATCGGCAGCAAAGGTTTCGCGGTCGTAGTCTGGATTGCTTAGGTGATTCATCACGCACTGGTGGGCCCTGCTGAGGAACTGCTCGTCGCTCGAAGGCTCTTTTTCCCTTGGCTGTGGTGGTGCTTTCTGCGCTTTCTGACTGTATTCCTGCAAGATGCGCTTACGGTTCTCGACGATGTTATCGATTCGCAATTTCAGTTCGCCCACACGGAACGGTTTCATCAGGTATTCGTCGGCACCGGCTTTCATAGCGGCCTCCCTGTCTTCCTCCTGTGTCTTGGCTGTGAGCAGGATGATGGGAAGATGGCTGTAGTCTGGGTCGTTCTTGATGGTTTTGGTCAGTTCCATTCCGTCCATCTCAGGCATCATCATATCAGAGACAATCAGGTCGACAGGCTTTCGTCTGACGATATCGATACCTTCTTTGCCGTTCTTGGCCACATAGACCCGATAGAAGGATTTTAGGATTTGCTTCATCAGCATCAGCAATTCCACATTGTCCTCGACGATCAGAATGTGATAGATTTCCTCATCGATCGTTTCGTCGGGTTCCTCATCATCGTTGATGTCTGGAATCACCGTGTTGAAGTCGATAATGGCTGTCTGCGGCAGATTCTCGTCAATGCTGTGGCGCTCATCGATCTGGTCGGTCTTGAATGCCTCTTTGGCAATAGGGATGGTTACGGTGAAAGTCGTGCCTACGTCGACTTCGCTCTCACAAGTAATCTTTCCTTTGTGCAGATAGACAAGGTCGCGTGTCAGGGCGAGTCCCAGTCCGTGACCGGTAGTCTGGTGCTGGCGATAGGCTCCGTCATAAAACCGCTGGAACAGGTTCTTGATCCGCTCTTTGGGAATGCCGCTGCCGGTATCGGTCACTTTGATGATGACGGTGTCGAAATTGTGGCTGGTGTCGATGCTCAGTTTCACGGAGCCTCCTGCCCGGGTGTATTTGGCGGCATTCGACAGGAGATTGTAGATGATTTTGTCGAGTTTGTCGGTGTCTATCCATCCCATCATACTTTCGGGGGTGCACTCAATGGTGAACGACAGTTTGTTCCTCGTCATCAGTGGCTCCAGACAGAGGGCGGTCTCCCGGATATACCTCATTACGTCGCCTTGGGCCACCAGCAGTTTCAGTCCACCTGCCTGTGACTTGCTTGTCTCCAGAATCTGCTGAAGCAATCGCACCATACGCTGGATGTTCAGTTGCATCAGGTCGTATTCTGCATTATAGTTTGGCTCCTTGTCCCTGAGTTGATCCAGAGAGGCAGAGATTACCGTGAGCGGAGTGAGCAGTTCATGGGTGATATTGGTGAATATCTTCCCCATCTGCAGACGTTGCCTTACGCGCATACTTCTTATATATAGTTGTCTTCCTAAGTAGAAAACAACCGCCAGAATTGCGATTCCTATGATGATAAGTATGGCTTGCGTAGTCATATAAGGCTGATTATTGACACTGCAAAAGTACAGAATTTGAATGAAAAATCGACTTTTTCCCCTCAAAAAGTGATGATTTGGGTCGAAAAAAGTCGAAAATCCGTGAATTTAGGTCGAAAATCCGTGAATTAACGCATTTTCGACCTCAAATAATTATAGTTCGACCTCAGTTTCATTTTCTTGTCGTATCTTTGCAGCAGAAAAGATTTTTAATGGTTAAGGTTTATGGTTGATTAATTTAGTTTTTGATAGAAAAAGGCTCGTTGTGAAACGGGCCTTTTTCTTATCTATGCGATTCTTATTTATCGGTTCAGCAGATAGCGCTCTGCCTCGATGGCAGCCTGACAGCCGGAGCCGGCTGCGGAGATGGCCTGACGGTAGACGGGGTCGGCGCAGTCGCCAGCCACGAACACACCGGGAATCTTTGTCTTGGGGGTGCCGTCGATCTTCTTCAGATAGCCAACCTCATCGGTCTCCAGCCATTCCTTGAAGATGTCGGTATTGGGCTTGTGGCCGATGGCCAGGAAGAAACCGTCGATGGCGATATCCACCAGTTCCTCGTCAGCCTCGCCCTTGCGCTTCACCAGATGGGCACCTTCCACACCGTTGTCGCCGAAAAGGCCCAACGTGTTGTGCTCGAACAGGATCTCGATGTTCTCGGCTTCCTGTACGCGCTTCTGCATCACCTGGGAGGCACGGAGGAAGGGCTTACGCACAATCATATACACCTTCTTGGCCAGTCCTGCCAGATAGAGGGCATCCTCACAGGCTGTATCACCGCCACCCACGACGGCTACCGTCTTCTTGCGATAGAAGAAACCGTCGCACGTCGCACAGGCTGACACACCCTGTCCGTTGTATTTCCGCTCGTCGTCCAGTCCGAGGTACTTGGCTGAGGCGCCTGTGGCGATAATCACGGTGTCGGCCTCAATCTCGGTGCCGTCCTCTGCAGTACAGACGTAGGGGGCCTTCGAGAAGTCAACCTTTGTGATTTCGCCGTCGCGGATGTCTGTGCCGAAGCGTTCTGCCTGTTCGCGGAGGTCCATCATCATCTGATTGCCGTCCACGCCCTGCGGATAGCCGGGGAAGTTCTCTACCTCTGTGGTCTGGGTCAACTGACCACCAGGCTGTAAGCCACTGTATTCGATAGGGCTCAGGTTAGCGCGGCTGGCATAGATGGCAGCGGTATATCCTGCAGGGCCGCTGCCGATGATCAAGCATTTCGTTTTTTCCATCTTACTTCAACAGTTCTTCAATCTGTTTCTCGATGTTCTCAATCTTCTCCGTCGGCTCAAAACGGGCGACGACCTGTCCTTTCTTGTTGATCAGGAACTTGGTGAAGTTCCACTTGATGTCGGGCTTCTGCTTGTAGTCGGGATCTGCCTCACTCAGCATCTTTTCCAGGATTCCGGCTATCGGATGCTCCATATCCCAGCCCGCAAAGCCTTTCTGCTCCTGCAGGAACTTATAGAGTGGCTCTGCATCGTCGCCGTTCACCTTGATCTTCTTGAAACGGGGGAACTCCGTGCCGAAGTTCAGTTTGCAGAACTCGTGGATCGACTCGTCGGTGCCGGGAGCCTGCTGGCCGAACTGGTTGCAGGGGAAGTCGAGAATCTCGAAGCCCTCAGCGTGGTACTTCTTGTAGAGAGCCTCCAGTTCGTCGTACTGGGGGGTGAAGCCGCACTTGGTCGCAGTGTTGACAATTAGTAATACTTCATTGGCGTATTCCTTCAGGGATACGTCCTTGCCTTTTCTGTCCTTGACAGAGAAATCATAAACTGTTTTCATTTTCTATTTTAATAAATGTGTAGATTCTGCGGCACAAAGTTAAGCAAATAATTTGGCATCGCCAAATTATTTGCCGAAAAACTTCACTTCAGGCCCCACGCACTCTTGATATTCTCGGCGGGCAGCGTCTCAACGTGGTCTTCCGTCTCGTCGTCGAGATTGCAGAAGAAGTCGATGCCCGTCAGTGTCTCCAGTTCGCGGATATTCACTACGAAGTTGCCCAGCGGATAGTTACCCTGAGTGTCCTTGTCGTAGTCCGTGTCTTTGTGCTCCACCCAGAATCCGAGGGCCTTATAGCCTGCGCTGTTCTTGCAGAGCAGGGCCATAAAGAAGTATTTGGGGATGATCATCTGGTTCTGCACAAAGCCTCGTATCTGGTCGCTGTTGTCGATGGTACCGCCCTTGCAGACGTAGAGCGTGTCGCGGAATGCCCCTCTGTTCCAGTTCCTCACCTGTTGCTCCATCGCCTCCCACACGCCGGCATTGAAGGTGTTGCGCTGAGGCTGCATATTCGTCAGGAAGAATGTCTGACGGTTGGCCTCGCGTGAATACTGGCGGTCGGCTGAAGGGCAGATGTGTCCGTGGTCGTAGCCTGAGCCCCAGTAGAGGTCTTGCGGCTCGCCATTGGCGGTGAAATAGAGGCTGTTGTCGAGCAAGTCGTCGAAGGGATAGCCCTCCTGATAGCGACCTACGTTGCCTCCCGTATTGCTGGCGTACATCTGGTAGCACGACCAACGCTGTGACTTCTTCTGGCTGTCCCATTCGGTGGAGAAGTTGACACCATAGGCATCGTTGGTACGGTGGACGAGCACGATGCTCTGTCCGCCCTTCAGTTTGGGGAACTCCAGCCGGGCGGCCTCAGGGTAGGTGCCCGTCTGATTCTTGTTCTTGTTTTCGGAGTAGCCTGGCAACTTGACTTCGTTCTCATCCTTGCTACAGGCTGCAAAGAGGGCCAGCAAGGCCAGAAGGGGCAGGGTTTTTAGTAACTTCATATTTCTGTGTTGACTGAAAAAGGTGCGGCCAGGCATATGCAACTACCTTGGACGCACCTTTTATAATTCTTGCGGTTATTATCTTACTTCTTCGCAGCCTTACCGTAGCGGCTCATGAACTTATCAACACGACCAGCCGTGTCAACGAGTTTGCTCTTACCAGTATAGAACGGGTGAGAGGTACTGGAGATTTCGACTTTTACCACCGGGTAAGTTTCGCCTTCGAATTCCACTGTGTCATTTGTCTTTGCTGTGGACTTCGAGAGGAACATATCGCCGTTGGACATGTCCTTGAACACGACGGGGCGATAGTTTTCTGGATGAATTCCTTTTTTCATTTTGAGTTAAAATATTAATGTTTAAATACTAATTTCGCACAAAGCGGGTGCAAAGGTACGAAGATTTTTCGGATTACGCAAACTTTTCTGCGTTTTTTTCGCCTTATTCGTTCTTCTTGTAACTCTTCACTGCCCAAATGGCCATAAAGGCAGAGATGGCCAGGAGGGCATAGACCTGATGGACAATGCTTTGGAACGTGCCGGCACGGACGAAGACTGTGCGGATGGCATCGATGAAGTAGTGCATCGGGTTGATGTAGGTGGTGGCGTAGGCCCAGGCTGGCATGGAGCGGGTGGGGGTGAACAGGCCGCTAAGCAGCATCAGGCAGACCACGAAGAACCACATCACCAGCATACCCTGCTGCATCGTATCGCTATAGTTGGAGATGATGAGACCGAAACTGCTGAAGAACAGTGCCAGCAGGATGGCGAGCAGATAAATCAGTACGAGAGGCCCCTGGCAGGTGATGCCATAGATCAGCCACGACAGGATGAGGCACACGGTGAGTACCAGCAGACCGATGAGCCAGTAGGGGATGAGTTTAGCCAGGATGAACGCGCTCTTTGACACGGGTGTGACATTGATCTGCTCGATAGTGCCTTTCTCTTTCTCGCCCACAATATTCAGGGCGGGCAGGAAGCCGCAGAGCATCATCATCAGGATGCCCATCAGGGCTGGAATCATAAAGACCTTGTAGTTCTGGCCTTTGTTATATAGGAATAAGGTACTGACGTGCGACTGAATGGCTGCCGGGGATGGTGCCACGCTGGCAGTGACGATCTGCGAGAGATACGACGAACCGATGGAACCCTTGGTGCCATTGACGGCATTAGCAGCAATCAGCACCTGAGGACTGATCCCATTCACGATATCTTGGCTGTACTTCTGTGGTATCACCAGCACTATGTCAGCCTTAGAACTCTCAACATCTTTTATGGCAGCCTCGTAGGTGGGCTGCTGACCGTTAAAGATGAAGTAGTTGGAGGCTTCTATGCTGTGTACCAGTTGCTGTGAGCGAGTAGAACGGTCGTTGTCCACCACATCCACGCGGATGTTCTTTACTTCCTGGTTCATCACCCACGGCATAACGCACATCACCATAATGGGGAAGATGAAGATGATCTTCGGCATGAATGAGTTGCGGCGAATCTGCAGGAACTCCTTTTGTATCAGGTATCGTAATGTCATATGGAGAGTCGTTTGTTGAAGTTCTTAAGGGCGGCAACGAGCAGCAATGTCGTCATACCGGCAAGGACAGTGACCTCAAGCCACACTTGTTCGATGCCGACACCCATAATCATCAGTTTGCGCATAGCCTGGATGTAGTAGCGGGGCGGGATGATGGCGGCTATCCATTGCAGGATTTCGGGCATCGACTCCACGGGGAATAGCATGCCGGAGAGCATCACGGTAGGCAACAGCAGAACCATGGCCGAGACGAGCAAGGCCACAAATTGCGTCTGTGCGATATTGGAGATGAGCAGCCCCAGCGAAAGGGCAAGCAGGATGTAGATGAACGAGACAAACATAATCCAGCCCACTGAGCCTTGTAAAGGTACATCGAGCACGGTGGCCGACATCACAAGAATGATGACGAGGATGATCAGGGCCTGCAGCAGATATGGAACCGCCTTGGCCACGATGATCATCAGCGGCTGGATAGGCGAGACGAGCAGCACCTCCATCGTGCCCTGCTCCTTCTCGCGGACTATGGAGACGGAGGTCATCATGGCGCAGATGAGCAACAGCAGCATACCCATAATGGCTGGAACGAAATTGTAGGCCGACTTCATACGCGGATTATATAGGAGTTTCAGGTTCACCATCGCACCCTGGGGATTCAGGATGACCTGTTGGGCGTATGCAGTCCATTGCTGAGCCATATTGGGGTCGGCACCATCCACTATAAACTGAGCCCCAGAGCGCTTGCTCGCAAAGTCCTGTGCAAAGACAATGGCAAGATCGGCCTTCTGACTACGGATCAGTCGCTCAGCCTCTTTCGGTGTGGCGAAACTGGCGGTAATAGTAAAGTACTCCGAGGCTGCAAGCCGCTCGACAGCCTGTTGCGTCAGGTGATCCATCTGTGACGTGACGACCACCGTACGTACATTCTTCACGTCGTTGGTGATGGCAAAGCCGAAGAGCAGCATTAGCACAATCGGCATGCCGAAGAGAATCAGCATCGTACGCTTGTCGCGCAGAATGTGGCGGGCTTCCTTGATGACGAAAGATATAAACTGCTTCATCTCACTATTCACTTTTCACTATTCACTTCTTGTGGCCTGTCGGGCCAAGTAGGTAAACACATGATCCATATCGGGCTGATGGAGCGAACGCTTCAGTTCCTCGGGCGTACCGATGGCACTGATCTTTCCGTCAACCATTATCGAGATGCGGTCGCAATACTCGGCCTCGTCCATGTAGTGAGTAGTTACGAAGACCGTAATACCTCGCGAGGCAGCATCATAGATGAGTTCCCAGAACTGACGGCGCGTGGCGGGGTCGACACCTCCAGTCGGTTCGTCGAGGAACACCACACCTGGTTCGTGGAAGATAGAGACCGAGAAGGCGAGTTTCTGCTTCCAGCCTAATGGTAGCGAACCCACCAGATCGTTCGCATGGTCCTCAAACTTCAGTTGGCGCAGCAACTTTTCGCTCTTCGCTTTTATCTCTTCTTTCCTCATACCATATATACCAGCAAACAAGCGGATGTTCTCTGCGACGGTCAGATCCTCGTAGAGCGAGAACTTCTGCGACATATAGCCGATATGCCGCTTGATGTCCTCGTACTGGGTTCGGATGTCGTAGCCGCATACGCGCCCCGTGCCACTCGTCGGCTGGTTCAGTCCTGTCAGCATGTGCATGGCGGTGGTCTTTCCTGCGCCATTAGCACCGAGGAAGCCGAATATCTCGCCCTTCCTGACGCTGAACGAGATGTCATCGACAGCGTGGAAATCACCGAATGCCTTCACCAGATGCTCCACCTCAATGACATTCTCTTGCCCTGCCTGCTCTGTTCTTTCTGCCTGCCCTGCTCGCTCTGCCCGTTCTGCTTGTTGCTGTGTTACAGTAACCATCTCCTTCTTCTTCCCCCTCTCAATCCCCGGCGGGTTAAACACCTCCTTGAATCTGTCAAGTATCATCTCCGATCTGTCAATGCCCTGCACCCGCCCCTCATTCAGAAACGCCACCCGCTCACATTGCCTCACCTCGTCGAGATAGGGTGTGGAGGCCACGATGGTCAGGCCGCGCTCCTTCAGCGTTGCCAGCATCTCCCAGAACTCCTTTCGCGAGACGGGATCGACACCCGTAGTCGGCTCGTCGAGGAAGAGTACGCTGGGTTGATGGACGAGCGCACACGACAGAGCCAGTTTCTGCTTCATACCGCCGGAAAGGGCACCCGCCTTACGATCCTTGAAGCGCTCTATCTGCGAGTAGATGGCCTTGATAGAGTCGTAGCCCTCCTCTACGGTAGTGCCGAAGAGCGTGGCGAAAAAGGCTAGGTTCTCCTCCACGGTCAGATCCTGATAGAGCGAGAACTTGCCAGGCATATAGCCCACCCGTCGACGTATCTCCTTCATCTGTCGCATCACGTCGAAGCCGTCTACCGAGGCTGTCCCCTCATCTGGCAGCAGCAGCGTACAGAGAATGCGGAACATCGAGGTCTTCCCCGCTCCGTCAGGCCCGATAAGGCCGAATACCTCGCCCTTCTCAACAGAGAACGACACATCCTGCAAAGCCTTCACCTTGCCGTAACTCCTGCTGATATGGTTCACCTCAATGGCCTTCATCACCTTTCACTATTCACTTAAACGCTACTTCCCCATACATCCCGATCTTGATGTACCCGTCATTCTTGACGGCCACCTTCAGGGCATACACCAGGTCTGCCCGCTCGTCATCCGTCAGGATGGTCTTCGGCGTAAACTCCGAGCGGCTGCTGATCCAGGAGACAGTTCCGTCGTATTCCTTCTTCTGTCCGTCGCCATAGTCGGCAAAGACCTTTGCCTGCTGGCCCACCTTGATGTGCTGCAACTGCGCCGAGGTGACGTAGGCCCGGATATACATCTGCTGCGTATCGGCCATCTTGAACAGTGGCTTGCCCGTAGCCACGAACTCCCCCTGCTCAACATACTTCTCCAGCACACATCCGCTGACAGGGGTGGCAATATGACACTTCTGCAATTGGTCGCGCAACTGGCTCACCTGCACGTCGACGGTCGACAGTTGGGAGTCGAGGGTTGACAGTTGGGTGTTCAGGGTCGATATCTGTGCATCGAGTTGTCGCTGCAGCACCTTCACCTGATTAGTGGCATCGTCGAGCATCTTGCTGGGAGCAGCACCGTCGGCCACCAGTTCCTTGTAGCGTTGCTCGTCCTGCAGGGCCTTGGCCAGTTGCTGGCGCGTGGCGGCTATCTGTGCCTCCCTGTCAGGCTTCTGACTCCGATACACCGTCTTTGTGGCATCCATTTGCTGAATCTTCAGCCATATCTGCGTCGTGTCTATCAGACCTACCTCCTTGCCACGGGCGATTTCGTCGCCTTCGCTGACATCGAAGCGCATCAGTTTTCCGCTCTGTTCTGCCGAAACGGTTGTTTCTGTCGCCTCGAAGGTGCCAGTTGCATCATATTCCTTCTCCTTGTTTCCGCAACTGGCCAGCATCACCAGCCCCGTTGCTATCATCATCACTTTCTTCATATACTATTCACTTTTCACTCCTCGTATGTTTCAGGTCATAGATGCTCTTCAGCATCTCTATCTCGTGGACAGACTGCTGAACTCTGGCAGCATTCTCTGCATTGATTTCCTTCACCAGGTCGTTCACGTCGATGATGCCGTGCTGCAGTTTCGACTCAGCCGCCTTCCGGATACTGCTGCGCAGACGGATGATCTCCTCGTCGTCGGCCATCAGCCTTTGATAGCGTGCGATGTCCTCGTTCTGCTGTATCTGCTCCAACTGGTTATTGAAGAGGAACACCTCGCGGTTGTTCTCGGCCGTCTCCCGTTGCAGTTGTATCTTGGCCTTGTCGTTCTTGCGGGTATAAAGGGCCCCGATGTTCCAGGTGAGCCTTGCACCTATCATCCCGTTGAGGCTCCACTGATGGTTCATCATATCCTCAAACAGATTGTACCCCGGATAGCCGTAAAAACCCTGTGCGAACACCCCGAACTTAGGCATCAGCGCCGCATCGAGCGCCTTCTCCTGTGCATCGGCTAGCCTCAGTTGCGCATCAATCGCCCTCAGTTCCGGCCTCCATATCTCCCTCGGTTCCGCCCTCTGTGCCTCCAGCAGTTCCGCCCTTTGTCCTGTATGTTGCTGTGCCACAGCAACGCCCCTCTCCGGCTTCTCCACCTTCGCCACCTCTATCCCGCAAAACGTCGCCAGCATCCTGGCCAGCGCCTGCCTCTGTGCCTCCAGGCTCGTCATCTGCTGCACCGCATTCAGCCTCTCAGCCTTCACGCTGCTATAGTCGCTCTCTGCCGCCGTCCCGCTCTTCAGCATCGAGGCCAGTTTCTTCTCGTTTTGGGCCAGCAGTTCCTGAAGATCCTTGTTCAGCACGATCTGCTCGTCGATCAGCAGCAGGCCGAAGTACATCTCGTTCACCCGCTTGCGGACGTTGTACATCGTCACCTCCGTCTGGGCCGTCTGCACGTTTCCCTGCTCGCGGGCAATGGCTTTTTTGCTGCTGATGACCCCGCCGTCGAACACCGTCTGCTGGATGTCGATGCCCACACGGTACTGATCCTTCCGGAGTCCTTCCATATTGATGCCCATATTCTGATACAATTGCTGTATCTGGTCGGGGAATGCCGTTACGTCGCTCTGATACGTCGCCTGGGCCGTGGCCGACACCTGCGGCAGCCAGCCCTTTTGGATATTGGCCACCGTCAGCCCCGTGGTTTTCGCAATCAGGTCGTACTGATGGATCATCGGGTAGTTCCGCTCTGCTGCCTGCTGACACTCGTCGAGCGTCTGCGCATTCGCCTGCATCAGCATCGGCAGCATCATCGCAATCAATAGTTTCTTCATACTCTTTGCGTTTTGATTGAAATCACGCTGCAAAGATACGCTTTTTCCTCGAACTCATCGTTATCCTTTGATTTGATAATATGTCCTTTTTGTCAGATTCTTGCGAAAACTTGGCGGTTTTTCATTCTTTTTTGTTATCTTTGCGACGAAAATCAGACTATTATGGCAGAACTAAGACACTTTTCCCTGATGCAACTCCAGCAGTTGCTTAGTAGTGCTGATGAGACGCTCGATGGTCGTTCATCCTCCCAGAATGCACTGCTCGTCGACAATTATATCTCGCAGAATCTGGCCATCTCCCGAAAGATCAATCCCCGGCTTGTCTTTAGCCAGTTTAAGAACGGGCCGATGCTGATGCCTGAGATGCGTGTACTCATCGTAAAGCAGGGCTGGGTGGAGTCAACCATCAACATGAAGCCCTACCACTTCGAAGCCGGCGAACTGATATTCGTGGGGCGCAATGGCATTATCGACATCCATCAGGTCTCTGACAACGTCCACGGTCTGGGCTTCTCCCTGAGCGACGACCTCTTCTCCCTCGCCGTCGGTGATCATCTGCCCAAGGCGTTCGACGGCCACCTGCGTGACTTCCACTTCCATTTGTCGCCCGACGAGTTCGACTTCCTCGACCGCATCCACCACCTATTATATAATAATATGCACCAGAAGGAGCACAGTGCCCAGGTCACGCTCAGCCTGATCAGTTCGTTCCTCTGGTACATCAACCAGTTGTGGCGTCAGCGCGAGGCCATCACCCGTCAGGCGCAGACCCACGACCAGCGCATCTTCTCCGATTTCATCCAATTGGTCAACCGCGATGCGCCCCGCCAGCATCAGGTGGAGTACTACGCCTCCCAACTCTGTCTCTCGCCCCGCTATGTCAGCACTCTTATCCGTCAAGTCAGCGGCAGACCTCCGAAAGAATGGATCGACGAAGCCCTGCTCACCCACATCAAGATAGAACTGAAGCACAGCGACAAGACGGTGGCCCAGATCGCCGATGAGACCAACTTCCCCAATCCCTCTTTCTTCAGCAAGTTCTTCAAGCGCCTCGCCGGCATGACTCCGCTCGCCTTTCGTCAGGAAACTGCTCTTTGAAATGGAATGATTAGATTGTCCATTTCTGGACACCTTGAGTGTCCGGAAATGGACACTTTGTTTTAAGGCGTTGTTGATTATCAGTAAGTTATGAATTCGGCACGGTTTTGGCATATAATAAGGCAGAACAATATGCGTAAGTGATATGAGATATTTTCGACAAGCACTCGCCATGATGCGCGAGGAAAAACTGTTCTCATCGATCTACATCTTGGGAACGGCACTGGCCATTGCCTTCACGATGGTGATGGCCGTGGTGTATTACATCAAGTTAGCACCCATCTATCCGGAGCCTAATCGGGCGCGGACGGTTTATTTCGAGGGCATTCGCATCGAGGCCGACAACGGTGGCATGGGGCATACGCCCTTCAGCGCCCAGGCCTACGAGGACTGGTTCCAGAAGAGTCCGAACATCGAATACTGCTCGCCCACGCTGTTGGCGGCAGGAACCGGTATGACGTTAGGGCGCTGCCATACCTTCGTGGTGCGCGGAAAGGACGACTACGTGGATGCCATCCGCAACGAAGTCAGCGCCGACTTCTTCAAGATTTATGTCTACGACTTCGTGAGTGGACGGCCCTTTACCCGCAAGGAGGTAGAAGGGAAGGAGGCCGTCTGCGTCATTAGTGATGTCCTGGCCGAGCGGCTGTTTGGCAAGGGCGTGGATGCCGTGGGGAAGATGGTGGCGTTAGCGGGCAGTTGGAATCTGCGCGTGGTGGGTGTCATACGGAGCGGTAGCCAATTGACGCCCGACAGTTATGCCGACGTCATTGCTCCCTACACGCTGTTTGGCTTGCAGATGAATGTACGCTATCAGGGACTCTACTCCATCGTGGCCACGGTGAGCGACGACGCGCACCTGCAGGCCTTGAAGCAGGAACTGGACGACATAGCGGCACGCACGCAGCAGGCTCACCCCGATCAGTTGCCCCAATTCGGCTTCGGGGGCGCGAAGACGAAGTGTGTGCTGACCCGAGGGGTGGAGACCCACCCCATACACGTGCTGCGCACCGAAAACCGCGGCGACAGTGTGTTCAAGATAGTTACGGCTTGGCAACTTGTCAAGCACTACGCCGGCATCCTGTTCGTACTGCTCTTTGTGCCTGCCCTCAACCTCTGTGCCATTGTTGCCGGACGCATGGAGCGGCGTAGTGCAGAAATGGCTGTGCGCAAGACCTTTGGCGCACGACGAACCACGCTCCTCAATCAGGTGATATGTGAGAATCTTGTGCTGACCACCATCGGCGGACTCATCGGACTCGTGCTGTCGTGGCTCGCCATCTACGGGCTGCGCCGGGAAATCCTCGGTATGTTCTTCGACAACAGCACGCTCGGCACGGCGCCCGTCGTGGAGGGCGAGATGCTCTTTGCGCCCACGCTCTTCGTCGGTGCCTTTGCCGCCATCCTCCTGCTCAACATGCTGGCCGCCGTGGTGCCAGCCTGGTGGAGCCTGCGTCAACCAATTGTAGAATCAATGATGGAGAAAAGATAAGAATGAAACTGAACAATTTCCTGAACGCGAACACATGGCTGTTCCTCGAACTGGTCATCATTACCGTCGTGGCTTGGGCGGTGTTCGAACCCGCTGTAGTGAACCTCTATTACCGTAGCCTGCCACTGGGCTACGACAGCGACCAACTGCTCTATGCCGAGACGGCGGTGGTGAGTAATCTCGAAGTCGACGAGGACGGCGCGTCGCCTGATATCGAATTCCGTGAGGACGGCACGCCGCGTGATTCCTACGAAATCACCGAGGAGCGCCGCCAGCAGATGCTGCGCCAACTCTCTGACGTGGAAGGCGTGGCGTCGGTCTATCTCTATGACGACGATTACGGTTCCGTTGGCTTTACCTATAATGCTTGGACTCAGTGTTGCCACGAGGGCGACACGACGTATGTGGCTAACGTCAACTTCGTTCCAGACGCCCATTTCTTCGAGACCTACGGTCTGCGCCCCCTGCCAGGTAGTCCGTCGGCCGAGCAACTTTCCCGCATTCAGAATCTGGAACGCCAGGTGGTGCTGACGCGCTCAGGAGCCATCGCCCTGTTTGGTACGGCGGATGTTGTGGGTCGCAAGTTTACCATCATCTACCAGAAGCCCTTTGAGGTGACGGTGGCCGGAGTTGTCGAAGACTTCCGCAAGTCTGTCTCTAACACCCTGCG
>FLNX01004442.1_pt1 | contig 14869 bp, 9 predicted proteins | sample 1140341 | NCBI WGS metagenome assembly FLNX01 (sample SAMEA3878208, study PRJEB12797) | bioreactor metagenome | biome: Moose rumen | place: Sweden | collected 2011-10
GGGGTATGGGGGCGAGTAGCCCCCGATATGGTTAAAAGTTAAAAATAAAAGGAATTATTCTTTATTAACTCTTTTTTCTTTGAAAATAAAACAGTATCTTTGCATTCGATACTGAAAGTACAACATTTTAATAATACAAAGCATTATGACAATTAATGAATTCAACTTTGCCGGTAAGAAGGCAATTGTACGTGTAGACTTCAACGTACCCCTGGACGAGAATGGTAAGATTACGGACGACACCCGCATCCGTGGCGCACTGCCCACCCTGAAGAAAATCCTCAATGATGGTGGTGCTACTATCATCATGAGCCACATGGGCAAACCCAAAGGAAAGGTAGACATGAAGAAGTCACTGGGACAGATCCGCGAGGCTGTAGAGAAGGCTCTCGGCGTTCCCGTTGCTTTCGCTCCCGACTGTGCCAAGGCTCAGGAGCAGGCTGCTGCCCTGAAGATGGGCGAGGCCCTGCTGTTAGAGAACCTCCGCTTCTATCCTGAGGAGGAAGGCAAACCTGTTGGCGTGGAGAAGGGAACTCCTGAGTACGATGAGGCAAAGAAGGCATTGAAGGCTTCCCAGAAAGAGTTTGCCAAGACACTTGCCTCATATGCTGACTGTTACGTGATGGATGCTTTCGGTACCGCTCACCGCAAGCATGCCTCTACCGCTGTCATTGCAGACTACTTCGATGCTGATAACAAGATGCTCGGTTTGCTGATGGAGAAAGAGGTTACCGCAGTTGACAATGTCCTCTCTAACATCAAGCGTCCTTTCGTAGCCATCATGGGTGGCTCAAAGGTCTCTTCTAAGATCGGCATCATCGAGAATCTGCTCGGTAAGGTCGACAAACTCATCCTCTGCGGTGGTATGACCTACACCTTCGCCAAGGCTCACAATGGCGAGATTGGTGACTCTATCGTAGAACTCGACAAACTGGATGTAGCCCTCGGCGTAGAGGAACTTGCCAAGAAGAACGGTGTAGAACTCGTTTTGGGTTCTGACTGCACTGCTACCAATGGGCTCGACTTCGGTACCATGACTGTTAAGCCTGGTGCTGAGATCATTACCTGCCCAGCCAACAAGGTTCCTGCTGGTTTCGAGGGTGTTGACGCTGGTCCTGCCTCTCAGGAGGATTTCCGCAAGGCTATCGCCGGTGCCAAGACCATCCTGTGGAACGGTCCTGCTGGTGTCTTCGAGTGCGACAACTTCACTGCTGGTAGCCGTGCTATCGGTGAGGCTATTGCCAAGGCTACCGCTGAGGGTGCTTTCTCTCTGATTGGTGGTGGTGACTCTGTTGCCTGTGTCAACAAATTCGGTCTTGCCGATCAGGTTAGTTACATCTCTACTGGTGGTGGTGCTCTGCTTGAGGCTATCGAGGGTAAGGTACTCCCAGGTGTTGCTGCGATCAAAGGCGAGTAATTGGATTAAAACGATCGAATATGAAGAAAAAATTCGTTATTGGAGACCGTACGAAGGATGAGTACATCTCTGTTCTTGACATCGAGAAGAAGAAGTTAGAGTTTACCAACCATCTTGGTTCCGCTAAGGAGTTCATGGGCTTCGAGGAGACCAAAGCCACACTGAGAAAGTTACAGGACGAGACAGGTGGTTATCTGGAGGACCTGCAGGTATATATCAAAGACGAGGATGGCAAGGCTCATCGACCAGACGAGCGTGACATGATGCCCTTGTAAATCAAACAATGCAATAAAAATAATCCCCAGCCAAACGGTTGGGGATTGTTTTTATTGTCAGGTTGCGGATTAATCCTCTTCCTTGAGTTCTGCCTCATGCTCCTTGATGAGTTGCTGCTGGATATCGTTAGGAACAAGTTCGTAACTGCTGAAACTGGTAGTGAACGATGCACGACCACCGGTCAGTGAACTGAGAGCGATAGAGTAACTGGCAAGTTCCTTGAGAGGAATCTTTGCCGTCAACTTCTGATAGCCAGCCTCGCTGTCCATACCCATGATGATGGCACGACGACCCTGCAGGTCACTCATCACATCACCCATATAGTCAGCAGGAACCAGTACCTCCAAGTCATAGATAGGCTCCAATACCTTTGGACCTGCCTCTTTGAAGGCGGCGCTGAAGGCATTACGAGCGGCGAGCATGAACGAGAGTTCGTTGGAGTCTACCGGGTGCATCTTACCATCATAGACGATGACGCGAACGTCACGGGCATAAGAACCTGTCAGTGGTCCCTGCTCCATGCGCTCCATCACACCCTTCAGGATAGCAGGCATGAAGCGCATATCGATAGCGCCACCCACCACGCTGTTGATGAAGACGAGTTTACCACCCCACTCCAAGTCTTTCTCCTCTTTCGACTTGATGTTCATCTTGAACTCCTGACCATTGATGGTGAAGGAGGTTGGATCAGGCATACCGTCTGTATAAGGCTCCACAATCAGGTGAACCTCACCGAACTGTCCGGCACCACCTGACTGCTTCTTATGACGATAGTCGGCACGTGCCATCTTCGTAATCGTCTCACGATATGGGATCTTCGGCTCTTGGTACTCAATCTGGATCTTCTCATTATTCTCCATACGCCATTTCAAGGTACGCAGGTGGAACTCACCTTGTCCATGAACGATAATCTGACGCAATTCCTTGGACTGCTCGACAACCCAAGTGGGGTCTTCCTGACGCATGCGCTGCAGGGCTGCCATCATCTTCTCGGTCTCTGCCTCATTAACAGCCTTAATGGCACGGGAGAACTTAGAGTTAGGATATTTGATGAAGTCAAACTTATTCTCAACATCCTTGGCATTGAGGGTATTGCCTGTCTTTACGTCCTTCAACTTCACGGTACAACCGATATCACCTGCTACGATTTGATCCACCTGAATACGGTTAGCACCTGCACATGCATACAAAGTACCGATACGCTCCTTTGAGCCACGGTCGGCATTAGTCAGGTCGTCGCCACTCTTCACCGCACCACTCATCACCTTGAAATACTGTACCTCACCAATATGGGGCTCTACACCCGTCTTGAAGAAATACAGAGAGGTAGGAGCACTTGTATCAGCAGGAACTTCCTTACCAGCAGCGTTCTTGACAACAGGCATCTCGCTTACGAAAGGAACGACATTACCTAAGAACTCCATCAGACGACGTACACCCATGTCCTTACCTGCACATACACAGAAAACAGGATAGATAGAACGTGTGACAAGACCCTTACGGATACCCTCACGCATCTCGTCCTCTGTCAGATCCTCGCTTTCGAAGAACTTCTCCATCAATGTGTCATCACCTGCAGCGGCAGCCTCCACGAGCGCAGCCTTCATCTCCTTCGCCTTGTCGAGTTGATCGGCAGGGATATCCTCAATGATAGGAGCACCACCCTCGGGCTTCCAAGAGTATTTCTTCATCAGCAGCACATCGATGACACTATTGAAACCAGGACCTGTGGCAATAGGATACTGTACGGGAACACAGTTGTTACCATAGACCTCCTTCAACTGTGACAGGATCTGGTCGAAATCGCAGTTGTCACGGTCGAGTTGGTTGACGAGGAAGATAACAGGTTTCTTCAGTTTCTCCGTGGTACGGAAAGCATTCATCGTACCTACCTCCGGTCCATACAGTCCGTTGATAAGCAGTACAGCCTGATCGGTCACGTTCAGAGCGGTGATAGCACCACCTACGAAGTCATCAGAACCTGGGCAGTCAATGATGTTCAGTTTCTTGTTATTCCACTCTACATGAAAAACAGTAGAGAACACCGAGTAGCCATATTCCTGCTCAACAGGGAAATAATCGCTCATGGTGTTCTTACCCTCTACGGTACCGCGGCGTTTGATAATGCCAGCCTCGTAGACCATTGCTTCGGCAAGAGTAGTCTTGCCGCTACCCGCACTGCCAAGCAGTGCGATGTTCTTGATTTCGTTTGTTTGATAAACTTTCATATCGGTTATGTTTTAGGTTTGTTGTTTCGATAGTGAAGCCAAAATTAGTCATTTTCATGCAAAAAACCTAAGAAAACTTTCAAATATTAAACTTTATTAGTATTTTTGTATGTAAATAATATCATATGGCAGGACTCTACATCCATATTCCCTTTTGTAAAAGCCGATGTATCTACTGCGGTTTCTACTCCACGACGAACATGGAATGGAGGCAACGATACGTGGATGCGGTATGCAAGGAAATGGAGATGAGAAGAGGGATGACGGAGCGTATCCAGACCATCTATATAGGAGGTGGCACCCCCTCGCAACTCACTACCGACCAACTGTGCCAACTCTTCCTATATATAAATAAGGTGTATGGAAGTGGAGAGCGGGAAGTCAGCATCGAGGTCAACCCCGACGATGTCACTGCGGCGTATGCCGCAATGTTATTGCAGCAAGGCATCAACCGAGTAAGCATGGGTGCCCAGACTTTCGATGACGAGCGTCTGCGCTTTCTTCACCGCCGTCATACCTCGGAGCAAGTGCCTCTTGCAGTACAGCGCCTCCGTGACGCTGGCATCCACAACATCAGTGTCGATTTGATGTATGGTTTCCCTAACGAGACACTTGCCGACTGGGAGCACGACATTGATGCCGCACTGCGTCTTGAGGTGGAACACCTCTCCGCCTACTGTCTGATGGTGGAAGAAGGTACACCGCTCTACCGCATGGGCATCGAGCCTTGCGATGAGGAGTTAGAACGCCAAATGTACGAACTGCTGATTGACAAACTGACTGCGGCAGGTTATGAGCACTATGAGATATCGAACTTCGCCAAACCAGGATTCCACTCTCGCCATAACAGCAGTTACTGGCAGGACATTCCCTATATCGGACTGGGTGCCGCTGCCCATTCCTATGACGGGAAATGCCGCAGTTGGAACGTAGCCAATCTCCAAGCGTATGTGGCTGCTATTGAGAAAGGAGAGCGACCTTATGAAGCGGAGATTCTCAATGATGACACTCACTATAATGACCGCGTCACCGTCTCCCTCCGTACCAGCGAAGGACTCGACCTCACCACCCTTTCAGAGAAGTACCGCCTCTACTGTTTAAAGGAGGCGCGGCAATTCCTAAAAAACGGACTATTATCCCATGAGGGCGACTTTCTTAAACTAACCCGCAAGGGACTTTTTGTCAGTGACGATATTATGAGTTCATTAATGTGTATATAAAATAAGATATGAGAAAAAAGTTATTCATCATGATGGCAACAGCAGTCACTTTAGAAGCCTCTGCTCAAAGTATTCAGTACCCGAAAGCAGAAAAGGACGGCACCATAGACAACTATTTCGGTACGGAGGTCGCCGACCCGTACCGCTGGCTTGAGAATGACACCAGTAAGCAGACTGCCGCATGGGTTGAGGCAGAGAACAAAATCACCAACGACTATCTCAGCAAGATTCCTTTCCGCCAGAAACTGCTCAGGCGACTGACAGAACTCTCCAACTACGAAAAACTCTCTGCTCCCAGAAAGCATCATGGGAAATGGTACTTCTATAAGAATGACGGTTTGCAGAACCAGTATGTCTTATACGTGATGGATGAGTTAGGAGGAGAGCCTCGTGTCTTCTTAGACCCAAATAAACTAAGCACTGACGGCACTGTGGCTCTCAAGGGTGTCTACTTCTCCAACAACGGGAAATATGCCGCCTACTCCGTCTCACGCTCAGGCAGTGACTGGCAGGAGTTCTATGTTATCGACCTCGCCACAGGACAACTGACAAACGACCATATCGAATGGGCGAAGTTCTCGGGAGCGGCATGGCAGGGTGACGGTTTTTACTATAGCGCCTATGATGCTCCCACGAAGGGCAAGGAGTTCTCTAATGTCAATGCAGGGCATAAGATTTATTACCATCAAATAGGGACACCGCAGTCTGACGATGTGCTGTTCTACCAGAACGCCGCCTATCCCATGCGGTTCTATACTGTCTCCACCAATGACGAGGAGACGATGATGTTCCTCTATGAGGACGGTGCCGAGGCAGGCAATCACCTCTATGTGAGGGATTTGCGTGTACCCAACTCACAGTTCACACAGATGACGGCAGACATGGAATACCGCTATACACCCATCTACACGAAAGAAGATAAGATATACCTCATCACCAACTATGGGGCTCCCAAGAACCGAATCATGACGGCAGACATCCATCATCCTGGAGTCAGCGACTGGCAGGAACTGATCGCAGAGCAACAGAATGTACTCGGTGACGTGAATGTCATCAATGGCAAAATGTTCCTAACCTACAGTCAGGATGCCTCCGACCATGCCTATGTCTATGGTCTTGACGGTAAGCAACTATGCGAGATAACCCTTCCTTCTGTCGGCAGTGTCTCCTTCACGGGTGACGAGAAAGAGCCAGAGTGTTTCTATACCTTCACCTCGTTTACCATACCTGGCACCATCTATCGCTATGACATGGAGACTGGGGAAAGTAAACTCTATGCGAAGCCAAACTTAAAGTTCCGACAGGACGATTTCATCAGCGAACAAGTATTCTTCCAGAGTAAGGACGGTACACGCATCCCCATGTTCCTGACCTATAAGAAAGGGATGCGACGCAATAGCAAGAATCCAGTCTATCTCTATGGCTATGGCGGTTTTAACATTGCCCTCACGCCCAGTTTCTCCGCCAACCGTATTCCGTTCTTAGAGAATGGTGGCATCTATGCTCAGGTCACCTTACGTGGTGGCAGTGAGTATGGGGAGGAATGGCATCAGGCTGGTACGAAGATGCACAAACAGAATGTCTTCGATGACTTCATCGGTGCCGCCGAATGGCTCATCAAGGAGCAATACACCAACAAAGATAAGATTGCCATCATCGGCGGCTCTAATGGTGGATTGCTCGTCGGAGCCTGTATGACTCAGCGTCCAGACCTCTTCCGTGTTGCCATCCCACAAGTCGGGGTGATGGACATGCTACGCTATCATAAGTTCACCATTGGCTGGAACTGGGCTTCCGACTACGGCACCAGCGAGGACTCCAAGGAGATGTTCGAGTACCTGCGTGGCTACTCTCCGCTCCATAACCTCAGACCGGGTACCTCCTACCCCGCCACTCTCGTCACGACGGCAGACCATGACGACCGTGTGGTACCTGCACACTCGTTTAAGTTCGCTGCTACCTTGCAGGAATGTCATCAAGGCAGTAACCCCGTCCTCATCCGCATCGACACAAAAGCGGGACATGGCGGCGGCAAGCCCCTCGCCAAGGTCTTAGAGGAACAAGCCGATATCTACGGCTTCATCATGCAGAACATGGATATGAGATTCAAAAAATAACAAACAATATAATAACAAACATCATCCCTCTGCATCACAACTGCCATCCTAAGCAGTTGTAAGTGCCGTTGTTTTCGATGTTAAGTGCCGTTGTAATCAACCGTTACAAGCATCCTAATCACTTGCCGACTCCAGTCAACCAATCTGCCGACTCCAGTCAACCGATCTGCCGACTCCAGTCAACCGATCTGCCGACTCCATGTCAACCGATCTGCCGACTCCATGTCAACCGATCTGCCGACTCCATGTCGGCAGGTGCCTTTTACGTCCTTTAGTTTTGAGAATCCCCAGCCAAGACGGTTGGGGATTCTCTTTATATATAATAAGGTGTATTACTCTTCGCCAAGCAATATCTTCATCATCTCAACGGCAGCCTTTGCCACAGAGGTACCAGGACCGAAGATGGCAGCGACACCAGCCTTATAGAGGAAGTCGTAGTCCTGGGCGGGGATGACACCACCGGCAATGACCATGATGTCCTCACGACCGAGTTTCCTCAACTCCTCAATCAGTTGTGGTATCAAGGTCTTGTGACCAGCGGCAAGAGACGAGGCACCTACTACATGCACGTCGTTCTCCACTGCCTCACGGGCTGCCTCAGCAGGAGTCTGGAACAACGGTCCCATATCCACGTCGAAGCCACAGTCGGCATAACCTGTTGCCACTACCTTAGCACCACGGTCGTGACCGTCCTGTCCCATCTTAGCAATGAAGATACGGGGACGACGACCTTCTTTCTTAGCGAACTCATCGGTCAACTTACAAGCCAACTCGAAGTCGCTGTCGTTCTTTGACTCTGAACTATACACGCCTGAAATTGTTCTGATTACTGCTTTATAACGACCTACGATCTCCTCGCAGGCATCTGAAATCTCACCAAGGGTACAACGCAACTGGGCTGCCTTCACGGCGAGGTCAAGCAGATTGTTCTCACTCTTCTTGCCCTCACTGAAGTCACGCACACACTCCGTAATTGCCTTGAGGGCAGCCTGACAAGCAGCCTCGTCACGAGAGCCACGAACCTGTGCCAGACTTTCCTCCTGCTGTTTGCGTACAGCGGTATTGTCGACTTCAAGGATATCGATAGGATCCTCATGCTCCAAGCGATACTTGTTGGTACCTACGATGGTCTGAACACCAGAGTCGATACGAGCCTGAGTACGGGCGGCAGCCTCCTCGATACGCATCTTAGGCAGACCCGTCTCGATAGCCTTCGCCATACCACCCAGTTTCTCAATCTCCTGGATATGCTCCCAAGCCTTATGAACCAACTCGTTGGTCAAGGTCTCCACATAGTAAGAGCCAGCCCATGGGTCGATCTGCTTGCAGACCTTCGTCTCGTTCTGAATGTAAATCTGGGTATTACGGGCAATACGTGCCGAGAAGTCGGTAGGCAGGGCTATCGCCTCGTCAAGGGCATTGGTATGCAACGACTGGGTATGTCCCAATACGGCAGCCATCGCCTCGATACACGTACGACCTACGTTATTAAATGGATCCTGCTCGGTCAGACTCCAACCAGAGGTCTGGGAGTGGGTACGCAAGGCTAGCGACTTCGGGTTCTTCGCACCGAACGACTTCACGATCTTCGCCCACAACAGACGACCGGCACGCATCTTGGCGATCTCCATGAAGTGGTTCATACCTATCGCCCAGAAGAACGACAGACGGGGAGCGAAGGCATCCACGTCGATACCTGCGTTGACACCCGTACGCAGATAGTCCATACCATCAGCGAGGGTGTAGGCGAGTTCGATGTCTGCGGTGGCACCTGCCTCCTGCATGTGATAGCCAGAGATAGAGATGCTGTTGAACTTCGGCATCTTCTGAGAGGTGTACTCGAAGATATCAGCGATGATCTTCATCGAGAAGGCAGGTGGATAGATATAGGTGTTACGCACCATGAACTCCTTCAGGATATCGTTCTGGATCGTACCAGCCATCTCCTCCAACTGGGCACCCTGCTCCAGACCTGCCACGATATAGAAGGCAAGGATAGGTAGCACGGCACCGTTCATCGTCATAGAGACAGACATCTTGTTCAAGGGGATGCCCGAGAACAGCACCTTCATGTTCTCCTCGTTACAGATACTTACACCAGCCTTACCCACGTCACCTACCACACGGGCATTGTCGGGGTCGTAGCCACGGTGTGTCGGCAGGTCGAAGGCGACAGAGAGTCCCTTCTGACCACTGGCGAGGTTACGACGATAGAACGCATTCGACTCCTCTGCGGTGGAGAATCCGGCATACTGACGGATGGTCCACGGACGGAACGGATACATCATTGAGTAAGGACCACGGAGATAAGGGGGAATACCTGCTGTGAAGTCGAGGTGCTCCATATCCTCCAAGTCCTCTTTGGTATATACTGGACGAACCTCGATATGCTCTGGAGTCTTCCAGTCTGCAACGATGTTATTGTCCTTGATCCACTTGGCACCGTCTTGAGCCTTGATGCCTGCATAGATATCAATATCTTTAAATTGTTTACGCATCATTCAATCCTCCTATTCTTTAAATACCAAGTTTCTGATTATACTCTTTCAAAGTCTCCAGCACATTGCAGCGGACATGGATGAAGTTCTCGATGCCTGCGGCCTTCAGGTCCTCCATGCAAGCAGGAGCACCAGCCACGACGAACATCGCACGACCATTCAAGTACTTGAAGGCGGGGATGGCGTACTCTGCGTACTCGTCATCAGAAGAACAGATCACCACGATATCGGCATGAGCCTCCAAAGCAGCGTCAACACCCTCCTCTACTGTCTTGAAGCCAAGGTTGTCAATCACCTTATAACCAGCACAAGCGAGGAAGTTACAAGAGAACTGGGCACGAGCCTGACGCATGGCAAGATTACCAATGGTCAGCATGAAGGCGGTAGGCACCTTCGTCTCCTCCGTATGGATGCGGAGGTCCTCGAAGTCAGCGGCAAGACGGGTGGTCTCCAGTTTCTTGAAGGGAGCCTCCTCGGTTGTTGCTGTGGCACAGCAACAAGTAACACCTACAGGACGCTTGCCCTCGCTCTTCTCCGTGAAGTTCGGGAACTGGTTGGTACCCAGCAGGAACTCCTTACGCTTGGCGGCATCACCATGACGCTTCACGTTGGTAGCGTTGATGTCATCCTGTACGATACCCTTTTTCACTGCCTCTAAGAAGCCACCCTCGTCCTCTATCTTGAGGAAGATCTTCCAAGCCTCTTGAGCAAGGGCATCGGTCAGATGCTCGATATAATAGGAACCGGCGGATGGGTCAACGATACGATCGAAATGGCTCTCCTCCTTAATCAGCAACTGCTGGTTACGGGCGATACGCTCCGAGAAATCCGTTGGTTTCTCGTAAGTCACATCGAACGGAGTGACGACCATCGAGTGAACACCACCCAAGGCGGCACTCATCGCCTCCGTCTGAGAGCGGAGCAGGTTGACGTAAGAGTCGAACACCGTCTGGTTGTAGGTAGAGGTCGTAGCGTTGATGCACATCTTCGCGCTATTCTCGTCCTTTGGCTCATACTGCTTCACGATCTGAGCCCACAACAGACGGGCGGCACGGAACTTCGCGATCTCCATGAAGTAGTTCTCCGAGACACCCATATAGAACTTCATCTGGCGAGCGGCGAGGTCGACATCCACGCCAGCGTCCACCAACTGCTGCAGGTACTCATTACCCCAAGCGAGGGCATAGCCCAGTTCCTGGACGATATAGGCACCCGCATTGTTCAGGGTCTCGGTATGAACGGTCATCACATGTGCCTTCGGATAATCCCTTAACAATTCAACAATCTTCGGACCGTCGGCAAGGCGTGGTGTCACGTCCTTACCCTTCTGCAGCATCTTCTCGATAGGATCGAAGCCAACAGTGAACGACAGTTTCTCCTTGTCGAAGCCCTTCGTCGTGAAGTAAGCGTCTACCAGTTCTGCGAGTTTCAGGGCATGACACGGACAAGTACGGAAGTTCAGGTCTACAATCTCACAGTAGATATCCTTCAGTAGTGCCTCGATCGTCTCAGCAGTCACCAAGTCTTTGGGGATGCGGAAGCCCAGCGAGTCGATACCCTTGTTCAGGATATCGAGTGCCTTCTTGTTAGCCTCTACGGGGTCATTAACTGCAATGTTCTGCCTTACATACCATTCATTGGAGTTCTTCTTGTTACCACGAACGAAGGGGAACTCGCCCGGCAGTGCATCAGGTGTTTTCAGGTTCGCCAAATCCTCACGGCGATAGAAAGGCTGTACGTTAAAGCCTTCATTGGTTCTCCACACGAGTCGCTTCTGGAAGTTAGCACCTTTCAGGTCCACCTCAATCTTGTCCAACCACTCTTGGGTAGTAGGAGCCTGAAACTCTGTGAAGAGTTTTTCTTTGTTTTCCATAAAATTGTATTACTATATAAGTTGTTTTACGTTATTGACTGCAAAGATAGCAACTTATTTCCGAATAGCCGAACTTTTTAAAGATTATTTAGGTGATATCTGAAAGATTATTCGTATATTTGCAAAGTCAATACCACAGAATTTATTAGATTTCAATATGATTATGGGAGAAAATGGAATTTTGCGAGTCGGCATCATCGGAGCGGGATGGATAGCAGAGAAAGCGGCTATTACATTAAATGGACTTAAGGAGTGTAAGGCTTATGCCGTAGGCTCACGGTCGTTGGAGAAGGCTGAGGCCTTTGCCAAGCAATGGAGCATCTCGAAGGCATACGGCTCCTATAGTGAGTTGATAGCCGATGCCCTCGGTGTTGCGTTCACCCCCTATTATGTCGCCTCCGACTACCTCGCTGACATTGCCCCCAAAGCCTACGACTTGAGAGGGAATCTGTTGGGTGACAAGGCATGCTCTGTAGTCTTCGACTGCAGCAAACTGAAGCGAGCCGTTCCAGGTTTCTGCGCTACCACCCCATTCCATGAGGGTGTGCGCCGAAGCATTGCCTATCTGAAAGAACACCCGGAATCTCAAATCGAAGATCCTGAGTTTGACACATGGTGTGACAAGGTCATCGCGACGATGGAGCGTGCTAAGACTTTTTCTGTAGACAGATAGTAATAAAACGATATGCGGAAAATAGGTATTTCTGTTCTTTTTTGTTTACTGAGTATTGTTGTAGGAGCGCAAGATGAAATCGTGTTCACGCCCCAGTGGACGGCACAGGCACAGTTTGCGGGCTATTACGTTGCTGAGGCGAAGGGCTTCTATCGTGAGGCGGGGGTGAAGGTACGAATAGAGCACCCGTCAGCCACGTTGCCTGCCATGACTCGACTGCGTAGCAATAGGTGTCAGGCAACGACGCTACAACTCTGTCAGGCAATGGAGATAGTGGATGGTGGTTTCCCTTTGGTGAATATTCTCCAGACATCCATGAACAATGCGATGGTCATCGTCTCTGCCCGTGACAAGGACCCGCTAACACAGAAAGGGGCACGTGTGGGTATTTGGAGTGTAGGCTTCGGTCAACTTGCCATCTGCATGAGTATCAAAGATCATTTGGACTACCAATGGGTACGCTTTGCCCAGAATGTCAACCTGTTTGTCTCTGGTGCCCTCGATGCCACGCTTGCTCTGAGTTACAACGAGTACTACCAACTGATGCAGGCAGGTATCGAGATGACTGACAAGAATGTCTATCGCTTCTGTGAACATGGTTACAACGTGCAGGAGGACGGAGTCTATATGACACGTGACTACTATGAGGGGCATCGAGAGCAAGCCCGCAAGTTTGCGGCGGCAAGTCGGAAAGGCTGGGAATGGGCGGTCCAACATCCTGACGAGGCATTGGAAATTGTGATGCAGCGTGTCAACAAGGATCGCATAGCCACCAACCGTGTCCTGCAGCGGCTCATGCTGAAGGAAGTGTTACGGCTACAGGTGGACCGTGAGTCTGGCAAGCGTGAGTTCCGTTTACGCCCTGACATGGTGAAACTTGCCAGCAGACTGATGTTGGACAATATGATGCTGGGGCGTGAAGTAACCTACGAAGAACTGATAGAACATTGAGACTGTTTTCTGTATGAAGAAAATCATCGCATATATCCGTCGGAGACTTTCCGTTAAACTCAGCCTGTGGGTGGTCTTGTTTGCCGCCGTCATCTTCAATGCTGCCCTTGGTTTCTTTGTCTATCAGGCACGTGATGCCGTGCATCAGGAAGCCATCAGCCGAGCCACGCAGATTCTCGACAAGACTTCTTTGCGTGTAGAAGGCATCCTGAACCGTGTGGAGGTTGCTACGAACATGACCGAATGGCTTGTGCAGCGACATCCCGACAAGGCTGACTCGATGTTTGTCTATAGCCGTGGCATGTTGTTGAACAACCCCGATTTCTATAACTGCTCTATCGCTTTCGAGCCTTACTATTTCAAGGACAAGGGTCGCTACTTCTCCGCCTACTCTGTGATAAGCGGTGACTCTATCCGTACCATTCAGGGGGGCAGTGATAACTACCAGTATTTCTTCATGGACTGGTATTTGATGCCTACCCTGCTCAACCTTCCTTGCTGGACGGAGCCTTACATAGATTTCGATGTGCCCACCAATAGTTACGCGATGGTGACCAGTTACTGTCAGGCTATCAAGGACAAAGAGGGCAATGCGATCGGTGTCATTAATACGAGTCTCTCGCTGAACTGGCTCTCGAAGACCATCTCCGAGACCAAGCCCTATCCCAACTCCTACAGTATCATGATAGGCAGAGGCGGCACCTACTTCGTACATCCCGACACGGCGAAGATTACCCGCCAGACAATCTTCACGCAGACAATGGAGCAACCCGACACGGCGATGACCGCATTAGGTCATGCCATGCAGCGGGGCGAGGAGGGTATGAAGCGCATGAGTATTGACGGCACCGACTGCTACGTGTTCTATAAACCACTTGGTAAGACAGGCTGTTCGATGGCTATCGTATGTCCGGAGAATGACATCTTTGGTGGCTTCAACCGTTTACGCCACATCGTCTGGGGCATTATTGCGGTGGGACTGTTGCTGATGCTTTTCTTCTTCATCCGCATCATCACTCGTGAACTGCGCCCCCTCGGACAGTTGGCAAAGGAGACAGAGACCATCGCATCAGGACAGTTTGACACTCAGATACCCGATTCCCACCGTATTGATGAGATTGGTCAGTTGAGCCATTCGTTTGCGGGAATGCAGCAGTCGCTCGTCCGCTATATAGAGGAACTGAAAGACACTACCGCACAGAAGGCATCGATAGAGAGCGAACTGCATATTGCCCGCTCCATCCAGATGTCGATGCTGCCCAAGACCTTCCCGCCGTTCCCTGACTGCGACGAGGTGAGCATCTACGGACAACTGACCCCAGCCAAGGCCGTGGGCGGTGACCTCTACGACTTCTACATCCGCGACCAGAAACTGTTCTTCTGCATCGGCGATGTCAGCGGCAAGGGTATTCCTGCCTCGCTGGTGATGGCTGTCACAAGGGCTTTGTTCCGTACCATCTCAGCACACGAGGAACGGCCGGAGCACATCGTCAGCCAACTCAACGACACCATCGCAGAGGATAATGAATTGGGCATGTTTGTCACGCTGTTCGTCGGTACCATCGATTTAAAGACGGGGCACATGACCTACTGCAATGCGGGGCACAACCCGCCAC
>FLNX01000217.1_pt1 | contig 14848 bp, 14 predicted proteins | sample 1140341 | NCBI WGS metagenome assembly FLNX01 (sample SAMEA3878208, study PRJEB12797) | bioreactor metagenome | biome: Moose rumen | place: Sweden | collected 2011-10
CGCTCTTCACGACAAGCGTGTACGCATTTAACGGATGAGCCTTTAAATTGTTAGACTTTTTTTCAATTCTCACTTCTTTGACGTAAAGGAAGGGGCGAAATGAGCTGGATTATTCCTATATTTTTGGAGTATTTTCCCTAAATCGCATTGGGAAAATCCCCCTGACCTCAACTAAAAAGTTGTCACTTTTTGGTGAGTTAATGTGTTGCTCGCTTTCAGCAGACAGTAATTGATTTTTAGGAAGTATTTACCTTTTCAATTTTAATCTCGGTGCAAACATTGCCTTGGCCATCTGGTGGCATCGCTTGGCAAAGGCCAGTTCATCCTCGTCGTCTTTCTTCTTGGGCAGTTCGTTATTGCCGCCGCCGCCATCACAAGTCTCAGCAATGTTAGTTGCAGCATCGAGATAACCGAAAAACAGGCAAGCAGTAGCCGCGGCCACGTCCTCTATGTCATTAGCGACTCCATCGGCCATGTCAAGACCGAGGCTCTTCAGATACGTCACACCCGCTTCTGCGCCAATCTCCCAAATTTCCGTCTCAGTTCGTGGGGCGATGTTGCGCACGGCATTGGCCAGTTTCAAAAGCCATCCCGTTTCATTCAGCCGCCCCCTTGGATTTTTGCCCAAGGCACCTCTGACTGCCTCCTTACCGCTCGCACTCATCTCGTACTCATCCAAATTCGGGTCTGTTACCACCTCAACGGCATTCCAGAGTCCCGCCCACGATGTTTCCAGCACCTTATGAGCCTTGTTAAACTGGTCGGCTTTCTCCTTGGCTTCCATATAGGACTCCTTGCTGATGCCCATCTGCTGCATCTCGTCATACTCCTTGATTTTCTTGACAGCGACGGCATTCTGCCTCAGTTCCTGTTTGACAATGGCACGGCTCCTGCGTGTCAGTTCTTGGATATGTGTATTGTCGAAACCGCGGAGGATGGTCTGCATGTCGGTCATGATACTCTTGATTTCCCTGTTCTGTTCCTTCCTGAAATCCTCCGCATCCATGAACAGCGGCTTCTTCCTGTCCTTTACCTTCTCCATCTCCTCAAAAGCAGCCATGATGACATCCATCATCCTCACTTTCATTTTTCCCTTCGCCTTCAGATTGCCAACCACGGCTCCGCTGCTCGTAGGGTTATAGGCAAAGACACTGTCCAAGAAGCCGGTCACCTCAACCGCCTCATTCGGGTCGCCGACAGCATTGGCCAGTTCCTCAACCTTCTGTTCAAGTGCCGTCAGTTCCTTTTGTGCATCATCCCTTTTCCCGTTGACTTCATCCAATTCTGTCTGAGCAGAAGACAATTCCTGTTGCTTCCCTTGCAGCCGTAGCACGACCTCATTGTAGTTTGCAGCCGTTTTTTCAGCCGCCTCCGCCTTTTCAAGAGCCTCCAACCGCTCGCGTTCCAACTGTCGCTTGTTCTTCTTCCGATGCTCCTTCCGCTCATCGGCTGTCATCAGCGAAGTGTCCTCTCCGCGCTGCAGTCCCCACTTCTCACCGACTTCCTCAAACAGCATCGTATGCCACTGCTTGTACGACTGCCGTGCTGCAAACTTGGTCTCGCCAAAATAATATGAGTAGCTGACCGACGGCACCATCTTCTGCTCTGCTGGCTGATACATCTTCTGCTCATCCTCACTCAGACGAGTGAACTGCCTTGTAGTGATATGCTCTGGGCGCTCCTTACCGGCCCTCTTTGCGTCAGGCCTTAGCTCGTATCCACCGACACGTCCACGCTTTGCTCTCATGGCAACCGGTATTACGAGCGCATGGAAGTGGGGCGTTGTCTCGTCCAAGTGGCACTCCAAGCCAATGACATTTTCCTCACCGAAGTGTCGGCAGAGGAAGCCATAGTAGTCCCATGCCATTGCCTCAATCTGCTTCTGCCCTGGATTCTTCGGGTCATCGGGTCGTCCTTTTTAGAACTTTTCCCACTTAATCGCGCTATAATTCAAAAACTTTTCGTACCTTTGCACCCGAAACGTTTCAAACATCACAATTATGGTAGACTTGAAGAATGCAAAGATGGAGGATTTTCGCATTGTCAGAGTGCATCAGCGGGAATTGAACCCAGACGAGAAAGTGCGCTGCACGTTCTATCGTCTGAAGCCTGGCGCCTATACGCCGAAGCAGCACAATTACCGTCACTCACCCATTCCAAAGGAGATTTTCGATGAATGTTTTCGTAAAAGAGTATGACCGCAAGGCCGATGCCATTGTAACTAATGCCATTCTGATGCCTGCTGGCGAGGTAAGGGAAGACCGCCCCTTGCCTCCTTATGTTTATACCGAAAATGCGGCATGGGACACAGGCGCACAGGTCACCATCATTTCGCCCCGTCTTGTTGAGTCGCTCGGTCTCCTGCCCTGCGGCCAAGGTCAGTTCATGGGAATAGGCGGCGACCAGGTGTCAGATGCGTATCTGGTGTATGTCGGGTTGTCGAATGGCGACTTGATAGGCGAAGTGAAAGTCTATTGCAGTGAGATTGACGATTACGACATCCTTTTGGGCATGGACATCATCACCGAGACAGACTTTCTCATCACCAACAAGGACGGAAAGACCACGTTCCAGTTCCGCTCCCCATCAGAGGGCGGTGTGAAGCTATAAATATAAAGGTGGAGAAACAACGAGCGGGAACCGAGGCCGAGGATGTCGGCGTGGGTTCCCGCTCAGCGTCTCTAAACTATTGGAAGTGCATTAGTCGTTATTGTAATCAACAAGACTTTCGTAGTCTTCCATTCGCTCTTGATAGTCTTCATCGCTTTCATCAGGACGACGTTCATAACCCGTAGGAGAGTAATCTTCGTCATCCTCCCATTCATTTTCAAATTCTTCTTTGTTCGCCATGTCTTTATATGAGTAAAAGTCCAATTATAATAGATACGAGGATTGCGATGACTACCGCCATTATCCATACGACATTCACCTTTTTACTTGGTGTAGTAGTTTCTGGAGCGGGAAGAGCATTATCTATCAGCGGGGCTGCGACTGCCACTTCCTTTTTGTCATAGTCTGACAATGGATAGAACTCCACATTCACTTTCCACGTCCTTTCCTTTTCTTTCTTCAGTGAATATGATTTAGTTCCCTCAGTCCCTCCTTCTACTGATGCAAGGAGGACTTTCAAGTCTGCCTCAATTCTTTTCCGCTCCGACTCTGTTGTCATCTCTGAACTTGATGTGGAAATCGTAAACTCACTATGAACCAATCTACCTGCTAATCGGCTTTCGCATTTGCGCTGCCACTCTAATCTGTGGCTGTACCAAACCATGTCTGGTGGCAGAGTTGGCTTCCCTGCAAGCAGGAAATCTTCGCTGCCTTCAAGGGCACTCCGCAACTTTCTTGTAATCTCGCTGCTGTCCTCTGATTCATAAGAGCCGTGAGCGGTATATTGACCTACATAGTCGCCACCACCATGAATGTCGCGCTTTTGCCCGGCAGAACTTTGCTCGCCATTCTCAAAAATATCGCTATAGTCTATATGTTTGGCACCAAGATGGTCCATGATGTTTCGGAACTCCTCTATTTCATCCCGAAGTATTTCTATTTCGTATGTATCGTAGGGGATGTAATAATCCGTTCGGTACGGATGGCATACATAGAGCGTATTACTAACGGGATGCCCAGCAGGGAATTTCAAATCTGTAGGAATCTCAGCAATGGGCAAGACACGGAAACTTTGGGGCAAATAAAATAGTTCGTCGCAAATCACCAAATGTTTACGCTGCTGGAGTGGTAACGACAGGAAATTCTGAGAGAATGAACTTTGAAGCATCGAAAATTCTTCTTCGATTTGCGGTGTCGGTAGAAATGGACTTTCGCCTCTTTCCTCTGACTTATAGCGGATAACTTCTTGCAAGGCAGCGTATGTGTCTTGCGCATTTCGTCCTTGTCCCATAATAACACCTTTCAGAACTCTCGTATTATCATCTTCAAACAATGCAAGTGAAGCATTAACGGCCTTCAATGCGCTGTTCCTGTCTCCTATGAGTTGATAGGCTGCTGCAATAGTGTCATATAGCGTTGCTTTTTGAGCATCCGTATTAGATTCATCACCCAATTGATGTTGCAACTCTTTTACATAGTCCTGCTTTTCTTGCCGTGAAGCATGAATGAGTGAAGGATATTTGTCCCTCAATTCCACGACAAAACTGTTCCTTTCTTGCTCAGCCAGCCATGCATTATATTCTTCTGTTTGGTCGTCATCGGGGTCGTCGGTACTCCATTCGTGACCACACTCAGGACAGACAAAATGAAAGGCATCACCAAAAAGAGATTCTGCTGCTGCATTTAAGAATCCCAATCCACTTCCGCCTGCCGCACCACCTCCTAAAAAAGCACCCACTTTCTCACCTGTTTTACCAAACAAACTCCCTATGGATGCACCAACACTGCCAGCACCTTCTGCTGCGCTATTAAAGCCACGAGAAGCTCTATCAAGAAAACCTTCTTCCCCAACTTCGCACCACTGACCACATTCTGGACATCTTTGTATCATAACAATAATCTTTTTAATTTATCGCCTTTTTGAACCTTTCCCAGAAGAATATCCAAAAGTCTTATGGCAACTGTCGCATTCGTACTCACAAGAATTGGACTTCGAGATTTTCTCTGTTTTATGAATTACGCTATGACCAGCTCCACCTCCGATAAAGGGAATCGCATGTGCCGCTATAGCAATCGGTAAACCGACAGCAAAGGTTGCGGTGTCTTTTACAATGCTTTCACCCCACCCATAAGCAGTCCGGTTTTGGAGCTGCCACAATAAGGACAAAACACCTTACCCATAACGCTAACCTATTCTGTCAACTTTCAGATAAACGCCGTTCAGCGCACCAGCCTTTTTGATGTCAACGCCATAAATACGCATAAAGGCATCGGCTACACTCTGCCCACTGTTGGTATGCACGGGGTCACTGAAAGAATTGCTTACTACTTCGACACTCATTCCTGGCTCCAAACGAATCCCGTTTGTGTTCACTCTCGATTTGACGGTTACTCTAAACAATGGCATAATTGAACCTCCTATAACTTTGCTGCCCTCCAGCTGCCACAAGAGCATTTTTTTGTTAGAAGCGTGGAGCTGATTTACCACGTCTTCGAAAGGAGGCTGTGAGAATTGCCTATGATATGTAGATGCAGTAACCAGTCCACGCTATACGCGCGAACCGTTATCACTGTCCTTGCATATCAAAAGAAGTTTCTCACATTTCCTTTCGCAAGTCGAGCATAACGCTTCGTTTTACCAATATGTCTTGTGTCTCATACGAAACACGATGCAAAAGTAGTCAAAATTTGTCGTTTAACCGCCACCCTATATAAAAAAGTGCTAAATTTTATGTGATTTTAGCAGAAAAGTGTTTGAACTGGCTCTGAACTAGACGATTTTAAGCCGAATTATAATTGAAAGTCGTTATCCCGATATGGGAAAGTGCCAACGAAAAATTAAAATGGCTGTCCCGATGCGGGAAAGTGCCAATGATATTTGAAAATGGCTGTCCCGACGCGGGAAACCTCCAACGAAAAATAAAAATGCCTATCCCGATGCGGGAAAGTGCCAACGAAAAATTAAAATGGGCAAAATGGACCATTTTGGGCGTTTTCAAAATTAAATGGCGGTAAAATGAACCATTTTGCCCGTTTTCAAAATCAAATGGGGTTGAAATGATTCGTTTTAGGCATTTTCAAAATTAAATGGCGGTGAAATGAACAATTTCGGGCGTTTCCAAAATTGAATGGAACTTAAATGAATGATTTGAGGCTGTTTCAAAATTGAAAAAGTCCTTTTCGATGTCGCAACTTCTATTTTCTAAAACCAAGTTGATTCATAAGTATGCCATTTGCATGTGCTTAATATAATAGTTAGGCATCGTAGTCATATACTTAGCAAGCACTAATCATATAGTTGTGATTCTGGTGCAATATCGGCCCCTTTGGCTTACGCCGCTTCCCCGTTTGGCGGGGATGCTCAAATGTCGAAGAAGTCGTAGCGTTCGTTGACGATGCTCTCGAAGCGTCGGCAGCGCAGGGCCTCGGCCTTGACCTTCGGTCGAAGTCACTCACGCTCGGCAATGCTCAAACGAGTTTGGCATTGCTCTCGCTTAATCGTGACTTTCTCACGCATGCGGTCGTTGTAGTCACGCTCACGCTGGTTCTTCGGCTTGGCATAAACGTAGATGCCAAGAGACTCATGGCGCATGACCTTCATCGTGCTCTCGTCTCTGTAGCCTGGATAGTAGTCCAGATAGTACGAAAGCTGCTCCCCGCCTTTGATTTTCCGTGTGCGGAGGGTCACGGTCTTACAAATGTTACTCATATACATTATTATTTATTAGTTAATACTCATGTGTGAAGCATATCTTCACGGCTGCGAAATTAGTCTATTATCCTTCAATGACCATGGATATTGTCCGTAATGTGTCAGTAATTGCCGGATAATATTGGTTGTTCAGAAGATATGATAGCTGCCATACTGGGCCAGTCGTTCCTCCATAATCCTGTCGAAGTCAGCCTTGGAAATCAGGTTCTTCACACCCACCTTGATGGTCGCAATGCCATTCTTCTTGGCTATGATACCGATATTTGAGGTAGTCATATTATACTTCTCTGCGGCTTCTCTGGCAGTACAGTAATGGTCATCATTCACCAAGTCGGTACGTCTCAGTGCGTCCAATTGCTCCTTTGCGTAATAGGTCTGGCCATACTCTCGTTTGGTCGGGATATGATGGCGGTAAGCACAAGCGTGAAGACCGCTCGGTTTCATCCCATACAACACCTCGGCATCCTTGGCAGTTATCCACTCCTTCACCTCGCTTGCCTCAACAGTCAGTCCAAACAGCAAATCAAGATGCTTGCGACTGTAGTAGTTCATCCCTGCAATCCGGCAAACTGGCACTTGATTCCTCTTGGCAGTCGTGTATAGCCAAGTCTTTTTGACCTTATACAGAGCCATGACCTCTTCGCCGGAAATGTAGTCAAGAACCTCGTTTCCCTGCTGCACATCCTCAGACATGGAAAGACTCTTGCCATTCTTGGTCTTGACAGATTTCGTCACTGGCTCCTTGACCTTCTTTGGTCTGCTTGTTGGCAACACCCGATGATACGGATTCCCTGCCAGCATTTTCTCAATGTCAGCCTTACGGACAAACGCCATCCTGCTGCTGATACGCGATGCCTCCAGTTTTCCCTCGTTCACCAGCTTATAGACATATTGCCGCGAGCACCCCATCAGTATCGCAGCCTTGGCAAACGTCAGGTATTCCTGATGCTGCAATCCAATCACTGGCTCAATGGCATTGATGAAATTCTGTTGTCTTTTCTTCCTGGCCTCTTTGGCTTTGGATTGACATTCCTCGCAGCAGTACTTCTGCATACCGCTTCTCGCCACGCGCTCGACCTCTGGTCGCTTCGCTTGCGAAGAACTCCTTTCCGCAAAATTTGCATTTTCTTACCTGTCTCATTTTTAGCACTTTTTTGATGGTTCAACGTACTTTTCTCTTTCCCAACCTTTAAGCCCACCATGCTGCACATTCGTCAATCTATGTCAACTCCGTCCGCATCGTTGCTCTCTCGAATTCCGTTCGCTCCGTTTTGTCACTCTTAGCGACTCATCGTAACCCTTTGTCAACTGAGTCCGCAAAGTGACGATTTCGAAGCCCCGTAAATTCCTCGCGGTAGAAATACGTTGCAAAAATATACTGAAATTCGGTAACTACCAAATTCCAACCACCAAGTGTTAAAAATCAAAAGTAGCTGAAAATGAGCAAGATACAAATAGTTGTTATTGATCTTTCATGGTTATTATAACCTATCTAAATACATCCGCTGAAGGCATATGCTATGATACTCACCAGACTATTCGGCAAACTGACACTGGCAAGATTGCTGCACCCATCGAAAGCACCTTGACCTATCGTCGTGATGCCCTCCGATATTGTCACGCTGGTCAAATATGTATGGGGATTGATGCTGTTAAAGCAACCATTGCCGATTGCCGTCACTGCATGTCCTCCCAACATCGTCGGCGTGGTGACGCTTGCGTCGGTACCAACATAATGGTCAATGGTCAAGATATTAGTGCCGGAATCATAGGAATAGTGCCAGTCGCCCTCTGTCTCTGTTCCCTGCGCCCCCGCCGTCGTGGTCGTCAGCATCGTCACGAGCATAACCGCCGCCCGCACAAAAAACTTCTTGGTCATGGTTTCAGTCTTCATATTCTTCAATGTTTAGAAAGTCATTCGAATGGGGAGAAGAACAATGCGGCCTTCCTTGCCCGATTGCAAGAAATGCCGTATATTGACGCGCGAACGCCCGCAGATTCTATTAATGTATATGTTATTGTAGGTGAGTACGAGAGAGTAATCAAATCTTTGGAATGACCAAAGGTTTGCGCTTCTTTCTGCGTCGGATTAACAATATTTGACCTTCGGTCGTACATGATAGTTGACTAATTACTTTGTGTATTACTATGGATTGGGATATGCCTTGTCAATGCCTCTTGGAAGGAAATAACCCTTGATGCAATTTGGATTGCAGACACATATCTGGATATGGTTCTTTTCGGCAAATCCTGCATTGGGATAGAGTGAATGTCCCTCCCAGAATACACCTTTCACGGAATCATAAGCCCGTTTGTTGGCATCTTGGTTAATAAGGTGGACGGTTTGAATGACAGAGCAGTCCAACTTTCGAATTAGTTTGTCTGTAGATGTTCCAATATCAGTATTCTTTGGAAGTGTCTTTCCTGCCCTGTGACAGATTTCAACAAAGATGTCGTAGGCATCCTTTAATTCCTGCAAATATGTTGAATCCGTAAGGTCAAAGCAATAGCCCAAATCAATGATTGCCCCGACAACAGCAGGTTTCTTGATAGAAGAGCCTTTACGCTTCGACAGTTCAGTAGCCCATTGCAAGGCTCTTGCCTCATTGTTCTCCCAGAAGTAGATGCCATTACCCAGCCAGTCGTAATCATTCGTACTAGGGATAAGGTCTTCTTCACCGTTCACAACCTTCCTGACCACAGACGCGTCGCATCCGTGGAAACCGATAATAAGGTTGGAACGTCTGGAGTATAGCGATTCCATTATCTGAGATGTGGTGCAAATTCTCCAGAAGGTTCCAAGATACCAGCCCTGATAAGAAACTCAGTAGCACTCTCCTTAGATGCAACGGCAGCATCCATCACTGCCCGCATCCTTTCTTCTCTGTTGTGTTCATACTCTGGCATAATCACCTCACTTCCTTTGTTGTTTGTATCTTCTTTGTTGAAAGTTGACCTACGTCGCCTTTTCGTTGCAAAATTAGTTTTTTTTTCTCAAATAACAATGGATTTATGCAAAAATCAGCCAAAAGTTTGCTCATTTCACATTATTTGTGTACTTTTGTCCCCGACAATGAGCCATTGAAACAGGCTGGTGGCTCAGCGTCGGGAGTTCTTTGATATGCAAATCACAGCAGAATGGGAAATGAGAACAGTTGCCAGTTCGTAACCCCGTTTTTTCTAAATCTCTCAATCTGCCTTTATACAAAGAATTTGGAGAAATTCATCCAAATATACAAAAAAAAATTGAGTATTCAATTAGTATCAAAAAAAAGTTATACTTTACTGTGAAGAAATGGACTATTATAGAAAAAAATCAAACAGATGCCCACCTACTACAATAGCAAAAATTGGTATTATGGCTTCGGCAACGACGTGACCAAAGGCTGGCTCAACCGCAGTCTCTTCGACAACCGCTCCGGCCAGGCCCTGCCCGCTATGAAGGAGTTCGACAAATTCAGGTAATCGTTTGCACAGCGTAACTGGCATAAATATAGCCGTTTGGGGAATCACCAAGCGGCTTTTTGCGTATCTTTGCACCAGAAACAAAAACGACAGCAATTTATGAAACGTATCTCTACCTTATTAGTAATGATGATGACCACCCTGCTGACAATGGGACAGGGCTGGCCGGAGAATTATGGCGGCGTAATGCTGCAGGGCTTCTACTGGGACTCCTACGACGACTCGCGCTGGGTGACGCTGGAGAAGCAGACGAACGACCTCGCCACCTCGTTCGACCTGATCTGGATCCCGCAGAGCGGAAACTGCGGCGGACAGTCGATGGGATATGACGACCTCTACTGGTTTACGAACTACAACAGTTCCTTTGGTGACGAGACACAACTTCGCTCGATGATCAAGACCTTCAAGGCGGCAGGACTGGGCACGATAGCCGACGTGGTGATCAACCACCGCCGGAACGTGTCAACATGGACAGATTTCCCTGCCGAGACTTATAATGGCGTTACCTATCAACTCACCTATAATGATATCTGCAGCAATGATGAGGCTGCAAAGAATGGCTATCAGGTAGGGCCGAATAAGGATACGGGCGAGGGCTGGGACGGTATGCGCGACCTGGACCATCAGAGTGAGAATGTGCAGAAGAGTGTGAAGGCTTATCTTAAGTTCCTGCTCAATGATCTTGGCTATACAGGTTTCCGGTATGATATGGTGAAGGGCTATGCCGGCGAATATACCAAGATGTATAACGAGGATAGTAAGCCGCTGTTCTCAGTGGGTGAGTGCTGGGACGGTTCCAACACCATTCAGAAGTGGATTGATGCTGCAGGAAAGACAAGTGCTGCTTTCGACTTCCAGTTCAAGTATGTGGTTAGGAATGCAACCGACAAGCAGGACTGGTCTTACCTCAACAAGCAGAACGATGGTAACTGGCCACTCATCAGCGAAAACTTCCAGAATGGTAACTATAAACGATATGCAGTGACTTTCGTGGAGAATCATGATACGGAGGTGCGCCCTGACGGATCATCAAACGGTCCTTTGAAAAAAGATACCCTTGCCGCTAATGCTTTCCTGCTGGCCATGCCTGGCACCCCCTGCGTCTTCCTGAAGCACTGGCAGGCTTATAAGCCTGAAATCAAGGCCATGATCGAGGCCCGCAAGTTGGCTGGCATCTCAAATACATCCAGTTATACCAGGTTTTTTGTTGGGAATCCATTGACCACAAATACAGCCTATTATGCCAACACGATCGATGATAAACTGCTCGTTGTGGTCGGTAATGAAAGCAAACTGACCCCCGATGCCGATAAGTGGACGAAGATCCTTTCTGGTTATCATTATGCCTATTATCTGGCAAAGACGATGGAGACAGCCTGGGCCAATCAGGGTAGTGGAGATTTCAATGAGCCTTTCAATGTCATCCTGACGGCTGTATCGGCTAATAGTGGCGCAAGGCTGGTCTACACTACCGATGGCACTGATCCTACAGCATCTAACGGCACAAAGGTAGACTCCGGTGCAAGCATCAAGATCGAGAAGACCACGACGCTGAAGGTGGGTCTGCTCATCGGCAGCACCGTCAGCGGTATCATCGCGCGTACCTTTACTTATAAGGAGAAAGAGAAGGAGCCTGAGGTTACCATCCCCGACTTCTGCAAGGTGAACGAGGGGGAGGTCTGCGCCTTCTTTGAGTCGCCGGCCACCTGGACGAACACCATCTACTGCTGGGCCTGGACTGAGTCGCCCGCAGACAACTTCACCTATGCCAACAAGGACTGGCCCGGCGTGGCCTGCGACCTAATAGGCACAGCCACCAACGGCAATAAGGTCTGGAAGTGGACGTGGGACGGCACGAAACAGAACAACTCGGCAGCCACTCAGCCCGCAAAGATCATCTTCAACAACAATGGTCAGCCACAGACTGGCGACCTGACCTTCTCGCAGGGCGGCTACTACAACAAAGACGGGCTCGTGGGCACCATCACACCGACGGCCATTGATGCCGTCCAGTATTCAACGCCTGATGACCAATCCGTCTATACGCTCGACGGACGGCTCGTCCGAAAGGATGGAAGCCTCAGCGGACTGCCGAAAGGTGTCTATATCGTAGGCAACAGGAAGTATATACTTAAGTAATTTAATAGTTTGGTTTGAAGACAGCACGGACGGCAAACCAGCAGTGCATCAGGAATGTCTGCACCCGTCCGTAATGTTGCTCCATCACCTTGTAGCGCTCCAGCAGCGACTCACGGTGATGGAGTGTTGTTTGTCCCTCCTGCGTATAGTTGGCCACTACCATGTGAAGATTCAGCAGGGGCACGTTCTCCTGGGCAGCGGCCTTCATAATGCGGATGCACCAGTCGACATCAGCCGAATAGCGGTACTTCTGGTTATAGGGTGTGGCAATGGCAAAGTCGGTGCGGGCGTAGAAAGCCTGATGGCAGACGAGCATACCGTGACGGAACGACTTCCACGTCAGGTGCTCGGGCGGCGCCAGGCGACGGTGGTGCAGGAAACGGCCTTCGCTGTCGACAATATCCGTGTCGCCGTAGAGCACGGCGGGCAACTGTCCCCCTGATTCTGCTGATTCCAAGGCGCTGACAATCCTGCTGACGGTATCAGGGGCAGGCAGGAAATCGCCGGCATTGAGGAAGCAGACGTAGTCGCCGTCGAGCGAGCGGAGGCCCTTGTTCATCGCGTCGTAGATGCCGTGGTCCGGCTCAGAGGTGATCAGCACCTTATGGCCGTTGTCAGCCTCGTTGGAACGGGCGATGTAGTCGTTCACCATCTCCAGCGTGCCATCCGTCGAGGCGCCATCAACGATGAGATGGGTGATGTCAGGATAGTCCTGCCCCATCACACTGTCGAGCGTACGCTGCAACACGGCAGCGGCATTGTACGTGATCGTGACGTAGGTGATCCGAATCATAACTTATAGTGTTTGAAAGCCATCGCCTGGTGATACACATCGAGATACTTCATCGCCACGCTCTGCTGCGAATAGTTCTGCGCCACCTTATGGACGGCGTTGCGGCTCAGCGCTTCATAGTCGGCCTCCGTCAAGACCCAGTCGATGCCCCGTGCCAGATCCTCGGCATTGCGGTATTCCGCCACATAGCCATTCTTCTGATGGTCTATCTCCTCAGGGATGCCCCCCACCTTGAAGCCGATACAGGGCACGCCACAGGCCATCGCCTCCATAATGGTGTTCGGCAGGTTCTCCGAAAGCGAGGGCAGCACGAACACGTCGACGGCATGGTAGACATCCACGATGCGCTGCTCGTCGTTGACGTAGCCTAGCGGATGGGCCTTCAGGGGCAGTTGCTCCACCACTTCCTCCGCGTGGCCGCCAAGGATCACCACCTCACAATGTGTCTGACACTTTGTGAGACGGCAGGCCTCGATGAGATAGTCCATACCCTTGTTGCGGTTGGTGACGCGCTGCGACACGAAGAGGATCAGTTTCTTGTCGAGTGGCAGCCCGAGACGCTGTCGGGCCTCCTGCTTATCACCTATCTTATATATATGAGTGTCTATCGGATTGGGAATGCTCGTGATCTTCTGGCCACGCAACAGGGCACTGGCCTTGGCCTCCGACTCCAGCCAGCGGCTGCAGGCCACGTAGTAGATGTTCTCGTCGGCCACCATCTGCTGCTTCTTCTTCCAGATGCTGGCGGCCAGGTCGTTGTTGCTGCCACCACCCGGCAGATACTTGCAATGGCGGCAATGGTTGGTGAAACTACGGCAGCCGAGCGTGACGTGGCAGATGGCCGTGGCGGGCCAGATGTCGTGCATCGTCCAGACCACCGGCTTGCCCGAGCGCAGGATCTTGCGGATATCGCCGAGTGAGAGCAATCCCTGATTGATCCAGTGCAGGTGGATAAGGTCGGCCTCCTGAAACTCGCGCAGTCGGGTGATGTCGCTGCCGCTGTTGGCGATGTCCAGTTCAAAGAGATGCTTCCGCTGGAAGTGGAGCCGACAGAAGATGACCAGCCGCTCCCAGAGGAAGTGCCAGCGCAGCATCGGCGACTTCGGCAGTCCGACCACGGTCAACGTGTCCGTCTCCTTGTCACGCACCAGCATCTTGGCCTTCACGCCGTTGTTGTTGAGGGCCATCATCAGACGGTTGGCTGCCACAGCCGCCCCACCCGTCCGCTCACTCGTATTGACAATCAGAACCTTCACAATCTCAATCTCTCAATTTCTCAATCTCTCAATGTCTCAATTCCCCTTCGCCTTGCGCTTAGCCTCTTTCTCTGCTTCCTTGGCCTTGCGCTTGGCTTCCTTCTCCAGACGCTTAGCCTCCTTGGCAGCCTCCTTCTCCTTGCGCTTCTGCTCCTTGGCCAGTTCCTTCTCGCGCTTCTTCTGCTCCTTCTGCAGACGCTTCAGTTCCTTGGCACTCTGCTTGGCGGCCTCTTTCTCGGTGTCGGCTTCTTCCTTCACCTGCATCGCCTCTTCCAGTTTCTCGCGGATCATCTCCTTGTCGAAGGTGATCACCTGACCGAACAAGCCCAGCGACAGGATCTGGTCCTCACCCTTCAGCCGCACGTGCGTGGTATTAAAGAGGTAGTAGTTGTCTACCTTGAGTTTCGAGTTGAGGGCAGCCTCAACGGTCTTGACGATGACGCTCTTGCCCAGTTTGGCCAGCACGTTGTCGCCAACCCTGTTGACGGCCTCTTCTTCCACATACTCACTGACGGCCTCCATCATAGCCTCCTTGTGCTTCTGCTTCTCAGGCACGGTGAGCACCATCAGGATAGCCACGAGCAGCAGGACGATCAATACCATTAATTTCTTCATATCTCCAATAGTTATTTCTTTCGGTCGGCAAAGTTACATATTGTTCTGCAAATAACAAAGGAAAATGAGTAAATATTTAGTGTTTTCGCACACAATGCCTTGATTTACATCAAGAATGAAGGGTTTTTATACACTAATTACGCCATAAGTCTTGCAAGAATCGAAAATTCGTCGTACCTTTGCATCGTCAAAAGGTTAATAGATTGTTTTAGGTTAGTAGTAATATTTATAGTTTTAGGTTTTTAGTTATTGGTAAAA
>FLNX01002955.1_pt1 | contig 14840 bp, 11 predicted proteins | sample 1140341 | NCBI WGS metagenome assembly FLNX01 (sample SAMEA3878208, study PRJEB12797) | bioreactor metagenome | biome: Moose rumen | place: Sweden | collected 2011-10
AACCCCACCCCGAACTTAACTCGATACTGTATAAAATGAATGTGCTGCGGGGAAGAAATCATTCATATTTATGTTATTAATTTTTTATTTGTGTATTCAACAACATTTTTAATAATTAGTTTCTTTAATATAAGTATAAATTTATCCATAAAATCAAAATCTATTTTACCATCTTTTTCTGGTAAAACAATTGATTTTTCTTTTACTTTATTCCATCCTCCCAATTTATTTTTATATGAATATATAGGCAAATCTGTAATCTTATTAATACATTGTGTCATAAATAAATATTCATTTTTAGTTACTGTTTTATTTTTATCTTTCCAACATATTGCATATGCATCAGATAATACAGTAAAATCATTCGATTGGAAATAAGCTCTATATACATCGCTATTTGATGGAATTGAAATTACATTTTTTAAAATTGTAGCATTATCTGTTGGGGCATAATAATTTAATCCCTGATTCATAAAACTAGATGTTAAACATGGTAATATATATTTTCCTGTTGCCTTATTTGGTAATTTTTTTGCCTTATATGGCAATTTCTTGGTAGCAATTTTTTCAAATATGTTATCCATCTTATATTTTTTCCATGTAGTAGTATGTAATTTGTTACTTAATAATGTTAAAATATTATTTGATGGACTGTAGTTAATAAATTTCTTTTCAGTATCCGTTAATGTATAATTTTTCAATCCACTTATATCTAAGTAATTTTCGAGTTTGCTTATTGATTCTTTTTCAAATTCTCTTATATAATCTTCCATGTATTTAAAATCGATAATATTATTTCTTGAAGGCAAAATTACTTTATGATTTTGTATTGCATCTAATTTATAACCATCTTGTTGTCCATCAAACTGTGATACATATTTTTGAATATGAGTAATTAAATATTTCGAAATTTTTTCATTAATTTTAAAATGAGGGGTTAGTTTATTTATATTCTGTGAGCAATAGTATGGTTCTTTTTGAAATTTTACATATTTATAATTTCCGATTACTGTTGCTGTAATAGTATTTTTTTCATTTGGTTTAAAATTTTGTAACAAAATTTTACCTTTGATTCCATTATTATCATATACACGACCAACAAAATTAATCCCATTATTTACAAAGGTTAAATAACCTTCGTCTAAGGATTTTGTTCCTGTGATTGAAAATAATTCACTACTCTCTAATTTATATTTTTCAAATTTGCCCCCGCTTTGAATAAAATCTTCTTTTATTTTTTGCAAACGAGGGCTTACTGAAAATTTTCATAATCTTCCTTTTTTAAAAGAGTTGAAACTTCCCAACACAAATAGTCTATAACAGTCTTTCTGAAATCCTTATCTGTCGGAGTTAAGTCTGATGGTGCTGTTTGATTCCAATCAGCTCCGTTTTCTTTATCTATATACCCTTCATAGTACTCTTTTTCTGTAAATATATTTAATTTAGATTTTCCAAATCTGACCAAATCAACTAATTCTTGATATCTTGCTTTGGCATTTCGCGTGTCTTTTAAGTTGTTATTTGCTCTTCTTCTATTTGATCTATCATAACCGTCGTCAGAAAAGTCGATAAATTTTACAATATCATCATTTTGATGAGCTTCGCCTACTCTAAATACATATACATAAGTTTGAACATTTGATTTTCCTATAAACAAATCTATTGGCATTTTAATGCTTGCAATTAATGTATTATATTTTAATATTTCTTTATTATATTCTACAGCTTTCCCTGAACCTGCAGAGTGTTGGATAATTACGGCAGCATATCCGCTATTCATCATTGATAATGCTTTTTTAACAAAAATCATTCCATTACCTTGAGCAGAATATGGTGGATTTAATACAAATGCTGTTGCAGGAAACTTCTTATCAGTATTCTCAAATCCATAATTTCCATCAAAATCTTTAAGTGAGTCTTTATTTAAAATATTAGAGCTACCATCACCCATTAGAATCATGTTTAATATTGCCAACATATAAATATTTGATAATATTTCTAATCCTAATAATTGATTTGCTTTGATTTCTGCAGATTTAATTGCCAATTGTTCAGGTGATTTAATTTTTGTTTTAGCGTCATTTAGCATTTCATTCATGGCAGCAACTAAAAGTCCCGACGAACCTGTAGCAAAGTCCCATACATATGAATCCATATTAACCCTTGCTAATTTAACAAGTAAATTAGCAACATAAGATGGTGTTAGAACAACATCATTCAATTTGTCTTGAGTGAATCCTAACCAATTATACATTTCATTAAAAAGTTTTCCTGTAAAATCTGTTGTTAATCCTATCTTATAATATATACCTAAACCATCAACGATTTTTGTAAACACTCTTTTTAATTGGCTTTCTCCATTTTCTACTTTATTTATATTATCTGTTGTTAATGTATTTTGTAGTGTTCTTATAATTAAATTTTTCTTTTCATTTGGTAGTTTTTTTTCATTTAAAAAGGCCTTAATTTTTCTTACAATAATATCTCCATCTCTATTTCCGTCTTCACTTACTGATTTTAAATCTGATTTTTCAAGAGGAGCAACTTTACCAGGAATACCTATTGTTGCTATTATTGATGCTGCAACAAGATATACTCTATCATTTTCACTTAAGCCTTTTTCATTTTGATATATATCGTTATTTAATTTAAGGAGACTAGCTTCAATTTCTTTTTCACGTTTTTCCTTTAATTTTTCAATATCATCTTGAGATAATTGCAGTTTTTTGACTTTTTCAATAAATTCATCAAAATTTTCTTTTTTTAGGAACGAAAAATCGGTGTATTCATCCACTTTTTGCCCAACACCAAAATTATCTTTAGAAACATAATAAACCCCGATAGAATACTGTACATTTCCACTTTCATCTTTATATCCTGTCATACCTATAGATATAATATCTGTGTAACTTGTATAATGTAATAATGCATTTGCGTAGTGAACTGCACCATTTACTGCATATGAATTTATATTTTTAAATATAGGCTCATTCTTCACTGTCCTATTTTTAATTTGACCATTTTCATCTAGTTTAATTAATTTATCTTTATATCCTTTGTATTCAATCAATATAGGATAATAATTCATATTCTTATCTTGCAATAAAAGTTTGGCATCAGGTCTGTTCCCTCCTTTACCACCATTCTTTGAATAATATTCATTCAATGCAGTGTCAATTTCTGTATTTAATGTTTCTTGTTCTAACTTATAATCTAATTTATACTCTTTTAACCATCCATTTGCAATATTTGCTATAATCGGTTCAATTGATTGAATTTTTATTTTAGCCATTCTTATTCTCCTGTGATGTTGAAATCGGCAGGAAAATTTTTACAACCACATATTTATGCGGTTGTAAAAGATTTAAAAGGGAAACGTGGTAAATGTTTCCGAGTTTTGAGAAACAAATAAAATTTTAGTTTTATGCATCATAATATTTTGCTATTTTTATGATATAATCTACTTGTAGGAGTTTTTACATCAAAATAAATATCCTGTTGTATGAGTTTGGTTGTATATCGGTTAAAGTTCAAAGTTTAAGTAGGATTCGTCTATTTCCTCCTGAGTTATTCCGATGTAACGCAAAGTTATTGATGGTGCGGAATGCTGAAATATTTTTTGCAATAGTGCGATATTGTTATACTGTTTATAAAAATGTAGCCCGAAATTTTTCCGCATCGTATGACATCCAACATTATTCGTTATCCCAACCTCATTGCAAGCCGCATTGATGATCCTGTAAACCTGACTCCTATCAAGCCGATGGTGCTTTTTACCGACAAACAACGGATTATCCCCCGTAACCGAATAAGTTTTTACACGTTCCACAAGATATTTTTTAATCAACTTTTGCAACTTGTTATTCAACGGAAACCGCTTATATTTGCCAGTTTTCTTCTCTCTGACTTCAACATAAGATTTTCCTTCGACATCTTCTACATTCAACCCTAAAATATCACTAATCCTTAACCCTGTATTGCAGCCAAACACCCAAATAAGCTGATTGCGTAAACTTTGTTTTGCCAAATATTTCTCTACTTCCTCCACTAACTTTTTGTCCTTAATCGGTTCCACCAAATTTTTCATCTTTTATCCCTCTTTTTCTCCCACAGCTTGCCCAATCCAACGCAGGGCAAGCCATTACAACCTACTTTACAAAATTTATGCACCATTTTTGGTTTTTTATTTTAATTAAAAAATTCGGGTAAAACTTGTAAATGCTGCTTGCAGGAAGCAAGTAATTTTGTTACTATTTAGATACAACCTATTCTGACGTAATCGGTAAATATAATGTTAAGGTAGATATTTATGAAAGGAGTTAAGAATGACAGAAAGTAATATGAATAAAATAATTACATCTGTACAGAAAAATATAAAAAATGTAAGAAATGATGATGAGGATAATAGATGGATTAAAACAAAAACATATTGGGATAAATTTACTAATTCAGGAGAATTAGTGGATGAAATAATAACAGATATAGAAGATACTTTGAACATAGACTTAAATATTTCAGAAATATCTAAGTCTAAAACGAATATTACTGTAGTAAAAAACGAAAATAAGATTTGGTTTTGGCGTGAGGAAGAAGCTCTTGAAAGACTAATATGTCTATTTAATGAGAATTTATTTAATCAAGAGCCTTTAAATGAAAATACCGAGGGTAAAGAGCTTGCTGATATAGTAGAAAAACATTGTGGTAAAATTACAACACTTATAGAACTTAAATCTTGGAACAATACGCAAGATTCTCCATTGTATGCAATAATAGAGCTTTTAAAAAATTACTATTTATATGAAGACAGAATAAATATAAGACAATTGGTTTTATTAGCACCAACAGAGTATTTTAAATATTTTAATGCAGTAAATAATTCACACTTGCAAGATTTATTAAAAGTTCTGAATAACAAATTAAAAAAATATAATTGTAATATATGTTTGAAGACAATTAATATTGATTTTGTTGATTGGAAAAAAAATATATATGGGGCAATTCCTAAAGATTTAAAATTTAAACCAGTAAATCGTAAATCAAATTACTACAAAGAGATTGCTTCAATTGATTTGACTGAATATAAAGACATATTTAATGCATATTGTGAGGAACTAAAGAATTGGAAAGAAATATGCAACTAATCATCCACCGAGGCACTCATGAAATAGGCGGGAGTTGTGTTGAAATTAATGCTAACAACACAAGACTTATTTTTGATTTAGGATTACCATTAAGCGATACTCCAAAATTTCAATTAAATATCAAAGGTTTATATAAAAATGATAAGCCTGAAATTGACGGAATTTTTATCACCCATTCGCACCCTGACCATTATGGTTTGTTGGATTCTGTAAATCCACAAATCCCGATTTATACAGGCAAAATAACTGCAAATATTATTCAAAATATTTCAAAAATTAAAGGTGAAAACAATTATTCTGATTTGAATTTGAATATAATTGAAAAACCTGTAGAAATTGGAGATTTTACTATTACCCCACACAATGTTGATCATAGTGCCGCAGGTGGTCTTGCGTATGAAATTATTTGTTGTAATAAAAAGATTTTATATACAGGTGATTTGCGTTTCCACGGGCGGACAGCATATTTTAGCAAAAATCTTTCTAAAATTAAGGATGTGGATTATCTTATTATAGAAGGTTCAACACTTGATAGACCTGACCAAAATATAAAAACAGAGGACGATGTATTTAAGGAAATGGTTAGTGCTTTTACGACTGATAAACTCTGTTTGGTGAATTTTTCTTCTCAAAATTTAGACAGATTTATTTCTGTTTACAGGGCCTGTTTAAAAACAAAAAAGACACTTGTTATCGACCCTTATACTTGTTTTGTTTTGGAAAATTTTAAAGAAATCAGCAAAAATATCCCTCAATGGGATTGGAATAATATCAGAGTTTATTTTGGCGGGGGTAAATATACAGATAATTTGGCAGACAGTGGTAAACTTTATACTTATAAAAGTAAAAAAATCTCCATTGAAGAAATTTTATCTCATCCTGAAAAATATGTTGTAAAAACGGCAAAAGCCATTTGTAATAAGATTTTAAACCTTTATGATATTTCAAAAATTGAGTACATTTATTCAATGTGGAGTGGATATTTGGAAAAGTCCTCTTATCTTGATATTTTAAAACCGCAAATTAAACATATTCACTCATCAGGTCATGCGTATATTAAGGATTTGCAGGAGTTTGTGCAAAAAATTGACCCAAAAGTTATCATTCCGATACATACAGAATTGCCTGAAAAATATTCTGAACTTTACGATGCAGAAATTAAAATTTTAAAAGATGGGGGAGTTTTGAACTTGTAAAAACTAATTTCTTTTGCTATGATTTATATGTCCTAATTTGACAGAGTTATATTTTATAGTGAGTTTGTGGAAAAATTATAAATTTTTCCTACAACTCATGGGAACGGTGTCGCCGTAGTCTGCGCACTATCCCGTGTGCAGACTACGGCTCACACACCTTGCATGTATGTCTGCAAAATCTCAAAAATTTGTCAATTTTTGGATTTTACATACATACGGAGGGTTATGAAGATGGCAGAAGATCAAGCAAGATATCCAAAGTTGGGCAAGATTTTGAACCTGATAATCAAGATGCAATCAAGATATTCAGGGATTACGCTCAACGATATTCAGGAAGAATTAGAAGTTTCAAGACGCTCGGCAGAACGTCTGCGGGATGTTCTTATTTGGGAAATTCCACAGATTGAAGAATTGCAAACCTCGGGCAGAGAAAAACATTGGGGATTTTCACGTTCAAGCCACTTGAGAGAAATTATTTCGTTTTCAAAAGATGAAATTGCAGAGCTTGAGGGGATAAAAAACGGCTTGCAGCTTGATAATAAAAAAGATGTGCTAAATGGGATTATAGAAAAGCTCAAAGCGTTGTCAAAAAAGGATTCTGTGCAAATTGAGGATGCTATTGAAATTTTGCTAAAAACAGAAGGTTCTGCCGTAACCCAAAAGCCAAGCTACAAGATTGATGTGGAAATTTTAGACACAATTAGACAGGCTATAAAAGAAAATTTGCGCATCAAATGCTCCTATGACTGCAAGGATAAAATTCTTTCCCCATACGGAATTGTTTACGGGGCAAATGTTTATCTGATAGGTGTTGAGGGCGATAAACCTGATCCGTATGTTTACCGTATGCACCGTTTGGCAGAAGTTGAATTGACCGACCAAACTTTTGTTAAAGGGGATTTTAACATAAAAGAGTATGCAAATCGTTCGTTTGGGGTTTATCAAAATGAGATTATAAAAGTTGAGTTGCTTTTCAGTGCAGACGTGGCAGAGGATGTTTTGAATTATAATTTCCACCCGACACAAAAGGTTAAACGCAATGACGATGGAACGGTAACGGTAAAATTCAAAGCCTCAGGCGAACTTGAAATCCTGTGGCACCTTTTCCGTTGGGGAGATAAAGTGCAAATAATTTCTCCCAAAAGCCTGAAAAAAGAATATGTTGAATATTTAGAAAATGTTTTAGATGTACAAAAGGGGTAAGAAATGACAACTGATGTAATAATATTGAATAGAATGTATGTTGGAGATTATTTAGATGATAATTTAGGTCATGAAGCTATTAATCTTATAAAGCCAGATAACAATGAAAGTTATTGTATTTATATAAACGATTTAGGGGATGTAAATGAGCAATTCTATACAGGGAAGAAAAATGCGTGTTGTATTCTATTAACTAGAAAAGTTGCCATAAAGGGAATAAAAAATACAGTTGAAATTATCGCTAAAGCGGAAGAACTAGAACTTGTTGCAGCAGAAAAAATGAGTGAAATTAAAGCAACAAATAAAGAGAAACGATTAATAGGTTATCATGGTATAAATAAACCATATGCAGAAACAATTACCTATTCAGGAGAACCTTTATACAAAATTTATGCTAATAATAAATGGGATTATAGGGCGATATATTTCACCTATTTTGCAAAAACAATATCTAGACCAATGCATCCTTTATATTTAATGCAAGAAGATACCCCAAACAAAGATAAAATAATAGAATTTTTGAAAAAATCAGGTGGTAACGTAATTCTTATAAAAGATTACCCCTATGCAACATCTTTAAAAACATATATAGATGAAAACGATAATGCAAGTTCTTTTAATATATTAAAAAAGATTATTGACGATAAAAACAAAGAATATTGGTCTTGTGAACTTCCTGATGAAGATTTAAAGAATGTAAAATATAGAAATAATAATGTTATAGATATCCTCAAAAAGAATAATGATGAAATAATTCATTCAAATCTAATTGCTTATATTTTTAAATCTAATCCAAAATTATGTTGTGATTTTATAAAAAATTTCTATGACGGCAAAATTAACATAAATGATAGTGAGAAATTTGAAATCATACGCGAATCCGAAGGTAATATTGATATTCTTATAAAAGATGACGATAATCATACCCTAATTGCTATTGAAAATAAAATAAAATCTGATATTAATGGCGGTAGACACGACTTAACAGGAGAACTTGTCACTAATCAACTAGAAAAATATGTACATTATCTTAACGGAGAGGTGTGGAAAGAAAATAAAGATGGAGTTGGTAAGTATGTAGAAGATGAAAAATTAAAAAATAAATTTTCGAAGTATTCTACAAAAAAATTTATATTTCTTTGTCCTAAATATAATCGTATAGATATAAAAAGTATAAATAAATTTTACGATGATTTAACTTATGAAAAACTTTATGAATATTATGATGAAAATAGTGCTGAAATGTTAACTATTCCTCATTTTAAAGAATTTATGTGTGCTATTTACAGACATAAATTTGATACATATAACTTAAAAGAACAAAAAATGTTTGAGAATTTTGAAAAAAGAATTGAAGAATTAAATAAAAAAATATAACGTCCTAAATTGACATAGTAGCATGATAATATAAAAATATCGGTGGGTGGTTCGCCCGACCATGGATAACTACAAAGGATGAACTGATTTCTCCCTTCGGTCGAAATCGTTTCCCTTTTCAAAAACCGACCTTCACAGGTCGGCTTTTTTGATTTTATAAATTATTTTCTCCAATTTGCAAATGGATAACTATATCTTTTCTTGTTGTACGGTTTTTCATTATTAGTATATGGATGTTCTAAGCTGAATAATTGTAAAAGTTTTGTTTCCGATGCATGTGCATTTTGTATTTCGCACCAATATAAATATAAATATTTTTCCCAATCTTTAATTTGCCAAAGTGCTTTGCCGCCCCTATGGTTATCACATTTACCCTTAGAATATTTTATCAGTTGTGTTATTCTTTCTTTTAGCCCACCGTCTCTTGCTTCAGCTTTTCCTATATAGAGAATTTTGTTTTTACATTTGTTAAATTTGTATTCTAAATCAAATGTTTTGTATAAAAGATTTTTCCCATTATATTTTGATATAGCAGTTGAATTATCAGAAAACATTATATTAGTATCATTGGTTTCAACAATATATAATCCACTAACCTTTGGGATATCAGATACTGAAATATCAGTAAATAATGATCTATTTTTCAAGTACTTGCTAATTTCCGTTTCAAAACTCATAATGACCTCCTTCATAATTCCACATTTAATATTTTAGCATACTTCATCAACTTATTATAACTGTTTTCATCAACTTGTTTTGTGTAGGCGAGGTAGCCTTTGAGTTTGGCGATTGATTTTTCATCCCAAGTTCGATATTTTAGATCAATTTCTTTTGCTCCGCTGGATTTGAAAACCGAATAGTTATGCAGCATTGCACGGAGTTTTCGTCTTAATTCTTTCGGCAAGCGTGCTTTTTCATTATTCACAACAACTCCTAAAACATTTTGCTGTTTGTTATCAGAAATATATTTTGTCTTTTTGTCATTCAGTTTGTAGCCAAAGTTTGCCAAAGTCTTTTGCACAAATTTTTCTATCATAATTAATAAATATTTATCATCACAAGAAAACGTCAAATCGTCCATATATCGTGAATAATCAACCCCAAACATCCTTGAATAATCTCTTATTCTATTATCAATCGGAGAAAAACAAGCATTTGCAATATGGGCAGAAGTCGGTGCACCTGTCGGGAGTTTACCTTCTACCGTTGTAATCATCAGGTAATAATTTATATCGGCATTTTTAATCCGTTTGCAGGCATTTTTTATCACCTGTTCAATAAACGGATACGGCACAGAACCATAAAAATCCTTTATATCCATTTTTAAAATATACTTTTTGCCACAATGAATTTTTGCAGCTTTAAAAGTGTTCATTTTTAACGGATAAGTCCAATTTATTGCCGTTTTAAAATACTTTTGAGCTTGTTTTAGTTCTTCACATGGAGCAAGAATCACCCGTTTGCCGATACGGAAAATCGTGTAATACAGTTCCTGCGTTATGTATATTTTGTTTTGATTAAAATACATAGATTCCTACTTTTCTTTCAAAAATGTTCCCTCATCCGAAAATCTTACCTCACCTGCATTCGTACGGCTTGCACCTACGACTGCTTCCTCTCCTACTAATTGATAGTTGTAGGAGAGGAGAATGTTAATGCACCTCTATCTTGGAAAAATTTTGGAATATTAGACTTGAATGTCAAACGTACTGCACCGCAGCCACCAAATTTGTTTTTAGCAACGATTATTTCAGCCTCACCTTTTGCCCTGATAGAATCTTCATCTCTAAAGTTGTAGTATTCATCTCGGTATAGAAAAATCACAACATCAGATATGTTTTCGATTGCACCTGATTCTCTAAGGTCAGATAACAATGGTCTTTTGTCGTATCTGTTTTCGACTGCTCTTGATAGTTGAGATGCAATAATAATCACAACTCCGTTTTCTTTAGCAATCCGTTTTAAATCTTTCATAATTTCTTCAATTTGCGCAAATCTGTCTTGCTTCTTTTTTCCGCTCATTAGCTGAAAATAGTCTATGAACACAACATCAGGCTGTAATTCTTTTATAGCATTTTCAATTTCGTCTGTTTTTATACTGGAGTTATCATCAACTTTTAAATCCCACTTTGACAAATTTTCCATTGCTTGAGCTAAATTTTGCCAATCTTTTGCAACAAGATTATTTAGTTTAGATTTTAAAAAACTAACCTCTGCCCTTTGGAATAAAAATCGTTTTACAAGTTGTTCCTTTGACATTTCAAGTGAAAAATAAATGCACTTTTTATTTTTTTGCAAAATATTTTCCATAATCGAGAGCATAAAAGTAGTTTTCCCCATAGCAGGTCTTGCCCCTATTGTAATAACGGCCCCCTTTTTCTCCTGAATACCCAATACACAATCTAAATCTTCAAACCCTGTTTCAAAAAATGTTTTGTTCTGATTTTCCAAATCTTCCCAAACATCTTGTAATAACTTTTCGTCTAACATAAATTTTCTCCTTTTGAATTCATCTTAGCATGCAACCCCGTCATATTAGGTCATATAAAATTTAAATTTTATCTGTCCTATTTTGGCATAATTGGCTGATATTATAAGCATGTAATTTTCAGACAAAAAGGAGTATGACTTATGAATAGCTATGAAAAAAGACTGTTTTTAAACTATTTTGACAAAATGATTAATGATATTAAATTTTCTTATTATTCTTTTGATGGGGTATTTGATTATTTTCTTGATGAATTTAAGATTGATAGGAAAATCTTTGACTATGATGAGGATAACGAACTGATTCTCGAAACTCATAAGCAGATAGAATCTTTTAAAAAGAAATTGAAAAAGATACTTATTAGCCTAAAAGAAAAACTACCTTTAAAAGAAACTCTATACGAAAAGCAGCTAAATATGATAAAAGATATTTATTGCTTGGATAAGGATGAAGCAGCCGTTTTTGAGTTTTGCTTAATTCAGGAACTTAATAATATTTTTAAAGAATTTTGCGGTTGTTTTGATGGGGATGTTTTGCAGATATTTACAAGAGTATATTTGGGTATAAGGTTTGGACGTGCCGACAGAATTACGGATAATTTATATTATAAAAATCTTATATCAAGACGACATGGAAATGTTGAAATTTGTCCTGATGTTTTGAAAGTTTTTGATAACCCGAGATGTAACAGCACCTCAAAAATTATCAGCATATTATTAGGAGATGCAGAAAAATCTACACTTACCAAACTTGATTTTAAGCATATTGAAGATAAACAAAAGAAAGTTACTAAAATTTTAAAATCAGCCGTTAAAAAAGGGCAAAAGGGCATAAATATCTTGTTATACGGAAATGTTGGTGTCGGCAAAACTGAATTTGCAAAACTTGCAGCAAATATTGCATCTATTCCAATTTATGCCGTCAAAACAGAAAAAGAAGATTATAAACAGGCAAACAGGGAAGACAGGCTCGTTGATTTATATTCAAAACAGCATATTTTATCCCGAGCAAAAAATTCCTGTATCCTTTTTGATGAGGCAGAAGACGTAATGAACAGAGGATTTTCTTGTTTTGGAAATGCTTCAAAAGGGTATTTGAACAAAATTTTAGAAACGACATCGGTTCCCGTGATTTGGACAACAAATAATATTTATGATGTTGATCCTGCTTTCCTGCGCAGAATGACTTATGCAATTGAGTTTGAAAAATTATCCGAAGAAAACAGGCTTGATATTTGGAAAAAAGTTTTGAAAAAGAATAATTTAAAGGTTAAAAAATCTAAACTTGAAAAACTGAATAAAACTTATGATATCCCGCCATCATTGATAGCAAATGCCGTTCAATCAACCAAAATGATTGACGGGAATGAAGATGATTTTGAAGATTTTATAGAAAATGTCGCTCGTGTTGTAACAAAGAAAAAGAACGTCAAAACCAAAAAAGAATTTGATGTTAAAAATTACGACATAAGCCTTGTTAATACCGATATGGATATGGATGATTTAACTCAAAAAATTAAAAAATCAGGAAAGCTAAATTTTTCATTATGTATGTACGGTGAGCCAGGAACAGGAAAAAGCCTTTACGCAAAATATTTAGCCAATACCTTAGGGGTTGAAGTTGTATTTAAACGTGCATCTGACCTTATTTCAAAATGGGTAGGGGAAACAGAGCAAAATATAGCCTCAGCTTTTGCAGAAGCCAAAGCTAAAAAAGCAATGCTTATTTTTGATGAAGCAGACAGCTTCTTACAAAACCGAAATAATGCCCAAAGGAGTTTTGAGGTTACACAGGTGAACGAGATGCTGACGTGGATGGAATCGCATGAATATCCGTTTGTTTGTACGACGAATTTACTTGATAGTTTGGATGCAGCAAGTCTTAGACGCTTTACCTTTAAAATACATTTTGATTTTATGACAAATGAACAGGTAAACCACGCAATAGAGTATTTCTTTGGGATAAAAGATGCTAATGTAAATATTAAAGGCTTGACGGCAGGAGATTTTGCAACCGTGAAGAAAAAAATAGACTTTTTAGGGCTCAAAGATTTAGACGAAATAACTAAAATGCTCAATGCCGAAGTAAAAGTCAAAAAATCCAAAGAGTTACAAAATACAATAGGCTTTTAGGAGTAAATATAATTTATCGTGCAAATCTGTGATATAATGCAAATAAAAGAGGGGTAAGAATGATAGAAAATGTGTTAGAAAGTGTTGAAGTAAAAAAGTTGCCTGAACCAAATGCTAAACAAAAAGAATGTATATATAATACAAAGTTGGGCAAATACCTTGTTATAGCAGGCCCTGGAACTGGTAAAACGTTTACCGTTACTCGCAAGATTAAGCACATGATAGAGGATGATGGTGTAGAGCCTGAAAAAATCCTCTGTCTGACATTTTCCAACACAGCGGCCCGTGAAATGAAAACAAAAATCGGAGAAAAATATGATGTAAATGTATTCACCTATCACGAGTTTTGTTTAAACATTATGGAGGAATTCCCTGAGCAGTTCGATAACGAAAACAGAAACATTATAACCGATTCCCATAAGCGCAACCTCATAAAAGAATGTATTGATGAACTGCATCCTGTTGCATATAATAACGAGAAAAACAATCCGTATCAGTATTCTCAGGACATTTTAGACGGAATTGAAGAAATAAAAAAATACAGAATGCCAAAAGATGAATTTTTCAATAATCTAAAAGAAAATCCTATGTGGGAAAAACATCTTGCCCAAATATTAAATGACCAGGCAGATAAGCCGACTAAAAAAAGAAAAGACGAAATTGAAAGTTTAACAAATAAAATTGCTCAAATGAAAGAGCTGTGGGGGTTTTACGAACTCTACACAAAAAAAATGAGAGAACTAAATTATATCGACTTCCACGATATGATAAATATGGTGCTTGAAAAATTTGAGGATGAAAATTCATCACTTTTAGAAGAAATTGCCTATAAGTATGAGTATATTTTGGTTGATGAGTACCAGGACACAAACAAGGCTCAAAACGATATTGTTTTTGCCCTGTCTAAATTCTGCCCGAATATTTTTGTTGTGGGGGATGACGATCAGATTATTTATACTTTTCAGGGGGCAAATCTAGACACAATCGAAAACTTTTTGGATAATTTTAAAAATGAGGTTAAAGTTGTTTGCCTTACGGAAAACAACCGTTCAACGCAGAACATTTTGGATGTTTCTCAAGAACTGGCAGAACTGCAAAATAAATTCAGCACATTCAGAGCAGAAAAAGCAAAAACTAAACGTGAAAAAGAACTATACTCTGCTAATCCGATTGACCTTAGAATCAGTTCAAAGCCGAAATTTGCAGATTTAAGGATTACAAAGAATTTGGTGTCTCCTGAGACTTCCCCTGTTCACGATAAAAACAAGCCTGTTGAATACTACAGTTTTGAAAACGAACAAGA
>FLNX01001671.1_pt1 | contig 14779 bp, 13 predicted proteins | sample 1140341 | NCBI WGS metagenome assembly FLNX01 (sample SAMEA3878208, study PRJEB12797) | bioreactor metagenome | biome: Moose rumen | place: Sweden | collected 2011-10
TGATTGAACCACTTCGGTTCCGCTTGCGGCGCACATACATGCCACAAAAGTAATCATTTTTCAGCCTTGCGCCACCCGCACCACCAACGATGTTTTTGGTTATCTTTGTTAATCAATAAGTTATATGATTAACAGTTTGGGACTGTCAAAGTCAGGAAAAAGCCTCGCCCATTAGCGAAGCTTTTCTTCAAGTATGGTTTTCGGGTACACGCCCCTCGTCCGAAGGACGTGACTACCATAACCGTAGGTCGCGACCTACGGCAGCACCCCGGTAGGCAGTCCCATAGTCTCGTAGTCTCGCGTCCCGAAGTCCCGCGTCAAAAACTCAGCAATTCATCCCGCCGCAGCAGTGGATCACCTGACCCGTGACATACGACGAGAGGTCGGAGGCGAGGAAGAGGGCGACGTTGGCCACGTCTTCGGGCGTGCCGCCTCGACGCAGCGGAATCAGGCTTTCCCATTGCTTGCGGACATCCTCGGGAAGGGCGTCGGTCATGGCGGTGATGATGAAGCCAGGAGCGATGGCGTTGTGGCGGATGCCGCGCACGCCCATCTCCTTGGCCGCACTCTTCGTGAAGCCGATGATGCCGGCCTTCGAAGCCGAGTAGTTGCACTGGTTGGCATTGCCCGAAACGCCCACCACCGAGCTCATATTGATGACGCTACCGCCAGCCTGCTTCCACATGACGGGCTGCACGGCCTTGGTGAAGTTGAACACCGACTTGAGGTTCACGTTGATGACGGCATCCCATTGCTCCTCGGTCATGCGCTTCAGCGCCGTGTCCTTGGTGATGCCCGCGTTGTTGACGAGGATGTCGATGCGACCGAAGTCCTTCACGATTTCGTCAACCACTTGGTGGGTCTCCTCGAAGTTGGCGGCGTTCGAGGCGTAAGCCTTGGCTTCCACGCCCATAGACTTCAGTTCTTTTTCCGTTTCCAAAACGACGTCGTTCAAGGCAATGTCGGTGAAGGCGATCTTGCAGCCTTCTTGGGCAAAACGCAGGGCGATGGCCTTGCCGATGCCGCGACCGGCTCCCGTAATCAGAGCCACTTTATTTTCTAAGAGTTTCATTTTGTTTCTGTTTTATTTGATTATAACTGGTATTTCTTTTTTATAACTGCACAGCCCAAAGCCCTTTTCGTCATGGCGGAGGAACATCCGCCATCTCCTAAGCACAAAAACGATTCCTTTCGCTTTGGAGATAGCGGGTCAAGCCCGCTATGACAGCAAGGGGCTTAGGGGATTCATTTCGATGCATAGCGTTCTATCAGTCCAAACAAGTCACTGACGGTCTTGACTTTGGAGGTGTCGGCCTCGGTGAACTTCACGTTGAACTCGCGCTCCATCATCATGGAAAGCTCCACGAAGTCGAGCGAGTCGGCACCCAAGTCGTTGAAAAGGTTCTTCTCCTCAGTGACCTCGCTTTCGGCGACTTTCAGCTTCGAGGAAATCAGTGCCCTTGCCTTGTCTTGAATTGTGGCCATAGTTTGGATTTCAAATTTAAGATTTAAGATTTAAGATTTAAAATTCAAGATTTAAAATTCAAGATTCATTGTTTGTTTCGTGTATCCGGCAGCAAGGCAAACGAAAGCTCGCCCTTGACGCACATCTTGCCGCCCACGCTGAGCACGGCGGAGCAGATGTAGATGTTGGCGCGGTGATAGGTCAACGTGGCTTCCACCTCGACGGTGTCGCCCGGCTTCACGCTGTTCTTGAAGCGCACCTTGTCGATGCCGGTGTAGAACGTCAGCTTGCCGATGAGGTCGTCCTTCATCAGCAGGGCGCACGACTGGGCCATGATTTCGCAAAGGATGACGCCCGGCACGACGGGTTCGCCCGGGAAATGGCCTTTCAGGAAGAACTCCTCGCCCGTCACATGGTACTTGGAATGCGCCACGTGGTTTTCATCCAACGTCATCTCATCGACCAAGAGCATAGGCTCGCGGTGCGGGAGATACTGTTTGATTTCGTCTCTGTTCATATTGTTGAATTGTTGGGTTGTTTAATCGTTGAATTGTTGGGTTGTAGGGCTGTCGTATTACGGCAGCCGTTTTGCGTTGCAGCTGCCACGATGTGACAGCCCTACAACACCAATTATATTTTACGAATCGCCAGGCAAGCGTTATGTCCGCCGAAGCCCAAGGAATTGGAGATGGCGATGTCCAAGTTGGCCTTGACGGGCGTGTTGGGCGTGTAGTCGAGGTCGCACTCGGGGTCGGGCTCGTCCAAGCCGATGGTGGGCGGGATGATGCCGTTGTTGAGCGTCATCACACTGATGATCAATTCTATGGCACCTGCCGCACCGAGGGCATGACCCATCTCCGACTTGGTGGAGCTGATGTGTGCCTTGCGGGCTTCTTCCTCGCCCATCGCAATCTTGATGGCCTTGGTCTCGCCGCTGTCGTTCATCGGCGTGCCCGTGCCGTGGGCGTTGATGTACAGGCTCTCGCCGGCCTTGTATTGCGCCTCGTCCAAAGCCTGCTTGATGGCCATGCTCTGCGTGGTGCCGTCGGGACGCGGAGCCGTGTTGTGGTAGGCGTCGCACGAGTTGCCGTAGCCGCACAGCTCGGCGTAAATCGTCGCGCCGCGTTGCTTGGCGTGTTCGTATTCCTCAAGGAGGACGATGCCCGCGCCTTCGGAGATGACGAAGCCCGCACGGTTCTTGTTAAACGGCAGCGAGGCGTATTTCGGGTCTTCCGACTTGGTCAAGGCCTTGCAGTTGGCGAAGCCGGCGATGGCGACGGGGTTGATGCCCGCCTCGGTGCCACCCGCGATGATGGCGTCGGCGTAGCCGTGCTTGATGGCGCGGTAGGCCTCTCCGATGGAGTGCGTCCCCGTGGCGCAAGCCGTCACGATGGGCACGCAAGGGCCTTGGGCGTTGTACTTGATGGCCACGCTGCCCGAAGCCATGTTGCCGATCATCGTGGGAATCATCAAAGGCGAAATCCAGCGGGCACCTTCGTCGTTGTATTTCTTCACCTCGCGCAGGATGGTGTCGAAACCGCCGATGCCCGAGCCTACATACACGCCCAAGCGGAAAGGATCCATTTGCAGGTCTTCGTTGTCCTTCATGGCTTGGTAGGCGGCGGCCATGGCATAGATGGCGAAGCGGTCGTTGCGCTTGACAAAGCCTTTGTCAACGCCGGCGGCCTCGGCATCGAAGTCCTTCAGCTCGGCGGCAATCTTCACGGGAAGGTCGGTGGTGTCGAAGGATTTGATGAAGTCGATGCCGCAATAGCAGTCCATCAGGTTTTTCCAAATCGTCGGCAGGTCGTTGCCAATCGGCGAAACGGCACCCATGCCAGTGATTACTACTCTTCTGTTTTCCATATTTTGTTGTGTTTTTATTCGTTAAACCACGGAGCGAGCCTTTCAGCCTTTTGCGTCATGGCGGAGGAACATCCGCCATCCCATCAGCGAGAGGACTAATCCTTTTCGCTTGTGGGATTGCGGGTCAAGCCCGCAATGACGACTAAAGGCCTGATGTCTCGCAACCATTAAAATTCCCATTCCCAAAGGCAGGCTGCGGAGACGAATCCGGCGCCGAAGGCGCTCATGACGATCTTCTCGCCCGCTTTGATCTTGTTGTCGGCCAACATCTCGTCGAGCATGATCGGGATGCTTGCCGACGACGTGTTGCCGTATTTCTCGATGACGGTCGGATACTTCCCTTCGGGGCCGCCCACGATGCGGCGGATGCCCTCGATGATGCGTTTGTTGGCTTGGTGAAGCATGAACCAGTCGATGTCGTCGTGCTGCAAGCCATTGCGGTTCAGCAGGGTAATGATGTCTTTCGCCGACTCCGAAACCGCCGTGCGAAACAGTTCCTTGCCTTTCATCTGGAGGGGCTGGCCCTTGATGTATTCCTTCTCGAAAGGCGTGGTTTCCATACCTCTTTCATAATACAGCACGTCGCGGTCGCTGATCATCGTGAGTTTCACGTCCTTGAAGGCGTTGCCCTCAGTGAGTACCACGGCACCTGCGCCGTCGCCGAAGAGGACGCTGCAGTCGCGTTCCTTCCAGTCGCAGTATTTGGTGGGTTCCTCGGCGCAAAGGATGAGGATGTTCTTGGCGTGACCGGCTTTCATCATGCCGTCGGCGAGCATCAGGGCGTTGACGAATCCGGCGCAAGCCACGTTGATGTCGAGGCCGGCGCAGGTGAGTCCGATGCGTTTCTGGACGATGCAGCTCAGTCCCGGCGTGACGTGGCGGTTGGCCACATTCGAGACCAAGAGGAAGTCGATTTGGTCGGGACGCAGCCCCGCAGCCTTGATGGCCTTGATGGCGGCTTCCACGGCCAAGTCATACAAATCTTCAGTAGATAGCAGACGACGTGCTTGGATGCCTGTGCGGGTGGAAATCCACTCGTCGCTCGTGTCGAGGAACTTCGCCAAGTCGTCGTTGGTGACATTTAAGGCAGGCAATGCGCTGCCTGTTCCAATGATTTTCATATTTGTTCGTTGTTCAATTTAAATTTCGTTGCAAATGTATGACATCGCAGGATGCCGTCTTAAAAAAAGTGTCGAATTTGGCCGAAATGTGGCGAAAATTGACGATTTGGGGTGAAAAACCGAGGTTTTTGTGGTGAAAAACGGCGATTCATTTCATCTCCGACACAACACGTTCCACCTCATCCTTGGTGAAGTCGATATTGAAAATGTGGTTGGGCTTCAGATAGTGGATTTCATGCTCGGCTTGGAACCGTTTCTCTCCCCCGCCCGTGATGTTGAGCATCACCACATCGTCGGGCTTCACCGTTCCGTTGGCGACCGCCTGCTGCAACGAAGCCGTGGCCACGGCAGCGGCATGGTAGATGTCGATGCCTTCCGTTTCCTCAAACAAGGCCTTAGCCGCAATAGCCTCAGCATTGCTGACGGCATAGATGTCGCCCTCCGTGTCTTTCAAGGCATCGTAAAGGCCGCCTGCGAGACCGTATGGCGGCTTGCGGTTGGAAAGCACCGGCGCGCAAATCTCGGCGGCATCCTTGCGGGCTTGTCCGGCATCATAGGGCAGCAAGGCGCGTGAATCGGCTCTCCAAGCATCGTACATCGGCACGAAAGGCTTGTTTTGCGACACCATCAGGCGAGCCTTGTTCGTCCCGAAGCGGCCGTCGGCGATGAAGCGCAGGTTGGCTTCCCATGCGGCGATGGCCCCGGTCCCACTCCCTACAGCCTGAAAATAGAAATCGGGCGTGCGGCCAATGAAAGTCGTGGCCGACATCATCGTGGTCCCCATGCCGTCGCGACGGGCGATGTTCTTTGCGCCACCTTCGGCTAAGAAACCTTCCATCTCGCACACCACATTCGACAGGTTGATGGCGTCGAAATAGTCGCTGCCCGAGGCCGTGGTGAAGAGCTTCACGCAAGGATTCAGCGGCTTGTCGAACCACAGCGCGTTGATGTTGTCTTGCGGCACGCAAAGCAGCAGCTTGATGCCGTTGTCGGAACACACCTTGGCAAAGGCGCGGGCCGTGTTGCCCGCCGAAGCCACCACCAAGACCTTGTCTTTCAACGACTCGCCCAAGCGCGCACACACCGAGTAGGCCTCCATCTCCTTGAAGGAGCAGGTCGTCATTCGGGCGTTGCGCTCAGGCCACCAGCCGTTGAAGGTGACGTATAGGTTATCCAGCCCCAGCCGTTTGGCGAGCTTTTCGCTTTTGTAGGTGATTGGTTCCGACGGATGCTGCAGCATGGTCTTGATGGGCAGCCAATCGGCATAACGATACAAGCCCAAGTCGTCGCCGCCCTTCACGTCGAGCTGTCTCTTTTCGTAAACCGGACGCACCATGCTCGGCTTGTCGCACTGTTTGTCATCCAAGGTCCAGCCTTGGTCTTCGAATGTCCTTCCCGTTGCAACGGTTTGCAGTTGGTATTTCGTGGAAACAAAAGCCATTTTTCAGTACATTTTTAATTTCGCCGCAAAAATAGAAAAAAGTAAAATATGTGACAGTAAATATGTTTACTAATTTTCAGGCCCAATCAAAGATTATTTTCCTTTCGTGTGAAACCTGTCGGAATATTTTGTACTTTTGACCACTTTTTCAAACCACATTCAAAATGAAACACCGATTAGCACTCATCCTTGCCCTTATTTGCGGCATAAACACATTGGAGGCCCGCCCCGTTGACGTGGACAAGGCCAAGGCCATTGGCCAAAGATTCTTGTCGGCAAAAACCGACAATAAAATGAAAACCAATGATTTACAATTGGTTTACACTGGCATCTCAACTCGGAACGAGGCTTGCTTCTTCGTCTTCAACAGCGGATCGGAAGGGTTTGTCATCGTTTCGGCCGACGACCGTTTCCGTCCCATCGTGGGCTACAGCGACGAAGGCCCGTTTGAGACCGAGAACATGTCGCCCGAGTTGGCCTTCTATTTGGACAAGGTCATCGAGGCCCGCACAAGTCGCGACGCCGTCCTGTTCGACGACACTGCCGAGGAATGGCAAAGCGTGGCCGCCGACGGCACGCTGCCTTCGCGCAACGGCGGGCGCGGCGTCGATTACATCTGCCAGACCAAGTGGAACCAGGACTCGCCCTATAACTATTATGCCCCCGAAGCCAGTAGCGGTCCGAACGGACGCTGCTATGCGGGCTGCGTGGCCACAGCCATGAGCCAGGTGATGAAACGCTGGGACCACCCCACGCAAGGCACGGGAAGCCACGCCTATAATTGCCACGGCTATGGCCGATTGGAAGCCCATTTCGGCGAGACCACCTACGACTGGGAGCACATGCCCGACCGTTTGGGCGGCAATTCCACCCAAGAGGAAATCGAAGCCGTTGCCTTGTTGATGTACCATTGCGGCGTGGCCGTCAACATGGGCTTCTCGCCCAACGGCAGCGGCGCCAACTCGTTTGACGTGCCCCGCGCCATCAAGCAGTATTTCTCGTACTCCGGCCACGCCGTGCTCCGCGACCGCGACGCCTACTCGCTCGACCAGTGGCAGGACTTGCTCAAGGAGACCTTCGACTTGGGATGGCCCGTCTATTATTCCGGCTTCAGCGAGACTGCGGGACACGCCTTTGTGTGCGACGGCTACGACGACAACGACCTCTTCCATTTCAACTGGGGCTGGGGCGGCAGCAGCGACGGCTGGTTCGTCATCGACGAAATCGACTACGCAGGCTGGGCACAAGCCGTTTTCAACTATGTCCCCTCCGACGTTTACGATTACATGCCCCTGCAACCCGAGAATCTTGAAGTAGTCACCTTGGGCGACGACCAATATTCCGCCACCATCAACTGGACCAACCCCACCCAAGACATCCACTTCAACAGCCTCGCCGCCATCGACCAGGTTGTGGTTTGCCGCAACGGGAAGGCCATCTACACGGAAGACAACGTGACACCGGGTGCCGACATGAGCTTCACCGACCACTACATGCCCGCCCTGGTGAGCTATTCCGTCTATGCCATCACCCACAACGCCAAAGGCCTTTCCGCTGTGGAAGACGGCGTGTTGCTTGGCCCCACCTGCTTCTGGAGCTTCGAAGCCACCTCGTCCGACCCCGAAGGCTGGAGCGGCGGCTACATCTCGCTCGTCAACGCCATGGGCGTCGAAATCGGACAACTTACCGCCAATGCCGACCTTGCGTCGCGAAACCTGCTGATGCCCATCGGACACGTTGATTTGATCTGGAACCATCCCTCACAAAGCATCGACCAAATCAGCTTCACCCTCAAGGATGCCGACGACCACGTTGTGACCTCCTTCGAAGGACCCTCCGCCGACATGATGGACGGACTGTTTTTCGTGGCAAACAACAATTGCAACAGCGACCTGAACCTTGAAGCGCCGCAGAACCTCACTGTCAGACGCGAAGACGGCAAGGTGGTGCTGCAATGGAACGCCGTTTCAGACGAGGTCATCCATTATCTCATCTACCGCGACCAACTGATGGTGGATCTTTCCGACGCCAACGAATACACCGACGACTTGTCGGACGACGCATACCACTCCTATTTCGTCACGGCCCTCACCCTCTTAGGAGAGTCGGGGCCTTCCAACACTTGCGACATCCAAGGCGAAGACCTCTGCGAAGCCCCGACCGACCTGCAATTCGAGATGGCCAACAACAAGGTGAAGCTGACTTGGAACGCCGTCGAAGACGAAAGCGTGACGGGCTATTTCATCTATCGCCGCACCAAAGGCCAAGCCTTCAAACGCATCAAGTCGTTGGTCAGCACCACTTATTCCGACAACGTCAACAGCCTGCCGAACGACATCTACGAGTATGCCGTGGCTGCCTATTATTCCGGCACCGACTGCACCTCCGGCCTCGCCAACACGCTTGAGCATCCCGAGCTGCATTCCCTCACCGTCAACAGGACCGCCATCCCGCAAAACCTCACCTGCCAGCTTTCCGACAACGCCCCCACCCTCAGCTGGGACGTCGCGTTGGCAGCCGACACCTACAACCTCTACCGCAACGGGGCGCTCATCGCCGAAGGCCTCACCGAAACGACATTCACCGACGAAACCCTCGCGGCGCAACAATACTACCTCTATTACGTGACGGGCAAGAGCGCCGACATGGAGTCGAGTCCGTCGAACATGGTGTTGGTCTCCTTGGCGACTCACGTCAACGAAAGCATCGCCTCCGACGCGCCGAGCCTCTATCCCAACCCCACTACGGGCCAAGTGTTCATTGAAGGCGAAGGCTTGCTGCACGTCACCGTCTTCAACATCATGGGACAGGAAATGCAACAATTCGAGGCCCAAGAGGACGGCATTGTCATCGACCTGACGCCCTATCCCGACGGCACCTATTTCATCAAAGCCGTGGCCGAAAACGGCAACATCACCAAGAAAGTCATCAAAATCCAATAATCTACCATGAAAAGCATCATCAAAACCACGGCCTTTGCCCTGCTGATCGGGGTAAGCGCCCCTTTGTTCGCCCAAGACAAGGACAAGGAAGAGAAAGAACCCGTCTATCAAATCACCGAAACCGTCAACGTGAAGCACACGCCCGTCGATAACCAAGGCAGCTCGGGCACCTGCTGGTGCTTTGCCGGCACGGGCTTCGTCGAGGCCGAAATCCTGCGCCAGTACGGCAAGGAGTTCAACCTCGCGGAGATGTATTTCGTGCGCAACGCCTGGGAGGAAAAGGTGGTGAAGTACGTCAAGATGCACGGCTGCAACACCCTCAGCCAAGGCGGTGAGGTGTGCGACGTGCTCTACATGCTCGACCGCTACGGCATGATTCCCGAGGCCGACTACACAGGCAAGGTCATCGGCGAGACGCGCCACATGCACAACGAGATGAACGAAGTCATCACCAACTTCGCCAAGAGCATCACCAAGCGCGGCAACGGCAGGCTTACGCCCACCTGGCAGAAGGCCATGCCCGGCATCCTTGACGCCTACCTCGGCGAGGTGCCCGAAGACTTCACCGTCGATGGCAAGAAACACACGCCCAAGTCGTTTGCCGAAGCCTACAAGCTGAACCTCGACGACTACATCGAGATCGCGTCCTTCACCGACCAGCCGCTCAACAAGCCCTTCATGGTGGAAATCCCCGACAACTGGACTTGGACGCCCGCCTACAACCTTGAGTTCGACAAGCTCTTCGAGGCCTTGGACCATGCCCTTGAGCACGGCTACACCGTGGCTTGGGCGCAAGACGTCAGCGACAAGGGCTTCTCGCGCAAGCTCGGCGTGGCCATCGTCCCCGAAGACCCTGAGAGCGAGAGACTTTGGGAGGAAGTCGTCGCCGAGAAGACCATTTCCGCCGAAGACCACCAGAAGGCCTACGACAACTGGGAGACCACCGACGACCACTCGATGCTCATCGTGGGCATCGCGAAAGACCAGAACGGCACCAAATATTACAAGGTGAAGAACTCGTGGGGCGAAGCTGGCCCGTACAAAGGCTATTGGTATTGCTCCGAGTCGTTTGTCCGCCTCCACACCGTCTTCTTCACCCTCCACAAGGACGCCCTCTCGAAGGCCTTGCGAAAAGATTTGGGGCTTTGACAAAGTTTTGTTATCTTTGCAGCCGAAAAAATATTCTGTTATGCCAGTCATATACGAGTACTTGGGAATCGTGATCAGTTTTTGGTCAAAGGAACACGAGCCGATACATATTCACGCCCGTTATAATGATGCGACCGTAAAGGTGACATTGTTCGTGAAAGAGGACAAGGTTTATAGAGTATCATACAAATCGGACGGTGGGAAGTTCCCCGAAGCGAAAATGCGTCAATTAAAGGAATTCGTGTCGGTCTACAAGCAAGCGCTTTTGTATGCATGGCAACAGTTTTTCGACAATCAAGTGCAAATCAAAACCATCAAGATTACTAAAAAGATTAGGTGAGAATGATAGTGATTTCAAAAGCGGAATATGTATCTGCCTATAAGATACACTTTGTTTTCAGCGACGGACAGCAACGCCTCGCCGACTTCTATCCTTTTCTTTCCGCCAGTAGCCATCGCCTCATTAATAAGTTCTTGGATTTGAACTTGTTCAAGCAATTCTATATCGAAAATTGGGCTGTGCGTTGGGGAGATAATGAGTGCGACCTGAATCCTATGGAAATCTATTACGGTGAGTTTGAAGCCGCCGACAGCCCTTACAAGGAAGACATCAAGGCCGTGGTCAAAGCAAGAAAACTCAAGGAAATCGACGACCGAATGAAACGCCGCATCGACCGCGCCAAAAAAGACGCCCAACGCGAAAAGAAATCGGTAATGGCAGAATAATCTTAAATCTTGAATCTTAAATCTTAAATCTTTAAATCATACACAATGAAATTCAAACACATCCTTACCGCAACCGCAGTGATGCTCAGCATCAGCGTCGTTGCACAACCCAGACCCAAAGACGAGGCCAAGGAAGAAGGCGAAGGCTTCAAGTTCGAAACCGTCAAGGAGCTTCCCATCACCTCCGTCAAGAACCAGAACCAAGCCGGCACATGCTGGTGCTACTCCACGTTGGCCTATTTCGAGGCCGAACTGCTCCGCATGGGCAAGCCCGAGTACGACTTCTCGGAGATGTTCATCGTCTATAAGACTTACTTGGACCGTGCCGAGGCTGCCATCCGCACCCACGGCGACGTGTCGTTCTCGCAAGGCGGCTCCTTCGGCGACGTGATCTATGCCATCAAGCACTACGGCCTCGTGCCCGACGAGCTGATGCCTGCCGGCGCCATGCACGGCGACTCGCTGTCGAACTTCAACGAGCTTTCGGCCGTAACCGACCCGTATGTGGCTGGTGTCGTCAAGAGCCGCAAGATCCAGATGGACAAGGACGGTAACCCGCTGTGGAAGAAGGGCTTGGCCGGCATCTACGACGCCTACCTCGGCGTTCCCCCGATCGAGTTCACCTACAACGGCAAGAAGTACACGCCCATGAGCTTCGCCGAATCGACGGGACTCAACATGGACGACTACGTCAACATCACCTCGTTCACGCACCATCCGTTCTATGAGCAATTTGTCATCGAAGTGCAGGACAACTGGCGTTGGGGCCAGGCCTGGAACATCCCCATCGACGAGATGATGCAGGTGATGGACAACGCCATCGACAAAGGCTACCCGATTGCTTGGGGCAGCGACGTCAGCGAGACGGGCTGGCTTCGAGGCAAGATGGCAGGCGTGGCCGTGCTTCCCGACATTGAGGCCAAGAGCCGCGACATGCAAGGCAGCGACATGGCCCACTGGATGGGTCTCTCAGCCGCCGACCGCGCCAAGGAAGCCCAAAACGGCCCCACCCCGCAGAAATGGGTCACCCAGAAGGAACGCCAAATCGCCTACGACAACTACGAGACCGGCGACGACCACGGCATGTTGATTTACGGCACCGCCAAGGACCAAATGGGCAACGAATACTACATGGTTAAGAACAGCTGGGGCGAAGCCGGCCAGTACAAAGGCATCTGGTACGTCAGCAAGGCCTTCGCCCGCTACAAGACCATGAACATCATCGTCCACAAGGACGCCCTGCCGAAGGACATCGCCAAGAAGCTCGGCATCAAGTAAATACAACTTGACATAGAAACAAATAGGAGGAAAACCGTGGGTTTTCCTCCTATTTGTTTTTTGCGACGATTAATGGGGGTGCGTCTCAAAAATAGCCTTACAAATGTCCATTAGACCTGCATTCCCGTCTTTTATCGCGTCGGGTGACACGGGCTAAGCCCGCTCTGCCCGACGCTACCGTTAAGTTGCCCTTTCAGGGCGCATTATTGCCCGCCTCGGCCTCGCCCTGCAAGGGCAGATTACAAATAACCCGAGGCAGAGCGCAGCGACACCTCGGGCAGCAGCAAAATGGACACATAAAAAAAAACCATAGAGACGCGCCATGGCGCGTCTCTTACACACAAACCATCTAACACATCGTCTTTCAATAACACATTCTGCATTCCCGTCTTTTATCGCGTCGGGTGACACGGGCTGCGCCCGCTCTGCCCCACGCTACCGCTAAGTTGCCCTTTCAGGGCGCATTAATGCCCGCCTCGCCCTGCAAGGGCAGATTACACACAACCCGAGGCAGAGCGCAGCGACACCTCAGGCAGCAGCAAAATGGACACAAAAAAAACAGTAGAGACGCCACAATATGACGTCTCTACGATTATGTGGGAATTGCAAATTCCCTCCTCGCCCCTTCCGCATTGCAAATGCGGAAGAACGGATAAAATCACTCGGCAGGGCACACAAGGCGCACTGCAAACCCATAGCAGCGATCGCCACCAGATTGCATATCAATATCGTTACCCCAAAATTGCAGGTTGTACGATTGGTAGCTATCATAGTGCGTGGATGACCAATAAAAGCCTTGATTATTCACCTCGAGATTGTCAACCGAAGCATTATAACCACGAAAGCCAGTAGTCGGCAGGAAGACCGAACCTGCGGCTTCCTCAGCGACCCAATCCTCGGCTGTGTATGACGTGGCAACATCCGTGATCACGCCGTAAGGACGCAACACCCATCCCGAAATGCCATTCACCGTGGACTTACCTTTCGTGTGGTTTGCAATCAAATAACTCCATTCGTCATTGGTCAAGGTGCGCCAAAGACCATTCTGGTTTCCACCATTGCTGATGGCATTGTAAACGCCCCAGTCGTAGCTGGCACTTGTCCCGACAAGGTTCGGGTCTGGCATGTTGGTCGAAGGGCCATAACCATTAGCATTAAAATCTGCATTCACGTCATCATAATCTACTGACCAAGGTTGGTAATTCACGGCGTACGCATCGTTTGGGGTGTTGTCGTATCCGCTCGTGCCCCAGCCAAAGAGGTCAATCCAGCCGTCGTAAGTCTCAGAGATGCCTAAATTGGCATTGCCAATCCGGTCATATTGGTACTCGGCGAACTGCCATGTACTCGTGCTGGCTTGGTATTGCAGGTTGCCTTGCGAGAAATACACTTGGTCGCCGCTGGCATTGATGGTGAACTTGCCGCTGATGGCGCCAACGGGAACGGATGAAGTGGCTGACAACTCAACACTGATGCCGCTGTTGTGGTACATGTTGGCTGTAATCGCCGGGACGGTGAACGCAGTCTCGGTGGCGTAGCCCGTTGCCGTGGCGGTGGCCGTGGTCACCGCAGCCTGCGGAAGAAGTATGGCCCAACGCTCGGTGTTCGATTCGGCATGGAGCGTAATCTCGCCGTCACCGCTCTTGCCGAAGCTGTAAGGCTCGCCCGTGGTGGCTCCGTTGTTGGCGGTAAAGTCAACCGTCACCGTGTTGTTCATCCCCAAGATGGTGATGTCGGCATCAATGTTGGTGGTGGTGAACTTCACTATCGCGCACTTGTTTTTCAGCGTGGCCGTGTATGAAGTCGTGCCTGAACTATACAGTTCCTCCGAATGGCCGTACATTATCACGGGGTACTTGCTCGTCTGGTCAGTGATGCTCACGCTCGTAGGCTCTGATGTCGTCCCCTTGTTTCCCATGAAGTAGAAGTGGAGGTAGTCGGCATCGTCGGCACCCGTGGGAGTGATGGTGCCGGCGAATTTCGACCCGTCATACGTCAGGTATCCGCAGTATGCGCCGTTGTTGCCCACATAGAGGATGTCGCCGTCTTCCCATGTCACGGTGGCGTAGTCGGGAGATGTGTGTCCCGTGGGGTTAACTACCACCCTCGAGCCGTTGCTAACGTTCAGCGTGATGAAGACTCCGTTGGTCTCGGCGTCGGAGTCGGTTTCCTTCTTGCATTGCGTGAGGCCTACGACCAAGGCCAAGGCCATCGCGATAAGTCCAAGCTTTTTCATTGCTCCTCCTCCTTTCTCTTCAAGGCCGCATAGCCCAAGCCTGCGCCAAGCAGGATGACAAGGCCGCCGCCCAATGGGGCTATTTCACCGATGCCTTCTGTGTCAATCGAGAAACCCACGTCCAAGCTTCTGTTTCTGTCCACCAGGCCGCGGACGTTGGCCTGCTCCACCTCCTGGTAGTAGATGTCGATCAGGTCGTCCAACAGGCCGGCGATGCTGACTTGTTCCTCGTCTTCGTAGTAATTGTCGCGCAGGTCGCCAAACAAACCTTGGGCCTGCACGTTGGGAGCCGACAGCACTGCGACTGCCAAGCCCATCGAAAGCGCAATGGCTTTCTTCCTTCTTGAATTAGACAATTTCATTTGATCTTGAATTTGGTTTATGAATAAATGGTTTAAAGTTAGACGTTTGCGACTTTTGACAAAAAAAATCCAAGACGGAGCCTGTCGGCCCTGCCTTGGATTCCATAGACATAAAGCGATTGCCCGACGAAACGACCCGCAGGTCGTTTGCGCCGCTATGGGATTGGGGATTTACCCCCCCCCGTGTAACTTA